>Ga0163217_1073463_pt1 | contig 11795 bp, 7 predicted proteins | sample SynspAceP_FD_185933 | JGI IMG/M metagenome (GOLD analysis project Ga0163217, IMG submission 185933) | Saline lake microbial communities from Ace Lake in Antarctica - Synechococcus sp. Ace-P (PacBio error correction) | ecosystem: Environmental > Aquatic > Non-marine Saline and Alkaline > Saline ... | reverse complement strand
GCTTGTTTTCTGCAGGCTCATTAGAGCCACAAGAAGATATAAAAATTCCTGTGGCATGGCCGAGATTAAACAAGCCGTTTGCTTCTCTACGGGCCTATTAATTGTCGAGTTTGCCTATTTATCCAATAGCCTATTTGTTGTTTTGACAAACTCTTGCTGAATATTATGTGAGTACAAGTCGATGCTATTCTCATTGTAAACAAGCGTATTAGCTAATTCTGTGCATTTTAATGATGTGTTTTTCAGCTTCTGCCTGTTCTTCGATGATATTCCCCTTAGCTACAAGGCTGTTAACACTGCACTAAGTCAGCACAAAATAGGTAATAACTTTCGATTTTCTTCTCAAAAAGCGGAGATTATGTTTTACAGCACTCGTCGCAGAGTGTCAGATTTTTTAGTGATTGGTAGGTTAAAACCAAAGAACTTGGGGCGGTTTTTAACTAATGCCCGATGAGACAAACCAAGCCCTTTTGCACTATAGCGCCAAGAGGTTTGGTTAATCATTAAACTCACGGCCAATTACATGTCAGGATTACACAAACTCGAATAGGCAGGAATGCGCATCCGGTAGAAATATTTAGGCCTTTAGTCCGCAACGACAACATTTCCATTATTAGAAACACGGGTTTAAAAAAAGAAAGTCATCCCATTTGACCAAAGTCCACGCTAAATATGTAGCACCCTTTACCGCAAAGGTTTGTTATAATGCCAGCCAGATGGCATAATACGACTAGCGCGATCACATTGCGTGATAATAGCTGCTCCAAATGGGTTCAGTGTTACCAAGATTAAACGTTACCGCCTCCAAAGAACGTTTTACGCCATATTGTACATCGACCTTTTCTGCCAGCGCACACGTTGCGTTTTTTACTATTGAGATGTGAAATGTTTTATGCATATTTTCTGTAAAGGCCTGATAATGTGAAGAGTATCATGCCAAAGTTGTCAGTGAACAGGGCATCACTTATGCTCACTATTATTACCAAATACCTACTTAATTTCTAGTTGTGTTACACTTTAAGTAAGCCGTGTATAGATGATCAAAACTATTCTAGCGCATGTCAACGTTTTTTTAAGTTCGTTAATGCTAAACCAACCTTGGCTTGCATTTCAGGCCGAGTTTTCGTCTTCGGCCTCAAGTTCTTGGACCTTTACACCATCATCGGGTTTGCAACAAAATCTCACATTACTTTCACGTCCGGGGCTATTTAAATAATGAGATGATGCAGCGCTATTTGGGTGAATTCCCTTCAAATCGAAGCCCTATGTGCCAATTGTGGCTTCCATACGATATTAATTTTTGACAATTTTGCATCATTTGCTGTGTGGGCAAACACCATGCAGATGCAAATTCAGTAGGTATATCATTGCGTTAACCCAGCATTCCGATACTTTGCTTAGTGGACGCATTGTGACTTCATTTCATAGTAATTTTCATTTATCTCCCGCTTTAGCATATTAGCGACTCTATTAGTTCTTCTGAGTAAAAAATTAGCAGTGTTTTCACATTTATTTACCACTTATTCTGTTATTGATTTTTTCTTGGAACGGCTAAATATCCACAACCTTTACAATGGGATATATCAAATTCGACATTATGGTCTTTAGCTATCTCAGAAAAATGCAGCATTTAACATGACGAACGAAATACTGAGACGCTAGATAGCGCATCACTTCCAAAAAGGCATGAGGAAACAGTGAGCTCGCGCCGAATTAACCAAGCTTGCCTCGACGCTATGGACTCCTGCGTGGATTTGCCCTAATTGCATTTTGATGATGATATAGAATGGTTTCAGCCGCCAATAAGTGATTTAGTTCGCAGTTTCTTGCTCTAAGCGTCTGTGATCATGTGAGTTGGCTGGCTGATACGTTGCTTTTGTGAAGTTAAATTTTATAAACTTTTTGCGCTATTATTTTGGTATGGGGTTTCGATCTTCAAAACATTGCCATGAAGCTGGCAGCTTTTTGTTGGCAAGTTTTGTGCGGCCGCTGTTAGTGTGTTTTATTTGGATTTTTGACACTTTCGTCTTTTATTATGGGAATGCGATATTTTGCACGATTACGCCTTTGCAGGTTAATGTTACTTGCCTTAATTTTCTTATTCTCTCTAACGGCACAAAAATCAATCATCACAGCCTTTTTAAATGGGTTGTGGGCCTATTATTACACCTATTGTTGTCTAGTTTTGTGGGTTGTTTTAGTTGTGAGTCATACAATAAAAATGAGCGAACCAATGGCAGAGCGCCAGCATGTGCCTCTATTGGTTGATCAACTGTAAGCTCAAGCCGAACTTGCCGCTGAACATACAACAAACAAATCAAGCGCATCTTAGCAAACAACTCAATTACGCACATTTAGTTACAAAATAGCACTAAGGAAAGCTCTGGTTAAGTATACGAGGGCGCAATGACAAAGTTACGAGATAACCTAATAATTCAGGCAAGAAAGCGAGGAATTTTGATGAGGCAGCAGGAAATTCAAGCAGAGTAGTTGAGAATGCAGCTTGCAACGGAGAACTACTGCAAGCTAACATTATCGCGCTAAAAGTCCATCGAGGTCTACTGATACACAGGGCTTTTACTTTTGGTTGTTATTACCTACTTTATATATTGGTTACTGGTTAGATATCGCGGGGCATGAGGTAACTTACCGACCAACACCATTGTTGTTTTAGTAGCATGCGCTAATTGGTTTGTGTGGGTATGTTTACACCGTCTGATTGATGATTGCATGCTTCACCTGTTGTTGAAGACATTGTGTTTATGCAATAGTCGCTGGTTTTCTATTTAGTATGGAGGCAGATTTTTATGGCGGAGGCTATTTGGTCTGCTATGGGTGTGTTAATGTCGCACTGCATCCAACGACTATCTTATTTAGCGCACTGAGGCGCATGCTTTAGACAATTACCTTATGCATTCGTTTTACTTAACCAGTCTTTTTTTAGCTATGCAGCGTTATCGTGAGGTTTCTCGGCACACAATGTTATTGTGCTGACTTTTAGCCTACAATTATCCTATCAGTGGTGGTTGAGCAGTATCGTTCGTCTTTAGAATGGCTGGGCGTCACTTATATAAATGGCAGCTATTTAATTCAAAACCCGAGTTATTTTGCTGACAATACCCGGCCGCAAGATAAATTTTAACGATTGAAAATTATAATGATTTGCTTACAAGCATTATTCGTATGAAGTATTACATTAAAAAATTGTTATTCTGGTTTGCTGAACATTGGTCTAATTTAATTGCGCCTCTTAATATTATCTGCAGTGTTGTATATACTTTTTAGTTACACACGGCTAAGGAGTTTTATCGTGGCTCGCTGGACAAGCGCCCTACGTTATCGCCAGCAAACTCACGGTTTGAACAGAACTTAATGCGCCAGTCTTGGCTAATCTGACCACAGAGTTCAACTGTATGTGCCTTATGTAGCGTACTACGAAACCTTTAAAAGAGACAGCGGAATTGGTTTACCCTTGCGGCGACATCTGGAGATGCCAGCGAAATTTTCATCCTCTAAAACCCTTATAGTTAGTTACAACGTTAGCATTAGTCTGCGAGATAGATTATAGTAACAAGTGATTTGAAAACCTAGTGTTATCGCTTTTCAAAATGCCGTAGCATTGGCGCGCCATTGCCAGTGCCGTCGATCCATTTCCTTATTGAATTCTGATAGCGACGCCCAGTCGAAATGTTGCTTAACGGTAGTTGTTGATTGTTTGGTATGTAATATTTTTCATTACTTGAGCCAGCGAATATGGGCGAAATCAGTGGACAACGTTCTGTTTCATAGTTTTTTTCCCAGCAACATTATTCTGCGCCTTTAAAGATCCATATATTTTATGAAAGAGATTTGCTGATTGCATTATATAAGAGAAAAATAATATAAGTATACTTGAAAAAAAAAAAAAAAAAAAGTGTCAGAATACACAGATGATCATCCAATATCAGTCTTAATCTATCCCTGATTTAATCTCCGGCACAATTGTGTTTCGAGACAGTTAAGATTATCCAGAGCAAAGGCTTTTTATTAAAGCATGCTGAGACAGTGGCATCTGCATCAGAGAATAACCAACCACTAGCACATAAATGGCCGTCATTATGGGCCGCTGACATATTTTAGCAAAAAAGACTCATGGGTTGGGGTGTGAGTCACCCTATGGTCACTTAAAACCTGCATTATGTAGGCGTTAATCAGAAATCCATGTGCAATGGCTACGGACTATGCAATAATAATACTGTGTTTATTTTCGTATCAAGAACCCATGGATTTTTTGACTGAAATAGCGATTAAGCCAAGGCGAGCTGCACAATGGCTTGTCTTGCATCGGTACCTAAGGTTTAAACCTCAACCATTCCTTACCGCTCGGTCCAGCATAAAGGGGCCTTGCTTGCTGTTCGGGTTGGTGGGGATCTGTAATTTCACCATCGGGTGATTGATCGCAAACAAAATCCAGGTTGATGTATTGCGCTAGACAGTGCTGCGGCTCTGATACAATTTCTCTCACTACGACTCCGCCGCTCACTAACTGGAAATGCTATGGCGACGTTAATCTCAGTTGTAAGTGCTCGAACGTTCAGATATGCTGTTGTATATCAATGTAGTTGTTTAAGGACTTGCTGCATTAGTTGCATGTCCTTTCCTATTAGTGGCAATCACAAAGGTAGGAGGGCAATTGCTTAGATTATGCAAATCCACACAAGTGTGGCATTGACGGCTATTAATTGATTATATATAGTTTTGTTGGTTCAGTTAGGCCAGAGCTATAGCATTTTACTCAGTCTATCATGGTAAATAGCCTACACTTGCGGCCATTGTCGTTTTTCTATTTTTATGTTTATAAACATTACGCTGCAGAGCCCTGCCTGGCGGTTCTTGCTCTAATTTTAATTTAGCCTTTGCGACTTATTATGAGTATGAAGGCAATGCTAACGCCGCTGCAAGTATCATTGCCTCATCGGCAACTTATGCGCAGTCGTTAATGGCGCGGCCCTTCGATTATTTCTTATGCTGACAAACTAAACCAAGCATTGATAGATTCGACAATTAGCTGTTGCTTCCAGCCTTACTTGCCTGGTAGTGGCCTTTATGTCGGCAAGCCAGATTAGTGGCAGCAAGGCCAGTTTTACACCGTAACACTTTTAATAAGGTCAGCGCTTGCACAAGGCTAGCACCTAGGATAGCTGCCTGGAAGTATTAGCACAGTTGGGCTACTTTCAGCGACGCAACAGCGATGGTTCAGGCGAAAATATTCAGTCAAAACTATCAGTTTGTTGCCGCCAAGCCGACTTAGGTTTTGTGGCGCTATCGCAAATTATGTATAAGGGCAATTCTCAGAGCTCACTTGGATTGTGCCTACTAACCTTTATGCACCGGATTCAACAGGATGCGTGTACTCAAAGAAGTGCACATAAAAGCCAACGCTCTATTTAATGGCATTATGCAAAGCTTCCAGGCGCTGCGTGTCTTGCAAATTTTGGTACCAACAGGGGTGAAAAATGATTGGGGCCTATCCATGAGAGTTGAAGCCATTGGTTACCCAAATTGGCTACCACCAGGACTTATTGCTGTTAGTTTTAGTACGCCCTTGGCTTGGTGGTTAATAGCAGGTATTACGTTCGCAGATTCCGGGATTGTGGGCACATGGTTGCCCTTACCCTAATTTACCGCTCTGTTTCTCGGAATTTATTGTTATTGGCGATGGGCCCATGGTTGGAATGGGCAATCACTCAAACAGTTGGGTATTGGTCTGCTGCTTTACTTCTCTAGGGGCTTAGTGATTGCCTCCAATGATTGTTGATCCCTACCTTTTGTACAAACCCTTCAAATGCCCATGCAAGCTATCGTCAGCGGCACTGACTGGCTGAGCCCACTGGGCGCTCGCCTATTGATCGATTTTTAACGTGGTCCTGCCCCTCAGTACCCGGTATTTATTAAGCGCTTCCACGTATTAGGGTTTGCACAATACTGGGGTGAGTTTGGGTGTATAAGATCGGTGGCAAAGTCCTGGGCCAACAAGAGTAGTCTCTATTCAAATTTATAGAATCCGTTTGAATCCCTCAATAATCACAGTCATTGCGTTTTAGCAGGTAGCATGTTGGCATTTTGTTATTAAGTATTGATGGTTTATATTATTTCACGTATAAAAGCAGGCGCTACATAGCGCTTTGGCTGTATTTATATACGAATCAAGTTATATATATAGCACGTTTTTAACAAACGCTTGCCGCGATAATCAACACGTTTATTGCTTAGATGTGGATATCCTCGCCAAAGGCATTATTTGCTTTGGTTTGGCCACTCGGGCTCAGAGCAAAATTACCTTACTCGCGCTGTATGGCTGTTTACAAAAGGTCAAATGGCGAAATGATTAGTAAAAGGTCGAAGTGTGAGCAAAATCAAAACTACCCGAATTGACTACACAAACGTCAACTTAGCCTACGTCTTCAAGAAGCGAGTCTAATGCCTCCTTAGGTGCAGACTCTTAACTTTTGCTATAAAACGTGCAAAACGCCAACAGAAAGCCAGCGTGAAATTATAGAACTCATGGGTTTAGGCAACTGTAAAACAACGCCCAATCGCCGAACTATGTGGGGTGAGAAGCAAGAGTAGCGGTCTGCTGGTACTTTGATGACACAACCCAATATTCTGATGGATGACACATTAGCTACCTAGATTAGCGCGCAAAACTTTGAGATTTTACTTATGAAAAAACTCAAGCAGCAACCAGTCCAATTATTTATATTAGCATATATAAGCGAAGGGCTCGCCTTGCGACTAGTGTGGTGGTGCTTGGCAAAGTAAATTTGCATGAGCATGGCCAGTTGTGGAGTATTACCATATTTCAGATACAGGGATATGGCAGATGAAACGTCCGGTAGTTATTTGAATGCAAAGTCGTCGACCGTGAGGCAATTGGCATCTTATTCCCGTTCAACTGGCCAACAGTAACAAAGCTACTTTATGTACGTGTAGTGGTGAAGATGTGGGGACATACTGCGGCTGCGCGCTCTGCCAATCTCAGTATCCGCTATGGAAAAACATGATTGATAGCAGCTTTGTCAATCCGCTGGCCGCCACTTTATGTGCAAGACAACGGAATCCGCCTGCTATGGTATTAGTTTAGTGCAGGTAGAGCAGTGCAGTTTAATTCGCAGCATCACCACGCTCGCTCAGTCCACCTCAACTGCGATGCGAGGAGCGGTATGGGCCCAATCAAGTAGTGCCATAGTAAATTAGTGCACTATCAATTATGCCCTGAACTAAAACCGTCCGTGACGGCTTAATACAGGTATTTGGTAGCACTTAAGCAACTGTTTTTTGCGGCCTTGATTGTAAATATTTTACTGTACATGAAAATCAATCACTTGCTGATCTTTTATTTCCATCACATGGGTGCTACGAGATACAATTCGCGGTCCATGGCTCAAACATCAGGTACCATTCAAATGTCTTATATAGGCCCTTATTCAGCGCTTCAATCCTTCTATCCATTGTTAGTCGGTTCGCCATGACCAATCGTTTTAGTCAATGCATCATTAATTTGCCAAACAATAGCGGTTTTTCTCTCACCGAACAGACCTTGGCTTTTTTATTAAGTCATCGGACATTTAATAACAAAATACCCTATAAAGCCCGCACCAATCCAAAGCATTTATTTTTGGAGTACAGCCACTGTGACATCCATCAACATGTAGATCGCATCGAAGTCCGCAGTACTGTTTGGGGGACAATAGCCTAAGCGATGCATTTTCAGACATTATTAATATGCCTCGCTGCAGTATCGTCATAAACACGCAAGAAATGGTTTTGGCAACCCCATTTTCATCAATAATGCTGACTTTGCGCCGCTCAGAGGATCATATTAGCACGCTAATAAGACGGTTTGTTCGAAACCAACCGACGTCTTCAAGGAATCAAGGCTTGGCGATGCATTTTTGATGTTGTTTAAGCTTCAAACGGGCGTGTAAGACGCTTGAACTCTTCACTTCATCAGTTTATTTTGTTCCTTTTTTGGCACGCGAAGTCGCGGAGCTTGCACTTGGACGATTCGCAGAGAAATACGGGCACAAAGCTTTTATTCTTCTATTTCTTCACTTTTTAGCGTTTTCATGTTAACCAGACTGCCTTGGATAAGCGAAAGGCAAGCCTTGATATTTTTATAGTACTGGATAAACAGCGCAATCCCATATCATGTCTGCTATGGGTGCCAAACTGAGTTTAAAAAGGTCTGTCGTGCAAATAATGACCATGGTAGATTACGTTTATCGATCCTCAGCTAACAATTAGGTGTGATATCAAGTTATTGAGTTGGTTCATCGAGTAATAGGATATCTGGATTCATAATAGGGGCTTGCAATAAATCTGACTTTCCAGCCTAGTGTATATTGATGACAATCAAACTTGCTGATACTTTTCCTTTCCCATCCAGCTTCTAGATCATCCCGCACGTCTGCTTCTGCCGTGTAGCCATCAATTTCAAGCATATTGGGGCTTCGGAGAATCCCTACCCAATACATCTTTCAATCAGAGTCATTCTGGTTTGTGCGTAATCTCTAAGTTGTTGTTTGACTTTCCACAAATCCATGTCACCATGATACCGTATCAACCCGCTATAATTTTTCAAGGCGATGGTCTTGGCTTAATTTACCCGAGCTTTGTCCAGGTAACGAGAAAATTACCTGATTGAGGGCTAGTACGGTAAAGTTTTTCATAAAGGGGATTTACCGCAGCCGTTACTCCGAACTAGGCCAGCTGGTGCATTACCAATTTAGCTGAGATATTTTCAACTAAAGCTCGGCAATGCATGGTGATGTAGCGGTATAGATATCAAACGGCTATTCCAGATGTAAATAGACAAAAAACAAACACGGCTACATTATGAAATGCCTGAATTACCGTGCAACACCATTAGTTCAAACGGCGCGCACTATATAATAAAGGCGCCACAAAAGTCGAGTCATGGTAATATTTGCACTACTTATTAATCTAGAGGCATTAGCGTAAAAACAGCTTTTTGCAGCCACTTATTATACTGTTGTTATCAGCTTTGTTGATTTTTATATTCTTTCTTAGCCTTACACTTTTGGATCAGTTGAAACTACATCACAGACATTGCTAAGCCTGTGCAATGCATATTGCATAGGTAGTAAGCGAGATACATTAAGACTGAAAGTTCAAGGCCGCAATTCAAAGCAGTGTTCGTATGGCAGAGCGCGCCAAACATTTGCAATGTTCTTTACTATCGCCGGTGTGTGGTGCCCAAAGAACGCACTGGCCATCGAGTAGGCATTCTGATAGACGTCTCTTTGCCAGTGCCAACATTTTCATCCCCGAGGCAAATAGCGTTCGATATTAGTAGAAGGATTGACGCACGTCGATAGCAATCTGGCGTCAGAGGTGATTGAATAGTCCGTTTAATCATGCAAGAGTACAAAGAAGGCTAACCGGAAAGCAGAAGCTGTAAGTTAGATAGACTTGCAATCAATACGGCTCTGTCACTGGGTAGGGCCAGGCATAACAGTGGCTCTGGAATTATACGAGGAATCAAGGCCGGCAGAAATATCATTGCTAGACTCATTTCAGGCGCGTCTTGAGGTCGTAACCCGAGTCCGTTGGAAAAACCAACAAACACGGAAATATTGAGATCAGCTGCAAACACCGGCCGATGACCCGGCAGTTAATGACATGTAAACCCATACAGATTCCATCCCAGCAGCCTGGGAATCCTAATTTTGGTGTGAAACAGGAGGTACAATGGAAATAAGAAATACTAAGGCATCATAATTCCGACGCCGTGTAATCGCATGTACGATAATAAACCGCAGTTCCATCTAATTTAGTTATTACCCGTGCGATAAATAACCACTTCCTTCCACTCAATCAAATACGGCTTTGTAGATGGATGAGCAGAAAGCATGTGCGGCCGCCACGTGAGTTTGCATCTCTGTGCCAATACACACGGCACACCATAAGAGGCACTACTTGATTACAATGGATAGGCAGAATACGCCGTAATCGTTTGAGTAATGGCATTAGATGATGCCATACATAACCATAAACGCAAAGCCGATCAGCACGGAATTCACCTAGGATAATAAGTAAGCTATACGGCGTTTTAGTGTGAATCGACAGGAAATACAGATCCTGTAGACTGGATTTCCGGGATAGGCATCAGCTACCCAGCGATTACAGCGGCTGCAGCGTTTATTCAGCAAATGGCATCAATATCATCCAGTGGCAAAATGTTGGCTCGCATCGGCTGACATTGGATAGAGCTCAGTTGCCAACGCGCTTCATTGCCAACTCATTAGTATCACCTCCCAAAAGGTATGCATAGCGTTTCCGGCGCTCGGCCCAGGGGTCCGCCACCAAGCCACAATGGTCGAAAATGTGCATCGTTCCTTATAGAAAGGGTAATCGAGTCACACAGCAATCACCACAATTAGCGCACGTGATAGGCAAAGCCGCCGCAAGTTCTAAGGCTTTCGAAAGGAATAGAGACCACGCAAAACATATCGCAAACACGTAGCAATAACGTTTGGGACCCTTCAACGGTTCATTTGTACGAGAGAATTACCTACCTTGACGCATTCGACGGTATCTGCAATGGCCATAAAGTAATGTAGCGAACGAACTCATTAACAAAGCGTTGTACGTGGCCTCTTATGCCCTATTCGCAAGCGCAATTAGTAGCGACAAATGCAGGGGCAAAAAGTCAAAACATGTCTTTTACCTTTGTCTGTTCCCGGATTCTTGTCGTTTGTGGCTGAAGGTCGTTCCTGTTAGTACAAATATACGTATAGTTGGGAGCATGGCCGAGGCCTAAAATTTTGCTACAGTACCATATAATACAGCTGCAAGTCCCCCGTAATTCACCAAAAACCACAAAAAGCCATCAAAGCCGAATAACCTTAAGGATATACGTCGCGCCAGTACTAACAGAGTACACCATGAACCAATCCACAGAGTTGCGAATGTAGATGGTCGCCACCACCCATGTATTGTTTTCATCCTTCATTATTTGTCTGAGCCCCCTGCAACTACTTGGCTTTCTACTCGAATGTGGGCCATTGAACAAAAAGAACCAAGTGTCAGTACTGGAGTCCAACACAAAGCCAGCACGGCTAAAAAAACGCGAGCCTCTCCCATTTCTTTACACCTTGTTTTTCGCGTTCAAAACCGGCCAATGTACAAGGATAGGCAAAAAATACGCTCCGTTAATTACAAGTATGGCAATTATGTGAATACAGCAACCAGTTTATCCGTTTCAAATGGCCAGCAAAATATACATTTAGACACCAAAGCAGCGGTAGGTGGCCCCGATTACTGAGCGCGCCATAGTAATGGGGCCATGGTCATGGGCATGGCGTTGCCAATACGACGCAAATTTGTATGGATTCGGGTTTTTTTCTTTTTAGAAGGGGCAAATTTAATTTGCGCCAGCGCAAAACATTTAAAGGTTATATCTTACAAGAAAGCGATGGAGCGGGGACCATTATGCAGGGAGGCTGCCCAGCTTTCAGCTAGGGCGTTACAGAATGGGCTTTTGCCAGGCCATAACAATACGGAAAGCTTGAGCAATAGTGGGAAGTAAGGCCATTAGGGGGCGGTTTTTATGTTTTAGTTTGGCCGCAAGGCAATCAAATTTAACTTTGCTTGTTAAGATGGGATAGTGAACAAAGCAAAGCCGCATAAAAACAAAACAAGCCACGCCGAAGGCTTGGTGCGTTCAAAAAACCAAAGGGAATCCCCCAATGCCGGAAATATGGTAAACTATTATTCTTGCTATTTCTTCG
>Ga0163217_1050394_pt1 | contig 11795 bp, 11 predicted proteins | sample SynspAceP_FD_185933 | JGI IMG/M metagenome (GOLD analysis project Ga0163217, IMG submission 185933) | Saline lake microbial communities from Ace Lake in Antarctica - Synechococcus sp. Ace-P (PacBio error correction) | ecosystem: Environmental > Aquatic > Non-marine Saline and Alkaline > Saline ... | reverse complement strand
TTCCCAGACGCCTGCCATTGGATTTCTGCTCTTGAGCAGTTTGCCCCGTGGGCTTTATTGCAATCACCGATAGCGAACTGCTCGCCGGTTGACGGGCCGAGTTACCTGTGGTGCCGCCCTCTCGATGTTACGTCGATCGGCTTTAAGCACCGTTCGCGCTCTTAAGTCTCTGCGGGTCTCCATGGAGCCTTGCGCGGGCATTGCGCCACAGCAGATGATCTCCCCGATCCTCTCTGCGCATATACGGGCTAGTTACCCTGACAATTCGGCCGACACCGGGCCGTAGCGGCCGCACCAGGTTCTCAATCAACTTCAAAATCCTCTGCGACTGCATATCGGCCGTCACCGCGTCTCCTGCTTCCCTTTTGATCTTATGCTACCAAAAATTTCGCTGGATCTTCACTATGACTTTGACCTCGGGGCGCTGGTAACACAACGTATCGCCCTACCAGCCCAAGTTTGCATCCACCGTCTGTGCAGCATGGGAATAACCAAGTTGAGCATTCCAGTTTTGCCAGCCGATTAGGCCTTTTGTCTCGCCCATCGCCTACGGGTGTGCAGCCGACGCCTTGCCCCCGGCGCTCGTATTGGATCAAAATACAGGGACGTCACGAGTACTCTGGTGCCACGCATGGTCATCAGGATGGGTGATAGGTAAAGACATTAAAAGGGGGGGAAAGGGGGGGCCCCCGGTTAATCCCCCCCCGGGGGGGCTTTTTTTTTTTAAAACCGGGGCAAAAATAGATGCCGGATTGATACGAGAGGTCAGGAAACACTTTGCCGCATTAGCTTTTTCAGGCTGCAAGGCTCCATTCTCATCAAGAAATCGGTGAGGGGCCTTGTGGATCGCCTGTTTTGGGGACACAAGGCTAACCACCGGGTCCTTACAGCACTATCCTAACCAATGCCACGGAGCTTATGCACAGGCTCATGCCAGACTGATCTCGATTGCCCGTGATTCGAGAGCATTAAAAATTAAGGGATAAAATAATCCCAATAGTTTTGGCGTAAATTCAAATTAAGGCGGGAATGGCCCGCCATTATGTTTTGATCGTAACAGGCTCGTTTCCCCAAGCGCGCCCTTTTTTTAGGCCACCAGAATCACCTGCCACTGATGCTTGAAAAACAGTAACGCAGAATGCCCATCCACACCGATCTAGGAGCTTGCCCATCTGTTCGCCCGTTAAGGAAAGACAAAATGCAGGATCTGTAAAACCACGGTGGAGACGGGATTACTCACCCAATTTACGATTGCGGTGACTTCGGAGGTGCCAGGATCGATGCTCACTTCGAGAGGACTGCCGCCCCCTCGAGTGCTGGAAAGATAATGTGCGGGGCGCCGAGATGACGACCCAATGCAATTCGTGTTCGTGCGCTACCGTTGTTAAACTGCTCAGTCCGCGCTTCGCAAAAGGCAAGGTCAAAAGACGCTAACGCTGTCGCCGTTTCGAAATTCACGGGTGTCAGGGCCGCCAACATCCGTCGAGCTCTCTTCGAACACAACCATACTGCCGTATATCAGTGATTTACTCAGCGTAGGCCTAAAACAAGCCCATGTATTTATGGACCCAAAACTAATAGCGCACGGAAGCAAAACAAATTCCACTACACACATTAGAATTGCAGGTTCCCAAGACCAAAACTCAACACTACGACCGATACCTTTTAAAAGTTGCGGGTATCAGAGCCTTTGATGTCTGTGAGTAATAGGTGAAGTAGTCTTCATTGCTTACGGTTCTGCAAAACCAAGGCGTAGCTTGCACCCCACGCTAGCGTTATACTCGGCGAAAAGATCGATGGTGGTTGGTTAACCGTCGAACTGCGCAGTCTCAACACCAACAGGCATTTTAAACTCGCGGTCTTGGACAACGTTGGGACCTGTAGCACGACGTATTTGAACTGGCTCGACCATTGTGCCGCTCCCAGCTCAGATTGGACGCGATTAGGCGACATATGAACCACCCAAAGTCCGTGTCTACGCGATTATCACCATCGGAGTCATATTACTCACGTCCGGATGTTGGTCATTTCAATCGAAGCATTCCACTGCGCGCCGAAACTCATAGCCATCGATCTCTGTTTTCTCACGCTGACTCCATAGATACCTCGGCATTGGGCTTGTAAGCGTTGACCAAAATCAGCATCGGAGGGCAAAGTAACTTAGCTGCGCCGAGTAGCACATCGTTATCAAACTCAAACCTAGCTCTGGTATTTTCAGTCACGATAGGCTCAAGATTCAAAAACGGTTTTCACGTCTTGATTGAGGAATTTGATGCCGACGCAGTACCGACTACGTCCGGCATGGTGAAAATTCCTTTCAGAAAGATTTTGCAACACTCGCCATTGCGCTACTGTGATCTGATAAGTTGGCGCCCGCATTGGATAAAGTATCGGAAAAAATCTGGGGTTTACCGCCACGAACAAAATCCACCGTTTAAGAGTACGGGTTGGTAAAGTTCATCAACATCAAGATCGCCTCGAATTCTTACGACGCACACGGCGGTTAGCGTTAGGTTTTCAATCCCTGTGAATCAAACTTGCGCAAACACACGCGAGGTTCATAATTAGTTCTTGGGTACCCAAGCAACGACCGGTAGCCACTAAGGAACTGGTTTGTTTCATCATTGAGAAGGGTCTGACCGTACACCGCCACTGAAGGTTGTGCCGGCAATATTGTCTTTGGCAAGCGTGAGTTTTAGGCCGCGCTTAGTCGAATTGTTTGCGACTTTGATCGAGAGATAGCACACACAAATGGGCAGGGTCAGCAAAAGTGGCGTATATTATCGCCGCCGTATATTCCGGCAAATCTTGTCCGAACGCCTGCAAGACGCACACTGTGACAAACAAAAATCAGCCCTTTGGTGTAACTTTAAGCTGACATCGTCCACTTTCATTACTGACAGGCGCGCCTACGGACATTGGCTTCAATGGCAGTGGTTCGGGCACGCCATTTGCATGTCGCCAAGCCACAGCAAGCCAATCATTATATACCCGACACATCGTTATCGTGGGACGGTAGCTCTAGGCGTTGGGTCTCCACACCATACCTGTTCAAAAACAGAATTAGGGGTTCAGAATCCATCTGTGTCGCCACTGGCGTTATTCAAAGCATGACTTCGCCATCGGACGTCATAACTAATGCCCGAGGTGCGATAGCTCGCGCTTAGCCTAGGAAATCAACATTTGCCCTTCTGCCTGAAAGAGTATTAACTGCGCATACCCACTTACTTCACGTCCTGCGGCTCTGCCCCTACCCCTCTTAATCTTTACACTTTGCTGCCACTGTCGGCGGGGCGTCGTGTAATCATATTGATGATGCACCGATGCGCCCATGCATGAATTGCATTGGCGCCGGAATCTACTTCTATGCGCTCAAGCATTAAAGGATCATGGTATGCCCATCGCGTAACCATCGCGTAAGGGTTTGATTGCCGCACGCCATCAACCATGTTATCAAGCGGGTCTCTGCCAGCAAGCTTCTTCTCCATGCACCGTCATTTTCTGACGGCTCGGCGAGAAACTTAGGATATAGGATTGCCAAGAATCGTCGATAGATCATTGTTCACGCCCAATCTGCTGTAGAAGATCTTGCGCAACCAATTGACAGTCACGTTTAGGAATTTGGGCTTAGCGGGGCTTTCGAGCGCGTAGGCTGTTGATTTAACCATGCCTCGATGTCAGGGAATCGCTCGCTTGGCTGCGCTTGTGCATAAGCGCTAAACAAGCAGACGGCAGAGAGGTTAAGAGTGCTTTCGTAGAATGGGCTTTGCGTGGCTATAAGAAATCCGTCCAGGTCGAGTTGCTTGATCGTTAAGAGCGGTGGTCACTCTCAGGACGGATCTTAATTGATAACAATTCTTATTAGAAAGGCGTCTTTGAGAAAAAAGCTATTCATAACTTAGCTTCAGGTCCTTTCCGGAGGAATATTCGGTAGATGACAACCGTATAGATGAGGCATCATAGGCAAGCGGTTAATGCCCAACCCAGAACGTAAAACCGCAGCGAGGCGTGGAGGCCGCGGTTACTCCCATATCGTCATCTTTATTGATCAACGATGTCCGGATAAATGCTGTAGGCAAGGCCGGTGCGGGACATCAACAAATGACCACTAAGCGGCAAAAAGATCAGCCAAGCAAAGCCCTGCTCTAGCAGCGGATTCGTGCACAACACCCATATATGACCGCGTAGGGCTAATAACGTTACTGATCGGGAATCGGCAAAAACAGTCACTGCAGCGGCAAGGTGAAACCACTTGTCGGGGCAATAACGATGGCGCCTGCATCCATCGGCGGCTTGGCATAAAAGAGATCAGAAAGGATCCCCACCCCCCATAGGGCCATACAGATCCACCGTGGCCCATTGATCGCCTTTTCATACAGGACCCACTGGCTATTCATCAGGCAAACCACGCACAGCCCAACCATGACTAAAGCCCGTGGCAATGTCCACCGCTTATACCAGCGCAGAAGGTTATTGCGCAGAGCGCAGTGCTCTCTAACCCATCCATACCGCGCCCCCAAGATCCACCCTTGTGACGAGGCAGGCCACGGAACAGACGCAAAACGCAACAACGATTCCACATGACCTTATTTCGATAGATTCTAGCGCTTCGCATCTCAATTAATCAAACAGACCACGGGCTCGCAATAATCAGTCCAAGCAACATCATCGCTGGCGGGGAGCATAACAGTTTCGTGAGCACCAGCGTAGGCGGCGGGAACGCAATCAACAATAGGCGCCTTACCCCCACAAACACAATCCAGGTCTTCATTGGCCATCCCAGAACGTGCCGCATCGACTGCGATCATCTGATCCTTCTTCATCGTCTTTTCGGCAAAGGAGAGCAAAATAACAATCGCCAGTCATAAGCCATCAAGAATTGTTGATTAGGTCGCGGGAGCAGGAACAAAGCCTAATCAGGCACGCAACAAAGAAGAGCCCACGCGGTTAAATACTGCTCCAATTTGGTAATGCCCCCCTCTGTATTTGTTAGTGTTTAGGATCGGGGGACAGAGTTCGAGTATTGTTCATTCGGGTGGGCGCACGTTGTTGCAAGGGGTCGTAAGCGAGGCGCGGGTTTTGAGGCCATTAACGAATAGTCATCAGATAACGACACTAGCAAAATTGGCTGGCTAGGCGATAGATACGCGATTGAACTCGACAGACAGCCACCGCTATGAGTCCGCGACCATGTCGCCCGTCGCGCCGCAACCCCGTACACCCGATCCAAGGTGTGGGCGACCTAATCTCCGCGGGTGACATAACCAGCCTGCTAATACCGCACCAACCGAATAGTCATGAAGGTGAGCACCCGTTAAAAGTGATCGGGCGATTTATTGCTGTCCCCAGCATAGGATCAACGCGCTGTTTATCATTCTGGCTTATACCAAGGAACACGACACCTTAGTCTCATGGGTGCCGATCGCCACCATAAATCCGAAAAGACCGACAATTAAGTTGGGACTCAAGGCGGGATGTGCACTTCCTTCACAATATCGCGTTGATGGCTCTCTCGCTCCCGTTTAATCATGAGTTCCAAATAAGACTCGCGATTTCTTGGGATCTCCAGATTGAAGTGAGTGGTTTTTTCTTTCCTCATCAGGGAAAGCCAAATAGGTCAAGGCCCACGCGCCCCGCTTTTTCGGGGTTTACCCCTATTGCTTCCACCACAGGAAGGCCAGCAATTTTCGCTGGTGATGCTTTAGTGTGTTGAGTCATGCAAATCGCCTACGGGCACAAAATTTGCCGCGGGCGCCTCGCGATCCACCCCATAAGCGCCGATATCGGCTGTTCTCGCAGTACCACTCCACGTCGGCCTGTCTTCAACATTGTTTAACGAAGTTTGTAGCGCGTGGCCTACCCGCCCTTAAACGCACTGGTTATAAATGAAGCTCGAGAATTACCATATGTGATAGAGCGTAAGAAAAGAGGATTTGGAAGATGATTCTCCCACCAACTCTCCACCATCATGATTGCCCTTTCATGAATAGCGGCGGGGAGTTTTGCATTCCAAGAGTTAGCTGAGAATGCCAAAAGCAGAGAAATGTTAGTGTTACCTACCGCCACCAATTGCCAGGGGTTGAGATGTAAATGCACTACCGGATTCGAAACTCTCGGATCTCTCTACCAAACAACCATTATGTAAGAACAGGAGGTCCTCTTAGAAAAACCGCGGTCGGCACTTCGTAGCCACAGTAGTGGCCCCGCAATGTTTCTGCTTGCTCCATGACCTTTGGCCAGTTCGTGCCAACTGAAAACTCCAGTGGTATGTCCAGTCACCACCCCGATTGGCAAAAGTCAGCGCAAATATTTGACCCAGAAAAAATAGGCAAACTTCCCAGTTTGTCTTCGCCGGTTAATGTGGTTCGCAGTCGCGAAAGAAGGACGCAGGATTCCAAACAAACAAGCCTATCGATATCGTAGGAATACAAAAATATTGAAACAGTACGTATTTCGCCGGCAATTGAATACGCTGGACAGTTAAGCAAAGGATCCAAATCCTTATTTAAGCGGGCTCCGAAAGATCTTAATTTTCACAGTTCCGTCCCCACCAAATATGATGACCGTATCGTATGAATCCAAAAACCATTTGCAATGCTTGTGCGTAAAAAATTGCAATTCTTCAAGCCGTTGTTTTAATTTGAAACTATAAGCAAAAGCCGCCTAATTCCACGCGGGGATATTCCTTCTTTTGTCAAGCTGTCTTATGCTAACTCTTGGCATAGTGTCTGACATATCAAAGCCACTCCCACCATGTGTCACTTTTTACAGTCTTTGTGGTTCAGCACTGGGTCACCAAACTGCGGAAAATTAAATCAATCACGTCTCTGCCCGAGAACTGCACACTTGAACCGCTAGAGTTCGACTTCTACTTGTGGCTCCACATATCTTTTTAGGGAAGAGATCACGCTTAGTGTTGCTCCTTGATGCTTTCCCTTCATTCAATGAAAACACCTCAACCCTTGTGCGCAGCCAATCCTGCTTGTCTGCATTGGGAGTTTTCAGTTCACCTCTTTTTTGCGCCAATCTTCAGCAAAGCGATGGACCAGCGAACGATTCAAGAATTTCCGCTTGTTGAAGTAGCTTTAGGTGGTTCGGGGCGGCGGAGTCACTGAGTCTTAGCAATCGACTTGCTAATTTTTGGCTTACGACCCAGTCCAGCTTTATTAGTGCAGAACGGGTATCAGGACTGGGGGTTTCACAAACTTCCGGTGAACTTTTCTGCGACTTATCGTCCGGTGACATTGGTATTATTCCTCGCCGAGCTGCTGAGTTCACTCAATGGCGCATCGCCCGGCGAGGGTCACGACGCGATAACTTTGTATACTCTTGACGGCGTGCACTTTCGACCGCGGGGCACCCACTTGGAAGCTTTGGGGGCGGCTACAAGCCATCGATCGCGGATGAGTTGAGAACGTGAGGATCTCCGTGGCGGTCAAAGGCCTTATTTTGGCGGGCACGGTTGGCCTTGGTGTGGTTACGTTATTATACGCGTTAACTGCAGGTCTGGCGGACGATAAACCATTGGCCAGTTGGTGTTTAGCAGGAGATTTCAATATCGCGATCTTACGGGCATGTAACGTTCTTCCTTTTGGCAGGACTCTGATCACTAACTTTGATTGTTTTTCGGTCGTTCATACGAAACAGGCCCATGAGATATTCGTGTGAGGGCCTTACAGATAACGTTCTTGCTTCGGTGGCAAATGATTTCCCTTACAGCTACAACTAATCGGCGCTAAAGTTATCTTTGGGACATTAATGAGAATACGCAGTTCGGAATGGGCTACTTCAGTACCTGGTCCACCATCGACTTTCCGTGACGTGCTCTTCCCCTCTTTTCTCACCAGTATTCCAGCCTAATTTACACCGAATTCCCCTATGTTTGACGCGGATTACAAACACTGGCTTGTAGTCTCGCAACGAGACTGTTCACTTCGAGAATTTTCGAAGTCTTCTACTTTCGCACGAATCCACGCCTGTGGAACACGAGGTAGACGCACGCGTCTGTAACATGGGCGGCTCGCTTCCAAAAGTTATCTCGCCTGCGCATGATACAGTCACTGGCTAGCGCACCAAGTGCATTTCCTCCTTTCACAACGGCCTGCTCGCGCAAATTATGTAGGAGCCTCCGCCGCACTCTGTGCTTCCAGGTCGGTCTCCCAGCAGGCTGTGGTCACAGCACCCCGCTCGTGCCAACCAGGCGCCAGGGACCTCGATCAAAAACGGCCGTTATTACGTTGACGCATTCAGAGAGCACCAATACGGACACCCGCTTAATCGATACCTCTATCGCGAACCCCATTGGCTACCGCTCTTCAAGCACGCGCTGGGGTTCCGGAGATTAACGAGCTCCAACCCACTACAAGGCTTTTGGTGAAACAGATCAGGGCCAAAGCCGGCTATTAGACGATGGGGCTTTCACAATTCGTTAAATGAGGTGGAAACGATAAATATAGGAGACGGTCGTTTGAGTGTACAGAACCTATTAAACTAGAAGACGGTTCAGATTCCGTCTATGGCGATGAAGCCAGCGCGGATACTCTCGCAGGTGACGTCAACAGGGCGTTTATGTGACGCGCTCGCTGTTTCACTCACGCCTTATGAAACCAATGTATCTTTCCTTTGCGTCAAGATTTCACGATGCCTTTAGCCACGAGGACATTGGAAATTACGGCCATTCGTCAGGAACTCCCTGGTTGGTGGTTTCTATGTGCGCTCAAACGGTGGGCACTCTTGTACAGTCAACCAAGCATGTTCAGAGGCTGGCAGTGACGGGGGTACCGCGTGACAATCCTTCCGATCGAAACACAACACGGTTGAAACATTACAGCTGTCGGCGTGGCATAAACGGTGACATGTTTGTGGCGGGGGCACGTCAACGTTGAACTAGGATACTCTTCGACACGACTATTTGATAATCTTTTGTGGTTCTTTCCATCACTGAGCAATAATTTGTTCTGTTATAATTTTCCCCCCTGATGTATAAACGCAGAGAGCATATCAACGCCATGGATTCGTAAGTCAGCAGGTTGTTCGCTGTTACGTCGGATGCATCTGGCTAATATTTCCACGTTTCCGATTATGTGACCTGTGGCCAGCTTTCAATCGCATCGACGGAACAAAATATCCGAAGGGGTGGATCTTGATGTCGCATTTCGACTCGAAAATTGGCCAGCAGATTTCTCTTTTCACGGATATGGAATCACTAGAGCCTAACCATCTATGGCCTTGCGGATTAAGATGGATGGGCACAGGTCAGGATTGGATTCCGTCTGTTTCCAGGAGATGCGGATCGCAGAAAGCTACGTTCAATCAGCGAACGTGCGGAAATGGTTCGGCTTCATTTTAAACTACCTTACCCTTACCCGCCCAAGCCCCGAAATTGGGTATTTGCTTTGAACACAAAAATGGCGATGAAGAGTGAAACCGCTATGCTGTAGCTAGTGGTTCTGAAAGGGGCCGCCGATTGTATTCTCCTGACGGCCACAAAGCGCGAGGTGACCTGCGGGTGGCTACACCGGTACTGGTACATGCGGTACGCACTCAGCGCCCCTGCAACATGGCTGTCCTACGGCGCACCCACGCCATGGGAAACCGAAGAATGGACGATTCTGGTTCTTGCGGAACTTGGTGCCCGTGCGATGGAAATGGTCCGGCATGGACCAGCTCCGGCACCAAGCCACCATGAGTGCTATCCGTCTGGCTCGGGGCTTTACGCCGCGACCAACATCATCAAGTTTGAGGGTTGCTACCACGGCACTTCCGACAGCGCCTGCTGGTCTAAGGTCCGGTTCAGGCGCACGTGACCAGGGTCGTGGCCCCAGCTCCCGCAGGCCGTACCCGGCCGGACTTCGCCAAACGACACGCTGACCTTGCGCCTTCAATATATTGACGCGGTCAAAACCCTGCTGGCTCAACCCCGGCCAGGACGTATGCCCTGCAATTATCGTTGAACCCAGTTGGCCGTCCGGCAAACTGAACTGCGTTACCCGCCGGCACGGGCTTCTTCAGGGCCTGCCAGTCTCTGCGACGAGCACGGCATAGTGCTGATTTCGACGAAGTCATGACCGGCTTCCGCGTCGCCCTGGGCCGCGCGCAGGCCATTATGGGCGTCACCCTGGGACCTGACCCACCTTCGGCAAGATCAATTGGGCGTATGGCCAGTGGGCTGGCTTCGGCGGGCATGACGGCAGGATCATGGAAGTCATGGCGCCACTTGGTCCCCCGGCCTTATATCAAGCAGGCCCAACCCTGTCGGGCAACCGGCTGGGCGATGGCTGCCGGCCTGGACTACGTTAAAAACTGATCAGCCGACCGGCCTTTCACGATGAAGCAACCGACTACACGGCCGGCTGCTTGCGGGATTGCAGGAGCGTGCTGACGCGGCAAGTGCGTGGCCCTTCGTTACCACCAGGCCGGCCGGCATGTTTGGTCTGTATTTGTTCCGGAGCTGACGACATCGTCACTGTTTGATTGACGTCAAAAAATGGCCAGCTGGATCTACGAGCGCTTCAAAGGCTCCCTCTTCCACGGCATGCCTGAATAACCGGCGTCTATCTGGCACCCAGCGCCTTCGAAGCAGGCTTCACACTCCATCGCCCACCGGCGAAACCGAGCTGAAGTTGACGCTGGGACGCCGCTAAAAAGGTCTTTGCCAACCTATGATCGCCGCTGAGCTACCTGCTGTGAGTGGCGCCTGCGTGGGCCTGTGCTCTCTGGCTCTGCGGCCGCAAGAGTGCGCTGCATAGCCGTGGGCCAGGGTTGCGCCTGAAATGCCAGTATGTCGCGCTAGTGCTTACTTGCTGGCACCGCCGTCCTGCTCGGCCTGCAGGGCTGGTTTGACACCCACAGCAGCGCTCGAGCATCGCCCCAGGCGCAGCTTGGGCTCGCCGGCCCAACATATGAAGCCTGCCCTGCTCCGTTCTGGCCTGCCTTGCGTTCCTCGGGCCGCGGGCTGAGCTGGAAGCGTCATCTGGAGCCAGATCATTCTCGGCCTGCTTGGATTCTACGAGCTGTCCCGTCTACCTGGAAGTGGCCAGGCGCCAAATCAATGGCTGGCGTGCGAACCTGCATCGGGCGGCGAGCCTGGCCTGGTTGCGTTTTTGTACCGGCGCCAGGATCGCGCGTCCAGTTGAAGCTCTGCGTTTGTCGGGCTGGCAGCTTTGCTGGCCACCCCGCCTGCCTCCGAAGGCAGCCTGCGTTAGCCAGTTGCTGGATAGCAGGCCTGCAAGCCAGTTGGTTGCTGCAGGCTTTCGTCGGACCTGCGCGTGGCAGTTGGGCCTGCTCGCGGGGGAAACACGGCCCAATAGACAAACGACAGCCACACACGAATCCAAGGTTCGCTCAGACTCATGATTAGACTACTTGCCAACCGCCTTCTGCCCTTGCCGACTACAGCGCTGCTGCCTGCTGGGTGATGGCGCTCAGCCCTGTGCGCGCCACCGCCCTAGAACAGCAGCAACCTCTTGACTGGTCAGTTACCGAAGCAGCCGCTGCGCTATCTAAATAGGGTGGATGACGGAAGCCTGGAATTGGCCATTGAAGCTCTGCGAAACGGCCCGCGGTACGAGGGCGACCTGCAGGCGTTGTTCGAGATGGGCCGAGCTCTACTAACCGCGGCGAGCGGGTGCGCGAAAGCATATCGCAGCAGGCGTCTGGCCTTGTTTTGGAGCAGGCCTTCCGTGCAGGGCCACCCGGCGGCCCAATAACCGCAGTTGGGGCTATGCACTATTCAGGGTGTAAGATGTGACCCGCAAACCTGGGCGCGCAAGCCTTACATCATCCTCAAGAGCGGC
>Ga0163217_1096823_pt1 | contig 11796 bp, 11 predicted proteins | sample SynspAceP_FD_185933 | JGI IMG/M metagenome (GOLD analysis project Ga0163217, IMG submission 185933) | Saline lake microbial communities from Ace Lake in Antarctica - Synechococcus sp. Ace-P (PacBio error correction) | ecosystem: Environmental > Aquatic > Non-marine Saline and Alkaline > Saline ... | reverse complement strand
GCCAGCATTCGCATACGGTCTATTATCTTCCGCTCAAGTGCCGGCAAATTGGTAACTAGCAGGGAGAGCTACAGGAACCCCCTCGCGTATCTGACAGTCTGGTAGCCTCTTAACGGCCCAGTATTGTTCGGGACCGGTCCGGTCAGCGTACATGAATAGTAATTATTTGCCTATTTTTCTCAGGACGAAGCCCCAATTTTATCTTCCAGGAGCCTTCATTTTACCTTTGCTTCATTCTTGACTGTGGTTCAGCTTTGTTTTTTTGCTTATCGAGGTCTTTCTACGTCGATTGTAGAGTCCATCCTGATCATATCCGATTTTATTAACAGGTAGATTTTCCAGGAAGAAATCGAATCGGAGCCAAATTCAGGGATTAAATTTTTCTAAAAATATTAGTTTTATAGAATCCACGGGAAATTTCCCCCACTTTCTAGATAAAGTGGATTCGTGGCGTTATTTTTTATTACAATTCTATCGCCGGACAAAGCCTCAAATTCCGTTTTGGGTTGTTTTTCGCCCAACTCTAATTCCTTTCTACAATGTTAGTAACCCTTCAAAAAATGCTCAGATATTTTTTTTCTGGTTTTATATGGATAGGATAACAGATTTAGCTCTTTTAAAAGACAAAAGTGAGGAAAAAGTGGGGCAAAGTGGTAGAATGTGAATTTTCATTTTGTTTACTTTTGGTCTCTACCTCCTTATTCAACAGAAATTTAATATCCGTAAGCAAATGATTAATGGGTCATATGATGTAAGCCTAGATCGAAAGGACCGTCTGGTTTGCCAGCCAAATCAGGCGGCGATTCCAGAGCTCTAATGGCGTTGACGCTTTATGATTCAGAAGGCTGCGGATGGGATGACTGAAAATGTATCTATGGTGGAATTCCGAAAATTGGAAAATCAGGTAAAACGCACTTCTTGATCATACCGAGGAGACAGAAGATTGAAAACGTTTTCTTTCTTCATTCCGAATCTGCTGAAGTAGATCTGGGACAGTTCGGAGATTACTTAATTCCTAAAGCATCAAGAATATGGAGGTCTTTGATAAAAGATGTAATTCGTAATCGGCTTGGGGAGTAAAATCGAGCTTTGGAGTGCAGCGCGTGTCTAGGAAGGCGTCCGTCATCAATGAGGAGACGATCCTATCACGAACAGATTGGAAAAACATCTTTCTTAACAGCCTGACAGGTCTACTGTATCATATTCCATTGATGCTCTCAAAGTGCCACTGAAGGGTTGGCTATAGATTCCTAACGGGATCTATTGTCGATTGTGCCTTTTGGTGGTGGTGGGCATTCACCGAGAGATTCTGAAGCTTTGGACAAAGGTCATTTGTTATGGATTCGTCAAGGATACAGGATTTGCAGAAGCGCAATTTATTTCCTGCCAGCGACACACTTCAGTTTGTAGCGGCCAACTTCCGGAGATTTGAAGAAATCTCCGCTTTTACGGATGTGACTAAGGTGGATGGGATATGGCGGATTTGGGAATTTTCTTTACCCACAGAATAGATGTGCCGACCAGAGGATTTTCCACACGATTCAAGGGTGACCTGGATATGCGGACTGGATCAAGGAGGCTTCAGTTTCTGCCAATAGAAGTATTTGAATACTACGAGCAGCTAAGCTTCAATAAAATCTTAGGGAATCTACGGTGAGATCAAGAACGCGAAGACGTTAGCGAATGCAATGTGTTGTCAGAGCGGCGGCAAAGCCTTTTGGAAACGACGGAAGACTTTACCTGCTTTTCTAAAAGAATATGCTCCAAAGGGGAAAGATTTTTTAAGTAACTACGCCCAAGTCTTATCAAGCATTGCGATTTCGAAGTCAACGATGACGATCGGCATAATTGCCTTGGAGGCGCTATTGATGAATTCCTTGGAGGTGTTGAAGCCGGATAGAGATTTGGTGTAGTGATGGAGCTTCACTAGCTAAGAAGATCGATTAGGTCAAGAATTATGATTTAAAGGGAAGTTTCACGGTGAGGTGGAAAAGGATTTCTATGGAAATCTTATTCGGCCTTTTGGAGCCTGACACAGAGAGCGCTGATTGCTGACGAGGCGGAAGTGGAAAAAGACCAAGAGCGAAGAAGTGCGAAACTCAGGATAGCTAAACGAATGAGATATGAGTCAAAATACATTCAGAAGAAATTAACGTCAGGAACACCTCGAAAACAGGAAGTCGGAAATCGATTTTCATTGGATCGAGGAGAAGTGGGGACGTGACCGGAATTTGGGTGAAGGCAGTACAGTTCAATTGGATTCCGCCAATTTGGATTTATCACGCTACTGGGCGGCTTGAATCTATAATCTGGCGGAAATCCCGGGCAGAGAATATCGTCCGGGAAATCGAGAAAGGCACAACAAAGAGCTAAGAAGACCTTCGCGCGTGTGACCACGCTGGAGGCAGAATATATGCTCAGCAGCATGCAGTCAGAAGTGGCAAAAGCGTTAGCTGCGCAAGGCATTGGAAGAATTAAATCAACCTCCTATAAAATTGAAGTACCAAGGTGAACGTAAAGCAATCCATATTGATTCCGAGTTAACGAGTGGTTTTCATCCTAATCGCTCTTGCGGCTGCAGCCATCCATATCGAATCGGGCAGTTGCAGTTCAAGGGAAGGGAGATCAATGCGGTAGAAAGCGAGAGCACCATTAACCTTCCAATATCGAGAGGTTCTGCTACTCGAATGGTAACATTTACGCAGGAAGGACGGAAGCTTTTGGCTACAAGTCTACCTTTCTATCGAGGGTGGCGATCGACCCAACTATTGCAAAGGAATCTTTTTACGAGGTTTGGATTCCTTGTCCAAAAGCTTTTCAGCTTTTTACAAGGATTAAATCGGCGTGCTTACAAGCGAATGATCAAGGATGCCGTCTGGATAACAAGCGCTATCTTGGTGGTTGAATAGAAACAAATCGGCTACAGGGCATGTCAGGAAATGTCCAATTGGCCGATTTTTTAGAGCTGGCAATTGGTGGAGGAGTAAATTTTTTGAAAAAGTAGGAAAAGCGCTATCAGGCCTTTTCAAGTCATTTGTAGCCGTACGGTTGATTCATTAATGCAGATGACTACGTGCAGGAATTGAGTCACAGTTTTTAATTCTTTCGCTCAAAGGAAAAGATTGGGAAAGCACTTTTCAGGCGGCTTAAGCTGGTGGGGAGGGAAGCCACGTTTTTGATGCAGAAGATGTCAACGCTGAAAACGGTTTGGATGTCTACACACGTTAAGATGTTCATATTCAAGGATGTGGCGGGAGACGGGCTTTGTTCGGCAGTTGATTTGATCGTGAGGCTGGAGTTTGGCATCGGTCATCGTGATTGGAATGTGGAAGAATGGCCAGATTAAGGCAATCTCTTAATCTTTCAAGGTATAAAAAGTTGGAACGGGCTACGGAGAAAATTTACAATTTTGCGATGGGGATTCAAGGAAATACAGAGCAGGGGTCCACATTCAAAATTACTTTCCATGTTGCTTTGCTTGGACGGAAAATAATCAGCCTCAATGACAAGGTCGAGGACAGGGAATGGTTCGGTCCACATGTTCTATACAGAGCAATGCGGATTGCTAAAATGGTGGCTATTGCACCATCACCGTTCGGGAAGCTTTTGAAAGTCTTTCCATGTAGTCATCTCTAAAAATGGTCGATCGATCTTGGAATCTAGTCTTCCATTCATGGCCTACATGAGAAGGCCAGGATTTAAGTTGAGCCATTTTGACTTTTCAATTGTCGGTGGAAGGCAAGCCTTTTTTTCAAAACGCCCGGAACGAAACTTGGTATGGAACCTCCTTTGCCTGGATTTCGATCGGCTACGAGTCCAATTGATCGCTTCATACCCTCGCGCCATATATATGCAGTAGCGAATTAATGAGGGAAAATGGTGAAGCCGTATATCATTTACGAGTATTTCCAAAGGAAACCAAATTCAGGAGCTCCAGCCGAGGTTTCCCCCTCGAAAATCAGATCGCTTTCAGAAAAGACCATTAAGCAACTATCAAGAATTGTATTAGAAGGTGTGGTAAGCCATGCGAACAGCAAGAAATATCTCCATGCTGATATATAAAATAGCAGGTAAAACGGGGCACAGCTCAAAAGCTGATCAATGGAAGCATACACCAACAAGTACTTACACCAGTTTTGCGGGCTACTTTCCTGCTGATCGCCGAAGTATTCGATGCATCTTGTGATTCGACAGTTCCAAGAAATAGGTTTGGCCCTTTATGGCGGTGATGGTTTCCGCCCAGTTTTCAAGAAATCCGCCGATCGCATCTGGCATTGGATTTAGAATAAATCCTGGTAGTTAAGGCAAACCATGGTCGCCGCGGCAGCTGAGCGATCGCAGGACTTCCATTACATCCAAGCAGGAAAGGTCGAGGAGCATTCAATAGATTTTTTGATGAGTTTCGGATTGAAAGTCAAATACCATGATTCTTGAAGAGTGGGCGTGGTGACGAACGGTCGCCTCAGATTACCAAGTGTCAAGCTTCAGATCAACGATTACCGATAGGCAATCTTCCGGATGATCTGGTCTCCAACTTCGGATGCCACTATGTTCATATTACGAAATAAGGGTTGCAGTTCAATTAGTTCAGGAAAAGGGCCGTTGTGAAGCACCAGTCGCTGGTTCTCCGAGAAACAAACTAAGCCGAATGCTTTACTTAAAATCAGTGTCTTAGAGTGAGAAGATATTTAAGGACTATTTATTAAAGTGTCGCTGACTTCTACTGTGGGAAACATGGAAGTCAAAGTTGACATTGCACTTGCCTTTTGATAGTCGACAGTAAGGACGGGACAGCTTTGTTGCCATTTAAGGGAACCCAAGTGGCATGGTCGCGCATACTCGAAAGGCACGGGGTCATGCGCCTCGCGTATTGTTTGTGAGCCGCTTCCTGCTTCGATGCAGGCAGGGGATAACGTATGTCGAAGGTCCAAGAATACTGGCCAAGGCTTAGGGATTTTGGCAAGTTTAACTTTCTTGGGAACCCTTCGAGAATCAAAGTCGTAGCAATTCCGGTACAAACGGAAAAAACCATACAGCCCTTTGCTCCACCAGCTTTTTATTCGCATGGGGTACAGTACGGCTTTGCTATCGACAGTTGAAATAAAATCAACAATCAAGTAATACCTTCACATACCCACTCCAGATGCCGTCAGCGTACAAGCGGCTGCTTGACGGCCAAATGGTAGATGAGGGATGCACTCATTGCTTTATGGAGGCTAGTTTCTTCATGCAATTCCTCCAAGAGCGAAATCGCGGATTGAAACTTGTGGGGGCCGCTATTCAATAATATTTTCCATGTCGACTCTTTAGAACTATCACGGCACTTTTGATGAATTACCTTGCAGGCTAGAAAAAGCTATTTTGCATGATTTGCAACAGAGCTTTGGCATTGTCAATGACGACGATAAGCAGGTCAAGTGATGCGCTTCCAAGATTGTAAAGCAACACTCGACTTTATGCCCTAAAGTCACCCCGCAGGGATTCAAAGTGAAAGATCATTTTCAACTCCTTGAAGGATTGAAACTCGATATCAATGGCAGAAGTTGACATGGTTCAGAATGATCAGGTTCATTCAATGCTTAACAACCTGTTAGCAGTGTTGGAAGTGGCGTTTTGCTGGGCGAGGAGGAGATGAAGTCCTCGGGAGGCTATCAGCGATTTTCGCGTGGCGCGAAGGGCAGATTTGATCGAATTGAATAGGAGGAATTTATCGCCATTGTGTTGGATTTTATGACATTACCCCTGATTTGCTTTAGAGAATTGTACTGAAGACTCTTAATGGAGTGCGACGGCATCGAGCAATTGTTCAGGCTTCCGTGCGGCTGGCGGAGGAGGACATCGGATAAGACCAAGCGGCGATTTATGGCGAAAATCGCGGTCAGGGAAAAGTGATAAAGGTAATTTTTGACTATCAAGACAATCCACGATTTGAGGGGAGAAAATAATCCTGAAGGATATTGACAAGCAGGTATCGGGACCAACTGAATCCGGAAAAATGATTACCATCTCTGATCGAGCAGAGGCCATTAAAACGCTGTAAGCTTTTTCGAAAAAGGGAGCATTATTCCTGATTGCTGCAAAGGCCATGAAAGATTACAAGAATAAAAGGCGTGAAGCATCATTTTGATGATGCAGAAGTGGTAATAAGAATTCCTACAACAATTCACCAAAAAAATAAAGATGTTATACCAATTTATTGGGACTATTTTGGACCGCGTATTGGATATCCTGGCACAGGTGTATTCGGTAATTTCGTTTCCGTGCACGGATGGGCAGCAGGTATTTCTTTGTTGATCACCTCACTTTTGGGCACCGCATTATCAATTGGATCCAAAAAAAGCAGATCGGTGAGACCGTCCGTGATCTCGGACTTGCAGGGACATGGTCAGAAGAAAGGAACCCTACGATGGAGGACTGATGATCATTGCGGCGATTCCTGTCCTACTTTGTTTTTTGCCAATCTGAACAACATTTATATTATCCTTTTGCTGATCACACACGGGTTTGGGCTTGGAAGCCATTTGTGGTTTCGTGGATGATTACATCAAAGTATATCAAAAAAGGATAAGAGGATTGAAGGTCGAATTCAGATCGTAGGTCAAATCGGGGATCGGAATCATCGTCGGATCGAACGCTCTATTTCAATGAGGATGTACGTGATCGGAATTTTACCAATCGTATCGATTGATGAAGGAGTAGTTGAGACCCCTTTTTTCAGGATGTCAAAGTGGCCTAAGACGACGATACTTTTACAAAAAATAATGAGTTGAATTACAGAGAAGCGTGTAAGTTTCCTTGGAGAGGCGATGCACCAGTCTTGTACATTTTTGTAGTGACTTTTTATCATTACGCAGTCAATGGGGCGAACATTACCGATGAATTGACGGTTTGGAGCAGGAAACGTCGGCCATTATCGGCTGGACCTCGCCATTTTTGAGCCTACACAGCGGTAATGCTATTTTCTCGCAGTACCTCAATGTGATGTATATCCCTAATTCTGGGGGAGGGGCTTGTTGATTTTTCGACTTCAGCGTTTTATCGGGGGCCTGCGTCGGGATTCCTTTGGTACAATGCCTTCCTGCCCCAAGTTTTCATGGGTGATACAGGTAGCCTGATGCTGAGGTGGAGTGATTGCCGTTTTTGGCTTTGGACGCATCTCGCAAAGAGTTGCTTCTACCGTGATGTGCGGAATCTTCCTGTAGAGACGCTTCGGTCATGATTCAGGTTGAGCTACTTTCATAATAGCACAAAAAAGAGAACGGAGTGAGGGCAAAAAGGAGTATTCCTGATTGTCACCGATTCATTTCTTCATTACCAAAAAGAAAAATATTCCGGAGGCGAGAAGTGTCACTCGATTTTGGGATCCGTAGTGGATTCTTCTTGCTGTGATCACACTTGCGACTTTAAAACTTTAGATATAAGAAACTGATATCTCCTTGGAGCCGGGAGAAACGGAATTGGAGCAGCAATGCTTGCAAGGTTGAAAGGCTATGCTGTTTTCTGTATCTGAGTTTGGTCAAATTTCAGATTCCAATAAGCTAAGTTGCCATGGAGGTATTGAGTTTTGAGAAGGCGGACATGTCGAAAAAAAAAATCATTTCCCCTTTCAGATGCTTTACATGATTCATCAAGAGTCCGGGAATCTCTCCTAAGGATTCCGGCTAGTTGCAGAAGCATTTGAAGAAGAATCGCTGTTGGGGATGGAATTGGATTTGCTACCGATACAGTGCTGGGGAGTGATTGCCATCACGGAACCAACGGCAAACCACCACACACTTTTTGGAGACTTACCACCTTCTCAAAGAGGCGGGTTACGAATGTAGGATTAGCGGGAATGTTGGCGAAAGTTGGCGCTCAGTTTGATCGAGACGGATTCATGAATGGTTGGTGTGATCGAATGCAGGTAGCTTCAGATTGATGGTCTTTTCTTTCAAGCCGAGTATTGCTTGTTTTGACCAATATCACCACCTGATCATTTGGAGATCGTTACGATTACAAATTCGAAAACTATTTTGAATTCGAAGCTGCGTCTTTTCAAAAACATGGCAATCCAACAATTGTTTGGATTGCAATGGCTGTGATACCAATTTCTGTTCAAGGTTATTGCACAATTAAGACTGAGCTACTAGCATTGGTTTTCGCTAAAGAAAAGCCAAGTGTAGGGGCTATTTAGAAGGCTTCGAATCTAGAGATCAGTGTAAAGAGCAAAAGCTGCAGCATTTCCTGTAACCGCTTCTTTCCATTCTTGAGGGAGCTATTTAAATGAATGCCCTTTGTGCATAAGGCAGCTACACTACAAATGTTCTGAGGAGAGCCTAATTAAGTCATTAAAAACTTCAAAATTGCACCGATCGAATGGAGGCAGGTTCTTGAATTGGCAGAGTCACTATTTGTCAATGATTAGCCCAAAGGAACGAATGTGGAATCTACTGCCTATGCCTTAGACGTCCTATTCCAATTCCTATTATTTGATCGCAGGCGCGTGGTTAGATAAGTGGGAATTATTTACGGAACTGTTCAAAATAATTGACCTCAGGAATTCAAAGCGTTGATTTGCCTGGAAAAGATAAATGCGAAGTTGAGGCAGCATTTGTAACTTCTATTTCCAGAAATCAGAGAAACAGATCGGTTGAAGAAGCAGTCATATTGGGGTAAATTCACCTTGAGTGAATCTGAGACGTGGTAATTACTCTCTCGGCTTGCCGTCCAAGCTTTACCTTTTTTCAAAACTTATCGAGGATCGCGGAATCAATTCCGAACTGTAGTTTTAAACCTAAACAAGCCATCGCATGAGCCAATTCAAATCATGGATCGATGAGCATTTTCAAGGGTGGATCTAATTTGGGGGATCGTTGATTTCTTATCTCATTATTCAGTATTTGGTAGGTATTTGCGACGGGTTCACTAGCCTAAAGTATGCAGGGGCAATACAGAATTGTATCTGTTCAAGCACTCATGCTCATTTCGTCTCTCTTTTTTGGGCGATGATGTGGGCTTGCACACGAATTCCTTACCGAAAGTATGCAGTGTATTTTGCTAGTTAGGTGTCATTGCTTCGATTCCGTTTTGATGGTTACCTATCTATTTGGCTCCAATTATCAATGCAGGCAAATCGTCTGGATTCCACGCGATACCTTGTCATCAATCAAGCTTTTCAGCAATTCTTGATTTGCAAAGTTGGCCTTGAATCGCAGCATTGCACAGGGATGCTTGGCCAAACGTCAAAATAACATCAAGGATTTCAAAGAGCACCTTTGTGCGATCATTATTGCGATTGGATTGATCTGTGATTGATTGCGTATGTTAATTTTTCCACTGCGATTCTTCTGCTGATGACATGTCTTTTGATCATTGTTTATCGGTAGAGTTCCGGTAAAATATTTTGGCGAATGTTTGTAGTCGGGTTTTTAGGCTGACCGCTGGCAGGTTTTTATAGGTCAGCGTGGGGCAACTTTGATCTACTCGAGTGGAGGCATTTAATCGACAAGGATGAAATTCCTTTCCAAGCAGAAGCAATCATTCATTGCAATTTGAGCCACAGGAGGAGTGACTGGCAAAGGTCCAGGAAATAGCGAGCAGCGAAATTCTCTTCTCTCCTTATCAGATTATCTACGCCATTCATCATCTAAGAGTATTGGGAATGGTGGTGGTTTTGGGAGTGCTTTTTCCTAACCTCGCTTTTGCGTATATTCGAGGAAGCGATATTGTAGCCAATTTCCAAATAGGGCTTTGGTGGATTGCTTTTCTTGCCGGACTTTGTAGTTTTCGCGCTGGTGATTCAAGCTTGGTTTCAATATGGCTGTCAGCCGTAGGCCGTTGTCCGATTACGATTGCAATGCCATTTATTGAGGTATGGGAGGAACCTCATTGTAATTACGGGAATCTCCTGGGAATTATCTTTCGCGTAAGCCGAGAGATCATCAAGAGGAAAACATTGGGCCAATACGGCCAGAATAAAACAAAGAACTATTAAAAGCTTAATCATCGGACGCAGCGCACTATCCGCATTTTGGGATCAGTAGGCTGGAGGTACCTGGGGGGCACATTCTATCCGGCGATCGCTATTGCGAAGCATTGGGTGGAAAAAAACATTCCAGGGAAGTGAGCTTTGCTGTTTGTAGGGGCTTTAGGTAAATGGAAATGCAGAAAGTGCCTTTGAGGCTTGGCTATCAGATTACCGGAATTGCAGTGCAGGGGAATTCAGCGGAGGTTGAATTCGATTAATCTAAAAGTTTCCGATGGAAACTCTAGAAGTTTGAGGACAAAGCCTCAAAGATTGTAAGTGATTTTCAGGGCCAGATGCTAAGTAAGTGGGAGTAGGCGGAATTAACCGCAAGTGGTTCCAGGCTCTATTGCCGCGCAGCGGAAAAAGGCATTCCACTTTTGGTTTCAAGAGGCAAAAACTCTTATGCCAGGATATTTGACCAATACAGATTTCTTTCCAAGAGAGCTCATAAAATCTGTGTGCGGCTTATCACGGATATGGACAAATCTTTTCCACGGACCGAATAACTTATACGGAAATCCTGTAAGAAAAGGGATATTTTAAATCCTGGATGATAAGCGTGAAAAATGGCTTTGCTCATTTCAAATTGGATTCAGATCAAGAAGACTATTCTGGATATTAGGAGGATCGTTATGGCGGGCACGGACACGTGAATCAAGCAGTCTTGAAAGACATGATGCAGCTAGACATAGCGGCGCTATTCAAAGTTGCTTTGACCAGCTGTTGGTAAAATTTATTTCAAAGCAATGCCTTCAGGAAAGTGAAAGAGGCTAGCGTTGAAGGAAATCTCACCTTGCGGAGAAGTTTATCCGCGGAAATGGATCTAGCCTATGACTGTGGCGAGATTGTTGATGTGTTGTCCAGGGCAGGTGCGGCTTTATCAGTATCTGAACTTCTCGATTGTTGGTAAAGGCCCGGTTGAATTTTTTTATCCCTCCTCCAAACATACTTGGCAAGAAGAGATCAACCAGACCAAAAATGCAATGAACTGATGTCTACCATTCACGGGTGATCCTGCTTCCGGTCTATCCGGCTGGATGCTAAGGATTTTGCTCAAGAGATTGCTCCCAAGACCTCCTGTGGCGGTTCAAGTTGAAAATCTAAAAGTAGATGAACTACTCAGTGATTGCACATCCAAACTGGCAGAGTTGGGATTTGAAAAAATAAAAGACATTGCAAAGCTCCAAAATTTTGCGGGCAACCGCGCCATTTGTAGAAAGAATTTAGGAATTCAATCACTGCGGATGAGCTTTCGAAAGGGATTACATTTTAACACGCAATATTCCTAAAAGGCATAGAATGGGAATTCGGTAGAGTGCTTTGGCACGCTGCGTTCCAGGCATGAGGAATGAGCTGGTTGTCCGGCTTATGATTTCGGAACGACCATCTCCATTGACAAGATTCCAGTTATCACCGGAGGGGAATGACCGAGTTGAATTTTGGTCGGATGAATTTGGATTTTGGCATATTTCTGAAAGATTCCATCCCCAAAAATCTAATTCCTAGCCATCACTGATCATACTGGACCCGGCCCGGGCAATTTTTTGGCCTGGCGATTAGTTTTTTTGGCTCAGTTTGGGGGAATTTATTTTTCCGAGAAGCAAAGGGCCGATCAGTATTGAGAAAGCGATCCGGAGGATTTTTGGGGTATTGGAACCAAAGCACTTTCTACCAAGACCATAGGCGTGGGGGGGGCAGGAAACTCCACGGGCAAAAAAAAAAAGCCAAACTTTTTTAAACCCCTTTTTTTTTTTTTTTTGGTTTTCTTTCTTCTTCTATTCCTCTCTCTG
>Ga0163217_1065151_pt1 | contig 11796 bp, 5 predicted proteins | sample SynspAceP_FD_185933 | JGI IMG/M metagenome (GOLD analysis project Ga0163217, IMG submission 185933) | Saline lake microbial communities from Ace Lake in Antarctica - Synechococcus sp. Ace-P (PacBio error correction) | ecosystem: Environmental > Aquatic > Non-marine Saline and Alkaline > Saline ... | reverse complement strand
TCTCCTCTTCTCCACTTCCATAGGAGTATATCGAAACCGCTACCTTTTCAATGAAAATTTGGAGATAAAACTGAACTAGCCGGGCTGGTTTCTTTGCCTTGGGGTCGATTAATTGGGGAACCAAACTTTTCTCCTTCCAAAGCCATTCAATTTGCGGTAAACCGCACAGTTCAATTTAGGGTGGGATAAATATCCAATAAGGTAGACGCGCTCTGACCACAATCGCCCTTCGCGTGTATTTCTAGGGTCATAAATTATTCGCTGGAACCCTGGTTACTTGGCTTCCCAATAAAGGTGGCACTTTTTCCGCCAATGTTCCTCTTACCCCGAGCTGCCACCCATGATCGCTCCATAACGCAACAGATGATGGTGTTATCTGGACTATTGGCTGTTCCCTCCAAGGCATCGAAGTAAGGTCGACCAAACTGATGCATCGGAGTAACTTACCGAGGCCGAGATAAGCATTGAACGCTTCATGCCTAAATTTCTGCTTTTTATATGGCTTTTCATGTTCACTGTTTACGTCCTTTGTGGGAGGGTCAGTTGTCAATATACCATAATTGGATGTAGAATAGGCACATTTTTGCCGGAATAAAAGGGCAACATCGTCCAAATCTTTTTCTATTACCAAGGGTAGTAGGTCCCACCCTCCTTCAGGGAGTTGATCAAGTACTTCTCGGGCGACAAACCACAGGAAAATATGGGGGGAAAATTACCACAGGAGCCAGAAAAGAACGGTTTGTTCTGATCGACGATTAATTCTATCTTTTTACCCAATCAACGTCTTGCCAGTCGAACGTTAAAGAACGGGGACAGGAAAAAAAGCGGCCCCAAGCAATATTACCGCTCCAGTTTGGTTATGTTTTCCTTTTCCGGATTTCTTCGCGAGTTACCCACCTATTCCATCGTCTTGATTGTCTGCCACAAAATTCTGTGCCAGCGGTATTTCTCATAATGAACTTGTCGTAAAATCTTGACCGCCCGGCAACAAATATCCGTTTTCTCCTTAAAATGTCTATGAGCGTTCTTTCACTCTTAAATTAAAGTTCTAGTGGATGTATCTGATATTTTTATAAACTTCCGGTGGTCGTAGGTTCTTATCGCGTTATCACCGAAGTTTCCGCGGTAAGGGAACCAACATCGGTACCTGCACTCAGGGAATTACTGAATAGCACCCTTTGCAGCCAACGAATCAATATTCGGCAGTAGAATCACCTTCACGTGGGATGGGCCGAACGAATAACAACCCTGTCCCCAGTCGTTAAATGCATATCAAAAACGCAACCAAATAATTAAAATGTCTTGGGGTCTTACAACTTTCTTTTTGAATCAGTGGTAGACCACATGTTAGGACAAAAGAAACGACCATCAACGTGGCCTTACTCCACACTTTAAAAGCAGTACTGCTTAATTTACCATTTTAAATATCGTTAATCTTCATTTTGGTGCATACCTATCACCTTGACTTTTTAAAAAATTGATTATTTAACTCCTACTTCATTCCCATTCCTGATAGGAATTTTTCAGTAGCCTCGACTATCTACAGGTCTATTCGGCACTTAAATCGACGTTATACCCTCTTGGAGGGTCATTTTTTCCTAGCGTTGTACAGCCATTCCCCAGATCAAGTACGTACTTTCCCTTGTACCATTTCATACCATCTCCCGGATCTCATCTGCTTTTGCCCCGGGCAAATTTCCCAATAAAGAGGCTATAATTCCTAAAGGTTAAATCATTTGGTTATTAAAGAATAGGTAAAATACTTTTAATACCCTTCAGGGGAATCAAACGGTTTCCCTCCATTGGGAAAACCTCGCTCATAATCTACCCCTGCCACTTCCAAAAGGTGGCTAAATATCCAGTATGTGTACCGAACTGTTTTGATTCTTTATTCTAGATTCCTTATTCAATGTCGGCCAAAACAAATACCAACAGGGCAGCGAAATTCCTCAAATTATGCATCCAATTCCACTTAGTCAAATATCTAGTATTGGACGTCCATTTGAGGCAATTCGCCCACGGTTCCATAATAACGCTTCGTATTAGCGAACCCATTGTTTCTTCCAATGACACTTCCGCTAATGGGACTCCGAGATTCGCGTGTCTTCGAACACTGTGCCGGCCAACCACACTGCCATTATCCGATAAAACAAAAAAACATATAAGAAGGTATTATCCAATTCACCAGCTTGTTCCAATTGTTTATATACCTTTTCACCGATGCCGTTGCATCCATTGATCTACCATGGCTTGCACTTAAAACTCTGCATTTCGTAAACGCCCCCAATCACGTCTTTATTCTCAACGGAGACTCCCAAAATGTCATGGTCGAAGTACCGTTGCAGCTAATGGGGAAGTACTATCGACTTGCCCAACTCCAGTCTGTTTTGCTATCTGTTTTTATCGTTTACTGCATCTCCCAGGCCTATCATTGTATAACTTTATCTTCATATCTTAGACAATATCCTCGGGGCCACAAAGCATGCAACGGCACAATAGTGGAGCGTATGTCAGGCTACATATATCACCAAAAAAGGGATTTGATCCGGATCTTTTGTTTCAGGCTCGAAATAAAACGATGTGGCCTTATGTCCGTAAAAGCATTTCATTCATGTAAAAACCTCTCCGTAGGGCGACGAATTCCATAGATTCCCCGATTATACGCCATTGGACCCGCTTTCTTTCCTTTTTGATCCAATAACTCATAGTAGCTGCTTGACCAGGACTTAGTCAAACCAAATAATGTGGGCTCGAACCTCTTTGTTTGTCGGCCACATGTTTCCTTACGTCCCGCTAATTGCCAGAAAGCGAGTAGCCTGACATATACAGTAAGCAGGTGACCCAGCGCCTTTTTGGCCTTCTGCAAGGGTTTATGGTTTTGAGTCGTTTAAAAACACCTTGTTATAGGGTAAGCCGGGTTTAGGTATCTCGTTTTCCGTCAAAGTTTCTTGAATACCCATACGGGCCCATCCGGAAAGCTCATGTGCGATAGACACCCCGTTAATAGGGAATGCCCATGTATGGGCGAAGCACTTTATTGCCTGCCCTATTCATAGAAAATTGGATTTTGCAAAGACGCAATCCCCTGTTCAGATTGCCCAATACTCAATCCACGAGAATTAGTGTGGCGATTGTCGCTTCCATAACTAAAGCCACATGTATCTTAATACTAACCCTTCATCATGACCATATCGAGTACCAAATTTTTTGTAAGTGCCATTATAGAAAGTTCCCTTTTACCAACTGTCCGGAACCAGAACCCTTACTCTTTTCCGGTTTGCCCGTAAGTTCGGTATACTGTGCACGGTACAACCTCATGTGACCGCTGGTGTGCCAAGATCTTCATTATTCCCCCACCTACTTGGGACCCTTTGGGGACAGCCCGGGCTGGGAGAAAGAAGAAGGACACAACAAACACACGCCATAGGTAGAAACCCCCCCCCGCCAGACAAAACACCCCCCCGACCGCCACCCGGCCCAACCAACGCCTTACCTTCACTTTTTTCAGCAGCAGCAGGAGTAAGTGAAAACCGCTAATGCCAGATTTTCCCTAGGTAAAAGAATTGTTTATTCAAAAATTTAAAAATTCTAAATCATAAGGCTTTAATACTTAATATCCTATATAAAAAAACTCCAGTATTGAGGGCCTTTGTTGCACTTAGCAGCGCGAATTATGCCCCCGGAAAGGCGGGGGGGATTTTTTTTTTCTTTTTTCTTTTTTTTTTTTTCTTATTTTTTTTCTTTTTTAACGATCTTAATTTAAAAAATAAAAGAACGATTCATAGTTTTATGCCCGATTAATAGAATCGAACGTATGCAACGCATCCGCAATTCCATTTGGCAACCAATTCTATAGGATGTTTCCATGCTCTCGCTTCTTTAGTGATTCTTTGAATTGCTTTCTTCTATTTGCCAATGATTGACCAGTTTATGTCCTTCTTTCATCGTGGACAGACGACGACTTCCCTCTTTTTGCCAAACCAATACCCCTTCCCTATTCTCTCTTAAATATATGACTAATTCCTGGCCAGCCATCTCCAGACCAAATGACTGGATTCCCGCTCCGCTACTCTGGCCTGTATAGCCGTCCCCAACTTAACCACGAACATATCTTTCATCAATGACTTCGCCCGTCACTAGTACACTCGCTATTCCATCCAGATGATTTTATCCATGTATTAGAAATGAAGTCGGAAATCGGGAAAGGATCTCATAAAATCGTAAACAGGCAAAACGCATTGGCTTATACTGATTCCATCGGCTGATTCCCTTATCATTCGGTTGTTCGTCCAACGATACAGAACCCCATTGGCCTCCGACCCAGAACCAGATACTGGGACAGTCTAACACCCTCCACATATCCAGTTCCCGTGTAAAGTCGAAATTCCTAAAAAATTAATAATATATGTTTCATATTTAGACTGTTTATTCCCTATGCGGCTGGTCTTGCAGCGCAAATAACTAAAAGACATATTGCAAACAGAAGAATGTTTTTTTTGCACAATAACGCGACGAAAGAATAATTTTTAAAGTTAACTATCTAGTTCATTGTAAATTATATATTTTTAATAGCACCCATCCAAGTGAATATAAAAATGCAAGAAGATCGACTGAGCTCTTTCTCGTTACAATCGATGGATCACCCAGGGGGCATTGCCGACAATAGGGTGACTCACCTTATTGAGAATTACGGTGCTTTTTAGATAATCGTTATCAAAACTCGGATGGAAAATGCTGCTTGTGCTAAGTTTATTACATTAATCACTTTTCGATTTCTGGTTATGAATTTAGTAATTACCTGGCATACTACTCGTTTCCTAAATCTTAACGGTAAATAGGGAATATATCGGGTAACAGCGGAGTTATTTCGGTCAGAAATACTACTGGAGGGATCCAAAATGATGGGCTTCCGGCGTATAGTTCAGAAATTGTAAACCGTGTCCCATAAATTGGAGGCTCATACAAGGACCGCAAAGATTACCGCCAAACAATCCATTTAAAACACTATGGACAACTGGTGGAACACAAAGTGAAGGCTTGAAAAATTATTCTGGCCGGAGTTCATTTAATTCACGCTTGTCCTATAGGTTATTTGCATGTAGGCGCAGATTTCTAGGTGTGCACCCGGTCCAGTTTTAGTCTCCAGGACCTTTTCGTTGCAGTATACCACTGCACATGTTAAATTATTGGATCAAAATTGTGAAAAAAACTGAACAGAAATCCTTCGAGTTCTGCCAAAGACTTCAAAAATAAATAAATAGATCAAGCTCAAGCTATGAGGAAAAGCAACTTAGTCAAGCTTTTTCTTGTAATTTTATCCTGAGGAATATATTGGGTCTATAAGAATGTTTGCAATCGGGGCCTTTCTTTAATAGCAACTGGTGATGACTGTAACGACATTAAACAATCTCACATTTTCCCTTTAATTCGCTTTACTCACACCCCTGTCCATTGTATGCTAAGCTTTTTTTGCGTTAGCTTATATGTTGGGCAGTTCGGCATGTTTCTTATAGCAGTTTCTTGACTTTGCCTCACATACTGCTCGTTTCTCCAAAATAATCTCCCGACAATAGTTAACCTTTTGTGCCGCCTGTTATACTATAGTGTCCGCTCCACTCATTTCCAGTGTAGGCTGTTCAACTTGCAGAGGCTTATCTGTAAAAAAGCTTAATGTTTTAACATAGTTTCTTTTGTTGGATGATCAGCGTACTTTTGGATAAGCCGGGAATCAACACATCCCGTTCCAACCGGTATTTTACTGCCTCGGGTAAATGTCTTCTCCTCGCTCTCTGGTCAAATATCAAATTCAATCGCTCTGAATAAAATCGACTGCTGTTGACTCGAGTGCAGCGTTATTCCCAAATTATTTCAGTTAAATGTTTCAACCCCTTGACCGTTTAATCTCGCTCCCTCAGATGACCATGCGAGCAATGGACGAGTAAAGCGCGACTACTCAGCAAAGATAGACAATTGTTTATTTAATAAAGGGGAATTTGTTTTGTCATATTCATTCTTCCAAAGCCCTATTTCAACTGGTTTTCCTGGCAATCGGAGGACGCACAAATCTTTTAAACGATCGGAGGGGTGATCCAAGTTTCCTCTAAAATCAAAATCGATTTCTATTAGCTTACAACACTTTGGCATACTCCCATGAATATCGCGACTTAGCAACTCCTTTACGAAACAATTGTCTTTTGCCGGCCGCCCCTTCCGATGTTTCTCAGGGGGAAAGGTCCCGAAGTATTTTGATAGATCGCTTCATAATCGCGCTGTGTAAGTCAACCTTGTTTACAATGCAGCTTCCAAACCTCTACCCTCCAGTGAGAAATAAATACATGGACCAATCATAGGCCACTTACTCATTGGTCAATGCCAAGGTACGCCAGACCAAAACCTCTCATTTTCGAACGCGAACTAGTCATTTTACTTCCCTTTCTGGGCCTTGTTTAAGGGAACTATAAGCCAAAAAATACATGGATGCCATAAACTCCAGTCAAAAAAGAATGTACCATCCCCATTTGAGTGAGTAAGGCTGGAAAGTGATGCCTTATCCGCTTCCACCATGCAATCAAGCCAGTATCGCGAACCTTGTCCTAATAATTGGAGCCCGTGAGGGTCCCGGAGAAAAAGATATTAATCGGAAGATATATCCGCCGGATACTTTCCCAGATCCAACCCTGGCAGCAAGCCAATCCTCAACTTGCCCATCGTAACAATGACAAAAGGCGAGTAAATAGGACGGAAAAAAAAACACTGAATACAAAACCAGGAACAATCCCCACTGCCAATTCCTATGTCGGACACTTGCAAAATGGCCGATAGTTCCCCGTCCTGATTAAATGTTATGCAGAATTTCACCTACGCGCCCCTCTTTTGCGCAGATTCCAACAGAATATTAGTTACGGTCCATATAGCTTCACTTTCAATCAAATTATTTGCCTACCCATCCGCAGGTGCCATCACTTTTCGGTGTATTGGCGGACTGTCCAATGTAACCAGAGGGTCTGTTTAATCCGGGTGATATATTGTCTTGCGCCAGACTTTCTTTGGCACATAACGTTCCGGACCTATGCCGGGCCATATTAATATTCCAGAAATTTCAAACCCAAGCACTACATAAGCGGGATTTTTTATCTGGAGACAACCATTCCCCAATCTTGTGAAGGGCCATACACCTCCCCAAAACTTCCTTTAAAAAACTCTTAAGGCGTATTAGCCTTGTCCCCAAATTGCCATCTCCAACTGGACATCTGAGTAATTTTACTAATAACCCGGCTTGTGGAATATGGTAGATACGTTTTTGATGTTAGAATTGACCAAGGCAGGTGGCGATAGGCCAACTCTTGTATGCCAAAAGCAAACCCTTGTGCGAGGCCGAATCTCTATAATCCAAGTTTATTCAAAACCACCACGCTAGTCGGTTGTGCTATGTTTGAGCGGGCCATTTTGGCCGAGCCCCGTTACTTGGTAACAGATATCCAAAACTTTGTCCGAAGTTTGTAATACCCACCTCTGCACAAGCCGTCATACATTGTAGTGAACTTACCCATGAGCCTTCGTTGGTTTTGTCTACATGGCTATATTTTTTCTCGTAACAAATCCCTTGGGCAATAGTAATGTTAATCCATGGAATACGCTCAAATATTGAGTGCGTGCCATTCGGTTCAGACTTACAGCCGATAATAAATAAACAGAATGCTGCTGAGGCAGGCTCTGAACGATAAACGGATTTTCTTTATATGCCTTGGTGGATGCAATTTCAAAAGAAGATTATATTTTTAAATTATTAATGGACTGTAAAGGTTACGATGCCTTAATTTAACAAATAATGGCATCAATGGATTTTCTAATTGCTTATCCAGATGTCCCTGCGTCAATAGTCTCATTCACCACATTTTCGGTTTTTTTTTTCACGTGTATTTATTTTTAAACTTATTGGTTTCAGAAGGATCCTCTGCCTAATGTTGTACAGCTGCCCTTTTGGTTCGCCCCACCATTTGGTCCAATCTTACAACAGGAATAGGAAACTTCCACGGGACCCCTCTTTTCTCACATAGTTTCCCAATTTCCTTTTCGTAAGGGCAAATTAGCCTTTGGAGGAACAGGTTGAACAATTAGGCCTTGCTTCAGTTTTTTTCATCATCCAATTAAACATGGATTAGATACTCTGACCTGTACCCTCCCCGGTTCTATCGTTCACTGAGTAATACCAACCTAATATCAGCAGAAGTGAGCAACATCCAAATATTTTCGTCAGAAGTGGTTTTAAACAATCACTCCACAGATCGCTTTAACCCTTCCCTGGCCAACCGAACTAAATCAATGGGTCCTGTACCCCCTTCATAGAATGTCTGTTCACATACCCGCGATTAAATGATTCGGCGGCCTATGACCTCAAATCTATTATTAAAATCTGGCTTCCAGAATTGGTGCCATTTTATCGTGTATTCGCAATAAATTACAATATGTGAGTTTTTAAAAACCTTACTATTCATCAAACATTATTCAGAAAACTTCTCATAATACTGGAAATCCAAAATATATTGCACAAAAATCCCATATTGACCCTAGCTCCAGAAGTACCATCATTATCTTTTTTGAGGTTACCCAAGGTGAATGAGGGGCAGCCAAAAGGACAGAATACAAAAAAAAAATGGTATTTTCAGTTTCATATCTGAAATGACAGAAATATTGGACAGACTACTTTGGCACATTATCAAATTTGAACATTGGGCAATACGTCAAAAATAAGAAATCAAAGGCTTTTAGTTTAATACGCCAGGCGCCCAAAATGCTTCAATGTGGCATACAGACCGGCTATCAATAAGGTCGTTACCAGGTGAATATGTTGTTAGGCATGCCGTTATAAAACATCATTTTCAAATAGCAATATGGCTTCCATATCCAAAGAGGCGGGGCAAAAAAATAATTAAACTATAGTCGAACCCATGCTCCAATGGTCCAATCTGTCAGGTTTATTTTGGGAAATCTACCAATCTTCCGTTCATTTAGGTATATGACCTAATATCGCTATATTCTGAAACAGAAACGCGCTGATATTATGGATATCATATATTATCCATATTTTCAGACCCAGTTCTGGCAGGTTAGCATTTTTATGCCGATAATACACCATTGATATATTATATGATACTATTTAAATAAAGGAAAAGACATGTAGTAATCTATCATTTATTCAATAAGAAGCGACTGTCCATAACCAAGTACAAACACTGCCCCAGTTGGTATTTGGTAAGCCAACCATTAAGATTCTTCCAGTTAAAAATTCCACAGTAATACTGAGTTTAGGCGTACAACCGAAAGAGATGAATGTGGACAATCGGTAGTGCATTCCCTCTGAAGGACCAATTATCAAATATTGGGAGAATCTATAGTTATTTGTAGGAGACTACAGGAAGATTAATAAATGGACATACCATACTCTCATACCCATTGGTTCATACAAGCTTAAAACATATAAAACAATGTTGGGAAGGGAAGGTAATGGGTATCCTTGTTTCGAGAACTTAAAACCCCAAAACATAAAGTTCAATACTTCCCATGACTAAATAAGCGCTGCATATTTTTGATTTTACAATAAAGACAAAAAATTTTCTTTATTCCTTTTAAATAGGAGAAATACTCATTTCAATTTCCAATATTGATACCAACCTCCTGATTTATATTCAAATAAATAAAAGGCCTTAGATACTAACCTTTTGACATTGACCCCTAGTACATCAGAATTTGATATACCATAGGATATCACTATTTTCTAAATTCAAACCATTCATTACAGAAAGATCGAACTCACCTTTTATTACCACTTACGTACAACTTAATATTAAATAAAAAATTGATGCATTATACTGATACGCGAGGAAAAAAAGGTGAATGTCCCAACCTTCATAATATTTAGACACTTTACATCATCAAAACAAGACATAAGCACGACCTAAATTTGTAAATCTAGTTCTCGAACATTAAAACTCACATTCTATCATTTTCCCATTACCTGTTACGTGTCCAAAAGAGTCACCCCAGAGAGGAAGTTCTACCGAACAATAGAGAATATCCGGATAGTTTGGAGAAAGACTTTCGGGTATGTGATTAAGACGACCAAATCCGGTAAGTGGGGACATAACCTATTAATTGTTCCAACGTTCACAGAGAATAGGAGATGGAAAGATGTTATATACCAAATGTAAAATATTATTCCACATTTCATGTCCAGGCAATCCGGAAAATAAGAAAATTTGCAGCAGAAACGTATGTGAAACAAAACGGGAGACGTGTATCCAGGACTACTAATAATTAATATTAAAAATCTGGTTTGGAAAAATGGAGATAATGAAGCGTTTAGATTTTTTAAATCTTAATACTATATTTATTGAAGGCAAACCTATGTATTTACCGTTCTACAATTATCTAATTGTCACTAACGTAAGTAAAGAGTGCATTCCAAAAACTGTAAGATTGGTTGCATAAAATACATTAAGGTACAGTATAACAATATTTCTATAGGATACCAACCCAATCACGGCCTCAAAGAGCAAAATAGGCGGATCGAATTTGGATAAATTCAAAATCGTTATGTTCTCTAAATATTTACAATACCTAAAATTCACCAACAAGATGGCAAAGTACCAATTTAAATAATAAGCCGACTGGACACTAGGAATCGAATGGCTACAATTAGACGATAATAAAAATATTGTCATTCAGGAAAAACTTATCGATGACAGAATTTAAGACAAATCCGATCATCGAAGCCTGCTGTTTAACATAAACAGTTAGAATATACGAACATTATTATACAGTCACTATAATATCCATGCCTCAATCTGTTAAATAAGGTTCAATCCGCTATTTCCAACAGTGACCGAAATCATTATGTTCGATAATGGGTCTGATGATTACAAACTTATCATAACGATCATGAAATTAAAGGTGTCCGTCATCCAAGCTTGCATTCTTCAACTGATGTATCCCAGAATATAAAGTAAAATAAAAATGTCGCTGATTTCACATAACCTATATCAATTAAGGGCTGCGGCGCCATAAACTCTTGACTGGCCTTTTCCTACGGATTGTTGGTTTCTTATAGGGGGGGATATTAATGGGAGGGTATAATCCTATCAAGTTCGACATTGAAAAGACTATCTTCTATTAGTCTTTTAACGTCCAGTCGTACTCTCCCGGGCCCTGACCGATTCGGACATGGTGCCATTGCGACTCGTCTTTGTAAATTTGCAAATTATGAATTTTCTTGGCCATCTGCAAAACCTCAGTGTTGAATTTCATGGGCATCGTATGATTTCCCTAGATATATTCATATGGGATCATCGTTTCTTACCCAAAAGTATTGCTTCCTTCTTTAGGTGTAGTTCCAACTCCTGTTTTTAAAGGATATACTGCCGTAAGAGAAAACACGCTTTTGGGACAACTACCTTTCCGCACGCCTTTTTATGGCATTTAGCTCAAATTGCAGAATTGAATCTTCGCGGGGCTATACAGATGCCATACTCTTTACTTTTAACCCACGATCAATTCTCTGCGCCCCGAGTGTCTCGCATTTATTTTCGTAGAGTATTCACTTTGGGCATAGATGCCTTGGTTAGAGACGACCCAGATAGAAAGTTGTATTTAATTTCGTTAAATCAGAGTGTTGTACATGAAACTTGATTTATAATTTTAGAGTTGTTATAATATTCCCATGTTCACCCAGTGTGTGAGTTTTCTCTTCAGTCTATATTAAATATTTATAAGGACTCTGGTATAGGCAATCTAGTGCTT
>Ga0163217_1056394_pt1 | contig 11797 bp, 6 predicted proteins | sample SynspAceP_FD_185933 | JGI IMG/M metagenome (GOLD analysis project Ga0163217, IMG submission 185933) | Saline lake microbial communities from Ace Lake in Antarctica - Synechococcus sp. Ace-P (PacBio error correction) | ecosystem: Environmental > Aquatic > Non-marine Saline and Alkaline > Saline ... | reverse complement strand
GATTGCCGGATTAGCTGGGACATTTGTTATGACCTTGTCGTACCAATGCATTAAATGGCTCATGTACGCTTGCTTCAACGCGTTGGTTGGGGCGTGTTTTCTGAACGACCAAATCCTCTGGATTCCTGGTTTAATTCTCCGTTACTGGCACCATGTTGGTTCTTACGCTTGCGTTAAAAATGGCCATCAAAGCACAACCCAAATACCTAAATGGTTCCTTTTGTGATGCGGATGTGTGGCAGTTAGCCCGGCGTATTGAGTAGATTGATTATTTGTATCTAAATAAAGGATGAGCCATCAATGTATCGCACAAAACATTTCGAAGTGGAAAGTCCAAGCTGAGTTGCTTGAATTCATTAAAGCATTTCTTTCGGCGTTCCCTATTGTTGACCAACGGCCACAGCAGTTTAAAACGCGATTATATTCCATGCTGGTTCACGTCCGATGCTGAAAAACAAAGTGTTCTACAGGGGCACATCGCGAAAGCGAATACACTTTGCAAAAAAGTCGCGAAACAAACAGCGGATGTATTGGTCATTTTCAGGTGAGAACGCCTATATTTACCAACTGGTAACCCATTCGAAACACTGATGGCAAAGCCTCCTACGTGGAACTTCAGCCGTTCATGGTCAAAGGCTCAATCGAATTCATTTATGAAGTCGAGTGAAGGTTGGCACTGTTAGAAAAAACTCACACAACCATGAGCAAACCGTCTGTTCCCATTGCTCAATGTACCAGGCACCGCAGGAATACAATAGTAGACTACAAGCTGACTGTTGTTGGAGTAGAAATGAAGTGAGGAACATACAAGGTAAATTCAAACTCAGCCAAACCAAAGTGATGAGAAATAAAACGGTGTTACGAGAGCTTAACCAAAACAAAGCACCCTATTGGCAGAATCTGATATAAAGCCGAGTAAAAGAAAAGGTTAAAGGAAAATCGGCGAAAGGCCGAAGCTGAGGTCTTCACACTCATTCTATTCAAAATTTGACACTCATCAAAGATATGCGGACAGCCTAATCGAATATAAGGTTGTCAACAAATCACGCGACCCTTTATTCTTGCAAAACCGTACGGTATGTAATCCCTTCCATAGAAAACGCGTCTTGCCCGACTTCTTCGGTATCGATATGTTAGTTGCAGGAAAGTATTGATTCAAGGTATTCAAGGATCGAGTGCGCGTGGGCGGGATGCAATAGATATCCATAGAATGGTTTTTAATGAATTCCGATATAAGTTTTAAGTCATGCCACAACATAGGTTTATTACTTATGACACAAAAAAAAGTACTTTTTGACGAGCTTTCTCAAACTACAAAGTTATAGAAGACTCAGGTTCTTCGGTCGTCCAACAATAATACCAGATCTTAGTGTCATGGGTAAGGAAATCAAATTCCTGATGAAAAAAAATAGGCAGGAAGAAGGATGATTATATATTTTTTGATTTAGTATGCAATCAATTTGAGAAATCCAGTCAGTGAAACGAGGCCGTATGGTTTCAGCAACTAGAGTAGAAGACAGTAGCTCTTTTTTATGAGAAGGCATTCTGCCAACAATCAATTGGCTTTATGAAAAAATTAGTTCACACACTTTTTGACCTGTTCTGGTGGGCTCAAAAATATGGCGATTTGACATTCAGGCGATGCATCATCTGAATAAGAAAACGATAAAAAAGATGAGGTGGTCTTTTTGCAAGGTTATTAAATACTGTGGCGTATATTCACCAGTTGGTGTTGAAGGTACTATCTTGAAATGCCTGATTATTACAAGATATTGCGGGAGGACTCCTTGGGGAAATTATGAACCAGTTAAAAGCAACGATTTTTCTAAATATCAAAATCTTTATGTATTTATTAAAGACTGTGGCGATATGACACATCTGTCCAGGGAATATATTATCTAAACTTAATTGGCCATGGATATACTGAAGATTGATGACTGCGGAATACACTAATTTTGGGGGGGATTTGAATGCTCAAGCCGTAATATTTTACCGTCACAGTAATTAAAATTGAAGAGTTTGTGCTTGAGTGCTGGAAATGTTAGAAGGCATTGCCCGCGGTGAAAACTGCATAAAGGCAGTCGAGTCTATCAAATAATGAAAGCCAATAAAGCTATATGGTCGAAAATGCGTATGAACGATATAGAAGCCAAGCAGCTTTTAGTCAAAAAGGCTGTCACCTTCAAGTTTTTCTCAAAAAACCTCAAAACCTCTCCTGCATTAATCAACATGGCACTTGTGGCTGGGCTTCGAATTAACAATACGCGATTTCAAATCGACCGACAAAGGATATGTGTTCTTGGCGTTTTACGTGGGAGCGTAGGTCGAGTTTATTGGCCTTGGCGTCTTCGCCGCGAGTTTGAACATGTATCTTTGCGCAGCCGAGGTTTTTTACCTAATTCCACTTTTTTGTCGTTGAAATTCAAATAGGTTATCGCTGGCGATGCAAGGCGCTGTCTTCGAAGACAGTCAGGGCGAATTGCCCGACTAAGACCGAGTCGTGCAGAGCCTAAGTCGCGCATGTCGACGTGGCAATTTTGACGCTGGAAGGCGATAGTTATCCGAACACAAGGTCGTCGCCTTCTATTGAGCTTCATTAGTTCATTGCGGGCGAGCCGATAAACGTCGCCCACAAAGGGTGTGATTCGGTTGTAGATAAATATTCCATCGGCGTAAACGACTTGCTCGACGATGCCATCGCGCATCACGGCAACGCGATCGCCCAGACGTCATGGCTTCTATCTGATCGTGCGTGACGTTTAAATCGCGGTCATGTTGATTGGTGTTGAATACGGGCGGATTTCGGAACGTATGATGGCGAAGTTTGGCGTCTAGATTCGATAAAGGTCATCGAACAAAATACACGTCCGCGTCCGAGCGAGGGCGCGCCCCATGCAACTCGTTGCGCTGGCCGCCGACAGTCGGCGGGGTTTACGATCTAGATAGGTTTCATCGAGTTTGAGCATTTCTGAATACATCGGCGAGTTTTTGTTTGATGGTGTCGGCGTCTTGCCGGATTTATTAGGCCAAAAAACGGATGGTTGTTTCCCGTACCGACAGTGATGTGGGTTAACGCGTAGTATCTGACACACGATGGCAGATGTTTGCGCATTTGTGGCGGCGCACGTCGTTAAATGGCAGCGGTTGCCGTTTGGATTTCCCCTTGAGTAATGTCATTCCAGCTGCGACCTGCGCAAAGTGGGTGCTTGGTTCTCGCAACCAACATTGGCCGCCAGCACGACGAACTCACCGTTCTTTACTTTCCAAATTGAGGTTCTTCACTATGGGGCAAAGTTGCACGTAGGATTTGTATACGTTTCTTAAGAGTTACAGAAGCTCATTGCCAGTTCCTTTCTATTTTTGGCTATGACGGTAGCCGATGCTGTTCTGCATTACATTTTTGTCATATCACAGAATGCTCTCAAGCTCCTTCCCCCATGCTAAAGGGGGAGGTTGGGCAGAGGCGAAGGTAAATTACTGAACCCCACCCCTAAACCCTCCCCCTTATTAATGGGGGGAATTGTTAGCCTTTAACTCCGCCGTCGGTTAACCCGCCTGGCAATGTCTTTATTGGCAAGGCATGAAGGCAATAACCAGGTAAAAAGTGTCAGCGATGGACGCGGCCATGATGGACGATCCCAGATAGCATTTCGGGTAAAATAAGGTTTTAATGCACAGCGCAAGGTTTGGAAAACTCTTGTAGCTGTTTAGGAAACCAATGAGCGAAACAAGTACTCGTTCCACGCGATGACAAAACAATAAATGAACACGGTAATAACGAATGGTTTCGACGAGGCAAAGATGATGCGCCAAGAGTTCTATATCTATGCCTTGCATGCTCAGGCCAGAACCTTACCTTTATGTCTGACGGCTGTTTTCTTTCCTATTATGATGAGGCGAATGATGGCGGGAAGTATTGAGGTTGAGCCCGGTGAGCTGTCACCATGGCGAAGCGCCGGTCCAGGTCTGAATCAGTAGCCATCAAAAAGGCTATAGAAACGTGCCACGCTAGGCGCTCGCGATGCAAGCCACGTTCACGCTCAATTGATAGCGCGGCACCAATCATAGATACGCCGCCGACCATGTAGACAAACAAGCCACACCATGCATTAGGGATTGCGCTGGGAAAGCGTAACGAAAGCAATCGCGTACGCGGCAAAGGACGCCAAAAAAGTCGAGCAAATGCCGTTACAAGGAGATACGAAGGTGCTTGAGCATATAACGTTCCGAACAGGGAAGGAAACATCGCTGCCAGAGCTAACTTCGGCCGCAAGCATCTGTTTTTTCTCGGTACGACAAAGCAGGGTTATCAAGCAATCGCTGACACGCTAGCGGGCACAATCGACTTCTTTTGTTGGCATTACGCCCAGCTTACCTTATACCGCATTCCAAGTGCACCACGCGAGGAATACAAGGATGGATTGCCCAATCAATCGGATGTTTGTAACGACGAGAAGAATCTGCACATGGAAAGACGCCAGAAAATCACCAAAGGAAGTACCAAAGGTTGTACAAGATCACTGATTGAACAGGAGTGCGTTTATTCCATCATAATGTACTACTTTCCCTAACCATGTAAATTTACCATTGAGTAATTTTCGAACATAGCAATTTAAACCGACAATACCAGCAGTGATACGAAATGGCCGCGCACCGCCATATGATCCACAATCCCAGCGAAGGCTTAGGGTATAGGTAAAAATGGCAAAGTTTGAATTCGGTGCGAGTAAGTACACGCTCCTCAAAGCGGTTCAGAAATTCCAGATAATGCGCAAAGTAACCACCTACAGGTCGCAATGACGAATTCAAGTTCAGGCAACGTCACATGCAAAAACGTCCCCATCGTTTTGGCCGTCGATGCCCGCCGCTTCGTAAAGGTCTTTTTGGCACACTTTGCATTTGGCGAAACAGTAAATATGCGATAGGGAAAAAATGTTTCAAATATCGAACAACGATCACCACCGAATAAGCCAGATCTGGGTGCCACTGATTAGGTATTGGGCCCGTGTGTCGGTCAGGTTGCAGCCTCGACACCAATGGTTATAAATTTACCGTTCACTGGATAAAAGAACTGCCGCCACACCACGCTGATCACCGGTGCGAAAAATAGGGCAAAAGAATTCAAACCGGCGGCGATGTTTACCGAAGCGGAAAACTATTGATTCATCAGAATCGACGCCGCTCAAGCCCAACACCGTCGGGTACCACTCACTGGGTTACCGATGAGTAATGACCGGACACGCCTTTGGAATTTGTAATTAACGCGGAGATTGACGAGCAATTTAGGTTAGTTATCCAATCCCAAAAGGTCTTAGTTGCATTGGTTGCACGTAAAAAACTCAGATAGACGTTGAACAAAATGGGGTTAATCACCAGCAGCGATAATTTGGCCGAGCGGCTGGCGCAACACGTTTTAGGCCGAGGCGGGCGTCGTTTATTGACCAGTATAGAAGACCATATCGACTTCACCTTATTTAAATGTAACCCCACCCGAAGCCCTCCCCTTAACAGGGGAGGAAACAGATATTGCCTCCCCCATAAATAAGGGGGGGGCGGAGGGATAAAAAGCTTAACAAACCCCATACCTAGTCTCTTCCCTTGAGATAAGGGAAGGTATAACAACAGGACCCTACTCCTCCCCCTTTCAAGGGGAGGCTGAGAGCGGTCATTCGCCCATGATGGTTTCATTTCCGCTTCTGCATTGATCAACGCCGTTTTGGGTCTTTGCCTTCAATCGTCACGTTCGCGTAGATCTTCGGAGGGAATCCACGCGACTTGGCGAAATGGGCCGCCAGGACGAGGAGTTTTGCCTTTCAACCACTGAGAAGGAAGGAGAATGGTCGTGCGAAGGCCCGATACGTTTGCATCATCATTATCCGCGACCCTACAGTTTTAAAACCCCATTGGCAATCGTCAAGTAACGCTGGGTCTTCGGCGATGCCCTGTTTAGCATTGGATTCATTGCCGCCTGGGCCAGTGCAAAAAAGTGATGTAGCTAGCAGGGTCGTACAATAAATTCGATGAAATCTTTGGTCGCTTGCGTGTCGTCGGCGTTGTTGGTTTTTAAGCGGACAAGGCCATGACAAGGTGCCGTAAAGACGCGGTGCTTTTTGTGGTGATATCGGTGCCGAATGCGGTGTTTTGACCAAGTTCGGTCGAGGTGCCGCCGCTGAGTTTCTCTTTAAAGTTCTCACGAGGACAGCGAGCCTTTGGCTCGACTTCGCTAAGGAAAGGTCATTCCATGATGCTAGCGTGGGTAAAGAACCATCGCCATTTTACCTTGCAGTAATAATCGCCAGGCGCGCCGTTCTGTGGTCCCGGTGGTTGATTTGGCTAATTCGTCTGTAATATTCGTGGTTCAAAGTGTCACGCGCTGTTAAAATCAAAATTGCCTTTGGCGTCGCGTTCGAACTCGGCGCGTTATTCGATAATGCAATTGTTGTGAAGACTTGCTTCTGTGTAGCCTGTTCTTGTCTTGGTTGCCGACCAAAAATACCGTATTGGTTGTTGGCTTTGTCCGTCAGCGCTTTGGCAGCGTTTCGACATGTTTTTCCCATGTGTTTGGGCGCGGCTAGACCTTTTTCATCGAACCAGCTTCGATACAATAGCTTGAATCCAACCATGATAAGGCAAGCCGTAAATAAATCTGCCAGATGGGGAGTCACAGCCGTGGTCAGTTGCGCTTTGTGGAGCGACTTTGCCAATGTCATTGATGACCCGCCTTGGTGTGTTTTTTCATTCGACGCATGCCTTCTTCACCCGAGCCGCCATGATGATTCCGGAATTCACTTCGATAAGCTGTGGCGTCGTACCACGGACAACCAGCGGCGGCCACTTGAGTCGCCATTTCTTTCATCTACGGCCGACACGTTGACGGCTGACCGCCTCGTTAGGCTTCGAACGTGCATGGCAAAGCAGTTTCGATGTTTTTCATGCGATCCGTTTGCGTTTGTTGACGCGTGCCAGAATTCCACGTGGCGGCGCTGGCGAGCGAGCTGCATAAAAGCAGTCCCATTGACGCAGTACAGGCGCTGGTGACGAGCACGAGAATTGTTTCATTGTCGTTCCTCATTTTATTTTTATACGAGTTTCCGCAGCCTAATTGACTAAAAAACCAGCTCCTGGCCGAAAAAAGCCTGTTGTTACGCGCCCCGGCCGCTTATCTACAAAACAGACTTGTAAGTCCTCACGCGCGAACCCCTTTTGATGACGCGACACCATTTCATGCTGCCAAGTTGCTCAACCAATTTGTGCAAGGTGGCGCTTGCTGAATGCTGGTGATCCCCATACTGGACGTCAGCTCATCAACGGCGTGTATCGCAACCAATCACACACACTTTTCTTTTGAGATGATCGAGTGTTAGCTGCATCGCATCGACCGCCAAAGCGGCACTGCGCGCGCTGCGTGCTGGTTAGCAAATCAGCGCAGTGGATATCTCGGGTGCTGGAGAAAGGATTCGGGCAAACAAGCGAGGTAAATTTCTTCCTCGTCAAAACGGGACTTCTAAGACAGTTTTCGGACGCAATCCGAAAGCCCAAACTTGTTTCGGGCGGCGTTGTGATGCCGCGTGTCTTTCTGAGCGAAAAAATATCGCTCACTCACGAGACCCGGGGCCCAAAACTTAGTGTCACAGACTGGCCTTTCGAAAGCGAGTCAGGCTTTACATTGGCCAACTTGGGTAATCTATCCAATCACAAACCACGCAAACGTGCGTTGACCCGTCGGTGCGTCAATAACACACAAAAGGCACGTTAGAGCTTTAATAAACGATGACTTTTGGGTCGTTGACCCGATAGCGAAGGGAAGCAGGAATCACGTCTGGATCGCCGGCTTTTGGACAAACGAGCGTTGCAACTCGAGCTTAATTCTTGCCTTGCCAAGTATCGAATCGCCAGCCACTTGCAGTAAATAGCTTCTGCTAGCAGCGTCTGTCGAGTTCCGGCAAGAACCTATCGAAAGAATGGAATGCGAGGATATTGCATGCATATGTTGGAACAATCCCGTATCAACGCTTTTGCTTGTACCCAATGTGCCGCATCGGCGCCTTTAATTGGTAACCTGTCGCGCAGGCTTCTTTCCAACACGCGGTTACTTCGTACTCGGGCTAATGTCTGGAGTAATCGGTTCATGCTCGTGAACCACTGTGAGATACGACAAATCCAACTTGGTGCTTCTCTTTTAATTGACATAACATTATTTCACTGCACCATCTCTTCTTTTTATCCACTGTCCATCATTCAAAGCGTTTTTAAAAGCCCTATTGATTTGTGACAGCGACAAACAGACGTTAAGACCCGAAAATTGTTTCGATTTGCAATGATTAATTTTTCGCACAACCTTAAGTGCAAAAAAAATGAGGACCGCTGTATTAAGAGGGCATGAAGGACCCCAATGATAGGTCGTCTCATCATTGAGGACTTATATGAGGTGTTTTGATAATTTGCAGGCGAGATATCTACGTCGACATACTGCCGTACATAGGGTTAGGCTTGGTTTAATTGATGCGGGTTCCCATCATTTTTTTGCTTCGAAAAAGCCTTTGATATAGTATTCTTCTATAGTTATTAGGAATCATCCTGGAGTTGGTTAAATACCCTTTGATGCAATGGTATCTACTGGCATTTATGCTAGCTTGAATGTCATAATTTAGTGCCTTTCCATCCTTTTATCCACAGTAGTTAGAGAGCATTTGGAGATTCATCTGGAAGGTGAAACTGAAAATGCCGGCATTTAAAGAAAGGCTAGCTTCTTCCGTTAGCGTTTGTAATACAGCTTCTTTCTGCCGCCAGGTCTGTAACATTTTTAATCGGCCAAGCGTCGGGGCGCTTGGAGTTAACTCCTAGCTTTCAGAAGCAAGAATGCTTCGATAGCGTTGCAATAATTAGACCTTCGTATCATACAGTATAACCAGAGAGCTTTATTATGTTGAGTTTACGGCTTTGCCGAATTTGACTCTGATGAACAACCACGCACTTATTCACTCATGTTTCTGCCAGTTATAGACTATTGATTTGGCGATGCAATAGCGAAGTGGCTTACTACTTTCAAGCTGGCTTCTTGTCAATGCCAGAGCGCATTTTCTTTGTTTCTACTCTCTGCTCGAGCAAGCGATAGTGCCTGCCGTTTATTCATCGAAGTTATGCTTTTTTACGTCCTTTGAATTGAGATGCCTATCGTCAAGGCAGGTTAAAAAATGTGCTATTGAAGTGACGATTTTAAAAAGATAATTTCATTTCTGTCGTTGAGGCTTTAAAGTAACTCGCAATGGTTCTTACTTTGAGGATAGTTCTCACTCGCTTTAGAAGATAATATTCTTGATAAAATCTTCCTTTATATTCTTACTTTATCTTGGTTTGTAGCTGCTAAAAAACCGGATGTATGGACGACAATTAGACTGAAAGGAGCGCGATAGCCACTTGCGACACAACACTTCGATCCGACCCTATAGCCCTAGTGCCCATTCAAAGAAACATAGGTTGTATGTAATGGGTGACCTTGATAAAGCCACTTGGTGGGATGATTCCACTACGCCCATCGTTTTTGAGCGGAGCGGTTAGACTATCCACACATAAGTTGAGTGTTATCGAACAACGAGTTCAGTAAATGACGATTAAAAGTGGAGGGCAGGCAGGCACGCATACCCAATTGCCTTTTTTATTTTACGAATTCCTTGACCAAAATGTAGAGTGTCTTTTTTAACAATGACAAGTTGATCATTTTAAATGAGTTCTTTTTTTAAACTTATCCGTCGCTCTTAATTTATCGAAGGGCCTTTCAAATACCTTTCCCTTCGCTTTGTTTATTTCTTCTCGCATAACAACAATTTCTTCCGGCTGGTCATTAATCAGTCCCACTGGATTGCATGAAGGCGTCTACAATAGTTGTTGGGGTTACCGACGAATTCGCCAGCCACGCTTTTGGGAGTTCTGTTAGAACAGGGCGACAGACTCTTCACAAGGTCGTTTGAGCGTTCTATGGTGCGAAAGTGTGGCTTTTCGTCGGGTTCTCTACGCAAGAGAAAGCCGCTAAGTGAACCTTCTTTTTCGACCATTCTACGGGCGCGTTTCGGCGTTGTTGATGACGGCCGAGAATCTTGCGCTTTTTTACGCACGATCACATTTGTTATCTAAAAAGCGCTTCAACGTCTTTGTCACCTAAATAGCAGCGAGACTTTGTTGAAGTCACAATGCTGGAAGCACTACGAAGTTTTCGCCGCTATCAGAATGAGTTCGCCACGCTCAATCCTGATTGAAAGGTTTCTAGGCAGAGCGCTTTCAAACAAACGGCGTCATCAATCAACTAGGAAAAGCCCGCAATTCCCGCATATGTAGGTAATCAGGGAAGTCCTGGCCAAGCGCTCGCCCAATGTACGCAAGCGGGCCTCCCCATTTGCATGGCTCTGGCCTTTTTCTCAGTGGTATGGGGCTTCTCATGTTTGTGACGATAAGGCCGTCATAAAAGTCATTGCAATTTCCCACGAAAGAAGGGCTCAAGTATAGACGTTAAACTCTTAGCGGTTCATTATCTATGTTTGGCGAACAGGCTTTCAGGACGACACTTGAGGTAATTTGGAATAACTCTATCAAGTAACGACAGTTACAAATATCGACCAGTGTTGCGCCCATGCCTAAATTAACAAAATGAAAGGGACCGTGCGCATCGTGGTGTGGACTATCTAAGGTTTAACGATTAAATGGCAGTCGATGTCAGCATAATGCGTTTTAACGCTTTTCGTGGGTGGCATTTCTGAATCGAGTGTAACCAGTTGAGGGACCTGCTGTAAGTCATTGGGGGACAGTAATGACGATCTAACCTTGGGCGAGCGGCGGTGACTGTTTTTAGGCACGGCACAATAGCAGGCTAAATTACAAAAGGGCTAACTGAATCGTAGTTTTGATGCTTTTGCTTTATTCAAACCAAAGGCCCAATTAGTATTGCCCTAGGACCGATTTGCCGTGACGAATCTCTTGTAGCAGGCCGATGAGGGTAAAGCTTACCCTCCACACCTGTTTTATTGGTCATGAATTACCGGCGTTTCGAGCTCGGAGTAGAAATTGGTAAGACGGGCCAAAAAGATTGTGCAAATACGCAGCCCTTCCCACTTTATTATAATTTTTCGCACTTTTAGATGCTGTTTTTCTGTTAAATGATTGGACGCCTTGCAGTAAACCCATTAAACTTATTTTCGCCTGCAAATAAAAGCGTATTCATTCCGGTTGGAATTAGCCTTGCCGTTATTACGAACAAACCAGTTTATTGCAGATCATCTTCGAAATTGGCGAGCAGTTTTTATCGGCGGCAGGCTGGCTTTACCATTGCTTTGCGCTCAGCGGTCGTTGTAAGCTCCCGGTGGACAAAGACTTCATGAAACAATATAACCGCAAGTTTATTGATGTTCATAGGGGGATTAACCTAAATTTATCGAGGGACCATTTTATAAATAATTCTTTCATGACTTATGTAGAAATCTTAACATAAGATCTTAAACGGCTTAGTTGTTTGACCTGCATCACGAAAAATTTTATAAAAAACGATTGCCCCAATCACACGGTATTTACAACCCCTCCCTAACCCTTCCCCTATGAAAGGGAACAGGGGCGAGGGAACAAGAAGTTTTTTTAGTTTCCCCTCCCTTTGGCCCAAAGAGGGGAAGGGAAAAAAAAAAACCAAAAAAAAAACGGACTTTCGTTCTAGCTCCCCCCTCCCCCCCCTTTTTTTTGCCAAAAAAGGGGAAAAAAAAAAATAAAAAAAAAAGGGGGAAAACAAGAGTTTTATCCTCCTTTATCCCTCTCCCTT
>Ga0163217_1055004_pt1 | contig 11797 bp, 16 predicted proteins | sample SynspAceP_FD_185933 | JGI IMG/M metagenome (GOLD analysis project Ga0163217, IMG submission 185933) | Saline lake microbial communities from Ace Lake in Antarctica - Synechococcus sp. Ace-P (PacBio error correction) | ecosystem: Environmental > Aquatic > Non-marine Saline and Alkaline > Saline ... | reverse complement strand
GTGACCCACCGAGACTGACATGCCTTCCTGGCGCCAGAGTTTTCGCTCGCCGAAGAAGCTGGCCGCCAGGAATCCTACCCCTTCGCTTGGCGATCCTGGTCGATGTCAGGGCCAGGGCTGATGGAGCAGATCAACGCCTTTCTGCCCGACTAAGGACATGACGGCCACGCGAACGCTAAATGACCCGCGCAGCCACACCTACCGGCGAGTGCTGGCCCGCGCACATGTATACCTCCCCGAAAACCTGCGCCATGTGCGCCGGCGCGCTACTGGGCGGTATTGGTCGAGTGGTTTATGGCGCAGCGAAAAAGCGCTGGAAGGAACTGACGGCAACCACCCAAGAAAAACCCACGCTCCGACCGGCCATGCCGCTCATCTTTGCGCGGCCAACCAGGTGGAAGTGTTGGACGTGCTTGAAGAAGAGTCCGCGCGATGCACGTCGCTTCTTGGTAAGGCTGGCAGCGCGGTTTAATCCCGTCCGCTTACCTTGCGCCTTGGAAAGCGCCCGGCGTCGCACCTGCCAAACCGACGGAAAAGCAGCACCAAAGGCATTCTCTCGGAAAACCCACTGACTCGGCAATTCCGCCACGCGTTTGAATTCGCCTGCAAGGCATCGCAGGCATCTGCTTGCTGAACGCTTTCGCGCAAGACTCTTGAGACGACAACCCCTTTCTTCAGCCGTGGCGATTCAAGGTGCGGCCGCTCAATTCGAGTTGCTCCGCAATACGCTCCTTGCCAACGCGGGTGCGTACGCACAGTTGCTGCACCGCGCGCTCAGCTGTGCATGCCCAGCTCGGTTCAGCGTCTGATCGACCACCGGCGCAAGGTGGTCACGCAGGGCATGTTGGCTGTATCGCGGCAGCTCCAGTTGCGCGGCGGCAAGCCCAGAGTTGGTTGCAGGGCGCATTGAATGGACAGGGCAGCGGCAACTGCTCATATCAGCCAGCGGCGCAAGGGCGATGCCGCAAACAGATTCCGCTGGGTTGAAAGCGCTCACCCAAGTGGCCCAGCGCGTCAGTTCCAACAATGCTCGCCATTCACCGCCTTTCGACCGCTCTGATTGCCGCACCGAGAGGTGTGGTTGATGGTCGATAAACACTTGTCCGCTATGGCGATGCGCTTTGAAAATCGGCCACGTCACAATCACTGGCCGCATACTCGATCAACTCTTCAGCGCCTCGCCAGCGTGTCGCAAGTCACCAGCAGCATTGCCGCGCTTCAGATGCCCCTGAATCTCCAGCCCCAAACGCAGCCCGCCAACGGATCGCCACTGGGCGGTGCAAAAGCTTCCACAACTCATCCTTGGCGCCAAACTACCGCTTCGGCGTGACGCAGCGTCGGTCAGACGTTACGGGCAGGGCCAACCCCAGCGCTCGGCGGCCTGCACGATGGCCTGAGTAGGCGCGGGTGACACTGTGTTCGGCAGGCAATCGTCATGGCCTGAAATTGCTGGTCCTTGTCCCGTTTGGTTGCGAGACCGCCCGCAGGCGTTCGCTAGACTCAGATTCATAACCTTGCGCTGGTGTGGGAAATGACAGAACAAACAGAGATGTGGGAAACGTTGATTGATTGACCAAAGTCTATGAGCTTGTTGCGGATGCCGGGGCGGACCGTCGATGCACAGGGAGTGCACGACGAGCCCATGGGATGCTCGTCAGCGTGTCCGCCCAGGCTATCCGGCAATGGCGAAACTCGGGCCAGCTCAACAGGTTCAAACGCAAAAGGCAGAAACAAAACACAAGAGGAACACCCATTGTACGCCGTCATTGGAGCTGGCGATGGGCCTGGCCGCCGCCGCAATCTGCAGAAGCAGGGCATCGCCTTTACGGAGTGGAACTGCACAACGATGTAGTCGGGACTGTGATATCGATAACCGCACAGCACCATGTACGACACCGCAACCTGATCTCTTCCAAAACGCATGACCGAATTTCAGCGAAGTCCCCATGCGCGACTCGGTGGCTTCTACCCGCACATTTAGCGAATTGCGCAATACTTCCGCGACTTCCCGAGCACTTCAACCTCAAGACACCACTACGATGCACCCGGTCTCCGCATGGAGGGCCGAAGGCAAGCGTCTGGCGGCTGGTCAGCCGAGGTGCAACGGCCGACAGCAATCACGGCTGTTCGATGCGTTGCTAATCGCCAAACGGCACCCTGCACACGCCCAAATGCCCAAGCTGCCGGGGCGAATTCGCCGGGCAAGCTGATGCACTACTCCGAGTACCGAGCCCTTCGTCTTCCAGGCAGCGTGGGCTGATGTCGCTGCGGCAACTCGGTGCAACATAGCGCGTAGGACGCAGTACACCACTCCGCCTCCGGTGGATATCAGCCTTGCGCCGTGGTTACTACTTTCTGCCCAAATTTATCAAAGGTGGCCATCGACACCCTCGGCGGCAAGCTCAAACTGCCGCGCCCACTCAGCAACGCATGACGCCGCGATTGATCCGCATGATCATCGGCAGCCCTTCCGACTAGGCCTGCCCGATCGCCCGATTACCGATGTATGAGTCACATCGGTGGTCAGATTCACTGGTACTGCATGCACCTCGGCCACGGCGACATCAAGGCGCGCCGCGACATCAGCAGATCGACGCCACACCGTGACCTTCCCCGACGGCGAAAGCGCCGACTATGACCTGATCTCATGGCCACGGGTATCATGCTCGATACCCTTTATCGACCGCCAGCCACCTGAACTGCAGCCGAGCCACGACGCCCGCAGTTGTACATTGACGTCTTCATCCGCAGTACGACAACCTGTTCATGATGGGGCATGATCGAAGCGCGGGCTTGGGTAGGGAAAGGGCGAACCTAGCAGGCCCAACTGCGTCGCGCTGGTATATCCACGAAACAAGCAACAGGGCAGCGCCGCAGCAAAGGCCTTCAAAACAGATTCAGCAGGAGCGGCAGGGGTCAACCTGGACGCGGCTCCGGAGTACAATTCAAGCTCGCGCGCAATGGCTTATTACGTCAACAGCCCACGCCTCCTAGCAGGCGCTCAAGACGCATATCCGATGAACTCGAAGCGCCACCCGCAAGCTGTCAGCAGGGCCCAAAGCGCGCCCACGCCCATGAGTGGCGCACTGCCGATCCAGTCGACCCGGCGAGCTGATCTGCTGAACTCATCATCATGGCCTGCATGGAGTGTTTGGCGTTCATTTAAGCCTGGCGGCTGGAGGATCAAAACGTTATCGCGGCTGGACGCCGTCGCACCCCTGGCACGGCTGTTCGCCCAGGTTTTCTGCTGCTGCCGCTGGCTTCTTACCTGCCTGTTCTACCTTGGGCGCTGAGATGATGCCGAACTGCCTCTGGGGATGTTCTGGTCGCCTCCTGCCCGGCGGCAGCTTCTCAACATCATGACCTGGCTGGCCAAGGGCACATGGTCGCCGTGTCCGTCAGTTATGACCGCGTCTCCAGTTTGGCGGCCACCGTGCTCACACCTTGATACTTTGCCTTTTTACGCTGGCTGAACCGCATACCCGCGAATACCTGACGCAAATCATCTGGAGCCAGGCGGCCATTTGCTTGCTGGTGTTACTTGGTATTTGGCGCTGCCCGTGGTACTGGGGCATGGCCACCGCCCCGCAAGTTGCCCCGGCCTGGTCGCGCGCAGTGAAAAGCCGCTGCGCAGCGCCTGGCTGCTGGTGTTCCGTGGTTTGTCGGCAATAGCTTTTTTGCAACATTTTGGTCCTGTTTCATCTGTCCACGCTCTTCTGGCTGGTGGTGGCAGTAATTTGCTGGCGGCTGTCGCTCGGCTACAGGCATGGGTTGAGTTGCTGAAACTGCCGGGTTTTGCCCGACCGCCGCGCCGCTTTTGACCAGGAAGTCGGCATGACTCCGGCCCTGGGCCTGGTGTTCTCTTTGCATTTCTTCCCGAAGCGGGCATGATGCTGATCACGCGTTTCTGGGGCGCTCTGGCATCTGGCTCCGCCTCCACTCTTCACAATCTGGCGCGACCGCACATGACTAAACGATATTCTGAATCACCGCGCCGCGGGGGGGGGGAGCCCTATACGGCCATCAACTGGGCACGGCTGGCCGCCCATTATCACGTGATCGGCACCGACATTTCGCGCGTCGCGATATCTGGCCTTCCCGTTTCAGGTACTGGATGTGCGCGATCCTGACCTGGCCAGAGTTGCTTGAGGAGGAAAGCATCACCCCAATGTGCGTGCCACCTGGCTTCGATTCATCCAGGCCTCGAAGGATCGCGCGCGGGATTTCGACCAGTCGACGTCAACGCACGCGCAAATGTGTGGAATGCGGTATTCAGCCGGCGTGCAGCACCTAATCGTCACCAGCTACGGCGCCGCTCGGCTACTACGCGACCACCCGAATGATCGACGAACAGGACGCCATTCGCGGAATCCGCCGAAGTCGCCTACTCGATCATCAAAACGGCAGATCGAAGATCTGTTGGCGCTACCGCCAGCAGCACCCGGAACTGAATCAACTGCTCTTCGCGCCCGACAGTACTGGGCAAGACACGCGCAGAAACCAGAGTACCGACCTGTTTATGGCGCCGCGCATTTTTTGGCGCTTCAAAGCAGCGACTCGCCCTTTGTATTTATTGGATGAACGACGTTATTGGCGCCACTTGGAGAATGGGCCTGCGCGAAGACAAAAGCGGATCTACACATGGGCCGGCGACGCGCACTGACCATGCAGAAAATCGCAAACGCTTGCAACAAGCCGCTGCCTAGACACCTGCCGGTGTGGCTGGTCAAAGCCGGCCTGAAGTCGCCCAATGGGCGCGGCAAAAACCACCAGCCCGGCCGCAGGTCAACTTCTGGCGCTACCGGCCAGTGCTCGGAGCAATCGACGGTCAAAAGGAAAGAATTCGTTACCCGCTGCGCAAAACCTCGCGAAACCTCGAGTTATTTTGCGAGTGCAAATCGCCTCCGCAGTAAACAAGCTGCAAGCGTCAGGATGGGGATGTGCTCGATCAGGGCAGTCAACTGGCATGCCTAAAGTTTCCCAATTAACTTACCAGGCAGGCTCGGTCTGCTCTATCTTGCAGCTTAAGCTTGCAAATTGGCGACACGGGAAGCCCCCATGCGCGTAATTTGATCACGGCGCCGCTCGGCCTGGGTTGGGCCATGCCCAACACTGGTTTGCCGCGGCCACAGCCTGCCGTACTGGGATATCAGACGAAGCTGGCCTGAGCACAGAGCAAGCCGACTAGAATGATCCGCAACGCGGTCATCTCAGACGTCACATTGCGATATCCCAGCGCCGCCGACATTCGCTTTCTGTCGACGAAACCAGGCCCGCTATCGGTCGCCTGGACGTGCTGGTCTACAATGCCGCATCACACCACCGCTCCCGGACACCAGGACAACCCAGCGGGTGTTCCGCAGGTGATGGCCGTGGCTGGCAGGCCCGGTGGAGCTGACCCTGCGGCGTTGTCCATGCTGTCGCGAGGATCCCGGGCAAGATCCATCTTGTATCGCCCATGGCCGCTGGATGCCTGTAGCCCGGGCGCCGCCGCCTACTGCGCCGCCAAGTCCGCAACTCACCAATTCTATCGAAGTTTACTGCGCCTGAAACTGAGCCGACGGCATTCATATTACTGATGGCCTACCCCAGCTTTCTCGATACCGCCATCGAAAACACTGCCTGGCAAGGATGGCATAACGTCGCCAAACATTTCCCCTTCCATGTCGGCGGCATGCGCATGCGCGCAGTAGGAAGGCCGAAGCTAATTGACCACCAGGCCGCAGCAGCGCAAACGCTGGATTTACTGCCGAGCCGGTATCACGCTCGGGCGCGCTGCTCTGGCGTATCGCGCCCGCGCTGTATCTGCGCCAGGTACGCAAAAACTGCTTGCGTTGAGCTGCGAATAAGCATGCAGCCTCACACGGCACAAAAAAACAAAAAAATACAATGAGCACTGGACCCTGGTGGGGCCGCGCCCCGCGCGGAAACGACCGCGCCTTCGCGCCCGCGGCCGGCGCTCCACATAAAAAACAGCCCCAGAGGCGACCAAGGTTGAATCAGGGTAAACCCATCCGCCCATTCAGCGGGACCCTACAACCGAACTCTTGCCACCATCATGACCATTCAACCCAATAACGGTTTCACCATGCTGCATGATCCCTGATCTGGGTCGGCGCCCTTATATTATTGGGCCTACACGGTTGAAGCCACACCGGTTTCGGCAGCCTGATCAATCGCCCTGGTCCCTGGGTGCGTGCTGTTGCCCTATCGCAACTGATCGCGTGATGATCGCGACTGGAATGTGCTGATGAGCCGGCTATTATGGCTGGGCGCAACCGCCGCATATTTCACTGCCGAGCCTTGCTTCGAAGCTGATACTGCCCAATGATGCTCCTCCGGCGACCTGAGGCCGGTTACGGGATGCGGGCCTTCTCCTCTCGGCGAGTCCCTACTAGCTGTTCACTCCGACTACTTAGGTGCTGTGCTCCAAACCTCCGTCGAACTCCGGTCGTCATGTACACAAAATCGCCAGGTGCCACCGCATCCCGCTGTTACATTGAGGCCGGCTTCACCTTTCATGCAGCTCGGACATATATACCACGAGACTGTTCGCCTCGTGTGGCGCCTGCTGGTTTACGCAGTGTGCCGGCACCCACCGGACAAAAAAGCCACCTGCGCGCCACCCTGGGCAAGGCTCAGGTACCGGTGCCGTCGAGCAGGAAGAATAAACCAATAGGCAGTTGTCATTGAGCTGAACAGGCTGAGCGGGTGCGGCGCGCAGGTGGCTTTTTCCAGGTGGGTGCGGCCATGGCGTAACCAGCAGGCGCCCACCGGAGCGACAGGCGTGAGGTTAATGCCGGCGCCGGAAGGTGAGGTATGCGGCTCAATAAACGGCGGGTGCGGGTGCACTGATGTTTGTTGGGTACATGCGCCAGAGTTCACGGGTGGAGAACGCACCGCACCAGTATGCCGAACGCAGCTTTGAGTATATTGCATCGCCGAAGCCAGGGCCCGCATCCCGTAAACCGGGCCAGGTGCCGGGAGTCATCATTGGGAGTTACTCAGTTGAGCAAGGTCGGCCAGTGAATGATGCCGGCGGTTGCGCCAGGCATATAGCCGCTCCTCAGCACATTCAGCGCGTCATCCACCGGGATCAGTTGCGATAGGGGCAACAGCAACGCACCCAGGGGGACAGGCGATGATCAGCTGCCGAAACGGTGATGGTCTCAAACCGTGTAGGCCAATAATACTAAAGGCGCCGGGACCCAGAATCCAGGATATGCAGCATGGTCGAAAACCGTTTATTGGGTGAGTTCATGCTCGATCCGGCATTAGAGTTCGGTTGTAGGGTCGCTGAATGGGCGGGGATAGGGTAACCTGATTTCACTTGGGTGTCGCCTCTGCGGGCTTTTTGTGGGAGCGCCGCGCGGTCGCAAGGCGCGGTCCGTTTCGCCGCGCGGGCCGCGGGCTTCCCACCAGCGTCCAGTGCTCAGTTTTTGTGGCCGGTGAGCTGTGCTTTATCCGCAGCTCACCGGCAAAGCGTTTTGCGATACCTGGGCGCAGATACAGCGCGGCGCATTACGCCAGAGCAGCGCGCCGAAGGTGATACCGGCTCGTGCAAGTATCCAGCGTTTTGCGCTGCTGCAGGCTGGTGTCTATTAGCTCGGCCCTCCACTGCGCGGCTTGCGCCAATGCGCCGACCATGGACGGGGATGCTGGCACGTTGCCCATCCTTGCCCAGGGCTGTTTTTCGATGGCGTATCGGAGAAAGCTGGGGTCGGCCATCAGTACATGAATTGCCCGTCGCTGTCCAGTTCCAGGCGCAGTACTTCGAAAGAATTGGGTGAGTGCGGATTGGCGAGACGCAGTAGGCGGCGCCGCCGGCACAGGCATCCCAGCCGGACCATCGGAACCGATACAGATGATCTGCCGGTGGACTCGCGCAGCAGGACAACCGCCCCAGGCGGTCAGCTCAGCCGCGGACCTTGCCAGTCCACGGCCATCACCTTGGCGGCAACACCGCCTGGTTGTCTGGTGTGCGGTGAGCGGTGGCGTGATGCCGGCATTGTTGACCAGCACGCCAGGCGGCCGAAGCGGGCCTGCGGGTTCGTCGATCAGAAAGTCGAATGTCGGCGGCGCTGGTGATATCGACTGTGACGCTGAGTACGCGTGCAGGATCATTCAGTGTCGGGCTTGCTCTGGGCTCAGGCCAGCTGCGTCTATATCCGCCAGTACCAGGCGTGGCCGGCGCAAACCAGTGTTGGGCATGGCCCAACCCAGGCGGCAGGCGGCGCCGTTGATCCAAAATTGACGCGCATGGGGCTCCCGCTTGGTCGCCAGTTTGAAGCTTTAGCGTGCACAGATTAGGAAGGCAGACGAGCTGCTGGGTAAGTTAATGGGAAACTTTAGGCATATCCAGTTGGACTGCCCTGAATGAGCATCCCCTTCCTGACGCTTCGCAGCTTGTTTAGCTGCGGAGAGCGATTGCACTCGACAAATACTCCGCAAGGTTGTCCGCCCGAAGGTTTTGCCAGGGGTAAACCGAATTCATTCTTGAGCGTACGATGCTCAGACACTGCCGGATAGGCGCAGAAAGTGACCTTGCCGCCGGGCTGGTGGGTTTGGCCGCGCATTGGGCGACTGCAGGCCGGCTTTGACAGCCACACGGCAGGGCAGCAGCGGGGCTTGTTCAAGCGTTTTGGCGATTTCATCTGCCGAATGGTCAGTCGCGCCGTCGCCGGCCATGTTGTAGATGCCGCTTTGTCGGTTCGCGCCAGGCCCATTTCCATTGGCGCCAATAACGCTTCATCCCAGATAAAAAATACAAAAGGGCGAGTCGCTGCCTTTGAAGCGCCAAATGCGCGGCGCCAATAAACAAGGTCGGCTAATCCTGGTTTGCGCGTCTGTCGTTTGCCCAGTCTGTGCCGGGCGAAAGAGCAGTTGATTCAGTCCGGGTGCTTCTGCTCGGCGGTAGCTGGCCAACAGAGTTCTTCCGATCTGCCGTATTTTGATCGGAGTAGCGACATTCGGGATTGCAGCGAATGGCGTCCTGCTTCGTCGATATCATTCGGGGTTTGCGGCCGTAGTAGCCGGTAGGCGGGCGCCGGAGCTGGTGACGATTTATGTGCTGCTACGCCGCCTGAATACAGCATTCCAGCACATGCGGCGATGCCGTTGACGTCCGATGTCGAAATCCCGCGCGCGATCCTTCGAGGCTGGAGAATCGAAACGCCAGGGTGACCAACAGAGTGGATGCTTTCCTCCTCAAGCACTCCTGGCCAGTCCAGGGATGCGCGCACACCAAGTTACCTGAACGGCGGAAGCGCCAGATCATCTTCGCGCTGCGCCGACATTCCCGGTTGGCCTGATCCAGTGATAATGGAGCGGCCAGCCGGTTGCCCAGTTTGATGGCCGATATAGCGGCGCGCACGGTGATCAGAAATTTACTCTTAGGTCATGGCGGCTACGCGCCCAGATTTTTGTGAAGAGTGAGGCCCACGGAACCAATAGCCAGACGCCCCGAACGCGCGTGATCAGACATTCATGCGCACCGCTTCGGGGAAGAAAGTTGGAAGAGACATCACCAGGGCCCAGGCACCGTTCTGGACGCGACTCTCACATGGTCACGGCCGGACGCATCGCGCACCGGCAGTTTTCAGACAAACCAAAGCCATGCCGTAGCCGAGCGACAGCGCCCAGCAAAATTATGCGCGAACCAACCAGCCAGAAGAAGCTGTGGAAGCGCTCGATAAACAGCCAAAATTGTTTGAAAAAAAGCAGATGCCGGGACAAACCAGGAACACCAGCAGCGAGGCGAGATGCGCAAGCGGGCTTCTTCCTGCGCGCGACAGGGCCGAGGCAACTTGGGCCGGATGGCCATGCCCAGTACCAGGCGGCAAAGCCGGCCAATACCAAGTAACACCAGCAGCCCAAAAATGCCGCCTGTCAGATGAATTTGCGTAAGTACTTTCGCGGGTTATATGCGGGTATCAGCCAGCCGTAACAAGGCAAAGTTCAGCCGGTGTGAAGCACGGGTGGCGGCCAAACGGAGACGCGTCATTCACTGACGGACAAACGGCGGCCATTGCCCTTGGCCAGCCATAGGTCATGATGTTGGAGAAGCCTGCCGCCGGGGCAGGAGGCGACCAGATCATCCCCAGGCACAGTTTCGCAATCAAATTCCTCAAGCGCCCAGGTAAACAGGCAGGTAGCCCAGCCAGGCAGCAGCCAGAAAACTGTGCGAACAGGCCGGCCAGGGGTGCGACGGCAGCCAGCGCGAATACCGTTTGAAATCTCAAGCCGCAGGCTTAATGAAACGCCAAACATCATGCAGGCCATATAGAGCTCTCGACTCTCTCTCTCTCCTCGACTAACGTGTAGTCGAAACTGGCGTTCCCGAGTGCGGCGCCACTCATGCGTTCGGCCGCTTGGGCTGCTGCAGGCTGGCGGGTCTGGCCGCTTCGAGTTCATCGATATGCGTCAGTTAGAGCGCCTGCAAGGTAGGCCGGTGCTTGTTGACGTCAATAGGCCATAGCGCGCGAGCTTGACTGTACTCGTAGCGCCGTCCAGGTTGACCCCTGCCGATCCTGGCATTGATCTGTTTAAGCCTTGCTGCGGCGCTGTGCCCCTGGCATTGTTCTGATTTTATCACAGTCGCGACCCCAGTTTGCCTGCTCGGTTGCGCCCTTCCCACCCCGAGCCGGGCGGCCTTGCATCACTGTCCCATCAATGAACAGGTTGTCCGATACTGCGGATCGGAAGACGTTTCAAGTACAACTGCGGGGCTCATCGTGGCCGGCTCGGCCAGTTCAGCGTGCTGGCGGTCGATTAAAGGGGTAGATCGAGCAGCAATACCCGTGGCGCATGCAGGATCAGGATCATAGTCGGCGCTTTCGCCGTCAGGTGAAGTCACGGTGTGCGTCGTCGAGTGCTGCTGCGGACGTGTCGCGAGCGCAGCCGTTTGGATGTCGCGTGGCCGAGGTGACTGCATACCAGTGACATTGACCACCGGAGGTGACTCATTACTGCGGTCATCGGGAATCGGGCATGGCCCCGTAGTCGGAGGGCTTGCCGATTGAATTCTGCGTCATCAATCGCGCAGCCGTCCATGCAGTTGCTTGAGTGGGCGCCGGCCAGTTGACATTGCCGCCGGAGAGGGGTCCGATGGGGGCGAACCTTTCTGTGGGATAAATTTTTTGCAGCTCGCACGCGGTAAAGATTGGTGTAGAAACTCCACGGGAGACGATCTCGCCGTTGTCGCACCTCCTCTTGAACGCCTCTAGTGGGGCAGTTGCTGCTTCATGGTGCATTTTATTGTTGACAAAGCGTGGATGTTCCGCTGCTTTTAATCGATGGTGTCGTGTGGCGTACGCTCCATGTCGCGATTGACCTCCTCCTCTGGAAAGTATCATGTCGAGACACGCCGGACGCTACATACCCAAGAGACCAGCACCCGCTGTTCCCATCGAGAAAAGGACGCCAAGGAGAGAACTTCCTGTAACGACCTAGTCGCCTTATCGTTACTTGGACCTTATACAGAGCGAGGAAGTGACGCACTATCCACGTTGCCAGGTCTCTCCTTGGGCCACACGGCGAGCATTCCCGGAGAGTGTAGGTGGCTGTGTGGGCGTAGCCCACTTATTAGACAGGCTTTCGTGTCGACCACCACACGTATTGAGACGCACCAAGCGTCCGCCATTAGGCACAATCCATTGTCCACCACCAAGGCGGCGGACGACATCACAGTTTATTGATTTACCGTTATCTGCGTCTTTATCCAAATGAAGGAAATTCTTTCAGCAGCGGGCTTACATACTCTTGAGCACTTTGTTTGCTGCGTTTATGCGAAACCACC
>Ga0163217_1086627_pt1 | contig 11798 bp, 5 predicted proteins | sample SynspAceP_FD_185933 | JGI IMG/M metagenome (GOLD analysis project Ga0163217, IMG submission 185933) | Saline lake microbial communities from Ace Lake in Antarctica - Synechococcus sp. Ace-P (PacBio error correction) | ecosystem: Environmental > Aquatic > Non-marine Saline and Alkaline > Saline ... | reverse complement strand
ACCAATTCCCCCATTCCAGTATCAGGATTCCAACAACAGCACATCTTTGATTTGAAGGATGTGTAGGATGACTTCTTCATTCAAAGCTGTGAAAATTTATAGCACCAGATGGATAATATCGATCGAATCTCTACTAAAATCTTATGTAACTTGATCAAACACCGCATTATTCACCAGTTTTAAACCAAACTACTTCTGAAGTAAAAGACATTTTCGGTGGGTCAGGTTACCCCAATAGGCTTTTTGAAACTCCAGTCCTTTCACCTGAATTTCTCCAGGCTTCACTGCTGAAACAAGATTTATTTGATTTCATCTACAAGTCTAATTTCCACAACCTGGTAGCGCCTGTCCGATATGTGTCCGCTCTTCGCTCTTCCGAATAGGGATTACTATCGCCATCCCGATCTCGGTCATTCCATCCGCTCTAGCAAATAGTGACTGGATCTGATGCCATTGCTCCATGACTCGTAACAGGTAGCGCTGCGAACCAGAGACTTCAGCCCGGAAACTTTGCTAAAATTCCGGAAATGAATTGTTCTTTCCTTTGGGAGCTTTCAAGTTGAAATAAGCTTAAGTTAAATCGTTGGCCAAGCCATAGAAGGACCGTTACTTCTCCAGTTTCAAAAAGATTCATAAGTGCTCGCATCAAAGGACTAGAAAAATGTTTAGGAAGCGGCCTGACCAAACAGCGCACAAGAAAGCACATTTGATCATTCCGTGTAGATGATGCAGCGGGGAGAAGTTCCAGACAGTGTTGATGTTTGGAATCGGTACCGTCAGCTTCGACCAAGGTGCATTATTTGAGACTCAATGTTAGCATGAGTTAGTTAGACTCCTTTGGTACTCGTCGTACCAGAAGTATAAAGGATCATCGCTCCTCTGAAAGTTCGATTTTCAGCTTGAAAGCCGGCCATTCTTTTGCCTGATGAGGAAATCTGAGATTTGAAAGAAACGAAATAGACTCAACCGATCGGACTGGATCGCAAGTACGTTCCAGATATTCATCGCCATAATTATAACAGTGGCTGCGTATCATTCCAAACACATATTTCAATGAAGGGAAAAGGGTAGGAGGATACAAGTGAACAGCCGGATACCTCCAGCTTGACCAATAGCCATTGTGTGGCCTAACGTAATCGAAACCAGGGAAAAAACCATGAATGCACTTCTTTGCTTCTTAGATCAGCTTCTCCAGCTAAATCTGCACTGCGCCAATTTGCTGGCTTTTCGAAAGCAATCTGCCCAAAATGTTGTAAGATCCATTTTTAATCAATAATGGGCAATTTTGGAAGGGTGTTGACTCGCTTTCTGGAAAAAGTTGATGCATGAAGTTTGGTGGATCAATTATTTTAATAGGTTGCTAAATAGGAATTGGATTGATCAGAGCCTTATAAATCAATTTACGGTACTATTCCGGTAGAAACAATGAGTCGAATTGATGGCGATTTTAGATCAAATCAGCTTCTTTTTTTGATAAAACTGATTTTATTGGTCATCGAAAATCAGATGCGATAATTAGTAAGATTAAAAAAATTAAACCTGTTTTTCATCACTGAATGATTCACTATGACTGATAGTCATTTGAAGATAAACAAGCATCAAAACCCAGAAATCCGCAACAGCAAATTTCTCTTGGCTGCGGGAGATATCTTTGCATTAAATATGGTTCTACGATTTCACCATCTATCAGAGTTAATTGCTCTGCGACAGATACGCAAAGGTACGTCTACAAATACTATAAACAAAAGATCAATCCTTCGCTGAATTGATCTTCTTAAAATCAGGTCAACTCTGATGTTTGGAGAGTTTAAAAGGTCTGTTTCGATCAAGTAATTCAAGTATTGGTGCTAAAATCAGAGCAGTGGTGCATGGCTGCTACCGAATTCTATTGTTAATAAAACTCCAAATTATAGTTCTGCCTGAAATACTTTGAGCAGGCCATGGAAATGAGGAAACGGCGGAATATTTGAAAGGTAAGCATGGCACTCAACAATTATATTCGAGCAGATCATAGCTATGAAGGAAAAGTCGGGAGAGATCAACCCAACTAGAAACTCCAATTTATGTGATTACATCATTTGGGCCTGGTGTGCTTGGGAGGTTGATCCTCAGTTGTAAGACGTCGAAAAGGTACCATGATCCCTTGATTTCAAGCAGATTATCAGGAGGAAAACTGATTTGAAACGCTTCTCCCATATTTACCTCGCAGGATTCAATCAATGTTACGAATAGTTTAACAATATGACTAGAAGTACATTTTATAAAAAATCCCAAGTAACAGGCTCTTATTAATCTAGTACTCTAAACCCATTACACTTTACTGTAGATGAAAAAGAAACCTTTACCCAAACCTATTTACCTTTCTTTTTTCTGCGTGTAATTCAGAGTTGCGGTGGAGAATCAACGACAATCGAAGCCTGATTCCGATTCAGAGGTTGGGAAACCATGCGAGCAACGATCGAAAGGGAGGCAAGCTGCCAGGTTTTTGAAGCTCAAGCGGCAAAAGAAGACAAGAAAGTCGAAGAATTGATTAGTGTGGGCGATCTCATCGCCAAAAAAACGAAAACGCAACACTCTTTGCGAAGTCCAGGACTGATCCATCCCAATTCAAATTTCCATGAAGACAAGGAATAAGCCTTTAGAACAAGAGGGGCAAAACGTTTGTAACATTGAATCGGAGGAGTTTTGCGTCATTCAACCCTTCAATCTGAGAAAAGTGCCTTATTACTAAACAGGATATATCACAGGGTAATTTGCCCGATCTTCACAGTCGATTATCAGGACCATTTATCAGCAATCGGACTACGTGTGTATTTGAAACATTGACACAATTAACGAGCCTTTGCTGCAGAATTGCCAAGTACGAGTCTAAAGGAGAGAAATTTTTACGGTGACTTTCTCGTGGTGTTATTACTTTATTTACATGGCTCAAAGTCAGAAAGAAGAAATAGACTTAGCAAGTTTACTATACGAGCAACCTTACACCTGGAATCTCACATTGCTATGGTCGAGTTGTTTGCGTGGATTAGTTTCCCCCGTCACCCCTCGAGACTATTTTTAGTAATGAGTTTGAAACTTGAATCCGACTTTCGGTTCAGGTTGGACTGCGCAGCTAAAAGTGGGTGAGGAAGGATATACCTTTGCGAGTAATGAAATGCCTGCGTTTCTTGGGCGGGAAATCTTATTCGAGTTGGAAGGTACCATTGATGCTCACACTGCAAAAATACTTCCAGTTATTTCCAAATCAGTGGTCAAATAATTAAGCCTGGAATGTATCTGGAGGAGCCTATGAATCGGGACTTAGCTTTGACGATGTCTATGTGATTCAAGTTCTGCACTGGAAAGATTCAGGCCAGTTTGATTTTGCGGCTGGTATCTCATATCAGTAAACCAATCGAAACAGTCCAAATTATGCAGGATTCTATTTTGGTATAAAGGTCTTTCTGCAAGGTCAGGTGATTTTTGGACCACAGTTTGCCAGAACGATAGCCGTAAAAACGTCATCGGCAATTTAGATGAAAAATATCTATCGATCTCTTTAGCGCAAACGTCCCAAGACAGGTAGAATATCCTTAGATTGGGCTGATATTGGTGGTTGGCCCTTAATCCCTTTTTTTTTCCCTTTCTGGGGGTTTTCCCAATATAGCGTCAATTTCCTCGCTTCCTGCAACCTGTTAACTTAAATCACAGTTAAACGTGGTTATCGGTGCATTCCACAAGAAAGTAGGAGGAGGATGTTATTAATAAAATCGAAGATACAACTCGGGGGGCTTCGAGGAATTGATTCGAAGTCACTTCAACTGCTTCGGAAGCTTTGCTAATGTCAGAATCAGAACTCTACTGAAACGTGATCGCAACGGAGGTCATTCAGGATTCATTAATGCGGTAAACGGCCATTACCACTGTCCCTTCAGGGAATGGACACGCCGGTTAGTGCAAAGAGAGAGATCCTGAATCTACACACATGACGAACTTGCGGGTGGTAGGTGAAGAAGCGACGACGATGGCTCAAAGATTATGCGAAGAATTCAAGAGCATGAGTTGATTCTAAAATCCCAGCCTATCCCAAATTTTTATCTCAGGCTATTCCTGATGAGGGAGATTGAATGTGAAACTTCGAGGAATGACCTTCGCGCTACCCAATTGCTTTTGAGGAAAAAAAAATGGCTAATGCAATAAACCCAGCAGGCCAATGTAAAAGGCATCTACGGTTGGTGAGTTTGGGAGAACAGGAAAGCAACGGGATTTGATCGATTTGATAGTCGGAAAATACTTTGCGAAAGACCTATTAAATATCACTGGTTTAAAGCGACACCGATGGGAAAGTGGTGATATCTCCGAACCGTATGCAGATGTGCAGGATCGCTTTCACAGTATCAAACCTGATCAGAAGTTTTTGTAATGAGATCTGCTAGTGACGCTTAAGAGGTTATTCAGCAGAATAATGGAAGGACTATCTTTGATAACGCTGAAATTTCTTAATGCCTTTGTGGACGGAGTTCGAATACACAAAAAAGAATTGTTTTCAACGTGATACATCATTGAGGATCGTGTACTTCCTTGAGTGATTCGCATTTCTCGATTGGTGCAATAATTCGTACTGGCAGGGATCCTGTTTAGTTTTGATTGTTTTTGGGATTGTTTTACGAGTCTAGTAATCGCCTTTTGGGTTGCATTCAACAATCCGGTGAGGCTGTGCTTGGGAATGTCATACTCCAGCTATTTCTATGATATTGACGATCATCGGTTCTCCCTATCGGACGATTATCGTATTAGGACATTCCATCGCTTGATGATGGAGTGGGGGTAGCCGTGAAATAATTTATGAGAAATTATGAAGGGGTTACAACGCGCTTCAGGCTTGCGGTTCAGGGGACGCGATAGAGGTTATGATTCCTGCAATAGTTTTCTTCATTCTAACGACTTGCTTTTGCATTCAGCGATTTTCTTCCTTTTTTTTGCTATGGTCAATTGGGTGATTATTTCTCAGATCGTGGGCAGTTTGTAGTTTGCCGGAACCTTCATTGCGTTTGGGCTTTATTTGGAAAAGTTTGTTTCTCCTTCCAGTTCACTTGGCAAGATCTAAAGCACTGAGACGTGATGACTAAAGCCTTGGAAAAATCACTCAGATCACCATAAATTCGCCTCCTTGCGATTCGTGATAAATTTTATTCCAAGTGATTCCGATTCAGTTTAAAGAATTACCCATTATTCCAATTATCGTAGGTTACTATCAATTGCCATGGTTAACCATTTGTAGCGCTAGGTTTTCGGGTTGCATTAAAGGCACAGTTTTTCCCAAATATACGATCAAGACCAGGTGACTTGGCATTTGAATTGCGCCCTTAGGAGACTGATGAGAAAATCGTGTCGGGAAAAGCGTCGATTCAGATTCGACAGCTGCGTTTGGGAAGTGGAATGGAAGGAATTACTCCGCCGAGCGAGACCGAATGATCTTCCAGGTTGTTCGATTTGTAAGAGAAAGTAATCGGACAAAGTGTATTGAAGGATACTGAATATCTACATGCTCGAGCGTTGATTAGCCCGGAAATATTATACTCTTTATGCATGAGCAAGTAAAAATCTCAGAGAGTAAGGTGCGACCAATTCCCGAAGCAAGAAACCTTTCCGATACCAGTTTGTTGCTTTTCGGAAAGCGCTGTTTCGATCGCATTGATAGTAAAAAACGAGAGATCTACGAAATGCTCATAAGACGATGCTTCGGACAATGAGTGGAAATAACAAGAGGGACTTAAAAGAATGTGACTGATACCGATTAAAACTTTCGGCATGCCGGAATTGAAAATGACCCTTTTAAATGACAAGCACGCTTACTGGATTCTCTGGAAGCTCAGGTTTTTGACCAGATCAGGACAAGGGTTCTTTGGCTTTGCAAGCACCAGAGTATTACGCCGGGGAATGAGAGAGTCAAAAAAAATTATGTGTCAGTCGACGTTGGAGAATAGAAGGTCTGTAAAAAATCTTTGAAACATGCGCCTCTCAACAGCATGAAAAGGAGATATACTTATTCGGAATGAGTGAATTGGCCACTGTTATTTATAAAACCAATGTACTGAGATTCAATCATCATCGGGGATCGAGAAGACTGCGAGAGAGCTTAATAAAGCTAATTTAGCTGGTACTGTCTCCAGCAGAATTCGGTGGAGAGTGCAGAAGCGACAGTTTGGAAAGAGATTAAGGACGATTTTTCCAAGAATTTCGATTACACGCTAGAGGAGAGGCAAGAATTTATCTGGGTCTAAAACCCAAAGCTCAGTCAAGGCACCGTACAAACCCATTCGTGAATTTATGCCTGATCGTAAGCAACGTGGATTTGCTAAACTACTCGCTCTGTCGAAGGTAAAACCTTATTGCAATTTTATCGATGCTTTCCATTCAGCTTTGTTGGGGTTGGCCTGAGGGAACTTTTATCATGGTTCCTGTCGGTATCTTTTTCCTTCTTGGAATGATAGCGCCTCTGGGGAAATTTAATAAATATGTCTGGTACTGTATCCACCTATCAATGAAATATTCTGCAGGGATGAAATTGAAAATGCCCTGACGGAAGCAGCCATTCTTAGATCGACCGATTCGTTTTAATACAATCACTACGGTTTTTGGATTAGGCGCCTTTACTATTGAGCAATTCAGTAAAGTGCTCAGTTTATCAAGCAACTGCTATTGCGATTTGCTTACGGAATTGATTTCGGATTGGTATTTCACTTACTTTTCTGCCACTGGCAATTTCTACTTCTAATCAACATCTGAAAATTTAGAGTGCATCGGATTGTTTCATCGAAATTCAGAAGAAATACCAAGCAGTAGGCAATTAGCGAAGTCCTAAAAGAAAATTAACTAACGACTAAGCCTAAACGTTATGAAGAAGATACTTTCAGTTTTATGTTGTTCAGCTTATCGGGTTCCGCTTTACAGGTCAAACCTCCTCGTCGGATCAATTTTTAACTTTGAGGATGCCATAGATTGGCAATCATCACAGAACAAAAGTGAAATCAGGCGTAATCTTGTTGCAAACGCTGAGAGCAATGTGCTTTCAAGAGGGTTTATGGCGGGACCGTGATTGCCAGCGTTCGCTTAGCGTAATGTGATTAAAAGCTGCATCGTGAGAGACTAATGTCAAATTATTAATATTGCGACTTTTACAGTACGAAATACCACACTAGTCAACGATTAGAAGAAAAGTAGGAGATCCAGTCTGACCACACTCAGTGCGGGAGTTCGAGGCGGCTTATGTGTTGATTGGAGGATTTTGGTTGAAAAATCACCCGCGATATAAACTCTTAGAAAGAGACGAAAGTATCTCTCTCGCTATCCGCACTCAGAAGTGGTCACTTGAATGGAGTTGATTGGTCGGTACTTTCGATCCTTTTATCTAGACGTGGCCCAAGCCTGCAACAGTACGGGAAGAGCTCACTACTATTGAAATGGTGTGAGATCAGTGGGAGGCAATTGACAAGATTGGAAAATCAGATTGAGTTTGCGTTAAGAAACATGGATCTTTAGGCGTTTTGTCAGCAAAAAACAGATAGAATCAGTGAACTGATTAGCGTGGGACATGTTACGCTGCTAAAAAACAAGCCTGGATTAAAAGAGCTTAATTCCTGATGGGAAATATGCTTCCTGAGACCGGATATTAGTAGCTGTTAAGCATTGTGTCAGCATGATGGAATGCAGGAGATGAAATCTAAAGTTAATTGAAAAAAACCTCGCTTTTGAAGATCAATTCTGAGTTTGTAAATGGGTGGCAACCATCAGTTGAACAGTTAGAGGAATCGGTTCAAATATCCACTTTGAAATGGCTTTTTTGCGGATTATGGCTATTCGTTCAGCAAATCAAGTTCAGCATTAGCCAAATTAAATTAGGGTACTCCGCCGGACTATCGCTGAGCTTTACAGTTTCGATTTGGAAGCGGGTAAATCAGGAATTCAGAATGCTAAAATCGAAGTTGAAAGAAACTCTCAGACCCAACTTTCCTAGTTGAAGAGTGAATTTTGGTAAAGGGAGGCAGTCAAGAGGCAAAGACAACTTGTTTGATAATTTGAAGACAAAGCTTGGTCGACACGCAAAATGACTTAGTATTTGAGAGATAATTTTTAGCAGAACTCAGGATCGTTCGATCGAGGTTTGGGCAAGTCTCTCTGGACTTAAGGGGAAGCCAGCGCCACGCTTTTTAACGCACGAATTGGGATCAATGCACCAAGGCTAGACGATCTTTTGCAGTCAAATTGAATAGGATTTCGATTGGACAGGTGATTTTTCAGTTCTCGGAGTAGGATTTCTGTTAAATAAAAAAGCTCAAATCTTTCAGGATTTGAGCTTTTTTTTATGTGTTATTAGTTAAAAACCTATCGCTTGTTCATCACCGCACGAGGATCGGCGCACCTTCCAGCTTACCATTTGGCAAAAACCAAGAGCATCGACCTTCAATGATTGGGTGTTATTTTTCCCAAAATAAGAACCTTCGCTTTCAGGCTTTGGAATCAACATGATCAAAAGAGTCTTTGGTTGAAGCTGACCAATTCAGGAATCCATGATTGGTGGAAGCGAGGTGCGTTCAACTGCAGCCTGCATTGCCATCCCAAATCTATACAAATTGAGAATGGTTTCACGACAGAGGTGATATTGTAGAGCCACCGGGGTACCGACCACCTCCAGAGTTCTTTGCCGTCCCTTTCTACGATTGTCGGTGTATAGGAGAGTGGCATTCGTTCCCCGCGAGCAATAGCATGGTTCTGAGCGGCCTCAAATCATAAACATATTAGGAACTCCAGCTCTTGGAGATGAGAATCGTCCATTCATTATTTCATTGAAGAATCAACTCGATCGTATACCTTTGGGAACCATGGCACATTTAAGTAGTGGTTACAGAGATTTGGGCATTTCCTTCTGCTCTAAGCAATTGGAAAGTGGGTTGTTCTCCTGCTTTCCCCCAAAAATATTTACCGGGTGCCTGATATCAGAAGATTTGTGAAGCTGTCCATGCTGAATGAATTCCTTCTCTTATTAAGTAATCTTAGGCGGTCAAGCAGCAATTGGATTTTTTACAAAATCGGGTACCAAGTAAGAAGAATTACGATCTGCATAAAGCTTTCGCTCTGCTAAACAAGGATGGGATATGTTTCCCGAATGTTGATGACGAGTTTTTCTCAAGATCCATCCGTCGATCAGTCGCAAATATCATGTGCGATTGTCACGCCCCGAACTGTTGGATGCCATAGTGATATGATCTTTATTCGTTTTGTACTGTGGGCACAAAACGAGTAGGATCTCTCAAAGCAGTTCACGGTATCGGCTAAAATCTGTTTCAGTATAATTCCACCTTTCCCTGAATAATATGTCGACTTTTTTCCCAGTTGTCCAACGGGTATAAAATTCGCGCTACACATTGCCGCGATCGGGTAAGCGTATTAGCCCAAACAGGTTTATGGACTGTGTCAACTGCTTGATAGCGCTTTCCCATAAATTGTTAGGACTCGCCATTCACTTCAATGATGTTTCTTTCTCATCCTTTCAAGGCGCTTCTGCATTGTTTGGTCATTAACACAAGATCCCTTGTTCGGGGGCCATTCAATCACCGGCTGGCATGATAGGCAGGGTTTTAGCTTTCCAATTCGCCTGCGCCTCATAAGGATTCAGCAATAGTTCTGGAATCTGATGCCTGCCCTGCAATACTTGGTCCGAGATTACATTGCCATTACGCATCTTAAATAAATCACGAGTAGTAGCTGCTCAGGTGCTTTTTCCGATATGTCAATCGACACAACTACATCAGCCCATTCGATAGACCATAAACCGCACCGCGCCAATTCCTGCAAGGGTAGGTTCGCCCAAGCCAGTGTCTGTGGCATCATCCGGGCTCAAGGCTTTCACCTTTGTGAATAATTGCTAAACGATCGCTGAGTTCTTCTCTCGCGGAAACCACCATGGTTTTTCTGAGATTTCCCTTGACATAGGAGGCTGGAGCTATGTTTTTTCGATCAGGAGAAAAGAAACTATGACCCATGTTTTGAAGGGATAGTATTTTGAAAAAGAGCTTCAATTTTTTTATTTAATTTCAGTGGGTGTGTTGATATTTTTAAGAATTCGTTGTATTCATCTGCCAAAGGTAGCTCTACATCAATGATTCTTCTATGGGATAATCGCCATTTCCCGAATTGTTTTTTCCAAGTCGATCACATCGCTGAGTAGAAAGTCGAAGTACATCCTTGAAAATGAACATGACATTCACCATTTTGCCATTTGCCATCAGAAGATTCCCTTCATCCTTCAGCACGATAAATCGGAGAGATGTAGGTAGAAATAGGGATCATCTTCGGGAGTGTTGAGAATATTGGCCGTTATAGCCATGATTGTAATAGGCCCCAATCAGTACAGATCGAAGAGCTTGCACAGATTTGAATACTTGGAGTTGTAAATAAACATCAGGGGTAATAAATCCCCATAAGATTCACCAGTACCGATTCGTTCAGCAATTACTCCACTTTGGGAATTATAAGAATTTTGCGACTATCGGGAGACTTGTCAGGAAAAGTCTTTGCCTCCATGTCGGCTAGATTCCCTGTTCGCCAATCCGGCACCATTAGCCTGCAGTCCTCGATAATCAATTATCCAGTTACCGTATAGCCCATGTCCGTCAATAAATTTGAACATGTTTCTCTAGTGGAACTCCACATTTGTGGACATTCTGCTAAAATAGCCGGCACCATGTACAAAATGACCGCAGCGACGATTATTCTTAGTGGATGGGTGTAAAGGGCGAGCGGGAACTGGCCCCATCTTCGGCAGTAGAAGTGGAACTAGCTGTGGATCCTCCATTTATATGCTTTAAATTCTCACTTTGACTGAGGTCAAATTGGTTGAAAAGAGGGGCCTACTTATTTCTGTAGGTAAGTTTCTTTGTTATTTCTGTATGAGTAAAAGAATCGCCTTTTTTACTCAATCTGGTGAGAGGCTCACTTCCTTATTCGTCAAAGTGGTCAACTTCCATCTTTCCACCATAAGCGGCATTTCGAATAAAAAGTGGCCGTTACGCCGGGATCAATTCAGTATGTCGTCAGAATACCAGACTTTTTATCTCTTGTTGAAAAAGGGATCAAAATACTCATAGTACCTGAGGTAGTGCTTTTTTTCGTCCGGTATTGATAATTTTAGCAAATAAAGGTGCGAATGCCAGTTTCTTGGATGAAATGGATGTGCTACATTTATCTGGGAAGGCATCCAAAGTGCCAGGAGGAATGACCAACCAACTCCAGGGCGCCGAATCCAAGCGACTCATCTCGCTGTCGATCTAAAGTTTCTACGCCCCAGGGAATTCAGATCCACCTTTGCATCCACGATCTTTATTTATCTACTGATCTCACTTGGTTATTGCCTTCTTTCTCATCTGGAGAAAGATGGACCTGCAAAATATCATCTTCACGATCTTTTTCCTCCAGTTTTTCGGATGTCTATTAATAATCCGGAAGATCTTTTATTTCCGCGAGATTCGATTTCACTGATAAATTAGACCGTCATTTCACGTGAATACATAGATTCATCTCGTTTTGTGTAGCTTAAGTTACCACGTTTGATCGTGATTCAAATGCGTCGTTATAAGCTGACGGGCTACATTAGTTCGGGACTTTGGTGCTATTTGTTTCTGTCTGTAGTTTTGAAAGTTGCATATCTCCATCAGGAGGAAGTTGAGCCCGACAGGTTTTGCCCCCCGAGTATTATAGTTCGTCTTCATCCGCAATTGATTCTCGATAAGCTTTCGCGGTTATCTTATTCCTCACGTTTC
>Ga0163217_1019231_pt1 | contig 11798 bp, 7 predicted proteins | sample SynspAceP_FD_185933 | JGI IMG/M metagenome (GOLD analysis project Ga0163217, IMG submission 185933) | Saline lake microbial communities from Ace Lake in Antarctica - Synechococcus sp. Ace-P (PacBio error correction) | ecosystem: Environmental > Aquatic > Non-marine Saline and Alkaline > Saline ... | reverse complement strand
CAGGAGAGTATATTTTTAGAGTATGTTGTAATGGCTGTTCTGATGATTGTAGTCACTGTAGCCTCACACCGATCCATTACGTATTCAAGACATGCACAGTTAATTAAGCTTCTGACTACCAGCTACCAGATGGAGCCCTAGTTAGCTGTCGCTGTGAGCTTCTGATCTAATAGTTTTGATGGAGGGCGCTGTCTCTGATAATACGGTCATCAGCAATTCAATCTGGATTAGCAATTTAGCTTGCAAGGTTTTTAATGAGGTATGTTCATTACCGATGCTTAATATTGTTGAGCTATCAGTATAAAAACCTATTGGACTGAAATTACTCAACCTGATATTATAGAAAGAACCATTACCAGACCCTACTTGCGCTGGTTGTAGCTGATGGTATAGTATTAGTTCTATAGTTGATAGAGGTATGGCATTTTACTATAGTTGGTCTTACGGGAGCAACCACAATGCGATCACTATTTACGTTTGCCGGACACTTATCCAGGAACCATTACGGGTTTTTGATACTCTGAACGCGTACCTATTTACCATTGAAAGAACCGGGTCTACCTTTGTTAGATTTAGGATGCCGATAGGAGTTCTTTGTAAAGGCAGGCTAGAACTAGAACGCCACTATAGAAATAGCATGCCATTTATACTGGATTTATCATACTGGTTTTCTAAGTTCAAAAGCCCAATAGTTCACGCTGTCAGATAAGGAAATTATACCGTATCCGTTGAGTAGCAATTGGCAACTTACCCAACGGCCACTATTTTGTGATGTAACGTCAAGAACTAGTGCTGAATTCGCTGTTCTTCTCAGTATTATGCAGGAGAACTCTAATTTTTGTAGATATTAGTTTTCCTATACCTGATAGGTATGGAGATGATTATCCCCGACTTCAGGCCACCATTTTAAAGCCAAGTAAAGACGAAGGCAGAATAGTTCTTTGCGGACGCCTGGTTGAGTACGAGGTCGGTATTTTACCCCAACGCGGGTTCAGACCGAATTCAATACAAGAAAATATTGGTTTGCTAAGGATCCCCAGTGACAGAAAGAAGATACCATGGTGGAAAAAGTTAGTGGAAGATTTATTATTTATCCGAAACCCCACAGTGGAAATTTACCAGCACAAAGTATAGACCTTACGGATAGAGGTATTCAGCATATAAAGTATTCAGATTTTACAAACATATGCTATTGCCACGTGAAAAACGCAGAGAGGGAGAATCTTTTTCAATTACGATTCCCTTTAATATCGCAAAAACATGCCTGCAGGTGTATTGCTGTTTTATTGGAAAACTCCATTTGGATCACCACTTCGGAAATAATTGTGAGATAGAAAAAAGACTTCAAGGGTATAATTTTAAAATCTACTTGAGCTTTTTCTTTAAATAGTATCTTAGAGCTTTGAAAACTACTATGATATGAAAACTCCATTTTTAACTATCCTATTCCTAGCTTTTAATTTTTTTTATAAGCGCCCACCAACACCATAGCATTATCTTCGAAATAGCGGTACATCATGAAGCTTTTGTTAACCGCTACTTTTCCAGATTTAACTTCTGTGTTTTGACATTTAAACATGGGCCGAAAGCTTCTCCTGCGTTTATGCCATTCACGAAATTTGACTAAAATTGTTATGGTTTTCAGGCTACGGCAGCAAGGGTAAGCTTTACAAGTTAACGCGAACTTAAACCCATACAATGGAATATTTGGGTCATGACGGATGCGTAACAGTAAACTATATTTATTTGCCAATCGTGGTGATGTACCTACTCACCAAGTGATGAACTCATGCCCATTTAAAAGTTATCCGGCGTTACCTTTATCTATGCTCCAGAGCTTGCTGTGATCGAGACATAAAAGTTGATTTTAAAAGTGCGTACAGATTTGACATTGGAAGGTTGCTACGCAATTAAAAAGTTTCTTGGCCAACGTTTATAGCGCGCCAAATGTGCAGTACTTTATGGATAGACCTACATGAAATAAGTGATTTGGACTTTAGGAGAATTTGTAAGTACGAGAAATAATGGCGATAAAAAACCATACAATTGGCATTTGATCATACGGCAACTGAAGCGAGCTAGATACTATTTTCGAAATAAAAGTTGTTTTAAACAGCAAGTGTTCTTTGGTGATTACCAGACTACGATTATAAACCTATACTTTTTTAGCCTGGCTACATTCCGGAAGCCTCTGCGATGGCATTGGAACAACCGAAATTCTACATTTAACTAGCACCAGAAGTTTTTAGCGATGGTGGTATGGATGGGAATATATGGAACGGTTCACACGAGTTTTTTCATGGTTGGAGTTGGAGCGGATTCGCCAATGATTTAGAGCCTTTATTTGCAGAGCCAATTATGAGCGGCGCCTTTTAATGGTTTGCCCGAAGGATTTACCAGTATTATACGAACCTTATTACATGCAGAGCAAAACTGATGTCAGAAAACGAATACGTAGAAGATTAACAGGTACTTTTTAATTATGTATAGAATTCCCCAGCCACGGCAATTCTTTATCCGATTGAGTGAGTTACCAAGCTCTTTGTAGATGCGGCGACATTCGGTGTGACCCAGTAAATAGGGAACACCTTTATTTCATATTACTCGTTTGGCAGTTGTGTTTTAGGGGCTGGCCTTAGACTTTGTCCTTACGTTGCAAAAGGAGTTGAATTTAGATGATTATTTTAAATTGATATGAACCTATGGTAAAAAATGAAATTCCGAGTATTCGATCAAAAAAACTTTACATGACAGTTCTAAAACCTATGCATGTAATCTTTGTCCGGTGATACTTTTGTTTCAATAAGTCATTTGGACAAAGTGAAATGCCCGATTATACTCGTTTTATTAAATTCTGTAGGCGTTAGGCTTACCCAAACCTAGAAGCACTTGATTATCGGTTGCTCCAGTGGCTTAGCTAAGATTTGAATGGAAGGATGGAAAACAAAATTCAATTATGGAAAGTTTCCTGTTATTGGCGGTTAGCTAAAGGTGATATCATAACTGCAGTGGGACAATATGCCTTTCCTAACGGACAAAAACGATTGGGTTGATGATTTTTTAAAGACTTTTAAAACAAAATGATGTCTTAAACATAGATTTTATTCGTTTTGGAACAACTAAAAAAACGGCGGCTTACACTAATCTCCAATCCGAATTTACACATTGAATTAGCTGATAAAAAAAGGAGAAAAAGTGTCAAAAAAAAGATTACTAGAGAAAAGGAAAATCCAAGTGCGGCTTAAAATAGAAGTAAAGAGATTATTTTGGCTTTTATTATTTGTTTTTCAGATATTTTTTATATATTTGTTATTGTTACAATAATTATATGAAAAATCGATACCTTTTTAAACAACTTATTGATATTTTATTTTTTCCTTTTATGTTTTGATTACTTGGCGCCCCACTTTTTGCACCTACAGGTTTTGCTCCATAAAGCATGGAAATAAGGGAGGGTAACACTGGGATGTCTTTTTCGTGGTTATTCTTTTTTTTCTGTCCTATTCTACACGCTTTATTACTGGCATAAAAGCATTTAAGAAGTGCTTGCTCGTTTATGCTAACCAAAACAAATTTTCACCCCAAAACGGATCTTTACTCAAAAAATCTGGACATACTTATTTAAGTTCTGTTGATAGTTATGTTTTATTTGCAATTATTTTTGTGAAAACATTTCTTAGATGCTAAAAATTTGAAGTTATTTAGATAATAACGGGACTGCTACAACATTTTTTATAACATTGTAGGCTCTTCTTTATTATGCAAGTGAAGTACTGCTTAAGCAGCTTCCTATAAGAAGAAAACGACCTAACCATATAAGTAGACGATAGTTGTTTAATCTTAGTATACTGTTATAGAAGACCGTCAAATGAAAAGCAAAGAACTGCCGAAGGCGTATGGGCATCACCGAGGCGAACTTATCTATTTTAAATCAGGCAAGCTAAAGCGGTGCGTTTTTCTACCATAGAAGCTATTTGTTACCGTTTTTGGAATGTCACCAGGCGTTTTACCTGGAGTACAAACCATAAAAAAGCCATAATCGCTGTATGCTTTTCAGATTTTATAGTATACGTTCTTATCGCTAAACAATATCTTATTATTTTTCATTTCCACAGTTACCACTTGAAATAGTAAGCTGAGCACTAGCGTTGTCTTTGAAAATTAGCTTATTAGCCTCAGCTATTTTTATAGCATTTCTTGAATTTTACCCTCTCCTTTTGCAATAAAGGATACAATAGGGGCGTCTTGATTCGATAACATTTGAAATTTCCGTTAATACCTGGAACAGTTACGAAGGTACTTCTTCCTGAAAATAGGTTAGCTTTGGTGATACATTCTAAATACATAGTTTTCGTATTCCGTTATCATGTGTTTCAGTATCAGAAAGCAAAACTGCTAACTGTGACAAAAACTGTTGTTACTAGTTTTTAAGCCTCGGCTTAAACGATTTTATCTCCAGCCTCGATAATTGTTCGATCGTTCCTTTAAGGTTGAAAGCAGATTTCTTGGTAAGGTATCTAATTCCCCGTCCATAATTCTCATTAATCCTTTTATGGTATCCTTAATATCTACTAAATACTCCTTTAAACCGTTAAACTGCTCAGTACGTGAAAGGTTGGGGGTGATAGAACGTTGTACTTCTACGTGCTCTACCCACCGCTATTTATCTTTCTAAGATAATTCTTCCTTCCTAAGATGGCCAATAATTATCTTGTAATTCTTTAGCGTGGTTGCAACTTTTTTACTCTTGTGGCACAACCCGTAATGTTTTTTCCTAAATATCTTGCCGTTTAAAATTCTTGACGTTTAGATCTAATGGAGCAACCTGGGTAAATACTAACTCCGCAATTTAGAGAAAGTTACTGTTGGTGCATCTAAATGCGCAAATGTGTGCTGTGCTGGATCCGTTAAATCATCGCCGCAGACGTAAACCGCCTGTACTGATGTAATTGACCTCTTTTTGTTGATGTTAAATACGCTCTTGCATGGCACCCATTTCTGTGGCCATGTAGGATTGGTACCCTACCGCAGGAAGGCATACGGACCTAAAAGTGCAGATCTTTCTGATCCGGGCTTGTGTAAAACGGGAAATGTTATCCACGAAATATACCATCTTACCTTGTCCCTCACCTTGCCTCCATCACGGAATATTCCGCAATTGTTAAAGCCAGATATGCTACACGAGCACGAGCTCCAGGAAGGTTCGTTCATTTGGACCAAAACGAAAGTCGCTTTTGATATCTTTCATTATATTTTTATTCTACCTTGCGTTAAATCCATCCACTTCTTCCATTAGAGTGCATAAAATTCATCACACGTATTTTATAATTCCTGATTCAAACATTTCAACGAAGTAATCGTTCCCTCACGAGTACGCTCACCTACACCAGCAAATACAGAAGACCACCGTGACTTGGTATTATTGTGATTAATCTTGAATCCTACTGGTTTTACCAACACCTGCACCACCAAAATAAACCAATTTTACCTCCTTTGAGTAAGTTCAATTAAATCCGATCACCTTCTATCCTGTAAATAAACTTCTGACGAGGTAGATAAATCTTCAAATTTAGGTGCTTCTCGTTGAATTGAGAAGTCCGTCTTTACCAGCCTTAGGAAATCACCAAGACCGTCATAGATCCACCGATTAACATTAAAATAACGGATCGGTAAACGTTATACCTAATGGCATTGTATTGCTGTGTCTGTAGCATACATCAGTACCTCTACTAAACCATCGTAGATCCATTTACCTGTTCTTACAGATTTCACAATATGAATTGTATTTAGTACTAAAGTGAACCGTCTTTTCTCTTGATTTCAAGAGAATCGGTGTATTTTGAAGAATCTGAACCTGAGGAAATCAACATCAACAGAGGGTTCCTATAATTTGAGAAACTTTACTGTAACTTTAGACATTACTACCTATTTATGTTTTAGAATTTAAAGCGTCGAAAAGGATATTGACTACTGAATAGTTAACATTCTTTTTCAGGGTGCAAAGATATGTTTTGTACATTTTAATTAAAAATTGTTTTTTTTTACATTTATTCCACCCTTTTTTACTGGATTAAAACGCATAAAAAAAGCGTCTAAAATGACGCTGTTGCTTACTAAACAATTCTTTTTCTTATAAATAATACCCCAAGAGTATAGTATATAGAACCAAGTTTACCTGTTCGATAGCGTTACAACTCTGATTAAGAATATTAGAACCTACCTATTTTAAATAAAAGATGTCATACTGTATGAAATAGTTCACCTGAGCATCTAGCACCGTGAATGCAGGAACATACCATCGCAAAAGTTGGCTTGCCAGAATAAGTATCTGTCACATCTGTAATTGATATTAAAGCCCACATTTTTAAAAACTTCTGTAATTACCAAAGAGGCTCTCACCTTTTATGTTTCGGTGTTTAAAAAACTACGGTCTAAATTCTGGAAAAGCAGCTTGGTTCAAAATCAAATTCTGCCATAGGTTACGAGGCTCCTAAATTCAAAATTTCCTAAACTTTAAGCATCAACACCAAATAAGTGGCTCCATAGATTTATGTCTGCTATCTGCATTGGTAGGAGGTTGGTACCCTGAAATCACTGTTACTTAAAGGCTGCTAAGGGCTTCAGGCGTTGAAGTACCAGGAAATACTCGTGGTAATTCAGCATCACCATAAAAGGTGCTATACGTTGATATTTGAGTAAAAGTTAGCATTAAACTCATTATACATACCCACTTAAATCAATACTCACTTTTACCTAATTGAAGCTCTATACCCAACTTCATAGCCGTAATTTCTTCTGGCTGCACAAAATTCTGTTATTTACCGTTCTAATAATGCCAATCTCTCCTGAAGTGGCAGGGCGTGCTGACGCTCTAACGCATTAACAGAACTTAAGGTCAAGCTTTTCATAGGGCACATTTCTACCGGTTAAGGTTGAAGTGGCTCCTTGCCTATCGCTTGAGCATTACCTTGAGGATTGTTAGGGCCAGTACGGCGACATCTTGTCAATTGATGGTGCAGATCCCACTAAAATAGCTCTACCCGCATTTTAAGCCAATAAATAAATTTGAGTGTTGGGTTTTCTAAAAACTTGTTGTACCGATACCCTAAACATTATGGTTCTTCTTTTCACCCAAAGTAATCACACCTGTATCTAGCGATACAAATCCGTCAAAAATTCATTTTACTTCTCATAACGAATTGATGCTGTTTATTTTAAAACGATCATCGATTAGTTTTTTTTGAGCTTGCATATACGCACCAAATTCACTGTCGAGATAGGGCCACTCTTTATCGGTTAAAATAGTACCGTTAGAGTTTAAACTCGTTTCCTCTAAAAGAACCACCTACTTGATATCCGCAAAATCTTGTCAGTTAAGTGTTGAAAAGTTATATTACCATCGGGCATGACGCAATTGGTTGATCACAAAACGTGCACCACCTGATCTAAATTTTCCATTGTAATAAACACTATTAAAAGCGTTCCAAACTCTGAGTACCCGGTATTAATCTTTACCACGATCAGCGCATCTACTCGCCAAAGGCATGCGCCGTTGTTTCGTCTAATTGAACACCAGTAACCTACGCTAATCTAGCTCCGATAAAATGTTTCTATCAAATCGCCAAACCAAGAAGAGTCGCAGCGTTATTAGGATCCGGAGCATCTTGCTTTCCAAGATCTGTTTACATTAATAGCCGCGATCTAAGTATCGTAAGATCTCCAGTATTTTTCAACGGTTAAATAGCCTCTTAGGAAAAAGGTCTTATTTCTGATTCTCAAATTTATTCTGTTGCATGAAAAATTCTTGAATAGAATATCTATTGGTTCCTTGGTTAATGGTATTAACCTCTTCCTATCTTACCATTATATAAAATTTCAAAATCGTCAGCAAAAGGTTGTAATGTACTGAAAGTCTGTTTTTACACTTTGTGCTCCAAATTAGCCAAATCTACTCATCTACCATTCCTAGGAAACTAAGGCTGATTCCTAAAGTACCTGAAGGTAAAGAATTTACGTTGGTCCATTTGCCATCCAGGCACCGCATAATCATCAAAATTTAGGGTAGTTGAAACTTCATCTCCATATACATTTAAACCATCGTCGACTGGGTTTTCTCTGGTGCCCCGTGGTCTTATGCCAAATCAACAATACTATTCGCGTGCCAGATCTTCTCCTTGTAAAATAGAGAATGTTCGCTTTATCGCAAATTTATCCCAACTAAAATGCGTGTGCTTCACGATACCCAAATCGTAATAAGCAGGTTATGTCACAGCAGGCTTCTTGGGATGTATATCCTGTTTTTAATAAAGCACTGATTTCCCTGATAGTCAAAGGATTTTTACTGGTCATAAATAAAACACCATTAAAAGCTCCGCACACATACAAGGGCCGAAGAAGCCGCCTGCAGAATTTCAACACTTTGAACTTCCAGCTCGAAATCCCAAAGTTCCTAACAGAATTAAGTCGGTGCGAGTTATCCATTTCATCTACCATTGCAAAATCTAGTATTGGCAAATTGGCAAAAACCTCTAGTGATTCACCGAATTGGAAAAGTTAAACTGTTCGTTTTACATCTACCCCTTTTAAATTTTGTAATTCCTGAATAAAACGATTCAGAACTGGTATTTTAATTTCTTTGAGCCAAAAACGCTCTACAGACACGGGTGATTTCAAAATCGCTCTGGAGTTCTAAGATGCTGAAATGACAATTTCATCTAAAGGTTTGAGACTCATTTAGATAACCGAACTACTGATTGTTAGGTCGACAGCGTCTACGGATGGCTTCTGATATCCAATACTTGTTATTAAAGTTTAAATTGGAGGCAACTTCAGAGGTTGCAAGGACAAAATTTCCGTCAAAAGTCAGGACTGTTAACTACTGATTTGGTTGTATAACTACATTCGCAGCCTGGGATTGGCTGGCTATTTTTTGGTTCCCACAAACAGTCCTTTATCTGTATGTTTTTTATTTTCTTGAGAAAAACCAAAAAATCCTATATCAGAAAGGAGAAGTATTAGAAATTTTTTTCCATTCGAGGGTTTTTATGTTAATATTTAGTTAGTCCGAGAACAGAAATTTTTAAACAACATTATGAAAATGAAAAAAATTATTGGCATGCATAGTACATTTGCGAATTGACCGTACTTGTTATTTAGAATATGTTACAAAAAAAAAGCAGAGTGCCTATAGAAACATCCGCTTTTTTGTTTTGAATCAATTAACCTACTCACCGTAACCAGATTTTGCCAGTTACGTGGTTGTCTAACATTAACTCTCATTAATGCAATATGTAGGATAATAACTGTAAGGGTATGGTGGTTAATAAAGGTTGTAAGACTTTCAAAAGTTCTCGGGCACCTCAATAACGTGTCTGCTAAATTCGAGTTAACCCGTGGTATCACTTCAGTCACAACGGCATAATTTTTCCTAGTGATTTAATTTCTTGAATATTGACTGACCACTTATCGTAATGCCCTTTTTTGGTGGCGATAAACGATTACAGGCATGTGTTCATCAATTAAGGCATTGGCCCATGTTTCATTTCAGCCGCAGATACCCTTTCGCATGAATGTAACTAATCTCTTTTAATTTAGATCTTCTAAAGCCACTGGAAATTATAACCTCTTTCCTAAATACAAACGAGTTTGTAGATCCTTATAGACCTCTTGCTATTTTTTTCAAACGCGTTGTGAGATAGCAATCCTTTTCAATTTTGAGGAATATTTCTAATCTGTTAAAACTCATGTATTTTGCTTTTGGAAAATCGGCCTTTTCCTTCGCTAATTTCAAATGCATTAAAGTTAAAACTGTAATTTGAGGTTGTAAAAGCTTTTGTTTGCAAGCTACTTCCAATTTCTTGTCCTGCATGTTTGTAAGCTCCAGATCCGTTTCCTTGAGACCGATGGACCTACTACGTTTACAAACGCCAAAAACAAAGCCCTTTTTCTTTGGGCCATTTAATTGCCGCTAGGGTATCTGCCGTTTTCTCCAGATTGTGAAATTGGCAATGATGACATCTTTTATCTGTTATTAACAGGATTCCTGTGGCGGAACTCTTGAGCAGTACTCTACGCCAACTGGCTATCTTGACTAAAATTCTTTCCAAAAATATACTCCGCCACTAGCCAGCGTGCATGACGTTCCACAGGCCACAATGATAATTCTATTCGACTGTTTAAAATTTTTTTCTAAATTATCATCAAATACCAGGCCATTTTAATGATTCCTTGGTCCGGCTAGTAACGTCCTCTGTACGTTGTCTTAAAATAGCTCTTGGTTTGCTCGTAGATTCTTCAACATAAGTGATCGTAAACACCTTTTTTCTATCGCTTCTATATTAATTGTAGTTCCTGTTATGTTTGGATAAAACAACTGAATCGTCTTTATTTTTACGAAGTTTTTTTCTTTCCTAAAACGAATAATAGCCATTTTCCTCATCTTCGAGAACATTGCATTATCTCGTAAACTCTATTTAAATGGCGATTGCATCGATGCGATAAAAATCGTTCTCACCAATACCTCAAATCGCCCAAAGGACTTCCTTAATTAGCGACTACAATTTCATCGGGTTTATTTCTTGTCAAAAAAACAGCAATAGCATAAGCACCAACCACCTGATTTAATGCTATTTGAACGCTTTTCCTGTTTTACACCCTTCGTTTTTCTATATACTTCTTCGGAGGAAGTTTACCAAACCTCTGTATCTGTATCTGAATGAAAAACCATAGCCTCTATTGAATCCAGCTTCTTTCTAAATAGGAGTCGTTAATTTCTCTATAATTCCGTTGGTGAATTATCACTAATTCTTTTCTGATTGAATACATGGGGATGAAGAACGTTCACATCTTTAGTACACCGTTGAGATTGCCAAACGGCGTTGCCCTATTCCCAAATTTACCATTTTAATGACATAACTGCTTTCAGATTTTTTCTCAAATCTTCAACTTTTTCCCTTGGTTTTACTTAAGTTGATTGTTTTTCCGTCCATAGTGCAAACCTGCCACTATTCGTTCCAGCGATATTCTAAGCGCTGCAATCCTTTCATTATAATAGGATAAGCCATCTTCTATGACCTATGACCAACAATTCCCAACAATTATTGATTAAAACATATTAGTTAGTGATTTAATTAATGCACAAAAGTTATTACACTTTTGACCTTAACTGTTGACAAAACATTAGCATGTTATTTACGAAAAAACTACTTTTAAATTGGGTAATTTTTTAATTGGCTTTTGTTGTAAGAAATTTTCTGCTGAAGCTTTTTTTATCGCTATTCGCTTTCCATTCAACCATTGCTTCATAAAAGCACCTGCTTCAAGGGGATTGGACAGTAGGGACATCACTGGAATCTTAGACATCACTGACCCTTCCTATTTCCAATCACCAATGGCATTCCCAAACACTACTATTGGGACTATGTCAGGAGGTAGTTGCCAAACCTATAAGGAACATTTCAGCATCTGCTGACTATCAAATTATAATATTTAAACTCTGTAAATGGCGCACCCTTTATTTATTTGACCCCCTTATCATTTTCTTTTTACCTCAAAAAAAAAAAACCCATCGAAAAAAATAAAGTTTTTCTCAAGGTATTTACTGGTGGTTATGGGCTCAGTTTTTTAATTCTGTGGACTAAATTGTTCAAAACAAGAGGAAGGCATTAGTTTCTTGGGGGGGGAAATTATAGAGGTTACAAAGGGGGCCTTTGGCGGGGCTTTCTTATAAGTTTTTGGCCCCCACCTGGGGGGCAGGCATCTAAAAAAATTTTTTTTTTCTTCTTTTTTCCCCTTTTTTC
>Ga0163217_1009688_pt1 | contig 11799 bp, 14 predicted proteins | sample SynspAceP_FD_185933 | JGI IMG/M metagenome (GOLD analysis project Ga0163217, IMG submission 185933) | Saline lake microbial communities from Ace Lake in Antarctica - Synechococcus sp. Ace-P (PacBio error correction) | ecosystem: Environmental > Aquatic > Non-marine Saline and Alkaline > Saline ... | reverse complement strand
GACCTGAAGTTGAGGCCTGGGTGCTTCAAGCACATTATGGAGCGATGACAAGGGGCCGCGGATAACGAGAAAATGGCCCGGCTGTTCCGCGAGATCATGTCTGCCTGGTCTTGCACTGGAAGAGCCGCTGAAGGTAGCTTATCTGGGGCCGGAAGGGTACCTTTACCCAGGCTGCCGCGAATCAAGCATTTCGGTCATCGGTCATCAGCGTTACGATTGGCCGCGATGATGAGATCTTCCGGGAAGTGGCTGCGGGGCGCCGTACAGTTTTGGCGTAGTGCCGTGGAAAATTCCACTGAAAGGGCGCGATCAACCATACGGCTCGACAGTTTCTTGAGCACGACATGGTTATCTGTGGCGGAAGTGGAGCTGCGTATTCACCAATCACCCTGCTGATCGGTGAAAAAACACCAAGACCGACAAGATTTCCCGGGTATATTCCACCCCAGCGCTGCCCAGTGCGCAAGTGGCTGGGGACGCGCACTACCGAATGTTGGAACGGGTGGCGGCGGCCAGCAAATGCCGAGGCTGCAAAGCGGGTCAAAGGCGAGTGGAATTCTGGCGGCAATTTGCCGGCGATATGGCTTGCGAAGCTGTACGGCCTGACGCGCATTGCTGAAAAAATCGAGGATCGCCCGGATAACTCCCACGCGCTTTCTGAGGTATCGGCAGCCAGATGTGCCGCCCACCGGCGACGACAAGGACCTCGTCATCGTCTCGATGCGCAAACAAGCCAGGGGCGCTGCAATCATTTGCTGCAGCCGGTTCCACAACAACGGCTCGAGGCTTGTCGCGGATCGAAACCCGACCGTCGCGCAGTGGCAAATGGAACCTATGTATTCTTTATCGATTTCTACGGCCATCAGCACGATCCGCTGATCCAAGGACGCGCTGCGAGCAGATCAATGCAGAGTTCGGTCGCACTCAAGGTGCTGGGCTTCCTACCGAAAGCGGTACTCTAATTCGTCAGCGACAAGCACCAAGTTGCAAGGCAAAGGCAGACGGTTGTTGGCTTGAGGTTGTAGCTTGAGGCTCGTGTTATACCTAGTGATTTTCTTCAGGCCTGGCATTGCCGGGGTGTGCAAAAAGTTGTCTCCCTATGTGCTGGCAAGCCGGGTTTGAAGAGGCTGGCCCGCGAGTTTTGGGCCTGCGCGGCCGAAGATAAACGTCAAGCTGGCCAGGCAATGAAAACCCCTTGGCCCTAGCCCCAAGGCCGCTGAAAGCTATACGGGAGTGCGTCGACGAATTTGACGCGCTACCCGGATGCAACGGTTTGTCTGCTCAAGCAGGGGCATTGGGCCGAGCGTCTGGGGTGAAACACGTCGATGATCACCCTGAGGTAACGGTACTTTTCGAAACGATATTTCTCGAGTTTGATTTACCGCGCCTTTGTCAGCGCAGCATGAAGTGGTGTCAGCGAACATGCGTTCGCTGTTTTACCCTATTGTGGACGCAGGCGGTGGGCGCCTCCGGCCCGGTTAGTCGTGCCGGCGCGTGACTGGGGGCATGATCTGGACGCCATGGCGCGGCAATTACCCGGCGACCCGCCTGGTATTTATTGCCAATCCGAACAATCCGACCGGCACCTGGATCGAACGCCCCGGCGCCTGGAACGTTTTCTCGCCAATGGTGCAGGAAACGTGCATCGTTGGTGCTGGATGAAGCCTATACCGAATACGTTTGAAACCGGCGATGTGCCCAACGGCCTGGATTACCTGACCCCAATATCTAACCTGCTGTATCCGACCTTCTCCAAGGTTATGCGCCTTGGCTGCTCTGCGTGTCGGCTATGGGCATTTTGGGCCAGTCGGCCGGATGGCTGACGCGATGAACCGCGTACGCCAACCCTTCAACGTCAATAGCCTGGCCCAGGCTGCTGCACTGGCTACGTTGGAGGATGCCTATCTGCGGAAAGCCGCCGATTCAAACGTTGAAGGTTTATGGTGCAGCTGAGGCGGGTTTTACCTCGCGGGGGCTAAAGCTGGATATGTTTCCCGCGGCAATTTTATTGCCGTGGATCTGGGGCGCGAGGGCGGCCCCGGTATTCAGGGCCTGTTGGCGCCAGGGCGTGATTGTGCGTCGGTAGCCAACTTACGGCATGCCTAATCACTTGCGTGTGTCCATCGGCTTGCCGGCAGAGAATCAGCGCCTTCCTGGATTGTGCTGGGCAGGTATTGGCTGATGACTCGGGGTGCGGGTCGTGTGAGCCATGTAAAGACGCTGTCAACTGAAAAGGCGCAACAATCGCCGCCTGGCCGTTATCTGGGCCTGGGTGCTGTATTGATCGGCGGCCCTTTGCCAAGGGCATCCGCGAGGTCTGGGAGTTCTGCCGATAGGTGGTTCGCTGTGATGCGAATGCCGCACCGCGCGAGCTGGCTTTGCCACTGGGCGGTTGGTGGACAGTATTACCGATTTTAGTGTGGCTGAGGCGGTGCGTGTGGAGCGGATGTGATTCTGCTGGCGGGTCCCGGTGCTGGCGATGGAAAAAAGGTCCTGGCTGAGCTCAGCTGCGCTCGAGTTGGGGTTGAGGCGGTCCTCACCGACGTCTGGCAGCACCAAGGGGCGCGGTGGTCAAGGGCGGGATCGAGCAGGCGTTCGGCACGCTGCGGCACGGATTTGCTACCGGGTCACCCGATCGCCGGTTCAGAAAGAAAAAAGTGGATATGAGCGGCCAGTGCGGGCTCTTTCGGTCGCCATAAGGTTATTCCTCACACCGCTTGAGGCGACCAGTGGCCGAAGCATTGGACACGGTCACAGCCACTATGGCAAACGCGGGTGCGGACGGGAACACATGCCATTGGCCGATCACGACGAAAGTTGGCTGGCAAGCCACCAGCCATCTTCCCCATCTGGGCTGGCTTTTTCACTCGTCGATACACTGGCTGCGCGCAGCGAGAATCTGGATATATTCGCTATGCCGCGGGTGGCTTCCGAGACGTCACACGCATTGCCCGAAGTGATCCGGTGATTGTGGCGGACATCTTTCTCGCAACCACGATGCCGGTGCTGCGCAGTCTGGACGCCTTCACCCAGGATCTGGAATCGACTACGCAGCGCAATAGCCTCGCGAGACGCCAATACCACTTGCTCGGCGTATTTACCGGGGCCAAGGCAGCACGCGAACATTTTCAGTGACTATTTTGGCCGCAGGGCGTTATGGAACCTATGCAAACACAAGTCTGTAATTTTATTGCCAAGCCAGTGTGGACGTGTTTCAGGGCAGTATTTCGCGTTCCCAGGCGACAAATCCGATTTCCCATCGTTCGAGCAGCTTGGCTCCCTGGCTGAGGGCGTGAACGAGGTGAAGGCTTTCTGGAGGGTGAGGACAGTTCTCGCCACGCTTAGGCGCTTCCCGCGATATGGGCGTGGTCATCGACGGACCGCATCAGGGTCGTGTGACCATTCAATGGCGTTGGTCTGCATGGCCTGCAGGCACCCGCCCGGGCGCTGTATGTCGGTAACTCGGGCTACCTCGATGCGCCTGTTATTTCAGGCTTCTGGGCAGGACAGATGTGTCGACAGCGTTGCGATGGGTGATGCGTCCCTGACCAGAGCGCCCCATGGCCGAGTAGCCAAGCCGGTTGCGTGAAAAATGGGTGCGCGTATCGAGACTGCCGATGAGGGCGCGCCCATTGCAGATCATGGTGATAAGGCCGGCTTGATGGGGATGGACTACACTATGCCAATGGCCAGCGCCCAGTGTGAAATCCTGGCCTGTTGCTGGACCAGGGCCTGTATGCTTGCAGGAGCACTTCGGTCGTCGGAAGCCAGCGCCCACCCGCGATCACACCGAACGAATTGCTCAAGGGCTTTGGGTTATCGGTCAAGGTCGAGGGTTGGCCAACGGTGACTATCGAACCGGTGCCATTAAACTCAGGCCGCGTTGCAGATCGGACGTGCCCAGCGGATATTTCTTCTGCGGCCTTCTTTATTGGTCGCGGCCAGGTATCGACCGAGGGTCGGACCTGCTGCTGCAGCATGTCGTATCAACCCACCCGCATTGGCCGCACGTGATCATTATATTGCGCGCCATGGGCGGCGAACTTGAGGCCTGGGAAAATGGCGTAGGTCGGGGGGAGCCGGTTGGCCGATTATTGTCGCGTGCGCTACGCGGCGCTTAAAGGTATCGAGATTCGATAGATCAGGTGCCGCTGGCGATTGACGAATTTCCGGCTGCTCTTTGTGGCTTGCCGCTGCCGCCGAAGGCCGACCGCTTGCGCGGGGCCGAGGAGTCGGGTCAAAGGGGGAATTCCGGGGGACCGCACCAGGTCCATGGCTGACGTTTTGCAGGCATTGGGTATCAAGGCGAACCCACCCATGGACGGCTATCATTATCGAGGGTGGCCAGATTCCCAGTGTGTCAGGTGGACAGCCACGGTGACCACCGCATTGCCATTGTCTTTTCAGTTGTCGCTTCACTGCGTTGCTGCGTGGCGATATTGTAATACTGATTGCGCCAACGTGGCGACATCATTCCGGGGCTTTGTGCCGCTGGCCAGTTCGGTCGGCATCCAGGTCCGGTTGGAGGAGAACGCGTGATAGAACAAGCCATACCGGTAATTACCATTTGATGGGGCCAGGTGGGCTTTCCGGGCAAAGGGCACTATCGCCGGCCTAGCTGAGCCAGTCGACTGGGCTGGAAACTGCTTGGACTCCGGCGCGCTGTAACGGTTGCTGGCTTACGCCGCGCCTGAATCACGGCCGTTTTGATCTGAGACCAACGAAGAAGGGCTCAAGGCTTCTGGGCGCCTATCTGGGACGTGCAGTTTACGCCGAAGATGGTTCAGCGCGACCAGCGCATCATTCCGAAGGCGGAAGACGTCACCCGGGTATCCGTACCGAAGCCATGGGCACCGGCGCCTCTCAGGTCGCGGCTATCCCGCCTGTACGTGAAAGCCTATGTTGAGCCGCCAGCGGCTTTCCGCGCAAGGCGCCTAGGGGCTTGTTTGCGACGGGCGTGATATGGGCACGTAGTGTTTCCTGATGCCAAAAACTGAAGGTATTCCTGACGCCAAGCCCCGCATGAAAGGGCTGACCGGCGGCACAAGAGTTGCTTCGGGAAAGGGCGAAACTGCTAATCTGGGCGAGTCTCCTCGATGAGATTTTATGGCTTCGTGACGAGCTGTGATATTGAATCGCAGCGTGGCGCCAACTTGCGTCCCTGTGTGATGCTTATTTGCTTGATTTCGACCACTTGTCGATGAAGAAGTACTTGAATCGTCATGAAGGGAAGGCGCGCGAGCGCGACCTGCAGGGCTGATTCAGGCTTTATCCACTGCCGGGGTAAACAGGCCTGGCGGCAGCGGTCCATTTTAGAATCAAAACCCATACCAGCTGGTGGTGTGGCGGGTACGTTTGCTTGCAGGGGCGCGCGATAACAAGCGGCCAGGCGGTTACTGGCCTAAATAAACCATTTACAGGATTCCAAATGAGCGGAAAGCTTTGCCGAACCTTTTTTGAAGAAAGATCTTAATTACCCTCGACATGCAGCCGGGTTCCATCATTTCCACCGTATCATCGGGACATCGACTCCGATTTGGGTCACGTCCATGGCTGGCCTTGAAGTCTGAAGGTGTATCCGCGGAAGCAGTCCTGAAACGATCAGGGCGAGGCTGACGGATCAAAGTGGGTGATGAGGTTCACTTGCACTGGAAAGCCGTTGAAGATGGCTTCGGTGAAACCAAACTGTCCCGTGAGAAGGCCAAGCGCGCCGAATCATGAAAAGTCCTCGAAGCAGCTTTCGCCGCAGAGAAATCGTCAAGGGTGTTATCAACGGCAGGTTCAAAGGTGGCTTTACGTCGACGTCAACACCATCCGCGCGTTTCCTGCCTGGCTCCCTGGTCGATGTCCGCCTTGTTGCGCGACACCACGCACCTGGAAGGCAAGGAACTGGAATTCAGGTCAAATCAAGCTTGATCAGAAGCGAAACAACGTTGTCGTTTTCCCGTCGTGCCGTCCTCGAAGCCCGAGAACAGTTGCCGAGCGTGAAGCCCCTGCTGGAAACCCTGCAGGAAAGGGCCCAGGTGTCAAAGTATCGTCAAGAACCTTACCCAGATTACGGCGCATTCGTCGATCGGGCGGCGTAGACGCCTGCTGCACCATCACCGACATGGAGGTGGAAGCGTATCAAGCATCCTTTCCGAAATCGTCAATGTTGGCGACGAGATCGACGTCAAAGTGCTGAAGTTCGACCAGTTGAGGCGCAACCGCGTTTCTTCTGGGTCTGGAAGCAGCTGGGCGAAGATCCATGGGTCGCTATCACTGGTCGTTACCCAGAAGGCACTCGTGGTTACCGCCAAGGTCACAACCTCCCGATTACGGCTGCTTTGCCGAGCTGGAAGAGGGCGTTGAAGGTCTGGTTACACGTATCCCGAAAATGGATTTGGGACCAACAAGGAACATCCATCCTTTCCAAGGTTGTCCAGGTCGGTGAGACGTGGAGTCATGGTTCTGGATATCGACGAAGGACCGTCGTCGTATCTCCCTGGCATCCAAGCAGTGCAAGATGAACCGTGGAAGAGTTCTCCAGCAAGTTCAACAAGGGCGACAAGATTTCCGGCTCCATCAAAGTTCGATCACCGATTTCGGGTATCTTCATTGGTCTGACGGCGGGCATCGATTGGTCTGGTTCACCCTGTCCGACATCTCCTGGAACGAAGTGGCGAAGAAGCCTGTTGCGTCGTTTTCAAGAAGGGCGACGGAGATCGAAACCGTCATCCTGTCTGGTTGATTCCTGAGGTGAGCCGGCATTTTCTCTGGGGGCGCAAAGCAGTGGAGACGATCCGTTCTCCAACTTCGCTTCCGCTGAACGAGAAGGCACCATCCTCAACGGTAATCGTCAAGGAAGTTGACGCCAAGGCTCGGTAATCACCCTGGCCGACGGAAATCGAAGGCACTCTGAAGGCCTCCGAAATCAGCCGTGACCCGCGTTGAAGATGCTCGCAAACGTTTCTGAACGTGGTGACGAAATCGAAGCCAAGGATCATTCAGCATCGGATCGCAAAGCCGCGTGATCAGCCTGTCGATCAAAGGCCAGGATGTGGAAGACGAGAAAAGAAGGCCATCCAGCCTGCGCAAGCAGGAAATGCAGCAAGGCTTCCGGCCGACCCACCATTGGTGATCTGATCAAGCAGCAGAGTGGAGAACAAGGGCAACTTAAGGCCTTTGGGTTTCCACCAGAAAGGGCGACTTCGGTCGGCCCTTTTTTTTTGGCCTGCGAATTTAAAGCGCCTGCCCTTGTTTAGGCATTCGCGTTGCTTTGCGGCTTGCGGTCAGGCATGGGTAAAAAAACCGATGGAAAACGGAATCTAGCCGCTTGATAAAAAAGGAAAAAAAACCATGACAAGTCGGAGTTGATCGAGCGCATAGTGGAACAACAGGGGCAGTTATCGCCAAGGGATGTTAGAGTTGGCGATTAAAACCCATGTTGCGAACATATGTCCGCAGCGCTGGCTACCGGTGAACGCATCGAGATCAGAGGGTTGGTTAGTTTTCTCTTCTGCATTACCGCCGCTCCGCGTGTTCGGCACGTATAAGCCAAAGACGGGCACTCGGTAGATGCTTGAAGTAAGTAGTGTGCCGCACTTTCAAAGCCTTGGCAAGGAGCTGCGTGATGCGTCAACGAGTCCCTGCAAATGGCCTGAAGCGTATCAAGCTGCGTTTCCCTGCGCTATACTTGCTTGTCATCTTAGTGGATTGGAGTGTCTAGTGGTTATCAAATGGCTAAAGCGCGCGGTATGATCGTTATTCTTCTGCTTGTGCTTTGCGACACTGGATTTCATGCTGGAAAATCAGCAAGGTATCCATTTTACAGTTCCTTGAAACTGCAATTCCCCTGAACTCCCCTGTCCTTGTATATTTTGTTATTGCCGTTCATAATAGGTAGTCTGCCTCGGTTGTGTTTATCGGCTGGTGGATTACTACCCGCCTGCGCTTGAAAACTGATGGTTTCAGAAGCAACGAACTCAATCGTTACCGCAAGGAAGTGGACAAGCCTGCGTACTCAGCCCATTCAAGGGACTGAATCTCATGCAGGAGTTGGTTTTCCTTGGACTTTTGTGTTACTGGGCTTAGGAATTGTCATGGTTTTCTTGGTCGGGTCGTGAGGCGATCAAAGTTCGGCTTCATTGTGCTCGAACCGATGGCAGCGCCTGGACCGTCAGTTACTTTTATTGGCCTGGGAATTACCCTTCCCTCAATGAACAGCCGGATGAGGCGATTAAACCTATTTCGCGCGCTTCGAAGTCAATCCGAAACCGTTTGAAACGCATATCGGCGATCGGCAAAACTTTCTGAGCAGCGCGGCGGATTGTCGAGCGGGCGATCAAGGTTCATCCAGAACCTGCTCGCGCGTTCCTAATCTTGACCCGGCAACAGCTGACCGTGTTGCAGTTGGAGCTGGCTCGGGACTATTTTGGTGGTTGGGCATGCTTCAACCGGGCGGAGCGGGACTGCTTTGAGGAGTTGGTTTGAGGGCCGAAATCGTCGTTACGTGCCGACGCCTTGGTTTGACTTGGTCAAGCTATGCATGAGCGTGAGCCGAGTGGAGCATGCGATCGCGCGTAGGTAGGCAGCTTGGTCGCAGAGCGTCCGGCTTTGTCTCGCCGTGACGCTGGCGCATTACACTGCGAACGAGCCGCAGTCTTGGTTGCCAGATAAACGATCACTCAGGCGCGCCTTAAGGCATTCTCAACAAGCGCATTGGAAGCAGATGCGGCCTGCATACGCGCGATGCTTATGCTATCAGACCCTTGACTCAACCAGGGCCTGTCGCGCTGCCAGCGCTTGTTGGAGCGCCTTGCTGAGAAAGACGCTGATTTTTGTGCCGGAAAGCCTGCGCTGAACGTCGCTGCGCTGATTAATGGCGCGCTGGGATTATGCTGAAATATCTTGATCGAGTGATTGCCGGAGCAGGCTCACCGCAGGTAATTGAGCGTATTGGGCTCGCGGCTTGATCAGAGATGGGCCCGCCAGCAGGTGCCACGAGGTAAGTCACTTTGTATTGGCGCATTATCCAGCAACCAACCCTCCCTTTCAGGGGATTGCCTTACCTGATCGACCTGCAACGAATCATGTTGAAGCAAAGGCCGAGACCAATTCTGCTGATTCTTGCGGGGCATAGTCGAGGCGTGGTGAGTGAATAAACTCCAGTACCGTTGGCTTCCTGCGGCTTTTGGCGAGAAGCGGCACTGGCAACTGTTCCCACGTTGCCACGGTTGGTCAAACCATCAGACCCCTTAAGGGGCGTGAGGCTAGCCTGACAGTCACCATGGACGTTAAATCCACAGGATAAATGCATTGCCCTGTCATACACCCGTTATTGTTGCCTGGACTTCCCTGGATGCGCCGTCTGCCATTGCTTTGGCCAAAGCAGCTCGAGGCCGGCTCAGTGTCGGAGTCAAAGTGGGCAAGAACTGTTTACCAGCAAGCGGTTCCAGCCATCGTTGGGGCGCTGCATGAGTTGGGGTTCGAAGTCTTTCCTGGGACCTGAAATTTTCATGATATTCCCAATACCACAGCCCACGCAGTAGTACGCAGCGGCTGGAGTTGAGGGTGTTGGATGTCAATGTGCATGCTGGCGGTGGGCGACGCATGATTGGAAGGCCTGCCGCGAGGCGCTGGATGGGCGTGCTGGGGCATCGACCGCTGTTGACCGCCGTCACGGTTACTGACCAGTCTTGAGCAGGAGTCTGCTGGAAGTTGGGGGTTGGATGATCGGAACCGATGGTTCAGGTCAGCGGTGGCCCAGATGACTTCAGGAGTGCGGGCTCGATTGCGGTCGTTCTGTTCCGGCCCGGGAGCAAAAGCCCTGCGTAGCGCACTAGCAGTGATTTGTGCTGGTTACGCCTGGGATCAGGCCAGCAGATGCCGTGGCAGACGGACCAGAAGCGTATCGTTACTCCGCAGCAGGCGTTGGACAATGGCAGCAGTGTATCCTTGGTGATAGTGGCGCCCAATACCAAAGCGCGCGGTTCCTGCTCAGGCGGCTGGCCGATATCATGGGCCGAGCTTTCCGTCACGGCATTAAGGCCCAGGTTGGCGCTGGCGGAGCGCTCTAAGCTCCTGTGTCTTGATCAGGTCTGGCTGGATGACGGCTCACATTGGCATTTGCCTGCAGATCTCGATCGAGCTTGGCGAAAAACTGTTCCGCCATCCGTGTGCGCTGCGCGCGACGTCAGTCGCCATTTATTTCACTAGATCTGCCAGCATTTGCGCGCCAAGCCAGGGTGTTGATTTCGCTGCGCTGTTATGAATTCATCAGTCCAGTAGCGTTCGCGTTCAAATCTAAAAGCTGGATGATCTTGTCGTTGAAGTCCCTCAGCAGTACCCCGTTGTTCAAGCGTGACCAATTAACTGCCGCTGCCAGTGCTGCCGAGTTATCCAGCCAGATGCGGTTCTGATCTTCATCTCGCAGACCAGAGTGCGGGACGCGCCGCGCGTTGTGCTTCGGGAAGCCGCCCAAGCCAGCGATTCAAGGGTTTCTCCAGCCGTTTTCCGCTGCGCTCTTTAGCCTGAGTAGCGAGGCTGGGGCAGCAAACTCTTGTACATCTCCTGATGCTGATCGTCAGATGGCTTGTCACGCTTGAGAGCTGAGTCTCGTCCCAGTTGCTGAAAAGCTCAGCATCGTCGGAGCGACTTCCAGTAATTAGCGATCTACTGCAGGGCTCCCCAGTTGCGGGAATCTGATTTCATCAACTGTGTCAGCGTCCAAGCTTCATTGGTTGCAATGTTGCTCTGCAGGTTGGCGAGCATGGGGCGATAGCGGGGATTCGGTGCTGCAAATTTGCAGGCCTGTGGGGCTTTCACTTCTCGGATAGCCAGTTTTTTTGCGCCGAATTCAGCGGTAATGGAAATTCCTGATACTTTCCAGGTGATGAAGCCACCGAGATTTGTTATAAAGCCAGCGTGCCGATTGCATGAAGCCAGCAGGGCAACAGGCAGATAAGTAAACGACATTCAGACGTAGTAGGGGCATGCCGTCGAACTTCCGGAGTCCAGTTAGCGAAGACCCTGGGATGGCCATTTGGTCAGCGTTAACGCCATTGTTGAGCGGGACCGCAGACAAAAGCATGATCATTGAGGTGTCCGAGCTGCCCGGCTTATTCCGGCGCAGGCAGGCTTTTTGGCTACTTTCAATTTTCAGTATAAATTCACCAGGATGCTTTCCACGATGCCCCGTTGGCGGTTGGGAACACCCAACAACGGCGTCTTGTACCCGGGAACCTGGCGCCAGTCCATAGCCGGGATTTACTGCGGCAGGCGGGACCCAGTCGCCCATCAAAGCGGTTTTGGCGATGGCGGGAGGGAGTGGCTTGCCCTGCTAGATTCTACGGGATACCGGGCGGGCCAGAGCTTTGCTGGTTTTCCAGGTAAACGTGTTGCGTTGATCCTGGAAAAATGCTTCTCACCAGCGCTTCTGTTCGATTGAGATGCTCTGTTTTACTTTGTTGCTTGATGTGAATTGGCCATTGAATTCGTTGCTTTTTTTGTTCCCCTTTCTTCCCCTTGTCGTGGAGGGGGTTGGGGCAAAGGGGGGGGCACTGCAGAAAAACGAGCGTCAGCGCTAAAGGTAAACAGTCAAGGAGTTCGGGATAAGGGTTTTGCGCGTGTACAAAAAGTTGGTCATTATTGTTTCCTCCTTTGTTCAAAATTAGAAGCCACGATTTTCAAAACTGGAGGAAGTTTTCCACCAAGCAATTTTATGGTCGGCAAGGGGGTTCCGGGCCACTCTGCAAAAAAACCATGGGCAGACGAAAAAGGCTGGGCCATTTCAAAAAATTCCTCTCCTTTCTTTTTTTC
>Ga0163217_1115169_pt1 | contig 11800 bp, 8 predicted proteins | sample SynspAceP_FD_185933 | JGI IMG/M metagenome (GOLD analysis project Ga0163217, IMG submission 185933) | Saline lake microbial communities from Ace Lake in Antarctica - Synechococcus sp. Ace-P (PacBio error correction) | ecosystem: Environmental > Aquatic > Non-marine Saline and Alkaline > Saline ... | reverse complement strand
ATCAATGACTTGTAAAGGCACCTTTGGGTACGCTTCACGAATCTTCGATTCGGTGATTGATCAACCAAGCGTTGTGTTTTGCCGTTATTTCTTTCAAATTGGGTGTTTGTAGGTTTTTATACTCAATAGTCGCTTAAATTGCGTTAGCAAAAGGGTAATGAAAAAATTACCAAAGGTTAAGGGCGCGGGATAGTCTATAATTCTGTGGCTTTGCAAAGCAATATAAGTTTTCTCCCAAAAATTTTTCAAATTCAATGCTTGCTTTCCTGTTAAGTCATTCGGTTTTCAATTTTTGACCCTTACACAAACCAAAATTTCGGATGCCTTCCACGAGTTTGCTGCGCTTGTAAGTTGTTCGTATTAGAGGCTTAAGTCAGGACTCGGCGTGTGAAGCTTAACCCGCTGACCGGCTTGATTTGACTGTTCGTTTTTTTTTGATTTACCAACGAATCCCGAGCCTCCAGGAAGGTCCTCGGCTTCGAAATGCTCCGGCATATCTCGGGTGCTCATCCGTTTGTTGCTTTGATGCAATTTTGCCCTCTGACTTCTCCGAATCTACTCGGCTCACAATTCAAAAGCCGTCCAAATCAGGTATCTGGTCAGGCGTAGGTTGAAATTACAACTTGTCCATTGGCACGAGTGGTCGCGACATAAAATAGCCTACGCTTCTTCTTCCAATCTTCCGACTCGTGCATGCATCACTGAGATGGAAATAGAATCCTCCTCCATTCAACCACAAAACACTCTGGCTTGAATTCAAGGCTTTGGAGGAGTAACCTAGGTGAACGGTCATTAGTAATCGCATCAGTCAGATTATTTGTTTGGCGATCGATTATCGGTGAGCAAGGCGATTTCCTGGAGGATGAACCCAGACTTTTATCCTCGTTCGCGGGTTGTCCACATATTCTTTGATTGCATTGAGGAGTTCTTGGACGTTTCGTAAGCGATTGAGTCTTCGATGTTTTTTGTTTCGTAAAGCTCACGCAAAGCACTTTGCTTTTGCTATAATTTATTGGACGCCTCAAAAGGCATCTTTGCGTTCGATTCGATTTTGGGAAAGGCCTTTGATAGTTGGTGGCAAAATCCATCACCAAACTGCCTGCTCCTACGCCAAGAAAGCTTGTCCATTTGCACCACTTGCCAAAGCGGGTTGTCATGATCGTATGCCGCACCAAGTAACTTATCCACCTAGGTATTTCCAATTCACGTTTTGGGATAATTGGATGTTCGCTTATGAAGGCTCCTCGTCATCGGATTGGACGCAAAACGCATGTATGCATGAGTCTTTGAGTTTCTTCCGCTGGTAGAAAGATAACCCTCCGACAATCTATAGGTCAAGTTCCAGTTTGCGAGCGCTCTTCCATAGATCTCGATTGAGAGTTGGTCGTAAAGAATCGCCAAGCGCTGTTTGAAGTTTCTTGTTATCTTCGTCACAAAGATCGTTGTTGCCACAATTTTTCCTTCCTTCATATCAGAACTCGCCGTTGATCAATTCGATCAAAATCGCCTTCAAGGATTGGAAGCAGAACTACTTTTGAGCTGCTTTACTTGTCGGATCGATTGGCGGCTTCACGATGTCTTGTTTGGGGGGAAGCAGGTGAATTGTGCTCCAGCATTTACCACAAATAGGTTCAGGATAGTCCTTTATCAAAATTCGAGGAGATATTTTGGATATCTGCGCCGTCGGAAACGCATAGATGTACTCTGGGCATCATTCGCCAACCCCACAGATTTCTGGTGGGACGGCGCTAGCTTTTTGTGTGATCAGGTATTGGAAACGGTTTGGTGTCCTGAAACTCATTCCCCATCACATAGCGGAATTCGCTGCTGATATTTATTTGAGCTCAAGGATGTCTCTGAAGAGCACGTTAGTATTGAAGAGCAAATCATTCGAAATCCATCGCTCCGGGCTTTGAAGAGTCGGTCTTGGTATTTACTGGTAGGATATTGCACCCATTTCGGCTTTCATCGCTGCCTCGTCATACTGCTTTGGACAATGGATCATTTTGATAGGCTTGCCAGAAGATCAGGGCCGATTTTTTTTGCGCCTGGATTCTGAAAGGACAGCGTTTGCTTTGTAGACTTTTCATCGTCGCATTTCTTTGACAATGGTACGACTCAGAGATTTTGGAATCACTCTGCCGTCGTAGAATCGTGAGTTGGAAGGGACCATCTTGCCGGATTTCACTCGTTAGGATCTTTGCAGGACCGAGTGGAAATGTTCCCATCACGTATTTCGAGACTCAGGGACAGCCAGCGATTCGCTTACGGGTGGCGCATTTCGCAGCTGCTTTATTAGTAAGGTCAAGAAGATATTGAAAGGCACTCTAACCCCCTTTGGTAGATTCAAGTGGGCGATCGATAGTGTGAGCACTCGGGTTTTTGCCAGATCCAGGTCCGGCTATATCATCAGGGACCTTCTGTATGGCTCGACGGCGGCTCGTTGTTCGGGGTTGAGGTTTATCTAGGATATTCCATTTCCAATTTTTCGCTGTTAGTAGATTTGTTCTTTCCACTTCTTAAAAATTCTTGTTGTTTAAGTAGCCCTTAATTGCGGCTATAGGTTCAGAAAAAAAAAGCTCAAGGAGATTATTTGTTCTCTGTGCTAGCATGTGCTTTGGCAATAATAACTGGATTGCAGTTGAAATTTCTTGAGTTGTTGGACAATTCTAATTTTCCATATTGAGCCAAAAAATTCTTCGTCCGGGCATGCCAAGCCTTTTCAATTTCTGGAAATTAAATTAAATTTTTCCTCGCGTTTGACTCCAAGGTATAAGTCAGGTTTGTTTGCGATGTTTTCTTCTAGTCTTTGGCAAAATTCGTCGTTATGCTGTGGGCGCGGCAGAATTTGGCATAGGGGAAGCGGGCATAGGTGAAAATTCAAAACTCTTAATGACCGCGCTTTTGATTTTTTTCATTTCCCAGTAGCTTACCTCTGATCCATCTTTTTGGATTAGGATTCGGCTCCTTAAAAATAACGGCCGGACGATTGAGAATTCTCGTTGGTAGCAGTTTTTCTGGATTGGGAGGACGCTTGGTCAGATCCCAGCGAATTTATTCGCCGGCGATTTTTTTACGGTTAAGCATTGCTTTTTCGAATGCTTTTTCTCTGTGAGATAGCCGCCAAAGCGACATCCTGATTTTATTTCATAATTGATCGAAGAAAGGAATTGTTTACCTTGAGATAGACAGTTTTCTACTCAGAAGTGGTATGCAGGTTAGTGCCATTACCAAATCCAATTGAATATGTGGCGGTTACCATATAAGCACTTCTTCCGCAGTACGCTTGGTCAAGCAGTTCAGGCATTTTTTATTTTGAAAAGCGGCTAATTAAATTCTTTTTCAAGAAAAATGGTAAGCAGCTTTATGTCTCTGCAAAAAAGGCATCGGTGAAATTTCGATTAAAATGATGCGATCTTTTTTCGCTCGGCAGGCTACTTTTCGGGGAAGGGCAAAATTTCCAAATTGGAATCGATATTTTTTGCGAAGCTGATCAGAAATCGACGCACGAAGTACAGCAAATCAGAGAATACGGTAAAGTACAGGGGAGCGGAAACTAAAAGCATCTGATGAAAACATAAAAAAGGGATGGGGTTGGGGATCTTTTGTGATTCCAATAAGCAACAATAAAAGGAATCGCTGAATTTTCCAGTTTACTAGTTATAATGACTTCAATCGTTACTTTTTGAAAACAGTATGTCTGAAGTAAGCGCAAGGGGAAAATTTCAGGAAGAAAAGACAGCTCTATCGTGGGTGAGTTTATGCCACACATGACTCGATGTACAATTTTGCTTACCGGGCTCCACTTTGACGAGGACGATGCCAAAGAATTTGGTGCAGGATACCTACCTGAAAGCCTATCGGTTCATCAATTCTTTTGAGCAGGGGACAAATGCCAAAGCTGGCTTTTTAGATTCTCAAAACAGTTCATCAACGAGTTACCGACGAGAGTAAGCAGCCTGCGGAAAGTAGAATTTACAGGTGAGGTTGAAACTTATTTTACAACTAGATTGACGTTGACTCCAATTACGAGTGACATTGCGAGCGAATACGCTCAGGATTTATGCTCGGTGATGAGATTCCAATGCACTAAATAGCTTGGCAGTAGATTTCAGAACGGTCATTATTCTTTGTGAGTTGGAAGGATTCACCTATGGAGGATATGGTCCAAAATCCTAGAATATACGTTGGTTTACGTTCGATACTCGACTGCATGTGCACGGATCTGGCTCAAGAAAGCTACCAAGGCTAGGCGAAAAAACACATGGGCTATAAAACAGATGAAGAGAGGAATAATTAAAAGAATTTAAGATGGATTATGAACGGAAGATCATCCCAGCGCGGAAGTTGAATGCGAGGATACAAGCAGTGCTTTGATTGTTGGAAAGGCATATTAGATGGGAGAGATTGACATTCGAAAGAAAATGGTTGAAAGAAAAGTTGGACAAATGTCAAACCTTGCTTTGAGCATTTCACTTTGGAGCAAGCGATTTCGGGATTTGTTGAAAAAACAATGTCCAAGCCTCTTTACCGCTGATTAGCAGGACAGTATCCGAAAACAGATTCGGAAATCAAGTAAACCATGACCTCAGGTAAGGCATTATTTTCTCTGCTGCCTCTGGATCTGTGGAAAACTTCATAGTCAGCACTATGGACACCCAAAAAATCCCAAATTCTGGATTTTCTATTTCTGCCTGTACGCGCGAATCGTCGTTGGAGGAATGAAGTGCATGCAAAGACTATTTTTTTTAAGCCAGAAAAGAGTTTAAGCGAAAGATTGATGAAAATTGCCTTCATCGAATGGGAGGAAGTCTAATGCCGGCAATTCTACGGCACGCTCAAAGAAGAAATCCAAACGCATCTGGGACAGTGGAAAGCAGTAATTTTTGTGTTGGACGTCAAAGGGAGGGACTTGCACTAAAAGAGCTAACTTTGGGAAGCTCAAGCTTAGCCATATTGTAAAAAGTGCCGAGTATCCAGTGCTGAAAGGAAAGACTGGATGATCGGGGAACAGAATCTGAAGAGTCGTTTCTCGGAGGATATTCAAAGCAGAATTTGAAATGAAAATTGAGCCTCGTTTTGATGTGACTGTTGGTTCAATGATTGACTTTGCAAGTCCTCTGCCGGAGGGGATACTGGTCAGTAATTTAGCCCGGTAAAGCGGGTGAAGGTCGGATTTGTATTTTGGCTCGTTTTACCCATCCATGTTGGACTTTATTATTGCGGATTTCCGTCTATAATCGGAACTGCGTTGACGAAGTTATGGTTTGTAGTGAGCTTCCACAGAATCCCTTTGAAAAAGCGACATCTCTTGGCTCCAACGAACATGATTCGTCTCCGTATGTCGAGCTAGCGATTGAGGGTAATTTCAATTTTTAGAGCTTCGATATTGAGTCCGAATTGCCGAGACCCAAGCTATACGATGACACTTGACCTACGGACTGAGCAATATCCACAGCATCTTGTTTATTTTTTTAGGGTTCGGATCAATTCTGGACCACTCAAAAAGTGGAAAACTTTACGCAGCAGATTCTAGAACTATACGAGGTTATAGTTTACCAAGGCGGGTGGAACCAAGAGTTGATCATCCAGCATTCGGGTGGATTAATGCACCACTATTTTAGATATCTCTGCCACCTTTATCCGGAAAGTCTATTCAAGAAGGAAAAGTTCAGGTGCGCTATTGATTCCCGAATTCATGTGGTCTGGATTCATACCGGGGATAAGAAGCTGTATCAGTAGATTCTTTAGGCAATTTCACCCATTAGAAACCGTGATTTTAACTAAAATGAAATTTATGAATTTTTTTTAGTGTTTATTTTCAAACCTAAGCTTGCTATTAAAAAAAATTTAAAATTAAGTTTATACATGCGCTGATTAGTGTAGATTCTGGCCGCGGGCTCTTTTATCCAATTACTCTTTAATTTAATTTACTATGAATATCAGTTTAAGATTTAAATCGTTTGTTTTTTTGGAGGGATTGGCCTTTTTGGGGTCAATGGGATTTGGTGTTGGCTTTGCCCAATCGCAAGAGGATGGAGAGCCTTGTCCTGATGTTTCCACACCCACATCTTGGGGTGGAGTATGTTGTCAGTTCATTTAGTAGTTGCCACATCCTAACGCTGGAAACATGCTGAATCAGTTGGGCGAGAGGATTGCGTGGCTACCTGTTCTTAATAATATTTATAGGGGGAAAGAATTTTTTCCCTATTTTAAATCTTCAATCAATTCCTTTATGGAAAAGATTTTTCCAATAATACTGATACAGTTAATTTATCTGACCGCTTGTAGTCCTGAAGGCTTCTGAAGAAAGCTCAAACAAATTGGTCTATTTTACTGAAAGGACTTGCCAGAACCTATCATCTGAATGGTAAAGATATAATTACCTTTGAGTCATCAGGTCGCGGGGGTTTTTTTGAAAGAAGGATTGGCAGTTCGTATTTGAACGTAAAATGTAAACAATTGAACAATTTCATAGTGATTGATTTTAGCATCAGGACAATATCTGCCTCAAGGGGTAAGATGGCATGGGGACTGGAGAAGTTCTGTAATCACCCAGGATAGAGGACGCCGGTTGAAAAGAATAAGGTGTGGGTATTGATCCGGAAGTGGGATTTTTTTCAAAATTTGATCTGCGGGACACAGCAAACTTTGTGAATCTCAATGAAGTCGGCCCGAACAGCCTATTTTTTAGACAAATGCTTCTTGGACCTCTGAACACCTTTTGGGAAATTCAGTAGATGGCTCGAACAAATACCTAATCTGAAGTGGAAGGAGAATACATTGGCGTTATTTTGGCGATGGACGACATGATTAATAATAAAGATTTCCAGGGCGGATTAAAAAACGAGAAGACGCTAATTGCAAATCTAGTAAAGCAATATCTTCAAGGACCAAGGAAGGGAAGCGCGAGTAAGAATATTTATGTGAAGTCGGGTTCAATTGATTTCATCGACATATCAATCTGGAAGCAATCGATTTCTGACCCGTATATGGGCTAGACAAGAATTCCCTATTTCAAATTGGGTATCGTTTGGATTTAAAAATTGCCTGATTTTAGGTGGGCAATGCAACGAAACGTATTTTGGGATCATTTTTGCAGGGTAAATTCATTTTTTTTGTTCTTGTTTTTGCAAGGCTACAGGGAACTTAGCGATAGCTGAGAAATTGAATCGGATTTTTGAGTTGATTATGAGGGAATATTTAAATCAATCTCAGCTTGATTATACCCAAATTACGGATTCGTGTGATGAGGAAGATAAAGGCCATCTATGCAGTTACATTTAGATGAAAGAAGCCAAATCTTGGTGCGATTTGATATTGATTATTCTTAAATTTTTGAGTCTTATTCAAGTACCTTCTTCGGGATGGCGGGTAGATATATCCCCGCTAAGGAAAGCTGTTCAATTGAGGTTCTTAAATTTTTGAACTAGAAAACCGTGAATTTTTAACTAAAAACGAGATTTGAATTACTTTTTTAGTGTTAGTTTATTCAAACTAATGCCTTGCTATTAAAAAAAAAAAATTAAGGTGTTATGCAATGCACTGGGGTTTGGTGCTGGTTCTGGCCGGGTTCTTTTTATATAATTACTTTAATTTTAATTACTATCGAAGAAATCAGTAGATTAAATCGTTGTGTTTTTGGATTGGCTTTTATTGGGGGGCTATGGGGGTTTGTGGGATTTCTTGCAAATGGGCAAAATCTAGTGGCTCTGGCGGAGGGGCAAACCAGTGTAAGATTGGAAATATTATTTGCAGTATCTGGACAGTATCGACTAGACAAAATATGCATCTTAACGGAAATGGGAAGGTTTAGGACTTGTAAACCTGTTGGGCAAAATCCCAACCTGCTAATTAAATTATAGAGGCTGTCTTAAAAATATTGGGATGCTACTATTTTTTTTGGCATTAGCGTTATGAGATAATCTCAATTAGCTAAATTTCTGCCTATAATTAGTTTTATTCAAACAACATTTTATTTCCCAAAATCTTATGAAGACTTCAAATAAAATTTTTGCTATTTTTAATGTTTCATATCCATTTTCTATTCCTGTAGATAGACGTCTGTTGAGGATAATATCCTTATTATTCCCTCACTCAATGAGAAATCAACATGGTCAGTGATTCTAGTCAATGATTCTGTGAGCTATAAACCACTTTATGGGATCCAAATTATTCCACTTTGAAGCGGATCGGAATCGACTTCTTCAGATCAAATGCATGGTTTTGGGGGATTTTTACCTTTCACAGGATGGGTTTTGCTTTCGACAAGGCAACGGTAAAGCCCTACCATATTCCTTCTAAAGAAAGGCGAAGGGCAATGGAGGTACGGGTGTAGTAAATGACTTTTTGGTTGGATTTGGAGAGAATCTCTGATGTCCTAGATGGGATCGGTGAAATATTCTTTTTTCTTATTCATCTGGCAATTTCGCAAACAGAAGCTATGCAGTTGGAAATCCTTTTCGAAGGTTGCAGACGAAAACGGGATTTGTCGGCGACTTTTACTTGGAGAGGATGGAGAAGGCATTGGCATATTTTAAATGAAGAAGGTAGAAAGTATTATTGTATTTAGTCCCAACTCAATCGAGTTTGATTTATCTCAAAATGACTGATGGATTGTTGTTGGGGTAAAAAATTTTTTTTCATAGTGCTTTTTGAATCCGGAGATTATAGATGTGTGTGGTTAATGGTAAATGTGTTGTAATAGTGGAATCCAATATTGAAGGTGTGTGGTTGTGAGTCAAATTACAGATTTTGTAAAGTATAGTTTGTGTGAATTCAGTTACCGGGAAAGCTTTAATTAATCAGCCCTTCCTTTGTTTTTTGACTGATAGACCATACATATTGGTTCATTTCCTTCAAAATTCCCCTAGAACTTGCTTTATCCTCTGGTGGTAAGGGCAGTACATATAGGATTTCGAAAATTTAAATAATGATTAAGTTTTGATAATCAGCAGTTATCTAAAGGTGGTGGTCGGGGTGAATGGTTCGAGTGGTTTGTAGCTCTTGATTTTCTCTCGAGATGTAATAGAGAGTGTGTTGCGTGGTGTGCATGGCTCAGCATGGCAATGTTACGTTTGGCGAATCCCGATGCCTTGCTCTTCATTTCTGGAATTTGAGCTTTAAAGTAGATAATTGTTGTCCAGTACTTTTCGATCAGCTCTTGGAAGGATTAAACTATTTTCCCAACTTTTCTCCCAAAAGTTGATTCAAGAAGGAAAGTCAGTTCGCTACTGATCCCGGGAGTCTGTGGAGATTATATCCGGGGATAGAAGCTGTATCAGTTAGATCTTAAGCATTTCACATAGAAAAACCGTGATTTTTTAACTTAAAAAGAGATTGATGAATTTTTTAGTGTTATTTTTTAAAAACTAAAGTTGCTATTAAAAAAAATTAAGTTTATACATGCGCTGATTAGTGCTAAGATTCTGGCCGGGTCTCTATTTTTATTTCAATTTACTTAATTTAATTACTTGAATTATCGTGTGAGTTATTAAAATCGGTTTGTTTTGGTTGGCCTTTCTTGGTCGATTGGGTTGGGGATTTACTAGTCAAGGGCGCAGACGGAGCCTGGAATGGAGGCGGCGCAGCACTTGTTTATTAGCGTATTTGGCAAGGTGTAGTGTTGAGGTAATGACCGTATATCATTGCGGGATGGTCCAGGATAGGTGTAAATTTTGCGGTGTAATATTATGTACAATGTTTAAATTCTTGCTAATGCTATTTAACAAGTTGGTAGCTCCTATTAGATGGAGGCTAGCTGTTTTTTGTAAATGAACACTATAAATAAATTTTTAAATCGATGATAATAATCCAAATCAATTTATTGTGGTGGTTTGGGTATTATGTTTTTTGATTTTCGTGCGGGATAAAAATTGAAAATAAAATCCTGATATACTCTTACCTGAAACAGACTTAAAAAAAAGATCAGTTAGAGATGTAGATCTTGTTGCTTTAAGAACTACCCGGTGGTTTGTGGTGATGGTGATTGACTTACGGATCAGGTGTAGTGAAGCTTATTATTAAGTCTTTGATGAGCACGACAGATGCGTTCACCCAATTCGATAAAAATGGAAGTTTACCTAGTCGAAAGGGCGATGGTAGGCGAAGGGCCAAACAACTATCAATAGATTAAGTGATTTTAATATAGGAACGGATGGCGTGCTTGAAGCACTTAATTCAAATGTATAGGTTGCTGAATTTCGTAAGTCTTGTGTTCGCAATAGGATTTATCCCTAGTTCATTTGCGAAATTACCCACAGGGGATACCCTCTTTTATGGAGGGGTATAATCTTCTTTCGTGTACGCACCGATTGATTCGGGATGACTCTTAACAGGAGCTATCTTTGGAGAAAATATCTAGCCAACGATTACAGCAACCAAAATGGCTTCCCAATCGATCTGAGGTAATTTTTTTTGAGAGTATTCTTCCACTAAATTATTTGAGACCTTTAATAAAGTTGGATATCAGTTGTTCTGATGACAGTATCAAGGCCTATAGTTTTCCGTTGACTTTGGAAACTATGCATTCCTTCCCAATTTTGGGAGTTGAATTTATTAGAGGGGAGTTTTTAGATCTCCTTCAAGAGGAAAGGTTTTCTGCCAATCTCAAACGGTGTTTTTTTGAAAGTGATTGATTTGTTGTTCTTAGCGTTCACATACAAAAGCCAACTGGGATTATTTAAAGATATGATTATTCAAAATAAGCAATTTTCTGCGCGAAAACACAGATTAGATACTAGTCTTGCCGCATGACTACTCTTCCATTATCCCTTTGGGTAAGTGAAATCAAATTCTATTCTATACCTTATCGCGTCCGTGGATCAATAAAAAGAATTGGAGAGGAACTGAGTTCTTGATTTATGATAAAATCCAGTCGGAGACTTCGATTATCCTGTCTTGATGAAAGTTAAAATTTTAAAGTATGAGTCATGATGAAACAGAACCATTACTTATTACACTCCAAAAAAGCCTTTTCTTATTCTCTCAGTGTTGATGTTCAGCTTTTTCCTGTGAGGAAAAAGAGCAGCCAAAATTACTAGGAGTTCCACTTGATGATTGGAGGTGATAATGATGGACGATTCGACAAGTGGTCGAAATCTTTGTGTGAGCTGCCGAGAATAAAACTGGTATTTTACTTACCATTCGCACATGGTCGCTCTTATACTTTTCGGATAAGATTTAGATTGGAAGGCCTTTTTCTAAGAATAAATCCTCATGTTTCGGTTCATTATATATTTCTTTCTGGAATGGGGGATGAGGAAGAAAGGAAATAAACAGAAAAGAAAAATGGAGGCTTATCTTGAGTATATACAAATTTCCCTTACCAGTATAATTCTAGGAACACCTACCTATTCGGGTTTTTAGAAAACTAAGTAACTTAGATAATTCTTTTTTCAAGAATAATTTAAAGGAGGACAAGTCCTTTTGGGTCAAAGGAAATGGAGATTTTGAGTCCTGCAAACAATTGGGATGCCTTCCAAGGTAGAAAGGGAAGGAATTGACTTGTACTTTGCGGCAATGAAATAGCGGTTATTTTTCTTGAGTTTATATTTTAAGGTAGTTGTTAAAGGTTTTTTTCTACAACCGAAATTCTATTGAATCTTTAAGAAAGGATTTTTTTGGGGGATTTTGCGGGGCATTGGAATTTTCCCTTTTTTTCTAGGTTTTTGATTAGGCCCAATTATTTTTTTTGCACTTTTAAGGTTTTTTTTTTTTACGGGGGCTATTTTTTCACCTTTCAATTTTTTCCAAAAAAATTCCCCTCTGCCCTTTTTTTTTTCTTGGGGGTGGTTTGTGT
>Ga0163217_1091698_pt1 | contig 11800 bp, 7 predicted proteins | sample SynspAceP_FD_185933 | JGI IMG/M metagenome (GOLD analysis project Ga0163217, IMG submission 185933) | Saline lake microbial communities from Ace Lake in Antarctica - Synechococcus sp. Ace-P (PacBio error correction) | ecosystem: Environmental > Aquatic > Non-marine Saline and Alkaline > Saline ... | reverse complement strand
AGATTTTGAATTTTACACCCAATCTTCTACTTATAGGTTCATTGGCAACCATCTTTGATCTTTTCAACGTTAGCATTGGGCTTATTCAATTTATTATCGCAAATCACTAGGTCTCTCGCTTGGCGCATGCTTAATGCTCTCTAGTTGGGGCATTAATTCTCTTCAGCTTGCCCTACAATACTACAATATCCGTTTACTTGCCTCCACGAGCACGTCCATAGCGCGTTAAAAGCTTACAGTGACCTAGGTGCATCTAAAAAATGCGATTTTTTGATCGTTTGGTCTAGTGTACACATAAGCAACCCCCATATGCTGGAATTCCTCACCACTTTGCCGTTCAATTACATTTTTCATATTCGGAATATAATCTAGCAATGATGTTTTACCATGATCTAAGTGCATTACATAAGAAGGCAGCACGCTCTTTTAAATTCTTCAGGGAGCATCTACTTGATCTTCGATAGCTTCTCTCTATTTTTCCAGGCAGAAACCAATCACCACTTCAAAGCAAATTCTTCCCGCAACTTAATTGACAGGTCTCGATCGCCCAATCTCTTGGTTTATGGTGACCGATGATTCCTAATGACATACACGCGTCGAAAATTAATCTTGGTCTCGTTAGCAATCCATAATTGTTGCTACCATTATTACAGTAACCAAATTCGGTAACATTTTAAAATTATCAGTTATCCAGCTTTGTCTGTTTCACAAATTTTTCTGTCTGTTGACGGTGCTGATCTTGTATCTCTTTACTTTGAAGCTTCCTTTCCTTTTTTAGATATTTCTTGTAAGTCTCTTTCTAAGTTTCTAACTGCTTGAACATCCTTTTTGTAGCAGTTTACTTTTAGCCAAGCAGGAATTAGCTCGTCCCCTGGTCATTCTGGTTCTGTCCTGAATATACCAGCCTATTTTGGCACGCACACTCGTATTTAGAGCCCTAGTCCGGGAGATGCTCATATTCTTCTTTAGTTTTTTGATCAGCGGCATCGTACCTGATTTTAGTACTTCCTTTTCTTTTTCCTATTGGTTCTCAAATTTGGAAAAGATTCATTTTCACCAGTTTTTAGGCCCTGATTAATTGTGTTATTGCCCTAAGTTAAGGGTCTCTGACTTGTGTGTTTGTTCAAGACGCCGACGGAAGCACTGTATATCGGGAGTTTTTGTTCTGTATTTTTCGACTTTAAAGGGTGGCTCGCAGTCTTTGAGTTGCTCGCATCTTGTTTATTCCTCGTTATTTACTTTTTTCCTTTCTTAATGTGGGTCACATATGAAATAAGTAAATCTTTGCTTATCAAACATTTAAAAACTATGCGCTCCTGTCGAAGAATGCCTTTTCACATATATCCATTTAGTTGGCTAGTATTACCCTTTACTTGTTGTGCTCATTCTAGCGATACTAACTCTTTTTTGCCATTGGCATTTTCTTTGATGGTTCCTTTTCAGTTGCCTCTTATACAGGAAAAGCGGTCGGCTTCTAGTGGCTCCTCCATCTCATCTCGTTCGTTTTTTAATTTGTTCTATGCTCTAAAATCTTATTTTACCAACAGTTTGATAGGTATACTCCAGAAATGTCGGCGCTACCTTTCTAACTCATGTCTTGTGCCTGAATAAAGCATTTCAGTCTTTTTTCCTTGGTCTCTTCAGTCGCCTTATCTTCTTTGCTCTCTTCGCTTTACGCTGTTGTCTGATAGTTCTTTTCTCTCTTTCTTTCTTCTTCCTGACAACTTCTATTACGAATTATCGCCGAACTTTTAATTTGCTCTTCAGGTTATGCTGTTGTCTGCCGGATTTGATAACTCCGTGGTCATATCAATGATATTCGATACACTTCAATTACAATTACATTTTAGTGTAGGCCTATGCGTTCCACATTCTGACTCCCTTGGACTCAAGTAGACAACTCTTACCGTATGATATTCGACGTGTAATATTTTTTCATTCCCTTAGGACCTTGTAAGCCCTTATCTGTTGCATAATGTCCACTATACTGTTTACAATACTTGAATTTTTTCTCCTGCTAATTATTATTAAGTCTATAATTTGCAATATCTTATTTTATAGATGATCGAACACTTTCAAATAAATTGGTCTTCCTTTTATCTAAGTCTGTTTATTTTACTAACATGTCGAACATCTTCTCTAAAATCCACTACGAAGCAGCTACGCCATTTCACTATATTCTTTTGTTACTATTTCTAAGTCAATATACTTCCGCACATAGAGCCTAGACCAATTCATCTCATTTAAATTGGAGATATTCTTGGCCAGTCAATGATTTCATCATTTCTAGTCTATCCTTTCAACGAATCACGTATTCATATTCCATGAATACCTGTCAACTGATACCTGGCTTAATTCTAAAGTTTATTAGTTTGACTTGATGCCACGACTCATATGGCCTTTAGAACACGCTCTATCAGGTCTTAATAACGCTGAGCTGTCACTTCCTTTTTTCAGTCAGTCATATTTACCTGAAGTGGATAAACACGAGTGGCAGTCGCATACTAATTGTCTCCTGTCATATAAATCTGCTCGGATTGGGTCACCATAAATTGGTAGTAAAAATCAGTAATTTTTTTCGATTTGCTAATTGCGAACAGAACATGCCGTGTCTGAATGGACTAGTGACACCTTTTCCACTCCATTCAAAAGTGCAACCTGATGGTCTATCTAACAATACCCCCAAATGCTCTTACTAAGTGATCCTGATCGAACCTCGAGGTATTTAGCATTTCGCTTATTTTTCCCCTCCGTAGGAATACGCCATACTTTCTTAGACCAGGTAATATTAACCACCATATCAGAAGAACTCCATTCGGAGTTTGATTTCGTTTGAAGAAAAATATAATTGATGCTAACAATGTTGTCGCGCAGCCGTAGATCTTGAGATAGACACTAATTCCAGAAAAGGACCTTGACTATTTCCTTTTCATACTCCAAGCGCCTCCTCTTCAATCTTCAATACCACGAATAACTTATATCACTGACTTTTTAATACACATACATTCTAAACAGCCTAATTGATCTGTTTCAGTTGCATCTTTTTGCTAATACTAATCATGCAACTTATTTTTGCTGCTGTGTTTGCTACTCACGTCATTCTAATTGGAGATTCACCACCACTTGTGTGCGTCTTATTTACCTTACTGTATGTACATTCAGCTTCGTTACGTAATATATCTCACGCCTTCTCCTAAGTCTCGTTTAATAACTCTCGTTTTTGTTTCACCCATGTCCATGTTTCAGCTCCTCATTCAATTACCTCGGAGTTATAGTGCCTAGGAATTTTTCAGCTTATATTAAATTTTTTGACCGCAAGGCCAAGATGGATCTCTCTAGCCTAATAATTAAGAATTAACTTCTCGAAACATATTCACCAACTTCAAAAATCTGTGTCGGCCTTCAGTATGGCGCTAATTTTTGTCGTGCCTCACCTCAAAACGATAGTTTCTTCGGAGGCTTGTTCAAATCGACTCTCTCCTTCTCAACTACAGACACCGGTCTCTCCCAAAAATTTTTCTAAAATCAGCCATTTTATATTGTAGGGCGTTCCTTTAATATAATGATGAGTCAAAGTATATCTATCTGAGCCCAATTTTTCTTAGGAGTCATTTGCCTAAAAACGTTTCTTAGAATTGCCATAGGGTTACCCTTACGTCAATGGAATCTTTGATCGTCTTTAAATTCGAAAAGATTCGATCAGTTCGCGAATATTATTCCATTGGGCTGTGAATTACAATTTAAAAGTATTATAATAAAATGTTGCCTTCTGGAATATCGAAAAACCAATTAACTTGGTTTTTTTACTTTGACTTATGCTCTTGGCCTATGCGGTTGGCTCTTATTTTCCCATTCTTAAAAAATCCGCCTCCTACGTATCTACTATCTGTCTCGGAGTGTGTGGTATCGCGATATAGAAATCGTGGTAATTACCACGCTTCTTTACAAAAAGTGTGCTGATGGTGTTTAATCGGTGTGTTGGTATGAGTAATCTCTCACACTGTAGGCTTATTTTGCCGCCGCCTCCGCCAGCCTATTTTTTTTTTCTTCATGTAGAAAATCAGGTTGTCATTGAACAGGCCCCCGATCGTGTCAGAGAAGCGGCCATTAGTGCATGACGGCCATCGAGCCGTCCTGGGCGTTGGGCAGAGATCGGTGGTCAATTACACTTCGTTTTCTGAGGGGTGAAGGTCATCCACGTGTAGCGAAATAACCCACAGCCCAACTTAGGACCCGTGTCCGGGAGACTGAATTACTTCTATTTCCTTCGCTTCGATTTTTCGTGTATTTTAAATGTCAAATTTTCGTCGCCTCATCGCAGTGGTCGCCTCAAATCTCGACCCGATCTTACGAGGCTGCCTTAGCAATTAGCATGGCGTGATCGAAAAACCCACCCATTCCGTTAAAAGATGTGCGGCATCGCTTCGACGGAAGCACTCTGACAAATCGGCCTCATTCCTTGGCTTGTCCCCACGACACGTGAGTTTATGGGCGAGGCAAGGATGGGCGGGGCTAATCTGTGCTCGACTCTGTACTATTTCCACGCAGGAGTTCCTGACATGAGGGTGTTAAGCGGGGATCTCACAGATAGTTTGGTCTGGCATAAGGGAAAAGAAAGAGAAGAGTCGCACTATTACAAGGGAAAAGTTACTCTCTCCCGTGTTGCAAGGAGCTCAGCTTTGGCCGCAAGGCCTTTACAGGGTTGATTTGCTTACAAATTAAAGATACTCATCAGCGCCCGATTGGCTTAGGTTTCCACTCTTGGTTCCGGGTGTGGCTCGGGCCCAGAGTGAACTGGTTAATCGGACGTAATTAGAACTAGCAATACGCGTAGAGCAGCCCGTCGCAGCACTTCCTTCCTCAGGTTGGCCCCAACCTATATTTTCATGAGCACTGAAGTTTTCCCTCTGTCGATGATTTCGTTTTTCATTCCCTCGATCCTTTCGCTGATTTCGCCCGGCCTCGGGGAGTGAGTGAGAGTGCGCAGGATTGAAATCTCGATAGAAGGCGTGTTGTTCCGATTTAAGGAAATCCACGTGGCAATTATCGTGTATTATGTGATCGCCGGAAGATCCGATAAATAGGATATAAAAAATTAAACCCAACTATTTCAAAACGTTATCGGAGAAACCCCCACTGAATTTCGAAATCGATTAGCGCTGCGGCCTGTGACCGCCCAAGCCCTGTATTCCTCGATGAAATGACAGGAGGCCTGTTTTATGATGGGCGTTAGAGCGGGCGCGTAGTCCAGAAGATATGTGGCAGAATGTATTTAGCCAAGGCTGTGGATCGCCCGATCACATCTATGTGCAGGTTTGAAGCCTGCCAAAACGCACCTGCATTCCGCAACCATCGTGGGGACACTAGATCGGAGAAGGGATCCGGAAAAAAGGCCGGACACCGCCGCTGGCTCCAACCCCGGCACCTCGCTCGGACCACCCTGGGTACTGCCTGGAGCCTCTGCGATCTCGTCCTGATCATGAGCGTGAACCCCGGCTTTGCGGACAGAGTTTATACCCTCAGCGGTTGAGAAGGTGCGCCGTCTCATGGCGGATGTGCGGGTTATAGTGGAAGCGCAAAACGGGCCTTGAATCCCCTGGATAGTTTTTGGCAACCCAGTGTTAACGTGGCGGCCTCTGAAGACGCTGGCCAACGCTTACGCATCTAAGTGAGTCGACGGTGGCAAATTATAAACAAAGTTTACACCACCAAACTATTTTAAAGAGAATTAATGCGGCTTTTTCCCCGCCCAGAAAAAAATAATCCTTGAATTAAACGACCAGCCTCGGGCCTGGCCAATTGCGTATTCGTTTTCGGGACTTCTGGGGCTTAGTGATTCAACCAGCCCGATGTTCAACTAACCTGACAGTAATGCGTTTTAATAACAACAAAATAGGGCAATACAACACCGAACAGATCTCACACTTCTGCTTGAAAGCCAAGACACCTGCTTGTCTTGAGGTACTAGGGGCGCCCCTGACACCTCGCTCTGCCGATAGCCCCCGATGGTTGATCGGCAGTTTTTTTATGGAAACCTTGGGCGCGACGGATTGGACTGGTCTAAGCAGATTGTCATCATTGGCTACGGATTGGGGATCTCATGCAGGGAATGTAGGAAACCACCGCCCACATAGCTGTGCTGCCGATGCCTGAGAGGTTGACGCCGAATTTTTTTAAATTAGCCCAGCCCTAACCTACACAGAATAACCCACAACCAGTCCTAGTCCGGACACGCAACTCAGCGCCGGGTCGCCGGACCTGTGCCTCATTTAAATTGTTCACATACAGGACTCTCAGGCGCGTGGGTGCAGATAGGCCGCATAGGCACGAGCAGCAGGCATCAGGCCCAGGCTTTCTTTCGGGTCCCAGCTCCACCAGATTGTTTTCCCAGCGCTCGTTGCTCAGGAACCGAGCCGTCCTCATTTATTTGAACCAGTGGAAGTATATTTTAATATGGGAAAATGGATCCCATTCTTAGTGATGGTTGTTTTTTATTGCATTAATAACTTTTACATGCATTTACGTGGCCATGACGACACTAGAAGACAAATTATGTCTCTAGTGGTTTGTGTGAAAAGATAAGTGCCTATTGTTCTTTTTTATATATCGTAGTTATATGATAGCTGATTGTCTGTAGGTTCAGGTGAGTACACTGTTTACTGTGGTTCGTAGGTTGCTTTGTGCCATTGTTGCTTTGGAGATGTTCAAAGGTGGCTTAATGGGTTTTTATGTTGTTTGTTTGAGTGATAGTTTTATTGATGGGTGAAGTAATCTAAAAATATGGACCAACGAGATGTGAGGAAAGCAGGGGCATTTGGAGGTGGCGCCGATGCGAAAATGAGTGCATTATCGGAGTTGCTCACGTATACAGTGTTGATGCCGTATCGCCAGGCGCTGCCTCAGCTGGAGATCGCCGCGCTGGTGGCCAGGCTTGGCCTGCGGAAACACCGCTGCCCTGATTCGAGCTGCTGAAAACGCAGATGTGGTGCAGGGCCTGGGTAACTCTCGTTCGATCGGTGTAAACAGGCAACGCCAGGTGGAGGGCAGCATGCTATGAGCAATTCATCGAACCAGCAAATAGTTTGGATCGTGGCAATTTAGATGGCTCTTTTTACAAACATGAGTTCACGCTTGGATGTATGAAGCCTAGAATCAGACGATGCATCACCAGCCAGCTGGGAGCGCAACGCACCGGCACCAGAGGTGACCGCATATGACATGCAGCGATCAAGGGGGGGGGGGAGCGAGCCGAAGCTGGCGAAAGGCGAAGGCAGCCCTAGCTCCATACGATTAGCGTAAGGCAGCAGCTGGCACAGCGGTGAGGGCCAGGAAGAACGTCACACCAGCAGCTGGTGTGAGCGTGCAGGCCCAGAACAGAGGAAGAAACAGAGCGACCGTATGAGATGCAATAGATCGGGAAATGGGGTCGACATATGTAATTCTGTTCACTACAAGTCGACAGTATATATGTACGATGAGCTGGCCGTATTAAGAGACATTCATTCAAGATGGTACCCTCTCGGCCTCAGTCACTGACCAAGCAGGACGCTATAACTTTTTAGGGGCTTCGTGACACTAGCTGTAGTGACTTAACCACACATCAACTAACCTCCAAAAAATATATATATTATAGAAAATAGAGTAACGCCCAAGGCAGACCAAATTGAGAACCTTTGAAGCAATAGCCCACTATTTCTGATATGCAGGAGGCCTTAAGGGGCCGGCTAATGGATATTTCGAGCGTCATTTACTCAGAGTGCAGTCACATGCAATTCGTCTGAAGAAGACAACAAGCGACATATTTACAAATAAACACAGATACTTGTTCTTCTTTCGCTGAACCTGGTCGCGGCTCTTCAGGACTGGCCTGGCATCGCAAACATTCACCAGGCCATATCGCAGTAGTGCCTTCGATTTCTTCAGGAACGAGGGGCCCATGCAGGGCAGCCAAGGTGTGAACGGGCCTTTTAGGTCTCACCTTGTATTCCTTCTTGACCCTTAAGGGCGACTGCTTTGAAAGATTTTTTAATACCGTTAGATGATTTCAGTTCGACATTAAGAATAACCTAACACAGAAGAAAGACACGATTGTTAAAGTAGCCCATTCGAGAAAGATTACAATCCTCTAAGTATGGTGGATGATCTGCTTGATTGATCTCAAACCCACTGACTGGAGGCTGCTGCGTTCAGCTACTCAGCCGTGTGCCCCTGTACGCCCTCATGCCTTCCCGAGTGATTAGACTTTAGGAAAATCCAACATCAGCCCGGAAAACACAAACAACAGTATGGTGGTCAGGGGAAAGGCAGAATTTTTCTCCATGGAGAATCACGCATCTTGCCTAACGCCGCAGGCGCCTATGGGCTTACTTTCTCTGAAATGTCACCCGCCCCTCATCGTACTATCAGCAGTTTCTCGGCAGCATACTGATCGCAAGTCTGGGATTTACTCGTTCATGCTGGCTTTGTATTGAGGTTATTCCTGAATGGGCGTGCATTTTTATAGGTAGTTTCGGCCAGCGTGCTTCATCGGGCACCCTGAATCGAGGGGAATAGAGGTAGGGTTGTAAAGAGCATGGGGGCACGATCAAGTGGTGGATTCACTTAAAAACGAGAATGTCGGGACCATGCATAATGATTATCCCACCAGACTCACGCGAATCTTGCCCGTCAAGATAATTCCACATCTCCCTTCGGCTACTCAACTCCAGACGAGCACGATCGGGCACTGAGGGTTATCTGTGTAATAAAAAGAAGGTGATCCCTTGTCTCTGACAGAGTCTTGAAATCGAGCACAGGTGACATCTGATTGCATCTCACCAATTCCCTGAACTTGGCGGGAAATAAAGAGTTGCAGAGAGGCGCATATTCAAAAGGATAATTATGCGTTCAGCCTCGGCTCCAACACTTTCCCTCCTTTCAGGGGCCTCTTTGCCTGACGGCTGGAAGCAATGGTGTAATTGGGGAATAGAATGATGTTGCACTTCACGTCTTCCGCGCCAGGCGTGTGAATTCTTAAATTGTTCAAGACCCAGACGCCACTGCCAACGATGAGCGATGTGGTCAAAGGGATTAAACTCGCTTTTAGAGAGGTTTGCTATTCGGGCACCCAAAGAATGTCAGGTCGATTTTAAAATTAAAGAAACGCAGAATAGGAGTGGATCACCAAGGCATCAGAGATCAGCACCGCAACGCAGCTTAGGGGCTGGAAACCACACATCCGCCAGGTGCTCACACCCAGGGCTTGCGCGGAATGGCTTTTGAAATGATACATCAAGCATACGTATTTTTAAATTAGGCAAATCTCTCCGACAGGGCTTGCTGATTACTAGAGGCTCGGCAAGGTGGCCATCAGAGTTGCGGCAATACAAGGAAAACCCGACACCAGGCAACCAGAGAGGAATCGAGGGCATGTCGTGGGCGAGCAAAACCTTAACACACATTAGTCCAAATTGTGTGCGGTTCGCTGCCAAACTGGCAACTTTTCCCGCGATTCTCTGTCGCACCCGGATACGCTACTAGGTTCTCGATTGGACAAGAGCCCACATCTTAAGGGCCATGGGCGGCGGAAACGATAGCAACGGGAAAAAACCCAGTGAAAAAGGCAAAAAAACAAAAAAGTTCTTTGTAGCAGGTAAACCAGAAAAAGTGGAAGCAGGTATTTTTGACGACGAAGTTTCGTTCAGGACCAGGGCCAGCGAGAAATTATCCTTAATTCCGCTCTGGGGCAAGTAGTCTCTCTCGTCATTGTCTGGATACCACGCAAAAATTTGTACGGCAGCTGGCCGGAGCACGTGAATAAGGCGCCTCAATAGCTAAATGATGTTCATAGTGAAAGGCCAGAGAAGATCAACCCAAGGTTATACGTGGTTGTATTGGCCGAGGATATACGGAACAGGAGGATTGTTTATTTGTTCCGCCCACTTTTCTGTATGGAAGCTGACCGGTGCAAAAGGAATGCCGCCTATCCAAGTTGCCGGGTAAGGATTTTGTAGGCCTAACTGTTATCGGGTACGATCGCCAGTTTAGCCTTACTCGGTTCGTAACGTTGTTACCTGTAGTATTCCGGTGAAATCAGCAATCCCATCGATACGTTTCCTTCCAAGCTTGCTCGAATTCAACGCCTGAACGACTCCTCAAAGGGCACAGCGAGGAGGATCAACGCCCGCTAAAACGGTTCATCCAAGCAGCAGGGTGGAAGCGAACGGCGCCCGGTTGGGAATACTCCACACGTCCTAAGGCATATCTGAGCTAGTAGTTTTTATATATGGTATTTGATTGACACCATATGCACCAGGCGGCGGACCGCTCGGCGGCCAGGAGAGCTGAAAACCCTCTTTGCCGATTTTGCTGGATGGGTGCGCTCTGATGGAACTCAATTCTGTTATCAAGACTCAGGTACCAAGGTGTACTTTCAGGCCTAACTCCATTTGCGTCTTCGACGGTGGGGCCATACGGTTTGCCCAACTCGACCTCACTCGTGTTATAGTGGCCAGCTTGCAAGGTTCTGACGGGTAGCTAGCATCGCAAGCTGTTGCTCGATAAGTAGCAACTCGCGATTTGTTTAGGTTCCCATGGGCAGAGCTAGCCGTGGAAATGCACCAGGACGCGCCCGCTCGCGCTAGGTTAAGGTGAAGTAGGCAAGGTCCACGAAGTCATTTGTCGCAAATTTCTTATCGCCATTCGAGCATCAGACGGAAATAGAAGCCGCCGCGAAGCGACGTGGGGGTCACCCACCAAATTAAAGGGGTGGGTCTTACCGGATTAACGCCGATTGGTGGTTCTTCTCCTCTCTCGGTCTAGCTGCCGCCCACCAGGTATCGCTACGGTAAGGTTGAGCTCCAGTGGGCATCACATTCCTAGATTGAGACGAGGCGCTTCGCCGCCCCAGGCTGATTCGATTACAGAATGAGTTCATTTTGTCTTTTTCAAACTGGCGAAGCTTTGTAAAAGTTGGGGAAAAAGGTCGATGCGGAAAAAAAGGGAAACTATCGCGCGGCAGAGAACGATGAGGGGCACGCCGCCGGCAGATGATCTCCTGGATTACAGAGAGTTTGAGGCGTGCTTCAGAATGGTAGGGGATGGTAATACGGATAAAGTGAAACTAAGAAACACTAAATTAGGGATTGTGACCATTGGTGCTTATCAGAGGAGTGCTGTGGGCCTAGGCACCTGCTCGACTGGATGTCGACCATGTAGATCACCCGTTCAGACCCGCAGCAGATTTCCGCCTTCCTGCACCACATCCACATCGCGCTCAGCACGATTGCGACTTCGTTGGATTGAAGTATTTGGGCCTGGCGGGAGGGTGGCCACCAGGGCGGCCGATCGGGATAGAAGAATCCGCCACATTGCCGATCGCCGTGATCACCCTGTGACGTTGTCGGCCTTCTTGGTCTGTTGTCGGATTCATCGTGAGCATGCTGTGGGTGGCAAGCGCTGGCGGGCGCGGTCGGCCACGCCAGGGTTCTGGCCCTGGCCGGGCGGGAGGCGAGACAGGGAGAAGGCGGCTGAGCTAGCAACAGCCCAGTAGCCAGTGGCCAAAGCGCAAGTCTGCGCGGCGCTGGGCCAGCGGCGTCATCTGAGCCGGAATGGTCCGCTCATGGTTCGCATGGAATGGGTAAGGAGACAAAACATGGGAAGAACAAGGAGAGTGTGCGTTTTTGAGTGATCGGCGGCCAGGCCCAGCGGCTCGCCCTCGGATGATCTAGTTACCAATAGATTTCTACACAGGAGATGGCTAGAAGATGTTAGTCCGGTACCCTCAAACCCAACCGATAAGATTATTTGTTTGTAATCATTT
>Ga0163217_1077946_pt1 | contig 11800 bp, 14 predicted proteins | sample SynspAceP_FD_185933 | JGI IMG/M metagenome (GOLD analysis project Ga0163217, IMG submission 185933) | Saline lake microbial communities from Ace Lake in Antarctica - Synechococcus sp. Ace-P (PacBio error correction) | ecosystem: Environmental > Aquatic > Non-marine Saline and Alkaline > Saline ... | reverse complement strand
GAGATTTCCCATCGGGTTGGGGCGATTTTGACAGACACCAATGGCGATTGACCAATACGATTAAGAAGGAGGCACATTCGTCCCGCTCACGGAGGCAGCGAGCACGGAACCTCATGCTTGATCCTGACGCCCGATCGGTAAACGCAGATCAATCAATGGTTGCGGCAAACAATTCAGCCCTACCCGAAACGATCCAACACAAGCCCGCGTGCCGCTGCGATGGACGAGGACCATTTGCTCGTCGGATGCCCGACGCACCTCGACGGGCACAACGCCAGCCGCTTTGGCACCGGCGGTGTCATCATGTCGCTCGATCCGATGGAACGAACCGCGAATTGATCGGACACGGGTTCCGCAAACCCTAGGACATTGCCCTGAACCGGCAAGGCGAATTGTTTACTTACGATGCCGACATGGAATGGGGACGTCGGCACGCCGTGGTAACCGTCCGAGCTCGATCAATCACGTGTCAGGTGGCAGCAGTTCGATGGCGGAAACGGACGGGTTAAATGGCCTGACGTATTACCTGATTCGTTTCGGCGCGGTCGGTGGATATTCGGCCCAGGGCTCCGACGGGAATTTTGTTTCGTTGGTTACGGGGCGGAGTTCCCGAAGAAGTATCGAGAAGGCGTTGTTCATCGCCGATTGGAGCTACTGAAATTGCACGCGGTCACGTTAACCGGAAGAACGGTGCGTTGCGTACTCGGACACCGAAAAGATATTCGCCACGCGGCGCCATTGCCGATCACCGACATATGGTGGACATATCAGGGCATGATGTATTTGACGATCGGTGGGCGCGAGACACAAAAGTGGTCTGTACCGGATTCGTTACCCCACCGGGATGCTCGATGAAGAGAGTGAACGAAAGCAATGACGCAGGCGCGTTCGATTGCCGAAGGCTCGCTCGCTGCGCCGAATTGCGGGTGCTTCGCCGGGCGCTTCGAATCGTTGCACCGTCGATAAACAAGGACTACGGGAAAACCGTGGAAAGAGGCGGTTTCAGCGTCTTTGGCACTCGACAATCTGTTCCCACGAGGACCGAGCGATTCGTTTTGGCCCGCCGGTTGGCCGTTGGAGCATCGCAACATCGCACGTGAAAGATCGGTACTCGCGGACGTTCACGCGTTGACGAACGCCGTGTTGATCGCGTGGTCGATGCGGCGAACCGCCGAATCAAAGGCCGCCGCCGGTGAAGAAGTTTGTCGGAATTGATTTGGTGAGCTCTCGCGCTCGACCGATCGCGTTCGTTGCGTGCGGCCGGTTTGGTCGCGATGCAGTTTGGAGGGTGAGTCACTCCCGACGCAGACCAACGCGTGACGATCAAACTGCGCCCGGTAAATTCCCGAGCGGAATCGATTCGGTCCGACCGGAACTTGCGATGATGCTGGTCTTTCTCAAACCGGGGCGATTTGCCCTCGGTGATCGACAAGATGTTCGACTCGCCGAGCAGGAGAGTTCAAATTCACTACGCGATGATTCTGTCCGAAAGCCGAGGGACCTTGTGACAACCGCGCTGCTGAGAACGTTACTTGGGTTGGTTCCATCAGATGGCGACGCGCGGAGGTGGAAGTCGTTCGGGGATCCTCAATAAACATTAAAAGTGTTCGTCGATCGGTTGAGCGACGAGGATTCAAAAGCGGCTCGCCGCATGTCGATCAATCCGCCCCACCGAATCGGTGGACGGATTAAACCGAGCGAATCACGAGCGATGGTCAACAATGGAGCGTCGACGATTTGGAGGAGGTGGGTCAGTCGGCTCGTGCACGCCACCCTGATTTCGAAAACGGCAAGAACAATGTTTGCCGTCGCCCAGAGTGCTACAAATGCAATCGGATGGAACTGCAAGGCGGGATCTCGGCCGGAATTGTGACGAGTGGCGGCGAGGGGAAGTTCAAACGTGCATGACAGTTGGTTCGATCGATCGAATCCGAGCAAAGTGATTAGCGATCAATACCGGTTGCGACGCAGAGTTTTTGACGAGAGGACGGCGAGGTGGATCACCGGACGGGTGATCAACATGCCCCATGGCAAAATTTGCGGGTGATGACTACATGCTCGACCCTTCGAGGTGTTGGACCGACGTCCAACGGACGACATCGGCTGAACGCAACGAGGCAAGGTCAGCATGATTGCCGACGGCGGTTGACAGTACGTTGACCATCGAGAGATTATCGAATTGATCGCGGTACCTGGCGTGCGGGCCGGCAATCGGATCACCGCGTTGTATGCTCAACGACGGGTTGACAGTAACATATCGGACCCAACCGCAACCATGAACGCATGATTTTCCAGGATGGTTTCTTCTCCAAACCCGTGGCATGGGTTTCATGGGGTTGAGACGTTCGTTGACAGCCGCGTCTGGTTTAACGTGTTGTTGATCGGGGAATCGGTGTCGTAAACATTGTTTGGGGATTACCCTTGGACGGGTTTGTTCGCCCGCCTGCATGTCGTGTTAGTGGTCGGTCGGTGATGATTATTTAGCGACGCCGGTATTGCACGCCTTGCGTGCAATTCACCCCGGCTGGTACCCGTGGCAGGTTACTGCGATCCCCGCCGGTTATCCAATCGAGGCCGATGGCCGGGCAGACCCCGAGCATCGAGGGCGTCAGAATTGCGAGGGTTTCCCGAGCGGGAGATTCGCTGATGAAGAGGTGCTGTTTCGCGAGCTAGGATTGCAACGTTGCCTCCGATCCGTGTGGACTCGTATTGCCTTATACCTGTTTCGGACTACGTTGAAGTCGATCCCGCGACTTCGATTGCGGGTCACGCAAGCGCCCTGGTTGAGTGAATAACGAGACGAGTGTGGAGGAACTCGAGAGCACACCAAAGGATTCTGCGACGCGATTATCAACAGGAGCGCAAGTGCATTACATCGGCCGAGGATCGGAGTTATCGCGAGGCATGCCGGTTCGCGTTGCGGATTTTTCTTCGTGGGCACGGGTTAGGGAAAACGATCTTGCGGAGTTCAGCCACACGGCGGCGAAGATCGTCAGCATTTGGATGCGACCAATGCGTGAGGCCAATTTTCCAACGGGGGAGCGGTTGGTCGAGCGACAAAATTTTTACGTCCCGCGATCAAACACGGTTCTCCACCCCGCCGTTGGAACGTTATTTATGAAGTTTGCTGCCTCGTCGGATCGGAAAACGCTGATCCGAAACGGGGGCAGGCAGGTGACGTTGCTGGATTCGACACCGAACGACGATTGGCTATCGCGCGTTGATGAAGCGGGCGGTGACACGAGTGAGTTGCTGATCTCGCCTTGGCGTCGCTCGGCCGCGTCGAACCGGTCGCGAGGGCGACAAAACCGTTATCCAAACATGGGCCAGTGAAAATCCGTGCATCGAGTCAAGAATCGCTGATGGCTTCGTTGCGTGTCGATCTCAAGGCCGAAATGGGCGTTTGAATTGCCAACCGGGACGCGATGGATCACCGATCGAAAACGACGACGTGGTTTCACACGACCGGACCATGAACGTCTGAGACGGCATGAACTCACAGGACGATCAAGCACCGAAGCAAACCGATTCGTCTGGGCTCCCTCCGATTGCGGTTTGGGAATCTTGGTTTTGTTTTGGGCGTCGTTCGTGGGCACGACATTTTCCACGTTCGCGGCCTGTATTTTGTTTTTGGTGCTGGCACTGCTTTCAGCGTGATTTCGGGACATCCGTCCGTCGTCGGCGCTCGCTACAAGAGTGGATGCGCGGGGGGACGGTCGTCAGCGCGAGAATGGCCAAGAAAAACACATCGGACGGTTTTGTGCGGCGAACATCTGGCAGACGTCCCGCCTGCTCGCACTGTTGGTCGCCTCGTGTTGTTCGCGTCACTTGCGCGTGTTTCGATCGGATTTCGAAGTGGCGGAGTTTCTGGTGCTTCCACGGGCGGACATGATCAGTCACTACTGCGTGAATCTGCTGTGTTTGTTTTGGCGGGTGGCCGTACGTCGCGAGGCACGTGTCGATGTTGGCGCTCGGGATGCTCGTTGGTGATGGATGTCGTTTGCGTGGGGGGTGTGAGCGTTCGTTGCCCGCACAAACGGCAGGGGGTTGCCAGTGGTGATGGGTTCGTCGTCGCCGCTCAAGATATCTTGTCACAATTCTCCGCCGCTCGGTCAGGATCAACAACGGCGCGTCAGCAACCGGCGGTGGGCGAGCGCCGACCGGTTTGCGTCGTGAGATGGGGCCGTATCATTGCTAACCCTTTCGATCATTTTGATTGCCGGCCTCGGACGTGACCCAGTTTGACCGGAATGGTATTTTACCGGACGTGCAGGCGCGTCTTCGCACAACTCAAAGACCGATTTGAACACACCGAGTCCGGATTGCCGGCCGCGGTCGACGAGCGGTTACGTTTCGGGGCGTCTATTGGGCAGCGTTCAACAAACCATTGCTGTCCGATCGCAACGGGATCACGCGGCGTGCGTCGGCGCCGAGCCCCCGATTACCTCCGTGGGAAACGTGTTCATAATTACAAACCGCGATCGTGGCGGAACACTCGCTTGGCGTGCAAAAGAACAGCGAAGGTGTGGTCGAAACTACGGGCAAAAAATAGCACCGGTTGGGCGACGCAAATGTCCGCTGAAAGAGACCCCTCCCGCGTCTCGATCTTTCTCCCTGCGGCTCGCGAGGAGTCTTCGTGCACTCGAAGACTTCTGCACTCGAGAATTTTGCCACTGAGATTTTGCATCGGACCGGCGATCTTTCGGGCCCTTCGACGCGTCTGAGTTCTCCGAAAACGCGGCATCCAACGCGATCCGAGCGAGCGTGGAGCGGAGGAGGAAGAACGCTTCGCCCGCGAGTCGTTGGAAGATCATGGTGAAACCGGAAAAGGTGTGCTCGTGTTCCTGCTGCGCAAGGGCTTGGATCGGAGGCCGCAGCGACGCGATCGGGGGTGACGCCACCACGACTCGTCGATCGCGGGCATTGGCCCGTTCCGGAGCCTTGGGTGGCCGGAAGTGAGTTGGTCGATGAGCGCGGAGTTTTGCCCCCTTGGAAAGAGCAGGCTCTAATGTCTTGGGTTGAGCCGCAAAGTCCGATCGGATTGCACCCTTGGCGGAAGAAAGTTGTGGGACGTGGAGTCCTAGCGCAGGCGAGCGGATTGCGGCGTTTTCTTCGCGAACAATTTTGAATACAACTGCAAACGAGGCCCACCCGGTCGAGCATGATCCGATTGTTATTCATGAGAAACGGCATCCCGCCCACTGCGAACTGTCGCCTCGGCGTCCACGTTGATGCTGCCGTTGCCAAGGCGTTCCGGGCACGCCATGTGACCGGTTACGTGAAAGGACGAAACTCGATCCGAAGCCAGAGAACGCTAACCTCGCCCGAAACCGAGACGCTTCACCGCTGGTCGAGTACTACGACGACCGGAGGTCAACGTTGGCGGCCGCTCGAGCGGACGCCGGGACGCGTTATCAACACTCGATCAGGCGAACGTCCGGGCGAGTTTCGATCAGGACGGAACGCGATTTCGGGCGTGATGTTGCGCTTGGCGTTGGGGTGGTGCGATCGGCGTGGGGGGATCTGCGTCGCTGCGAATCAACGGACCTGTCCGCTCGTGTTTCGAGTGTTGCAACTGCCCTTGCTGCGTCGGATTGGTCGGAGGGCTGTGGTGGCGGACGAAGGCGAACCGGTGGTTGGACGCCGCTTGCGAAATTCGCGTTGGCGAATGCCCGGCGGCGATGGCATCGCCGGATTGCGGGGTCGCGGATGCGTGCGACGCGAGGCAGCGAAACGCTTTGCACCAATTCGCCACACGATCGAGTCCTTGCCGCGAAAATCTCGGGACAATCCCGAAGGGCGAACCCAAAAACGCAAACGTCGCGCCAACTAACGATGCGGCCCAGTGGTACCGCAAGCACGCCGTGGAGTTGTTCCGTTTTCTTGGTAAAGCGTTCGGTTAGCCGAACGCCTACCAATTTCGAAACCGCAGGGTGCTGCAATCACAGATCCCATGGCGGAACAATCGACTCAAACCTTTCACCGTCCGGTTCTATGTCCGAAACCTGTACTCAGTTGTGTCGAAGCCCCTGCGTCCTGCGGGGGCAAGGAAACGCGAAATTGCCACGAGCGAGCAGTTACCTGGTATCTTTATGAATTTTGACATGCAGGTGCAGCGGGCCAAATGTGTCCCCACGATTTCCGCGGAAAACCATCGTGGTTCCTGGACTGTGGAGACACACACGCGTTTTTGAAAGTGCTCGTCGTGAGACGTTTTGCAGCAGGCGTCTGATGCTGCGAAGGTGATCGTGCCCGCACGGGAGCGATTATGACCGACCCGTTCACCTCGCGACGAGGTCAAATTTCATCGATCGCTGGCACCACGAGTTTCACCGCTCAGGGTTGGCCGAGGCCGGCCAATCGCACGCGGCAGTTCGTCCACGTCCTCGGCCGAAGGGAAACTGCGCCGACGCAGGGTGGGAGCGAGCGGCGATGGAGTTTTTCGACATCACGACACCGTTTTGGTGATCCCAGTTCGTTCGTCACAGCGACCGTGACGAGAATTGTGTACGCCGGGTGTGGCGTCGACGGCCTCGTCGGGCGTGCGAACTCATCGCGCGGTCGCCGGACCCTCCACACGCAAAGACACTGTGCGGGTCGAAGGGCGGTCTCTCCTCTCACAGCCCAGTGTTTGCCGCACCCTGATCTGCTTGCGGAGTTGTCCGGGGATCATGCGCGTAGCGACGACTCGTGGAAGCCTGCCGGATGGCGTACAGTCTCGCCGCGCGGCAGGCCGGATGGCCGATGCATTGGTCAGCGAAAATCCACGCCTACACAGTGCGGATTACGCGAGTCACGGGCCAAACGATCCTCTCATCGCGGAGCAACACCAAACCACCGTCGTCTGGCAGGCGATCGCGGATCGTTTTCAGTAAATCTGGTGGCGGTTGGGGCAAGAGCGCCGGCGATTCGTATCGAGCCGTGATTTTTCCGCGGCATCGTTTCATGCCGTCCGGAACGTAGCCACCCGCCACCGTTGGCGCAGTCGGAGAGTCGAGTCGTCCTCCGGTGCAACACAGAGTTGCGTTGCGACGATTCACGATCGAATGCGGTTCGAATTCCCGGTCAACCGCGAACGCCACTTCGCCGCGCCGCGTAAGCCCGCAACGACTACGAGAGAACCCCTGGGATATTGCGATCGTCGACCTTCAAGTCGCGGCAGGAACGCCTGTGAGAGTTCCTTAGAGTGAAGGCATCGTATGCGGCGACGCGGACGCTGAAACCCACTTTATCTTTAGGAAAAAAAATGCGCCGCAGCGTTATCGGAGGGGCAAGTCCGGCGGGAAAAGCGACTCAAATTCCGGGGACGAAATCAACGCGAGCTGGGCTGCTCCAAGTCGCCGCGTCACTCGTTTCTGCCGATTCGAATTGATACAAAATCGGCCCCCCCACCCAACCGGTAGAACATTCAAACGCCATCGCAGCGAAACAGATAACTGCGAGGCCAATCCGCCGCATTCATGAATCGGTCGAGGTCAAGTTAGACCATCCGGAACCACGATCGCGAAAAAAGTTGGCTTGGTTTCACCGCAATCATGCGTCCTTGGTTCTCGCGGCGGACGGCTTGCAAGACACTGAATCGGGATCGCGAAGAAACGCCCGCCGGATCCGCCCAACAGATCCAAGACGGGAAACGCAATCCCCAAAAAACCGAGCAATTGCGTCGGACCGGCCGCGTCATCACCGGCGCATCGTGATCGATGAGGCAAACGCAGAACGGCACCGTGCCCCACCATGCCCACCGGATCACGAAATTAGTCGGAGATCGCCCGTGTCAAATCACCCGCGATCAGGCACCGATCGCGATCCGACACGATCAACGCGACGAAGCAGACTCGTCCAAGTTATCGGAGAGACCGAGTTGGACTTTGCTGAGTGAGTTGACCGTTTGAATTCGTCAAACGGCGATTCAACCAGAAACACGCTGGAGGCGAGCAAGGCGGAGCAGGCAATGCCGGTCGCCCCGGAGCAAACGCAGGGATTACGGCGGGACGCGAGTTTTCCGCTATTTGAGTTGCAAACCCGGTCGGCGCGGCAATCGGAGGATTCAACAAAACTCGTGAGGCGTGCCACGACGGCGATGGCCGACACCAAAATCAGCGAACCATCCACAACCCGATGCCGCGTCTATCGACGGCATGTCGGGCGGACGATCGATCTTTCAAACGACCGGCCGATCGGCGGTCCGATGATGATCGCGATGAACGTGGTCACAACACCCAAAACCGTTGGCCCGACGAGTGTTCGCGTGCAGCATCTCGGCAGGATTCCGTATTTGCCCGGGCCAAAGAACGGTGCCTTCGGCAAACCCATGAGAAACAGCACGAATTCCAACCCCGGTGAAACCCGAATCACCGGCCGTCGCTAAAAACCGCGAGCAGTTCCCAGTCCCATGATCAGATCATCGGCGATTTTGCGGGACACCGATGATGGTGCGTTTTTTGCTTCAACCGATCGGCGAGGTAATCCCGCCACCCGCCGAACACGACGAAGGGGATTGCCGAACACGAATCGTCGCGATCCCTGTTTGTCGGCCACCGGGGTTTACGACCACTGGCAGGCTCAAACAGACGCCGACGGGTTCAGCCCGGCGGTTCAGCCCGCGTTTCACCCGGCGTTTCAGCCCCGACGCCCGGCTTCGCGGACGTTCTGCACTGCGGCGGAGGATCCAACAATCCGGCCCAGACCGCGCCTGCGACCCACGCGGTCGGGATCGCGAGGCAAGAGCAGTAGTTGTTTGAAACAGGTTGTCGTTGAACGCACCGAAAACTGGCGTCGCGAGGAACCGGATGAACGCCGGATGAGATAATTTCTCAATCTGGCCAGGGTGTACTATCGCCTCGTCGCTCCGGATCGTTCGTTTCGGATCGGCAGCGGAGTATCGGACATCAGTTGAATCGAGTGTTGGAGACAGGACGGATTATTCGGTTGACTCGCCGTTTTGCACAGCGCGCTGGTGATTCAATCTTTTTCACGAGAGTAACATGGCAATACAAGCCCGGGCGCGCACGCAGAAGCACACTGTGCTTCCCTCCGCTCGCGCGTTCCGGCTTTGTCAAATGCAGCGTCGGCTTGCAAAATCACAGGGCAAGCTCGCCAAGCCGAAGCGTGCATGAGATGGCGCCACGACGAATCAGAAAACTCTCGTCCTGTCGGACAAGCCGACAAGGGAAGCGGAAAATTCTGCCGTACCGAATGACGGAACGTGTGCTTATTCACGAAGAGCCTTCTCACACCGGATCGCTTCGCGGCGACAGGGGATTCTCGGCCAATCGTAGCGAATTGCTCGTCAAACGGTTGGATTTTCGGCTGCGAATTGAAAAAATGGGCGGGAAACAGAAAGGTTCCGTTCCTACATGAAAATTGGTGGGACACGACCGCGCGGACACGCCTATCATGAGATGTTTCCAACGAAGGAGCGAAATGGAAACGCGACTGGATCCCCGACCGAAAAATTCCCGACCGAAATTCCCGACCGAAATTCCGGCGCGACCGGAAAATTCCCCGACCGAAATTCCCGACCGAAATTCCCGAACCGAAAAGATCCCGACCGGGACACCTGACGCGGAGCAACGATTATTGCCAGATATATTTTTGCAGAACGACCGTGGGCGTGGCTGTCTCTTGCGGTGACGGATCTAGTTGCGTTAGTGCTTGATCGCATATTGGCTTGAATGGGAAGATTGCGCGACTACATCACCCAAGACAACCGAAACCGCCTCCGAACGGGGCTCCGGAAACCTTCAAAGGAAATTGCTTGCGCAAAGGTACTCCAGCGAAGCGGAATCCGAATCGTAGATCTATGCTATGATCTATCTCGCTAACAACGCGCCCTGTCGTCTTCCCCCCACGCGACCCAACCAGTTCCGCTCCCGGAGACGTCGTCCGATTCGTGGACGAAGGATCCGGAAAATCTGAGCCGCTTCCACCCGTGTGGTTGTTCCAGACGAGCACGCAGATGATTTCCGCCAACCCAATCCGCCGTTGATTCGCCCTCCCAAAAATTAGATTTCAGACAACACCTGTTCGATTTCGAGATTATATGAATCCTTGACTCGTTCTGAGATTGAATCGGGGTCATACCCTTACCGGCAAAAAACTAATATTATCTAAGACACGGAATGGCTCGAGACTTCTGATGACACGGATGTTCTTCAAGCGAGGAGTGTGGCGATCAACCGATCCGAGCCGTGATCGTCTTGGGACGCCGTCAAATCTCAAATTGGAAAAGCTTGTGCGAGTGCGTTGCCGATCGCGTTCGAGGTGTCGAGTCCCCAATTTTTGGGAATCGGATGACAAAGCGGCGGGCCAGCGCGAACCTCTCATTCGACCAAACGCGGGGGAAAATTTTTCCTCTCTCCTCCGAGGTCGGGTGAAGTCATGTTTCATGAGAGTCGCTTTTCCGCACAACGTCATGATCCTCCTCAATCGGGACTCCTAAATGTAAGGAGTCGTGTTATGCCCACTAAGAATCTACCAGTCGAAGTTAGCGCTGGTCGACAGAAGAAAAAATGCGTTTCTGCAGTTTTGTCGCAAGAGTTTGGCGTTAGTGTGCTGTCTCTGCGTCGTCGAAGGTTTTATATCTGTGCCGGAGTGCAGTTGTATGTAATCGGATCCTCGATCAAGAACATACGTTCGTCGCGGCCCGTCGTAAATCGCTTGTTCAGCGATCATCCCGGCACCACGCAGTATCGTCGAAAACACCTCGAACGGATACGTTGAATCGGCCAAACGCAGCCAAGCGAGTGCTCCGCAGTTATATCTACCAACGGCTGTCAGTAGCGTTGGGAATACTGAATATATATGGACATTCTGCTCGCCTGGTTCCTACCGGTAGCGCAACGCTGCTCGCTCGCTCCCTCCCCGAATGCTCAACGTCCCTTCGCCATCGAGCCGATGCGACCCACGTTGACCGAAGCCGGCTACGTCGGTTGAAAGACGTCGAGAACCTGTTTGCTGAAACTGCTGCCACGCGCCGATTTCGACGTCGAAGCGGCTCAGCGTGGGATTCCTCTACATTGCGAGTCGATAAGATCGGACGCACCAAACGGTAACGTCGATCCAACCCGTGACCGTGTCCGGCGGAAGGTGTCAGCAAAGTCTGCTGAAAAATGTTGGAAGGGACCGTCGCGAAGTGCCACCACAAGGCGGTCCGCAGAACACCCGAACACAGTAACATTCCCAAATGGACACGGAGTAATATCTTTTCATTCTGTGGTGAACGTTCAGTCGGTATCGAAGAATCATCGTCGCGCGGTCACCGCACCCTCGGGTTCGGCGGACGCCCGGCCTTCACGCGGAACGGAACAAAGCGTCTCAAGAAATTTGCTCGCCAGTCCAACGAAGGACATTTGAAATTCGGTTGATTCCCGGAACTCGGGTCGGACGATTGCTGTCGTCTCGTTACCTTGGCAACCGCTCGACGTCGAGGGATTGATCCAGGTGATTGACCGAGGCGAAAGAAACTCGCTAGTGGAAACAGTACAAGCCTCGGTTTTGCGATGGAGAGCTGTGAACTGAACTTTCACCGACGGGGGCTGCGTGCGGATCGCCGAAGGAAAGCGATCAAACAAAGCGTTGGCTCGGGGACTCGGCGGGATCACCGAAGAGGGGTCATTGCTCGACATTCATGTACGATTTGGCCGAACAAGAGAACGGCGAGTCTACACGATCGACGGAGACCGTCATCAGTGGGATCACGGCAACTGTTCACGATTTGGCGACGACCAAAAGAGTGCGTTAAGTCGGGCCGGATCCAAGCGCTTTCCGGCGCCGAGCTCCCCACGTTAGGCGAAGTCTT
>Ga0163217_1046926_pt1 | contig 11800 bp, 5 predicted proteins | sample SynspAceP_FD_185933 | JGI IMG/M metagenome (GOLD analysis project Ga0163217, IMG submission 185933) | Saline lake microbial communities from Ace Lake in Antarctica - Synechococcus sp. Ace-P (PacBio error correction) | ecosystem: Environmental > Aquatic > Non-marine Saline and Alkaline > Saline ... | reverse complement strand
CAAAATATTCAACATTTTTTGCGAGATTTTTAGCATAGGTTCTGCATCACCCCACCATATCCGGATCACGGTATATAGTTCGCAAACCGAAATCAACGCGTATCTGCGCCGACCGACCTAAACACAACAAATTATCGTTCATCAGGAATATATTACATGCTGCGGAATGCGTGATTCAGTAATAACGAAGGACGCCATTGTAAGGAATTGTGGGACAGAAGTTATGCTGAGGGTTGAATTGATTTCGCTCTATGCGGGTCATTTAATTCTGGTCAATTGATAAGCCAGATATTTAAATGGTGTCGCGCATTGATTCATGAAGATTGCGAGCACAAAGGCCATGCCTTAGGTCAGATATGCTGCCATTACTTATCGCAATAACCGCCCAGTCACGCGTACTAGAAGAAGGCCTTATTACAAGAGTCGAGGTTTCGCCTACCGTATTTATGGTGGATTACGCTTCTTGAGCGTCAGGAAATTACGTGACGCGTCTAAGGCCTACTTTACGCCTGATTTAATCAGCAAATTGATGATTGGCCGCTTTTGACGGCGTATTAGTGAATACACCGGACTCGAGTTTTAGGCGATAAAAAACTTGGTGCTGTGCGTCAGACTGCGGGAAAGAGGAATGAAACAGTCCTTATGGGATTTGCCTTACAACTGATTAATGAAAAACGTGTTGAGTGACGGGATCCACTTGCGCTTAGATAACTTTTGTAAAATTTAATAAAAACAAAACAGGCAATTGATATGTGAGTTCACTTGCAACAACAAGGCGACTTATGTAATTAAACATTCTGGTTTATTTTTGCTATGTATCAAGCTGAAAAGGGCCGAAAAAGCCCAAGCAAGGATTGAAGAATTTAAAGAGCCTTGTGACGCTTGTAAGCAGTTTTTCACCACCCGAAGAAGCTGAAAAATGACAGCGCTTTCAGCATTTTTGCCCATGCCACCTTTAGAAGGTCGGGCGAGACACAAAGCCGAGGAGTTCATCAAGATGCGGTGCAGTATGATGACTATTCCATGTCAGCTAAGGCTTAGAAGTTCCTTTGGTTTGATCTTAGCTGGCTTGTAGAAGAGGGCCATGTTTCCTAGCAAATAGTAACGAAGAAAACCGGGTAAAATCGAAGGAACGCCGCTTATGTTTATGTGTATGACCGAGCAATTGCAAAAGTTTATTATATTACTTATGCAGAATTCGTTCGGGGGTTTATGGACAAGAGAAATACCACACCCCTTCGCGTTTTATTAAAAGGGAAATTCCCAGTCAGTATAGTTGAAGAAGTTCGATTAAAGAAACGGGACTATTTCATAAGACCAGTACAAAAATTTCTTTTACTCCAACGGGGACTGGGCATACTGGGGCATTTGAAGTCTACGGGCTTTCAAATTAGGTTCAGGTGTTAGCCCATTCCCAAATTTGGTGAAGGCACGGTATTAAACTATGAAGGTGCTGCTAGTGAAAACATTGCGCGTATAACAAGTTAACTTTGAGATTTTTGCAGTAAGTGGTTGGTGATGTCATTTTGCAAAACTAAGCCTAGCTTAATTTTGGAGGTTGGGGCCGAACTCGCTCTTATATTAAATAATGCTAACAAGCGTTTTCTCTTTGGTCACCGCTTCTGATTAAATTGCTGTTTATTACTCTGCTTGATTTTAAGGTTGCTATGCAGGCGAAATTGCTGCCTAATAATTGAAGCACAGTCACGCTAGTATTGGACTATGATGCGTGATTTGATCATAAAGGCAAAGTTGAATCCGATTTTGCGCAAAATCTTTATCGAGCTAAGTTTGTTTTCTCTTCTTCGTCACCAGAATCATTTTTGTGTGCCAATGTGACTTTACTACCCGATTTGCGCCTTCGTTGGTTCAAGCATTGATTTTACCCCTACGCTGCTTTTTTTACCCACGATTGTTTGTCCGTCGACACCGTAGACAATGGACGCGAAAGAGGGCCATTCTAAAAAAAGATATTGTCGTATATAACCAAGAAGAATGATCAGGTTTATGAAATACCTCAGCCGTTACTTTCCCGGTCTTGAAAAAGAATAAAAAAGTGGAGTTATTGCGTGAGTGAGCACTGGCGCCGTCGCAGTTGTTGTGGGTGGGATTGTTACGGCAGGCACAATTTTTATAACGTTTGAGTCTGCTTGATGCAGAGCAAGCATTTTAGTTACCATGCAAAAATTTTAGTATTATTAAATTACTTATCCGTCGATGATGAGGGGGTTTGCCCGAGTCAGTGGCATCGAATTACTCAGTTTAGCTGCGCCAAGAATACTAAAAAAGAAAGATTAGCGATTTCATTGGCAGACTTCAATAAAAAAGCCGGTTTGTTCAGCCACGTTTATATCAAAAGTGGGCGCGCTTAATGGACTTTTTTATTAAACCTTTTATTGCCATGAAGAATTCGTTCAGTCGTGTTATGCAAACATGTTGAATATATGGAGAATTTGAGTTAGTATTAGACGCGCCGCTGACTCTGATTTTTTAACAGGTTTTACCGAATCGTGGCGTTATTTTCTTTTGAAAAAAAGTTTGAAAACTCATCAAAGCACAAGCCGCAGCGACAAGCTTAGCCATTTCTGGATATGATCATTTACAACGTATTATGAACCTATGGCCATGATTGTGGTGACTATAGCTTAAAGGAAATTGCTTAAAACTGGTTGCCTCATATTTTTGCCCGACTTTACTGCTGCGAGATTTGGTGGTGGAAGGAATTTTGTGTTTATTTTTTGTTCATCAAGAGCCTAGCTATGCCCAATTTCAGGTTTCTAGAACAGTTTCGCTTCTGCCTTAGGCGCTAAGATATTTTACGTTGAGAAAAATTACCTTTTCCATTGCACCGTGAGTTATGGCCTCACGCACAAACCCAAGCGTATGCAGTGATGTGATTCCGCCTTGGCAGATAAACACCTGTAATGAAGCTAAAAATAATGGCCGCAAACCAAATTTGCGCTGAACTTAGATCAAAAGTCTGGCTTTAAAACAATAAGACGGGTTAAACCCACTTATCCAACTTAATTTAGTTGCCGCTTTGGGCTCTAGTTGAAGCATATGGCACGGATGAACGAAGCTTTAAATAGCGCCAAGGCCAGCCACACAAAATATAAATTAAATAAATTTTTTGGCTGAGTCGAGTTGGTTCGTTAAACCCACCATACGCATAATAAACATGATGCTGGGGACCAAGGTATTTGGAAAAAGCCTAAAGTGGAATTAGCGCAGCCTTCTGGCGCAGCAGTAAAACATAATAGGAGCGGTAGTAACAAACCGGCCCACAGATTTAGGTTTGATATTTGGAGGGATTAATGAATTAGTGCCTAGAATTGCTCATTTCACTACTGAATTCCGGACCCATAAACAGAAGCAAAAGGGTAAAAACCTATCATTCATCGTTTCTAACGCAATTAAACCGGGGCAGTGAGTCGACGGCGACTTTTTTACGTAATAAACCGTAAATACAAATGTTAAACGCGCCAGCGATAAGGCAACTCAGGCAACTTGCGCTCAAGGGATAATAATTCAAAAATGGCTACGCCCGTAAAGCCAGTGCTTACTTGCGGTTTTTTTTGCAGCGGCCGTTAAACGTTCTTGCAAAAAAACAAACGTTCCAAAAAAAGACGTTAAACAAAGGATTAAATGTAATAACCTTAAACTGCCTATCAATAAATGATCATTGTTTATTTGCCAGTATGGATATCAAACCAAATTAAACCGCTAGAAGGTAAGCCCGACACGAGATAAGATGGCCATGACTCTCTTATGTTAGTGACTGGCCGGCTTTTACTTGCGACGACAATTACCACTCACTAATACTAATATGCACTTGAAGTTACCAATACTGCAAACGATGCGATGCAACAGATTTTCTTGCGCGGGCATTGGCTTGATAACTTAAAGTAGAGTTTGGTGCCCAAATCCCACATGCGTAGGCTGCAAGCGCAAAAATGAGCAAGTTTGTAATACTTTTTAATTCGGTTCTAGCTAGCGGGTTACTCTTTATAGACCCGAGGTGGCTGGAGAAAAATCCCACAAGTGTCTGTTAGTAGGCATTGATTAAAATCAACTCAAATAGCTGTTACTTTTGATATTTTATCTCAATTACCAAAATAACTTGGCCGAGATATGGGTATGAAGACCGTAATTCATGTCTGGGTAATATGCATGAGGCAAATTTGATTCGGATTAAATTGGTAAGGCAAATACATGAATAGAAGTCATTTGTTGGCAAGTTCGGTTTGCTGTCAGGGTCGTTACATGACTTTATTTTGTATGTGCAATACAGTGCTCAAGAAAACACAATTTCAGTTTGAGGGACTGAACCAACAAAAGGCCACGTCTATATTAGAAAAACGCAGTAAAGAGATAGTGCTTTCAGTAGAAATCCGTATCTATTGCCCAATATCGTCTTACTTTTACTGCCAGTATTCATGGGTGGGGTGAATCCTAATGGATATTTCGGCCGACGGTATAATGAAGGTCAATCTAGGATTCCTTCGAAGCTAATATCTCAAATGCAGTATGGAAAACTGCCATTGCTTATTTACATGATTGAAGATTCATTCGCGCCTGGCTGTATTTGGGCTTCACTGCCATGTCTTTTTTGGCAAATAGTTGTATAATTGACTCGCTGTTTCTAAGCCTTCTTCTGTGAGACAACATTTATGAGCCTTGAAGTTTGTGATTCGATGGCAAAAAGGAAATTAAAGTTACTGAAGCTTTGAGTTTAATCAACTGCAATCGGTTTTAATCACCAAAGTACTGGGCACGCGGCTTGCGCTCGCGCAGCTGGAATCGACTTTTTGTATCAGCTCTATTTTAGCGATGCTAGGTGCCTTTTACATGTTAAAGCATGGTAATCGAATTCCGGCCGAAGATGCCAAACCAAAGTGCTATGGACGACTACCGGTGATGACCAACCCAGATATTACGCAATCTTTTTGGGGGCATATTAGAGTTAGGTATGGGTATATGTCAGGCCTAGTATTTGACTGTCGAGCTCTAACCTTGCACGCAATCAAGTCTTAAAACCAGCGATAACAACAGGTAGGTATTGAGCCTGCAATCTTTCTTATCGATTCTAAGCAAAACAGATTACACACGTTGTTGTGTGCAATATTTTAATGGTTATGGTGATTCTTTAATTTGACTCTAACCGTCATCAACAGCGCATCAGTTTGGGTATTCAACTGGCCTTTTTTTAATTTCGGAATCTTTTAATAAAGTTAAATTCAACTGTAATACATTGTTTTTACAGTTTTAGACATAGATTTAAACCATGGCTTTGGTGGGCTTTTTCCAGGCGAGGAATTACAGGCATTAATTCATTACTCTTAATTTAGGGAAAGTAAAATGTGGTCTTAATAAAAATGAAAAACTCTTGGTAATTTGGCACCGGGTTGGCAAGGCTATTTTGCTAAAGCTTGAGTTAGCTGCGACTAGTAATAAAAACTGATGTAACCAGAAAAAACCAATCAGCGTTTACAGGCAAGTAAACTTGCCCGATGGGCATCAAAAAAATCACCTCTGTGGCAAACAACAGGAACGGACAGCTTGTTTATTCCTTTTTTTGAATAAATATGTAATTAGACAATGGTTTAACGGTTATTTTTGCACCCAGACAAACTCTGATTCCTCTGGTTGCATGTTTGATATTACCTACCACGTGGGTTCTGCCTTCGGGGAAGAACGCAGGCAAGTTCAGGGTTTTGCCCACTTCGTAGGTGTGGAACATTATGATGTTTCCAAGGTTCTGAAAATGTGGCTGATGAACAACATTTTGGTTTTTGATTACTAGTCTGGTGGTACCTTAAATGGCTTCTACCAATACGGATCGTACTAACTATTATTTGAAACCCGTCCGTCCAAATCAGTAGAGCGGATGTTATGGTTTAGAAATCCGATCGTATGGGATTTTTCCTCGGATGCAGATTACCGAAACAAAATTCGAAAATCAGCGTGAAATCGTTTAAAAATGAGCCGCGGAGCAAAAACTATTGATAATCCGCCCTTATGGTTTTATTAAGAGAACGTGTGGAGATGAAGCCATGTTTCCTGAAGGACACCCATATTCTTGGTTTACTAGTGATGTATATATTGTAAGCCTCTCTAATCGCGCCCCAATTTTAAACGACCCTTTCTTAAAAAGTTTTTATTTACGTTGGTATGGGACCAAATAATGCCACCTTGACCATTGGTGGTGATTTGATGAAGCACAAGACTTTAGTCTTGGGCTCAAAAAAATATTGTAGGCAGGTGATTTCGCTGTAGGACCCTGTGGATAAGTAGCGCCCGGATACAGCAGAAAATAGTGGGTTCTTAGCGTGAGAGACCGGCTATCATCTCTATGGAGGACAATGATTTTCACTGTCCTCTGGTTATGTATATGTCTTCCCCTACCGTTTCATGCCGAATTCATGCTGACGAAGCACCCCTAGATGTTACTTGTGTCTATCTTGGGTTCCGGGTAAGAGTTCGCTGCTGGTATAAGAATTATGGTTAAAAATTGGGTAAGGCGGGCGAAGCTCAAGCACGGCCATTCTTTAGTGGTGAACTTTAGTTGTTCACTGTTACCTTTGTTAGGCGCTTGCCTACCCAGGCAACTCCTTGCGCAGAACTTGAGAAAATCGCGCGCGAGTATTCATTGGATGTGAGTTTGGAATCGAGAGGCTCGGTGCAGATGATGATGACTTGAACGTGTAGAAAGCCGGTTATTGTGTCTTGTGATTATGATTTTACGGTTGGAAAGGTGTCAGTGGGCAAAGTTAAGCCAACTAGCTGCCTATCAAACCTATCGTTAATATCCCAACGCGATTTGGTGACCGACTTATAGCTCGTTATGAAGCGGTCACTAAAGAAGATGTGATTGCGAGGCTCTATAAAAACTACATTAAAGACAAGCATGCGGTGATTCATGAGTAAATTGTGCCAAAAGGTCAGGGGCTGATGGCCATTATTAAAGCGGATTATCATGGCAGCGTTTATACCGCACCCTACAAAAGACAATGACGACCAGTTTGCCATAGTGTTACGTCTGGATGTCTCTGATTTTGACCGTTTCGGTGATTCCCGCCATCAGGGCAAACCCAGCATTAAAAGTACTTCCCGAAATTTATTACGCGGGACAACAGGCAAGTAACATTGGCCTGGTTTACGTGCGGTGTTAATGATAGATAAGTGCCATACACCACCACTACGGTTCTGCGTCTTCCCGCGGCTGGCAAAAATCGTGAACCTATCGAATAGTTGGGTCTGGGCGCTTTTAACGCGCCATTGATGGAAGACGCTCGCGGCAAACGCAATAATATATATACCTTGGACCTGAGGACTTCTGTCTAATGAATTTGCAAAAATTTAGGCTCAAGTGTTTGATTTTAATGCGGGTGGATAAATTCACCACATTCCATGGAAGGTGTGCGTACCAAAAATTGAACAAAAAAAAATGTGTGGTTAAGACCTTTCTTATGTGCTGTAGAAAAAAGCTAACTCAACCTAATGTTTTGAACCCAGCCGACTTCGAGCTTTTTGCAAAAAACAAACAGAATGTGAAGGCTCGTTAAACATTGTATAGAAGGACGGCCCGCGTTCGACTGCAACGCAGCGGCGTCTCTCTCCATATAATTGGTATTTTCGCGCGCCCTCGCCAATAACAGTTTTGCCTATACCAGTGGAGGCTGGGACTATGTGAAACGGGTTTGCAGAACTCGAAGCTTAAGCATGATGTTAAAGCATTCTACACCGCTAACTATGGTCGCGCTAATTCAAGAGCTAATTGTTGTGAGTTAACTTGGCAGAATCACCAATCCAAGAGGCGCGCTTAAGTGTTAAGAGGGCAATGGCAAGGCAAAAAACAGCTGAAGCGCCTGCCTTGAATGCCTTCCAAATTTAGCTACAGGACCTTGTATTTGTTGATAACCTTGGTGTCTCTCAGTTCTGAAATTCGGCATTGGTAAACGCGCCTTAAAGGTATTGATCTACTTGGTGAATACTACTTAGCTGACTTAAGGGAATTACAATCTTGGTGGGGCCCCTTTTTTTTAAAAAATTTAAATTTTTTAATTTTTTTTTAATTTTTTTAATTTGTTTTTTATTCTTTTTAAAGTTTTTTTGTCTCCTTTTTTTTTTAATAAACTTAACGTTTTTTTTTTTATTATGTGTTATTTAACGCGCCGAGGTCGCCATTAATTTGAATTTGCCCGTTGAAAAGATAGAAGGGCCTATACCTGTGGGGCTCTCGCTCATTATATCGTATCCGCCGTCGATTTGACATCTTCATGGTGTTCTATTCTGTTGCGCAGGGCTGGGAGTTTGTACTAATACCACCGCCGATTCTATCCGGGTGCGATTTAGAAATCGCAATCAGCGAGTTTGATGCTGACCTCAAGCATGCGTTGATAAACGCAGCTACGCTTTAGACAAGAGGAATGCCATTGGGCCAACGAGACGCTAGGAATATTCTAAACGCCTGTATTCAAAAGCTAGGACTCTTCTATTCTTGAGATCATGAACTTCATTCACTATCGCTCCGATATCAAGCTTTTGTGATAAGCAGAATGCTATTTTGTTCGAACATTCGAAAGATGAGTAAATGCCTTAGCCAAAAAAATATCTGTATTGGATGGCACATGTATACCGTTGAGTTGTTGGCGAACAAAAGCGACGATGTACTTTAGATGAGTCTTAAACCGTTGTTTTGAAAAATATTTCTTGGAAGTGGATTTTTCTGACGTCCCAATCCTATCTAAACTTGAGCAAAAATTAGGAAAGCCGCGATAATAGCGTTTATCCGCGGTCTTTTTGTAGGATATTGATATAAGCTGCACTCAGTTAGAGCGTTTTAAGGCATCAAATTGTAATTAAGCTTTAGTCTGCAGACTTAGCCTAGTGTCAAAAAGTAAAAATTCAGCTAAAAATTACGCGCCCCTTAAAAAGTCAAAGTTGGCAAGCAATACGTGACTCAACAACTCAACGCCTGACACCTTTCTGCGTCGCGTTCTCAATGCTTGATTGGACAGACCAAACACTGTCGCTTATTTTTTTTGGCCAGCCAAATACACATGGCTACAGCCTTGTTATGATTGTCAGATGGTTACCACTGGTGCATCATCTTTTGGTTAAAGGAGACTATTGGGCTTTGAATCAGAAGAACATTCCTGTTGGCTTTGCAATAGGGGGGTCTAATCCGTTGATATGGCTAAGTGTGCTATGTATTAGCCCTAAGAGCGGGGCTATGGACGAGCCATAATTAATGTGGGTTGTCCATCTGACGAGTACAAAATGGCGTTTTGTGACGTGTTTAATGGCTTGAGCCACAAACGGTGGCTGATGTATTAAAAGTATGCAGGTGCAGTGATATTCCGGTAAACAGTGAAGAGTCGAATTGGTATAGACGAATGGATGAGTTATAGGGATCTTACTTCGCTTTATCGAAATCGTCGCGGCCAGGGTTGCGATACTTTTTATAGTACATCAAGAAAAAGCGTGGCCTAACAGTGCGCTTCATTTTACAGAAGAAAACCGGCGCTTGACGAAGCGCTCGCGCCCCCGCTTCTTGGTCACCTTCCGATGATGCCAAAGATCCATTGCGTGCAGAAACTGGGTACCAAGGCTACCGGAGGATGCGGGCTTACCCAATCATCAGTCAAGAACTGATTCATGGAAAGACCAGATAAGACACTAGCTGCGGGTCAGCATCATTGCGGCACAAGACCTCGTTGGCCGCGTGTGTTGCTTCACCCCTGTTTTCTGGGTCATCTTTGTCTGGTGTGTGGTCGGCTTGTCCCGCGCTATCATGACCGCGCTATCGGACTATGTCGCTTGCTTGCCTGCGCTTGGCGAATTTTCATCGCTGGACCATCTACGCCATCCAACGAAAACGCCCAAGCCGGAAGCCTGTCTGCACCCCGAAATTCAATGGAGTAAAAAAAATGACCGAAATCACCAAGGATAGGGCCCAATGGCATGACGCTGCTCACATCCTTGGCGCCATCCATGTCAAAGCATGCTTTGAACCAAAGATTCCGGCGTAATGCCGCTTTATGTTGGTCGTACCTATCCATGAAAGCCTGTCCGCGCATAAGTCATAGGGCAGACACTCTCCGTGTGCCAACAACCAACTGCTTGGCCGCCCATCGCCGCATTGGGTTATCAAGGCTCATCCGGAGTTGGGTTGATTTCAAAGATGAACAAAAAAATCCGTGATGCACTTTTGAGGGCGCCGGTTTGCATATCGCCATTCATTGGCAGCGGCGGGGGCGCGATTTGGCGGCGGGCGCTGAAAGGCCGTCGAGCAAGGCGCGACGGTTCACGCTTGATCGGAAACCGCACCATCGGCGGGCACCTGCGTTCAATAATCGGCTGTGTGCCGTCCAAAGATCATTGATCCGCGCTTGCCCATATTGCCCATCTGCGGCCGGGGAAAAAAGTCCGTCGGACGGCGGTTATCGGGCAACTGTGCCTCGCGATTGACCGGCAGCCGAACTGCCCCTTGGCCCAGCAGCAGGCCCGTGTCGATGAAACTGCGGCACCAAATTTACGAAAGGCATCCTGGGACGCAATCCAGCCATCACCGTTTGCACGCGTAAGCGCGTTTTTCAAGGACGGACCAGGAGCGGTCGTCCGTTTTGAACTGGGGTGGCGAGCGGCGGAAGGTAACGTTCGACCGCATTTGCCCTAGGTCGCCACGGTGCCAGTCCGCCGTGCGCCGATATCCGGGCCTGAAGGATCGCACCCTTACTGGGACTTTCCACCGGAAGCGCTGTCAGCGACACCATCCCGACGCCTTGGGCCGTGATCGGTTCGTCGGTGGTGGCGTTGGACTGCGCAAAGCCTTTGCCCGGCTTCGGCAAGCCAGGTCACCGATTCCCTTGCACGCAGCACCTTGTCTTCCGGGAAGACCCGGCCATCGGGAGGCCGTTGACAGCCCGCTTTTTTCCGCGCCGAGGGCATCAGAGGTGCTGGAGCACACGCAAAGCCAGCCAGGTCGCCCATGTGAAACGGCGAATTTCGTGCTTGACCACCGGACACGGTGAATGCGCGCTGACAAGTTGCTGGTTGCCACCCGGTCGGGCCACCGAATACGCGCAGCCCTCGCGCTGGACGCGGCGGGGGTCACTGCAATGCGCAAGGGGCCATCGTTATTCGACCAAGGCATGCGCACGAGCAACCCCGAACATCTACGCGGCCGGCGACTTTGCACCGACCAAGCCGCAGTTTCGTCTACGGGCAGCGGCGCCCGGCACCCGTGCCGCGAATCCAACATGGACCGCGGCGACGCAGCCCTCAATCTGACCGCGAGCGGCAGTGAAGTATTATTAGGGTGTTCATCCGACGCAAGCGCCACCGTGGGCCACAGCGGTCGGAAGCGCACCACGATTGGCGCATCGAGACCGACAGTTTCGGCACGCTGGACACTCGACAACGTTCCGGCGGAGCGCTTGCCAACTTCGACAACACGCGGCTTCATCAAGCTTGCGGTCATCGAGGAAGGTTAGCGGACGGGGCTCATTCGGCGTGCAGCGGTGGGCCCGAGCGGGGCGAACCTGATCCAGGACGGCAGGTGCTCGCATTTCCGCAACGCATGACGATGCAGGGAACTGCCCGACCAGTTGTTTCCCCTTACCTGACAAATGGGTCGAGGGGTTGAAGGCTTGCGGGCGCAGGACCTTCAAACAAGGACGTGAAAAGCAGCTTTCTTGCTGCGCTGCGATAGAAAAAGGAGGGTTTTCCATATGAAAGCGCCTACCAAACCGTGTCCCGGCTGCGCCCTGATTGCCGGGGTGAGGCGTGCATAAAT
>Ga0163217_1115989_pt1 | contig 11801 bp, 13 predicted proteins | sample SynspAceP_FD_185933 | JGI IMG/M metagenome (GOLD analysis project Ga0163217, IMG submission 185933) | Saline lake microbial communities from Ace Lake in Antarctica - Synechococcus sp. Ace-P (PacBio error correction) | ecosystem: Environmental > Aquatic > Non-marine Saline and Alkaline > Saline ... | reverse complement strand
TGGCGATCTATGCCGCAGCTGCGCATTCTGACCTCGATTCTGGATCGCCGCCGCACCGGAAACGATCCTCGCGAGTGAGTCCCTGTCTCGGCGCCGTCGCGTCACGTGGCGCGGATTGAGCCAGCGGCTCAAGGAAGCCGGCCCGTTGGGATTCGTGCACGCTATGTGCCGGAAAGAAGGCAGTTTCCAAGTTCAGTCGATGCTTGACCGATCACCCGATTAGAGCTTATCCAACTCGTTGAGTTGCGCCCCGGGACGCCTGATGTATGGCTGTTGATTTGTTCAGCTTTCGACGCCATCGCACGGGCTTGATCTCGTCTCCGCCAAGGCTTGCACGCGTGGTTCCTGCGCGAAGTGGCACGATGGGCGCGCTTCATCGGTGACAATCCCGCCGCCGTCTTTGCCCGGAAAATTGTTCACCAAACGATCTCGCCGCCCTGTTCCCGGAGAGCATGTCGCAAACTTGATTCTCATTCACTTATTTTTCACTCGTTGCTCGTAAAAGCGGCGGATGCTCGCGCTTGCTGATCGCTGTGGCGCTTTCGTCGGCGCGTATGTGGCTGGTCGCCTGCGGTTGGACAGCGCCATTTCGAAAAGTAATCCAGGGCGCTACTGGTATCGGCATGTTCGACCATATTCGCCGGACTGGCTGTTCGGTGTCGCGTGGGTTTGTCGCGGCTCGTTTTCTTTGTCGTTTCTCTGATCTCTCGCGCTTGATGAAAACGGGTGCCCTGGCTTCATTCAGAACGCCGACCTGCTATCCCCGTGCTCAGCATGTCTGCCGTTAGTGATGAACGAGAATGCCACAAAGTCGGGCCAGAAGTGCAAACTTGCCCTTCCTCGAAGGCAGAACAAGCCAATAGGGCTGCTCACGAAACCTGTACGCACAAAAGGAGGCTACGGTCTCTATGGCCTGTTCGAATCATGACCGATGACAAACGCCCCGCGAAAGAATGCGGTGTATTTGGGAATTTACGGGCAATAACGAATAGCAGCCTCACCACCGCGCTCGGGGCTTCACGCCCTGCAGGCATCGCGGCCCAAGGAAGCCTGCCGGCAATTACCACATTCGATGGCAAGCGATTCCCGTGCGGAGCGACACATGGGGGCTTGTCGGGGCGCATTTCGGCCGGAGACTTACGCAACCCGCCTGCCCGGTTATTGCCGCGATCGCCCACAATGCTATTCGGACCCTAAGGCCGGCCGATGATTTGGCGCAACATCCAGCCGATCTTTTGCCGACCTGTCGTTCGGCGGCTTTCGGTTGGCCCATAATGGTAATCGACCATGCCCCGCGGGACTACGCCACAAGCTGTGTCCTGTCGACGCGCATTCGTGCCTGAAGGTGGATGCTACAGTCATCCTCCAGGCCTGTCGTCGCCGCGCAGCCCCGCTCCGCGTTTCATTGGTACCCGTCTGGTCGATGGTTACAATAGATCAGAGAGGTGGCTCACCAAGCGGCTGCCCGTCGCGCGACTTGTGTGTACCGGCATAAGAATTAGAGTTGATGGTGCTAATTCACTGGCGATCCGTCATCGCGCTGCCGTCCTCTCGTGGGGCAGGGCCTGGCGCGAGCCAGCCTATGTGCTTTGGCCTCGGAAACGTTGCGCCGCTCGACGATTATCGGCGCCGGAGTTTCGTGCGCGAAGTCGAGGAATGGCGAGCATGGTCGTTGATTACGATGACGCATCGAGCGATCCGCGGCCTTACCGCCGGCGGCTGCTCCAGCCCTGAGCGTGTTTGAATATGCTACTTTTGCACGTCCGCGACAGTTTTCGGCGTTTGAGGAGCTGAATCCCTGTGAGCCCGCCTGTTCGATCTACGACCAGCGATCCGTTCTATCCGACGTACTCAAGCTATGGCGCGGTTGCGACACAGACATAGACGGCCACCAGAGGGCCTCATGTCCCCTCATTGGCCGCCTGTGAGCCTACGGTACCTTGCGCATCATTTCCGCGGCGCCTGGACCAAACAGCCCGGCCTCGTTAGAACCTGCTGACTCTTCGCTGCCGAATACCATACATGATATTTGACAACAAGCGATAGCGGCGTGCCCGCACAGCGCTCGGCTATTCGGGAAGCCTCCGGCAATTTCCGTTCGGCATGGGCATCATACGTAACCAACTATGTCGGGCGACGTTCATTCCAGCCGGACCCAGTTTGGCCCCTCTCGAAGAAGCCACAGGCCACGAAACCGCTCGGTACTTGAGGGCAACGCGCGTCGCATCCTCGTCGCACAAAGATTCCATTCGTGGGCGGGCGACACTCGAAAAAGTCGTCCAGATGGTTCCGCGGAAGCCGGCGCGAAGCGAAATCCACCTTCGCTCGGCCAGCCGCCCATCGTGAACCCGCGGATTTCTAAGACGTGCATCCATCCGATTATGGCCGCCAAAATCCGAACCTTCGCCGCCGATCCACACGCACGAGGAATGGGTAAGCCGGCAACTGAAAGTGGATGTAGGGCCTCAGAACTTCCTTCTCGGTGATACCCGGCCTCTACAATGGCGATAGGCGAGCCCGTCCGCCCCAATTGCATGCAGCCGCAATTCGACGACCATTGCTTCACCGGCTGGGACTATCGACCCGCTGTCGACCCATCAGCACGACGAATCCGACAAGGAGCGTCAGCGTGTCCCTGCTGGGACGACACGTAGGCGTCTCGCGATAAACGCGCGTCATGACCGACCAACCAGACTTGTACTCGTGACGGCGCCTCCGCGCGAGCATCGAGGCCGTCGCCGCCGCCGCTCCACTTGCCCCTGCAGGCGATTTCTCGTGATCGTCTGTGGCCCGCTCTCGCAAGGCCGCGCCGAAAAGCTCGATTTGACGAGATTCGGCGCCCCTTGGCAGCGTAAGGCTCGGTGCTCGTGCGATGAGGTCTCTCAAAGACGGCGCGCAGGGCATCGAAAACTGGCAGGTGTATGCGGCGAGAAGTTCTCGCCTCGCACGGCGCGTGGTTGCCAATGGCCGGCGTACTCGGCACGCTCGGCCCGCTGGAAAGCTTGTTGTCCACGCAGTTTGAGGAGACAATCGAAGTCAACCCTGACGGCAAACTGGCGTCTCATCCGGGCGCCTCGCACCCTGGCTGCACCAGTCTTCAGCGGCCACGCGCCCCGTATTCGTTCACGTCAGCGTCGCATCAAAACCCCCAGGCATTCTGGGGCGCCTACCAAGCCTCCAAGCCGGGCTTGAAGCCATGGTCATTCGGCTGGGCCGACGAGATACCGAGAAAATGCGCTGCGCGTCAACATCTTCGATCCCGGCGCACCACGCACCGAGATGCGCGCCGCCGCCAAGCCCGGTGGAAGGACCCGATGACGCTGCCGACGGCAGATGTCGTCCCGCCGAACTCGTGGAAGCTCGTGTCGGTTGGACGAGGACCCGTTACCGGCCAGCGTATCCGCTACCGTGACCTGCATCGGCGAATGCTGAGCCGCGCAGACGATCCCGCAGACCGTTTCTTGTTCCGCTCGGCACGGCAGGACGATCTCCCCGTCTGCTGGCATTCGAGCAGGCATTCATCACCGCTGAGCGGCCTTTAACGATCACACGTTAAGCCTGATCCGATCAGCTATTTGATATCGCCAGAATGATTCGCGTCACCATGACGCCCGCGCTCCGCGGTGATCGAATCGGACGTCAGGTCGTTCGCCTTCGGGTATTCGCGATGCCAAAGGTTCTCGAAAGCCCTATTGTGCAGACGAATACCAACGCCTATCTGGGCTTCATGTATGTCGGTCCGGACTATCGCGGGCCGGGCCTGAACCAGCATTCTGCTTTGGCGCACTGTCAGGCTGCGGCGGAAAAGCAATGACCTCCATGAAATTTCGGCCTCACGGTGTACAGTGACAACGCTCCCGGCAATCCCGCGCCTATGAAATGCGGGGTTCCACGTCGCATATCTGTTGAGATGAGGCTCCAATCTCATGAGTAGCAAAGACCAGTTTATTCTTGCTCGAAACGGGATTCACGGGACCCGCTTTCCCGGTCAGGTAATTCTACAGCCTGTTGTGGGGGATGGCATCCTGGCGCTTGATGGCAAGGCCTGCTTGCCAGATCGGCCATTTCTTCCCGGCAGCTCGACGTCACCGGACGCATGGCAACGACCGCGCGGCGACTGTCACGTTGCTTGCGCCCCCGAGAACCAGTCCTGCCCGGTCTTGGTTTTGGCGGGTGGCTCGGCGGACAGGTCTCATTGCTCGGCAACATGCCGGCCAAACGCTTCAATCGACCCAAGGGACGCCACTCCCTGAGCGCTCTCACAGAACGCCACGGGCATTCCCGATCCCGCCATTCCCTAGCCAGCTTCAGACCGCGACGAAAAGCTTCGACAGCTTTTAGTCCCGTCCCTGATAATTTGACCCGGAACCGCGCATAGAGCCCCGAGGGTTTAGCTGCCATGGGCTCGGTAGATCAGTTTGGCAACCGGGCTGCTCGTGCTGCGAGAGGATGAAGGGAACATCACGTTGGAGCGCACCTCCCAGGACAGCCGGCTCCCACCCTTGTTTGGTGCCGAAACCCGGATCGAGGAAGCCGGCATAATGAGCCCGAAATTCGCCCAGTTTCAGGCGCAATCGGGGGCCATTTCGGCTTTGCCCTCAAGCGCCGCGACCTTCCACCGTCTCGCGACTAACAGAGATGTAAAAAGTCCTCCGATTCAGGACATTGCGACCGTGGCGTCGGGGAGGTCCAGAACTGGCCGGCCTCGTGCGCGCCGATGCCGCGCAGAGTCCACGACGCCCGGAATGTGCTCTGGATAGCCCGCCGGCTGCCTGCCGGCGGCTCCAAGGGTGATCGACACAAAACCCGTTCTTTCAGGGCCTTCCGGCCCGTTTCGCTTTGGAAACCCCGCACCTGTGCAAGCGGTCCCTGGCCGCTACCTATGATCGGGGAACGTGCGCGGCCGGAACACTTCAAGATAAAGCGGCCCCCGGTAATAGCCCGTCGCACATCATCAAGGCCCCTGCCCCGGTTCGTGACGCAGGCGCGTGAAACCATACGTCGATGCGCCCCGTCGAGCTTTTCGGGTTCGCCCGCGCCGACGTATACCGCGCAGGCAAACGCAATTGATTCCTGCAAGGGACACGAAGGTTAGACACAGGGCCGGTCTCCTAGCCACCGCACCCTTGGTCGGTGAGTCGATCCGGTTGCATGTGCACGCCCGCGTTCCCTGCAGCATGTCGGCCACTGTCCGGTTCCTTGCCCGCAGGAAGCTCGCGCGCAGGCGGTAGGCGTCCTCTGCAAGCGCAGGTCGAGCTGCGCCGGCTGCACCTGACCCGTCTCAGCCGGCAGTTTACGCTGCGGATCGCCCATCCGGCCACCAGTTGCCTCAAGTTTCGTGGCGGGCAAAAACCGCCCGTTTTCCTGCACCATCTCTTGCAACACCCTTGTGCTCTCAGGCAATACGACCCAATGCAGGAAAGACAAGGACTATAACAGCATGCGAACGGGTAGACAATCGTGGCAAGCAGGCTGGAAACCAAGCGACCAAAAAGCGGTGCGCGGCCCGCCTTGTGATGCGGTCCCGAGCATGGCCGAGATCTCCGAGGCGCTCTACCTGACATCCCGGCTACGCTCCTATGACAGCGCCCGAACAGGCCATGGCCCGCCGATGAAGGGCGACGAGCCGGGCTGTGTCGTGGAGTTCCCGCTATGGGGGCCCGACCTGCCGAAATGCTGCCCAGCAACGCCTCGCCCCTTGAATCGGAAGACGCCGAGACCTGCCGTGTCACGCAGCGGATGGGGCGCCATTTCCGCCGCGATTCATCGCGCCCCTGAAGTCGGCGACGCGTCGTTCGCGGGCGCACCGCCCTGTTCGGCCGTGGCCGCTGGATCATGCCCAACCTGATGCCGGAAAAATACGGGATCGGAGACAGTCTCGTCGACGGCCGCGGACCTTGATGCCTGGGAACGCGAAACTCGCAAGGCTGCCAGCTCTGTGCTGATCGAAAGCCCCCCAACCCGCTGCCCTCGAATCGGCCGTCGATATCAAAGCTGTGCGCCACACTTGCAAGAAAGCGGCCGCGCTATATATAGATGTGGTGGACCAAACGTGTTCGCCACGCGATCCTGCCAGCGCCCGCTGGAACCGGCGCCGATGTTCGTCGTTCTATTCGGCCACCAAGGGGCATATGGTATGGTCAGGGCCGTGTTGATTTGCTCGTGCGCGATCTCTGTGACTTCGGGCCACATTGGAGGAGGTGGACGATCCGCTACCGCCGCCATGTCGGCCCGGCGCCGCGGCCCCATCAACGCCTGGTTGTCGTGCCCTCAAGGGGCTTTCGAAACCCTAAACAACTGCGCGTCGTATGCGCAGAGACGCCAACCGCCGCCCTCACGCCTTGGCCGAGCCATCGCGCCCATCCGATTGAGCGGTGGCTGTGCGCTATTCCCCACCGCAAGGATCACCCTCACTATGGCGTCCACAACGCCAGATGAGCAGCGGTGGCACAATGATACGCCCTGTCAGTCAAGAACAGCCAGGAAGGGCCTTCAAAAATTCCTGAATTCGCATGAGAAAACTTGTTCGAACATCTGCAACAACCTTGGCGACACCAAGTCGCTCCTGTCATCCCTCCACCACCCCACCCATCGCGCGCTACACCGATTTACAGAGCAGGCCGCCAATGGGCCGGGATCAGAGCTGGATCCGTTTTTCGGTCGTTTGGAGACGCTGCGACCTTGAAGCGACGTTCTTCCGCGCGCTTAACAGTGTGTGAAGGAATTCAACGCAATTTCGCATAATGGCGCACGCCGACACGCTGCCCCGCTTGTTATGAAGAATCACGCAAGGCGCTGCGCATCCCGCGTGCGCCCGAATTTCAATTGCACGACGAATCAGGCCATCGTCCGGGGCCGCTCATGTGGTCCTAACGGTCGATGTCGAAAACGAGAGTGAACAGAACTGACCATCCTGCGCCGCACTGGGCGGCATCGTCGATGCAGCAGGGCCGCCTGCAGGCGTCGATGGCAAGGCGTGATCGGCCAGACCCCGACACTCCTGCCGGCGAACGCTTCAGCTACACGTCCAGGCGCACCGCTACGCGCCCCCCTCCGGCATGATGAGCGGCCCACCTATGACCTGAAAGATGAAAGCGGCTTTCGAGATTCGTCGCCACGATCCCCTTCGCTCGACAGCCCGTACGATAGTCGCTTGTCCACGCTAGGCTGATTCAGGTTCGCCGGTGGGCCCCGCAGGACATCGCCCCATTTCAATCAGGCGAAAAAAATGTTTTTTGCCATCATCTCGGGCGTTGAAAACGGCCTGCCAATTCGCCTGACTCGCAGCGTTGCGTTCCCAGGCTTCCAGCCGCCTGTATGTTGGTGGCGCTTTCGGCAAACAGGACATTCCGCCGTCCGAATCGCCCAGGTAGGCGCCATATTCCTGCAAGGCCACGGCGATGATCTTGCCCTCGCCGCGAAAGGCCGATCCATCGGACCCCATCAAACTATTCGGATCAAGCTGGATTGCGAGCCACCGAGCGCATGCCGGTCTGTTCGCGTTCATCCGCTATACCTGCCCCAGTGGCAGCGTCGTTGCTCGCAGGGAAAACAAAACCATTCCGTCCGGGCGCCGGGATAGGCAAAACATCAGCGCCGTTGTGTGGAATCCGACCGCGAATTGATTTCCTCAACCCTCGGATCAGACCCGCCGGTCAGCGGAAATCCCCAGATGCAAGCGCGCTTCGCAGGCAAAGATTCGGGCTGCTCCACCGTCATTCCAGGGGCGGCGACACCCCGCCCCGCGGCAGGTGGTTTATGCGCCGAAGCGGTGAACCAACGTCCATCATCGCGCTGAATTGGGCTTGGCGCATAATTCCATTACCAGGTTTCCGCGCCTTGTCCACGATGGCAATATAGCCGGACCACCTTCCGGCGAGCGGGCATCTGGGCCCGTCCGGATCGGAATCTCACGTGCACCGTTTCGAAAACCGCGAACCTACTGGCCAGGATAGAGGTCAAGGACCTCGTGTGGTTCAGGCGTCTGGTCCATGTACGATGTTAATAGACCGGCACAGAACCACTCGGCGATAATTGATGTAGAGACTGCCATTTGCCTGCCAAAACGCCCGATCAGCGCCTGGACTTGGCATCAATCTCAGCGTTCGCGGAATGGGCGCTGAATTCCAGGACTGTCAGCTGCGAACGGACGCCATGTCTTCCACAGGGGCCTCTGCAACCGACTGTTCCGGCCGGCGCGTTTGGCCCGAGAGCAGGCCGTACAGCCGACCCAGCAAAGCGCACCACAAAAAGCGGAGTTCCGACCAAGAACGACTATGAACGCTTTCCTCTTCCAGACGCCAGAATAGGCCGAATTTCAGGGATTCACACAAATACTTTGCAACGCTGGCCGGCGAGTTCGCCCTGCGCGTTTCGCCCGGCAAGGCGTTAATTCCGCCAGATCAACAGCTGGAGGACCGGGGGCCGCAATGGCACCGGTTTCCAAAACTGTGACGGCGAAAATTCCTGCGTTCTGCGCGCTGTCAGGCGATGCTATTTGTTCGGGTTGATCAGGATTCTCGCCGGTCTGCGCAGAACTGTAAAGGCTCGTAACGGTAGCTGCAAATGCTTTCTGCGCAGCGCATATTCTCTCGGAGCGGTTATGAATGGCTCGCGAACGTGGTTTTGAGTTCGTCACCAACCGCGCGCGGCGCGCTTCGCACGAACCTTCTGCACGATCTTTTGCAGGAGAAGGCGGTGTCCAGCAGGAAAGCCGCCAACGCCCCGGGCCATGCCACGCCGGGCGGCAACGTCGTTCAGCCCATGTCGAGACGGCCATAGATATAAACCTGCTTGTGAGTCGCCGTAGCGAAGCTGTACTTTGGGGTCGAGATCTGGCTGCCGCTTTCATCGCCACCAGGATTTGCCGGCCACGTTGGGCCACCGCCAATGGCATCCAAAGCCGAGAAGTTCGCGCCGTTGCTGCCAGCGCTGCGGTCAGGTCATCCATTTTGAAGCCGAGGGATCGGTCGAGTGCGATATATTTGCACCAGATCGCGCAGGAATTTTTTTCCTGAAGGCGTCAGACTCGCACCCACGTTTACGCAGATCAATTCCGTCTGCAAATTGCAGATCTTGTTCAGCATCTTGGCCAAGGTTTCGAGCAGGCCGCCGTGTGCAGCAGCGCGGTATGCCTTCCATGCGCATGATCTTTCGGTCATCGCCAGCAAGAGGTCAGCGGATTGACGAAGCAGGAAAGCACCATCCCGCGCCGGTCGCACCGGCAGGCAAACTCCCATGCACTTGCGCGACATTCAAACATGCGATACTGGGAATACATTCGCCGCCTAGAGGACCGGCAATCGTCTTTGCCAAGGCAAGGCGCGGGTGGCGCTGCAGGCGACGCAAGCCTTCCGCAACGACCGTGCCCGCGCCTTCCATTTTGCCACTGCCATGCGACTTGCGTCCAGCGGAGTCATGGCACGCAGTCCGGCCGCCGGCACCTTTTGGCCGGTGACGATCGGACGGTCTGCAAATTCCCTCCGAAAGCTTTCGCCGCTGCTCATGTTCCGGCTGCCGCGAGCCAGCAGGCCAAGATCGGATTGGCTTGATCGGTGTCGCTTCAACGCGAACGATCACATCGTCCGGGCCACGCGTTGAATGTCGACCCTCAACGAGGGACGTAGTTTCAGCTGCCGCTGGACTTTTACGTGTGATCTCAGTTGAGAGGCCCTTGGCGCCGAACGCTTGGACGCCATCATCTCTCCCTGGTACGGTTGTTGAAGTGGATTTTTCACATTGCCTAACACCCGTTGCGAGAGCCCGCGTCCAAGTTTGTATTTTGCCCAAGCCCGCTCCTTACGCACCGCAGGTGGACGTTGGGTCACCCCGTCGCGACTTAGTGTTTTGCTTAAGTACCGCATTCGGACGGTCGGCTGCTGCGCGGCTTGTTCAGCATAAGGGTTCTTGCCCTCCACGAACAGTCGAGATCGGCACGCCGTTCATGATTCGAACGCATCGCGCACGCCATTACGAAGGGGATAAAAGCGCTTGTACTGGTCCGGGCCACTGGTCACCGCGTGAAGCGATCAACACAAAGGTCGGTGGACGCGCCTTCATCTGGGCCAGTAGCGCGGCTTGATACGCTTGCCGTGTCGGAGGGTGGGGGACCTGGCGCCTCAATCGTATGGCGCAGGCCAGCGGTTCAGGTCGCCCGTCTTCACGCGGGCCGTCCAGTTGCATAGGACGCTCACGACGGCCAGGCATTCAGCTTTTCGATGTTCCGGCCCGTCAGTCCGACTAGGAACACGATGGCGCGGCCTCGGCGTTCGCATTCAGGGGCGATTGGGAAGGTCGCGGATATGCTTTGCGGCCGCGTCGGGGTCCTTCACAAGATCCCCATTTCGAAATACACCAGGTCGATGCCCCCGGCCTTGCGCAAGCAAGCGTCGGCAAATCTGCGGTTTCCTGCTTCTTCCATTCGCTTCGTCGGCGTCCATTGACCAGTTGCGATGATACGGCATAGTCAGGAACGAAATGGTTTCACCGTCGGGGACATGCGCTTCGAGCTTATATCCCTGCACGCGGTGACATTCCTTGCGCAGTCCGGCCGTATCGACCAGGCGAATGCGGCGGGCCTGCCATTTCCCAGTCGATGGGGAAATCGAATCCCGGTTGATTGCCTGCTTCCCGGTCCGTCATGGCAGGCTGGTAGATTGCAGCAATTGGTTTGATCAGCGTCGACTTGCCGCGTTCGGGCGTCCGACAATTGGCCAGCTTGATCGGGCCTTCGTCGGGGCGTACCGGCTTCCGGCTCGAACGTCAACGTCGGCTTCTTTCGATCGGCGGGCCACAAAGGTCGTCATCCGGACAGTACTGGTTCGTCGATTATCGATGATGCGACAGTTTGTCGAGGAAATGTTCCCGGCCGCCAAAATGCGTATAGCCGGCTCCGCGCCTCTTCGAGGCGCCTTCTCGAAGGCGTCCTCGGCCCAGCGCCTGGCGATGGCCTCGACAGGTCGGCCATGCCTCGCCATGCTCGGCTTGACAGGCCCCACCGGTTTCGGCCCAAAGCCCAGCTCCCAAGGCCTCGATTCAGGCCGTCGGCGTCGGCCGGCTTATGCCTTCAGCCTTGTTTCGCCGCCAGACACGACGGGGGAATGTTCGCCCTTAAGCGCAACAGCGCGGCAAAACTTTCTGGTCCTCAATGGTGACGCACGACACGCGCATCTATCAGGAATAGCCGCGACCTTCCGCCTCGGCCCAATCGCCGCTTCGGTCTGCTCGCGCCATGACGCGCATTGCAGGCTTGCATCGTGGGACGTTTTCATAACCCGCCGTTATTCGATCCCAGGATCAAAGGCAGCCGAGGGCGAGGCGACCATCGGCCTGCTTTGCGGTTTCACGCGTTTACGCCCGGGGCTGGTCATCGAACCAGCGCAATTTTCTTGCCGGCTGAGCCGGTTGAACAGCGTCGGACTTTTTCCGACGTTTTCGGCACCGGCCGAGGAATAAGCTAGTTTAAGCGGATTAAAGCCTGCCCGTCATTACGGTTAAACGGCGGGGCTTTTGGGCCGTTGCGGCCTATTGGATTTGGCGATCAGCTTGGCCTCGTCAGTTGAGGAATAAGCAATTGTGTCCTGAACAGCGAATGGGGTTCGAGGTAAGTAGGTCGACCCCAGGCTTAAAACCAGGAGGCCGGTCTTTGCCTGCCCGGTTTGGGAGGGAAAAGGCAAAAGTAGGCCTTCACCTGTTTTGGGAAAGAACACGGATCAAGGGGACCAAACCGTCCCCGAAACGCGATTTTGAATTTGGGCCCTTTGCATTTTTTTGGTTAAAAAATTCTTCCTTTTCCTTTCTTG
>Ga0163217_1113466_pt1 | contig 11801 bp, 7 predicted proteins | sample SynspAceP_FD_185933 | JGI IMG/M metagenome (GOLD analysis project Ga0163217, IMG submission 185933) | Saline lake microbial communities from Ace Lake in Antarctica - Synechococcus sp. Ace-P (PacBio error correction) | ecosystem: Environmental > Aquatic > Non-marine Saline and Alkaline > Saline ... | reverse complement strand
TGAGCGCGGCGAGCAGTTTCGTTTACCATTCGCGAACAGGCATAGCCGAGGTGGCGTCCGCCGGGCGGAAGCGGTTCTTGGTGCTGGAGGACGATTGTTTGCGCTGCTGCACGAAGCTGATCGGGCAAGCCTTCAGCTTGAGTCGAGCAACGTCGGTGGATTCGCCGGCGAGGCGTTCTTCAAGCGATTTACCTGGCGCAGGGATTTGAAGCCCAGCGCCAGCCCGCCGGCCACACCCAAAAGTGCACAGGGCTGCCGATAATCGCTGCCGGCACCCAACGCCAAACCAGGCGGCACTTCGGTGCCGCCACGGAAATCACCCCAACTTCCTTTTGATGAGCCGATAACAGCATATTCCACCGCGATTGACCGTCGTTACATCTCTGGGGCCACGCATGCTGTCTGAGTTGTGTGTGTGCCATCAGCGGCGAGCGGATTACATGTCACCATGTCCGCTCTTCGCCAGCGACCATTCAGCGCGATTAAACGAGGAGCAGCAAAGTGTCCGATAGCGCAAAACACCAGATTGGCCACGCGCAAGATCGCGTACGACGATAAAACATGGTGCGCCCTCACATTGGCGGTTGAAGGGGCCGGCGCGGCTGAGATACATTGCCGACCATGATTCTCGCGATGGCCCATGGCGCTGGCAGTTTTGCGCCAAGGCCCTCCGGCCCGACGGTGCAGCATTCCTTGGCATAGATATCGGCGCAAACGTGCGAATCGCCGACCGAGCAAGTACCCGCAAAACAGATCCGTGAATTGGACTGCCGAGATGATCGCCGGCGAGGCGTATAAAACCGCATCCCGGCGGTAATACAGCGCTTCCAGAGCTGTTGCCTCCCAGGCCTTGGCATTTTCTTCCGCATAGTGCACGGCAACCCGGTAGCAAGCAGGCACCAGGGCCACCGGCAAACAACAGGAGGCTACCGAGTTAGGTCAGCTCGCACCGCCCAGCGCAACAGCAGGCCGCCAGTCACCGGGCAAAGAATGGGCGCGGGTGCGCATGATTCATTCTGTTAGTGGCCCGGCAATCGCTGCGGCAGGTGATCACGCGGGACGATCTTTGCGGTAGCAGCTTTGGCAGCGCCGGCCCAATAAAGTGTGCCCGCGCGCGGCCATACAGCGGCCAGGCGCCAGGTAAAAACCAGTTACACATCCTGAGGCGGTATCGCTCAGCGACAGCCAGAGCAGCAGGCCGGCGCTGCACAGCGCGCCCCCGGCCCAACTCAGCGCCAGAATGCTGGCTTCGGTGTATCGAAGCGGTCGATCAGATTTTCGCCGGCGGGGCATCAGTAGGCAGCACCATGGGCACAAACTGCGCCATCCGGACATAGGCTAGGCGACAGCGGATTCATTGGTTCAGCTGTAGGACCTGCAGGCACCCACGATGGCCTGGGATCTGCCATGCGCGATTACTCCGGCGATCAGCCCGGGCAATGGACAGAAGGGCAGAAAGCACTGCTGACGGTAGAGCGTTGTGGGGCGCTGTAGGTTTTGCTCTTGCACAAAGTGATGCTCAAAGGGGGCAGCGGATTTAATGTGCCCGGGGTTTATTTTCGATATTCTGTCACCTGCATCGGCGCATCCTGCTCGATATTAGACTTCAGGTCGCACCGCGGCCTGTGGTGCTGCGGCTGTCGATCGCCTTTGGAGCCCAGGGTATTGGCCTCGCGGTTGAACTCCGCATGAGAAAGTCTCAGCGCCGGCCCCATCGCCACCCTTGCCGCCGAGTTACTGGCGGTGTTCGGTTTGATATGCGTGTCGAAGCGATCAAGCTCCTCGTGCCACATCGATTTCTGCGCCAGCAGGCCCAGTTCTGCTCCACCCGCGGGTGCCATCTCGGTAGTTCAGGCGCGCTTCGTTTGAAAGCGGTCGCATCAAGCTTTCTGGACGGTGCGCAATCCAGCAGGCTGGCATCATCTGCCGCAGAGGTGGGCACGCCTCTGAAAATAGATACCAGCGCTCTTCGAGCAGTTCTTTCAGCTCGGCACCTTCACGGGACGCGCTGGACTTTCAGGGGTCGTCAACGGCCTGGTCCTTGAATAGCTGGGCTGGCCTGTTGCGGTTTCAAACTGCGCCTGATCATCCTGGGGCGCGCCGAGCACGCGGGACCAGGCCATGATCTTCCAGGGGGGTTGAATCGAGTGGCGGATTGTTCCAGTTGCTGGCTGCATACTGCGTTTGGCCGCCGCGGACCAGTTTGGCCTACCAGGGGCTGATTCAGTTGCAGTGCCCGTCAGCGCTCTGGTGAGCAGGGTTGAAGCGCCAGCGTGCATTCACAGTTTGCCACGGGGCGAACTCCTTGCGCAGGCGCTCACGCACAATGGGCCTTCAAGTTTCGGCGGAGGCCTCTGAGCAGGGCAGGGTCGGCTCAGGTAGCGATGTTGACGAGCGGGATTTTTCCCAGGCAAAGGGTTTGCCTGATCTGTGCTCAATTCGCAGCGCGAAAAGGCGGTTCATGCTTATACACCATCGGTGGGCCTTACTTGATGCAAAGGAGTGCGTAAACGCGACCGCATTTGTACCCCCGCGCAGTTCTAGGTGTCGCCCGCCTGCTGGCACCGTTAATCCAGCACACATACTGCAATACAAAGATTCAAAAAATTGAAACGTCCCGTGGCGCGAAAGCGATCAGTGCGTCAGGTAACCTGACTCGACCATTACCACGTCAATGCTATGCCGAAGGATCCTCGTGCTGGTTTGGAAGTTTGGTGATACCAGGTGATCTGCACGTCAGCGTCGGGCCGGGCGTTCCGCGCTTTTCTGCGCGTTCGGGTCAGGGTTGGATACCGCCGGAATATTTGCATTTGCTGCTCGCCTCCACTTTGGTTAGCCGCATGCAGCGCGAAGCCAGCCGTGGCAACAGGGCGGCCGTACCTGGAGATTCAGGCGTCTGATCGGCCGTTCGCCTGCGTGCCGCGGTGGACCTGAAAAACCCTGGGCGAAAAAATACCCTGTTATATCGACTGCGATTGTGCATATCAGGCCGGACGGCGGACTCGTTTACTCTTCATTCACGGTGCCTGCGTGGCGCTGGTCGAATTGCTTGCGGGTTCATGAAGCAGCGGGTTTCGCTCTGAAGAAAGTACCGGCGGGTACAGATGATTTGCTTGCCGTTGTCCGTGGGGTATCTACCAGGGCGAGCCGGTTGCTGGATCTGGATACCTTGTGAAGATTCTGCTGCCGACACCGACCTGAACGTCGTGGTGGACCGACAGGGCGGCTTATCCGAAGTGCAGGGCACCGCTGAAGCGGCGCCGTTTCAGTGCCGAAGAGCTTGAATGCTAGGCTGGCATTGCCAGGCAGGGTGTTGACCAACTGTTTTGCATTGCAACTGGGCTGCGCTGGAACCGAGTAATCGGTTTTAGCTATGGAGCTTCCCAGCATAGGGCGTGTGCGTGGATATTAGGGCTTCGCACAGCAACCTGTTAACTGAGCTTACAACGGGAAGTTCCGGCAAATGATTTGATGAAACGCAAAAACCGTCAGGTAAATACCGAGGCTGCTGGCCAGAGGCACGCAAAGTGGGCGGCTGATTGCGCATGTTTCCGGGTTTCTTGGTTTGCCTGATTTCCGTTTTGGCAGAGCCGTGCATCGGGCCGCTTCTTGTGTGGTGTGGGCAGTTGAAGAAGGATCAGGATCCCTTTATCGATGACCAGAGGCAAGGAAGCGCTTCAACTTCCAGATCGCGTTGCGCTGGCGGGGTTGCTGTGCGTGCTGCTGATGGTGGTCTTTAATCGGGTTTCTTGCTGATCTGGTGGTGTGATCTCGGGGCGGTTGGTGCTGATGATCCATCGCCGCGATCCAAGTCCAACGAGGAGCAGGCGTACCGCATCTCCGTTCTGATGGCCATTCATCAAGTAGGGGTGTTGGCGCTGGCAGGCAAAAACCTTCGACCGCGGGCCGCGGCTTCCTACCGGGTTTTTGAATTCTCGCACCGATAGGAGCCGCAGTCTCTGTGGGTGGGAGGGGAGGCTCTGTGGGAGCGGCGGCCCGCGCGATTTACCGCAAAAAGCCAATGCGCTAAATATCAACGTCAGTCATTAATCGAATAATCACCGGCCGCGTGCTTGCGAAAAGCGTGCGTTGCGGTGGGAATCTTGTGCAATTGTTTCACAAAGCCCGCCCAGCAAGCCAGGGGTCGAATCTGATAATCGAAAGCGGCAAGCCCAGATTCAGGTTCCTTGCCTGCTCGCTGTCCGGCCACCCAGCTACTACAGCTCGGGCCTCGCGGGGTCCCACTTCACCGTTAGGGCATCGACATTAAACCCAGGTGCCGAAGATCTCGTCCATCCAGGGCCGTTCTGGTGCCATAGAAGGCCCGGCTCGTTTCTGGCAGTCACCCAGTTTTTCACATCCAGCTTCAGGTGCGCAACTGTACAGCGAGCCACAATAGATGGAACTCGCGACGCTTTGCGCCGACTGTATTTTGTTCAGGTAAGCCGGGTGAAGTCGTTCAGAACTTTGAAATTCTGGTTTCAGGGTCGGCGTCCGCCATGGCGCCCGGAGGCCAGCAACATGGCAGCCAATGCTTGACCTTGTCGAAGTTCGGCCTGATGTACGCGCGTAAAAACGATCCCGCCAGCCTTCGAAATCAGCCCATGATGAGCGCCTTGGGGGCGGTTTTGGTTTGTAAATCGCCACGGCCGCCCTGGCTAGGTACTTTCCGCTTCGAAAACATATTGCCAGTAGCCGGTCGATCCAGTAGGATCCGTGATCCAGCTCGGGGGCGGTAACGCGGATATCTGCAAGCAGATGACGTCTGATCCTGTGTGCGCCAGCCAGTCAAACAGGACCCCTGGGCGGCGCCGCCTCGGACGCCGTTGATCATTCAGGACTTGGAATAATCGCCAATCATGGCTTCCCCAAATCGACGTGTATGATAACCGAGCCTGAGGGAATTTTGTTATAGAAGATAGTTAAGCAATTGCCACGAATATTCAGCGGGAATTTCTACGTTTTTTGCTTTCTGGGATAAACAGGGTATTTGCGCTTTGGCGAAATTCACGCTGAAACAATCCGGACGCAAGAGCCCTTACTTCTTCAATGCCGGCCTGTTCCAACACCACGCCTGGCTCGGCCTCCTGGGCGATTGGGTCGCTTTTATGCTCAGGCCTTCGTTCACAGTGAACTCGATGATATCGACAGTGATCTCGGCCGGCCTACAAGGGCATCCCCTGGGCGGCCGTGGACAGCCGTTTCCCTTGATGAAAGTTTTTGATCGCGATGTGCCATCACTGCTTCAACAGAAAGGAAGCAAGGATCACGGCCGAGGGCCGGCAGCCTGGTAGGTGCGCCTCTGAAGGGCCGGTGTTGATCATCGATGATGTGATCACTGGCGGGCACCCGCCGTGCGGAAGTGATGGAGATTACCAAGGCTGAAGGCGGCCGAGGCGCAAGCACGTGATTGATGCTCTGAAACCGCGAGAGCGCGGTTCAGGGTCAACTGTCGGCGGATCCAGGAAGTTCGAACGCGGATTTCTCTGGGTCATTCCCGGTCTCAGTTCGTTTCCCTGGACCCAGTGTGCTCGTCCTTCGTGCAAGAAGACGCCGATTCTGACGCCACACCTGCCAGCGTGCAGGGCGTCACGCGCGCGACCGAGACTGTCCGGCATTTAAGTCGCGGGCAGCCCTGTCGCAGGTGTCGGCAGATATGCACTGGGAGCACGCGTCTCCTAGGACAAGGCTGTGGTGTGATTTTATGCTGAGGTCTCTTTGCCGCGTGATAAGCCCGGAGTAGCTGATCTGTAGTTGCGCTTTTGCGTCAGGCCCAGTTGTATTCGTCTACTGTCCGACGACAAGGGCTGACCGTACTGCGGCATCGGTGTGCCGCTGGGAATTTGTTCAAGCCGTTGGCTTATGAGGTGCTGGCGATTCCAACGCTACGTTTCGTGAGGTGATACCCGCCGCACCCTACCGCCGAAGAACTCAAAGCCAACCGCGCAGCGCGGGAAGCTCAGACCGGCCAGCGGCAATCCGATAACCACCTTATTGCGTTTGCTTTATAGCAGCCAGGCAGAATCTGGACCGTGCTCATTGCGCGTTCAATTGGCGCAAGATCGAGAGCTTGATCCAGGCAGCCCGCAGCGAGATTGACGGGGTGCCAAGATCAGCGCGAAGGTTTTGCAGGAGCGCGCCGCCGTGGCAAGGAGCGCGCTTGGCCGCGAGATGATCCGCAGATTTGCAGCACCTGGCCCATGGCGATGCTGAGACCCAGCGGCTGGAGCGGCTGATCGAGCCAGAGGCAGGCGGAAATAAAGGGAAGTGCGCGCCAACTTTGTCCACCAGCGCGCACGCCTTGGTTACCTGTGCGGTGCCAGCCCGAGGGCGGAGGAGCTAAGCCGCTTGATCACGGCGGCGCAGGTTTTCAGGCGGCCGTTCGGGTGCCAAGGTCTCGAAACGATAACCCCGGCGCGAAAGCTGGCAGGGATCGGGCTGGACGCCGGGTCTTTGATCAGCGTGCACATAGACGAAACTCACCCTGTTTGACAGCAGCTCTTTCAACCGCGGTAAATCACGATCAGAACCTGCGATGCGTCGAATTGCCAGGCGGGCGGACCCGCACATTGCACGTCGAGACCAAACTCATCGAAGGCGCGCTGAGTGAGCGCGTGTATTCAGGCAGGGTTTCTTAACGCGAAAGAAAGTCGCTGCCATTGACGCCGGTTTCGCCGCTGTAGACCTGGCCCATTGCCGGAAGTACTCGGTATGGCCACATCGGGTACGTTCAAGATAATGCCCATGAACACGTGCCCTGCATATCGGCCTTCGGCCAGCGCACACGCAAGCTGTGGCTGAAGCTGAATCTCCAGACTGCATATCTTCAGTCCTGTTTCTGATTGGTGATCGAGCGTGCCCACACCGGCATGTCAGTGAAGATTTCCAGCAGCACCGCGTTGAGGTTACCGGGCCGATTCGACGATGATCGCTTCTGCTGACGGCCGCCTGCACCGCGGTCCAGCGCGCAACGAATCTTCGGGCAGGCATGGCCACCAATTAGATGAGTGCCATCGGCAATCAGTGGCGAATCCACACTGGCGGTGGTCAGGCCGGTTCAGGACCTTGCCGGACTTGTCCTCAGGCCGGCGATATTGGTCAGCAGCATCAGCTTTTCAGCTTTCAGCGGCTTCGGCCCTTACCCGCCACCAGATCCGGCATTTATTGTTGTAGGGCGCCTCGGAGCCACACCAATAGGGCGCGTCACCGGAATAATCGTTCTGAACCAGGCGATTTGATCAGCTTGGTATGATCTCACCACCTCACCCACATGGGCCGATATCGATGATCTCGGTGTTGTCCCCATGCCGGGGGGGTGTTTGGCGCGTGACCTTCAACAACTGGCCGTGCCTTTGATCGACCCGCGTCCTTGCCGGTCAGGCCGATAGCGGCGCCGCCCGGCTGGTTAGATTCAGGTTGACGATATCCTTGTGACCTGGCCGCCGGAGGACCATTTCCACTACCATTCCATTGGTACTGCGTATCTGGTTTTGACGCGCATGGCCCTCGATAACAACTGGCTTTTTCGATATTCAGCGCGCTTGAGCAGATCACCGATCTGCGGGCCGCCGGCATGCAGCCACCACGGATTGATGCCCACGGTTTTCATCAGCCGAATTAATCGGCGCGCGGAAAAGCTGTTTTTTTCGCTCCTCGCTTTCCATCGGCATTTCCGGCCGATTTGATCGTGGTCTTGCCGGTTTAAAAACGCTGAATGTAGGGGCCAATTGCTTCGGTTAGAACCCGGGATTTACCTGTGTGGCGGCGTCACGGACTCAACATGGTGCTGTCTGTCTCCAGTTATTGGGGCAGCCGCCGCCGGGATGAGCCCGGCAGCGGAAATCAGGGGCTGCCCCCGTCAGAACAGGGGCGGGCAGGTGTTTGTTTCAGATGTCAGTTTCAGTCGCTGGGCCACTTTTGGCCAGTTGGTTCGGGAATATTCTGCTGAATTGCGCTTCAAGCTCCTCAGGCTTTGTCGCTCGAAGCGGCGAAGCACCAGCAACCGGGGTGTTGTTGACGCACGCACCAGCCCCAGCCGGCGGGGTTAATCCACCGAATGCATTTCAGGGTCGAGACCTTGCCGTGCCCCAGTCTCGCCTGCTTTGCCGCAGGCGCTTCGATGATTCTCGAACTGCGCGCCTCGCCGACTGTGAGGTTTGATTTCCGGAGGTCAAACCAACGGGTACTAGGTGTCGAAGATGTTAAGCCTTACTATCTCTGGCGCTCTTAATTATTGTCGTCAAAGAATACTCAGAATATCATTAAATTATCCGAGCTAGTCCTCGGCGAGAATTACTGATTATCAGAGGTCATGTCAAGGCCGGAATAGCGCTTGTACGCGACTATAGCGGACTCACTCATCTCTCGCCACCAGCAAGGTCGCCGTGTTAACTCAGCATGCTTGGCCCTTGAGTTTAATGTGCGATAATGAGAACCCTCTGGAGTATTTAATATACCACATCACCGGTCGGCCGCCATGCGTGGGCTGATCGGGCATCTGGCAGCAGCCCGGCGACGAAAGCACTTCGATATCTCAAAGACGATATCCGCGCCGGTATCGGATACAGGTGGCGCTGTGACTATGTCGCTTCTCAGCACAAACAAAGACCAATCATCAGTCCTCGGCTCGGCATGTCAATCTCGCCCTTGGCGGGTCACGACGCCAGCCGAAATCGGCATTCGCCACTCGCGGGTTGCGGCGATACCAATGTCCGCGCCCTGACGCGCCACTTCGGCGATCCAGGTCCTGGAGGTTTTCCATGGTTGTTTTGCCGGTATAAGCCTGTCGTGCCGGGGGGTTGCGTGATCTCGAGGGACAGTTGCCATCACCTCGCAGTTACAGCGGCGTCACCTCGCAGCCAGGGCTTTCGATCAACTGCTGGGCGATGGACGCCACCCAGCGCCGTTGCACCAGTCAACCACCCACCTTTGGCGGGGCGAACCAGCACTACGTCTTTCGGTAATCTGCCGGCGATAGGCATCCAGCAGATCGCAGGTGGCCGACGGGCTGCCAGGCAACCCTCGGTTTGCAGATCATTTTTCGCGCAGTGGCGCCGGTTGCAAGATCGCCTGATGCGTTTGTACGGAAAGCGTCTGGCGGCGATGTAAACGAATCTTCAGGCCGTTATAGTCAGGCGCTCCGGGTTATGGCTACCGGTGAGCATTGTGACCCCGGGGTGGCTTTCGCTGGTATGCGTGAGTCGTAATAGATGCACTTGGGGGTGGCACCCCAATGCCCAGATCGGTCACATTGCAACCACTTGTCCACCAACTCCGCGAAATATCAGTTGTTCGCTTGAGGGGCCCGGGCCTGAGAGTCGCCATCGCGGGGCGGACCGCCACTTGCGTTCCTACTAGCTGCAATGGACTATCACTAGTACCTCATGCGTGCTCATCGTCGCATCCTGGGTATAACCGCATAGGTCCTTCGGTACAGGGTTTTTGGCCGACATTAACGACCAGAGACGGAATATCATAGGTTACGGCGGAAAAGGATTTCAGCCACCGGGTATCTTCGGAATAAGCGGTCCGCTCGGTGCTCTCGAATACGAAGGGCCGGTCATTCATCACTGTCGACGATGTGCGATATCGAGAATATCCTGTGTCTAGATAAGATATCCGTGGCGCTAGACAAAAGTTTGTCTGGAAAATTCTCTCAGCCACCGGCATTGGACGGCTTTTCTTGCCAGCGGTTTCGCGCTCCGGGCGGGCCCCAGGGTTGCGGCCGTTACCATGGCCGTTGCATAATGCTTTGGCCCACGGGCACCAGTGGGCCAGGGCGAATTAGCCGCGGCGGCCTTATGGCCTGGGTAAGCTTGAAATCAGCACAATCGGCATCGGCGTTCAGCGGATGTCCAACTGCGCTGCAGTTGCCACAGGCCAAAACCATCAGGCCCCAAGCAGTGCCAATATAACACGCGCCAAGTAACAGTAAAGCGGAATGACCACTGCCCACTTGCTCAGGGCGGGGCGGCCTTGGAATTGCAACAGTCCATAGCGGTGTTGACGCTGGTTGTTGGAGACGGAGTTCAAAGCCGCGTTTTACCAGCCTGTAAAGGCGTTTGCCTGCCGAGGCGCGGGGAAGGTCTGGGGTTCAGCAGGATCTGGGCCCGTGGCCGCCAGGCCAGCGCACGCGGAATGGCGGACTGTCAGGCGTTGCAGTTTCGAGAATAGATTGGCAATTGAGGTGTGCGCCAATCGGCGCGTTTTTTCAGAGGCGCGCAGGGGTTTGACTGCTACAGCGCGCACCATTCGGCCCATTCACCGGGGATGTACTCTCCATAGGCACCGGCCATGTTGCGTTATCGCGCGGCGTGGCGCTGGATCTATTGTCCAGTGCAGCGAACTGAGCGGCGTGACATTCCTTGGTTTGTGCGTCAGTCACTTCGCACGGCCTACGGCCCGGGTTGGTGTAGATCGCCAGACTGCCCGGCAGGTTGTCAGCGCAGCAGGGCGCTTGATGCTTGAGCGCTACCGCCCTGTGTGCAATGCCCACCTGCAGTTGCGGGGCTTGGCTGCCAGTGCGGCTTGAGGTTCGGCATCCCAGTTGGCGGATGCTCTGGTTCAGCCGCCTGCCGTCTGCTGTTGGGCCGTTAGGCCAATTGGTCCATTTCTGTGCGTTGCGTTTCACTACCCAAACCGAACAGGGCGATCCAGATAGGTCACGGGGGGCGTGCCCAATGGCCAGGCCAACCAGCGCCAGACAGAATAGTGGGTCAGGGTACTCGGCAAGCTTGAACCCGCTTTGGCCGTTGTTGTTTTTTTAGGACTAGAATCACTTGCGTACCGCCTTCCTGCCAACTTCATTAGGAAATGGTACATGGCTTACCAGTATGGCGAAACTCCACCGGCTCCACGCTGGACTGATCTATCGGAATAGCTGTTCGGACGATGTCCGTTCTGCCTTGCAGGACAGGCGCACCAAGAATCACTTAGCGATGCGCTCCACGGGCTCTATGGATGGAAGGCGGCCTGACCTTGCTGGTTTCCAGCAGGAAACCCATCACACTCGGCCCTGGTTAGTCGGTTAGTCGAAGTCGTATCAGGCCGGACAGATTGCCCAGTTACAATTGCCGCCATGGCTTATGGGCCCATGCCCGAGGCGCGGCAAAATCATTTCGCGCAAGCCAGGATCAGCACATTATGGATCGCCCAGCCGGTGTGGTAGCAGTTTGCGTCTGGCCATGGCTCCAGTTCTTCAGGGCTCCTGAAGCATGGCGCGGCAAGATCCAGGCCCGCCGAACCTTCGGTGGCGTACTGCGCAGGGGCCACTGCATGCCCAGGCGTTGCATCCGATTACTCTCTGGCTTGAATGCATGCAGTTGCGCGGTTTCCTTTAGGGTGTTCGGGGAGTTGTGTTTGGCTATAGGCTGGTTTGTGAGCTTATAAAGTTTCTTCGGCTATAGAGGTAATGATCTGCCGTGGCCAGTCCTGGCTGATTAGCTGGCCGATGCGGCAGTATGGAGAACTGTGGTCAGCGATAGAGCTAAGGTCGACAGGGTCACGGAGTTGTCTTATATCCTGCTCTCTCATGGGTGAAGCCTTATACTGGAAGTAAATGTGTCATAGACGTTCAGTTGCGCGCCATTGTATTTACATGTGCCTTTACTTCTCTGCCGCTGCCAGTTTTGCCCTGGGCGTATTTTAAGTCGATCACCTGATTGGTTCTCTAATGCGGCAAAACCCAGCAGCACCAGTGTGGCCTGGGGCGTTGATCGGTGGCCAGGCGATGCCGGGTCGCCAGGAATGAGGTCCGGAATTGATTAAACGTTTTTACCATGGAATATTGCGTGCGTCACTCA
>Ga0163217_1107547_pt1 | contig 11801 bp, 15 predicted proteins | sample SynspAceP_FD_185933 | JGI IMG/M metagenome (GOLD analysis project Ga0163217, IMG submission 185933) | Saline lake microbial communities from Ace Lake in Antarctica - Synechococcus sp. Ace-P (PacBio error correction) | ecosystem: Environmental > Aquatic > Non-marine Saline and Alkaline > Saline ... | reverse complement strand
CGATACGTTAATTCAGAATAAATGCAACTACGAGGAAAGCCTTGATGATCGTCAAGACTTTCTCGCGGCGTAGGCAGGCCTGCAAATTTATAGAGTTTATCGGCTTTAAACCTGTTCCCTTCAATTTGGCATTACAGCACCTACAGCCTATTCCAGCCGTGCTCACGGCCGGCAGGGCTAGTAGACATTCCAAAATGCTACGCCGCCGAAGCCGCCAAGCCCAGCCAGATCTGCAAAATAACTTTTGGGGCTGGCCATTTCCCCATCCAGGCAAATCAGCCAGCTTGGCCGTTCCTAAGGGGGCTCGTTGCGGCTGACCTCACGCCAGTAGGACGTCATAACGAGGGCTTTCTGGTGAAAGGCAATTTTCGCCTTGTTGACGGCCCGGTAGAGATCTGGAGCGGTTGATGGGGGGATCTGGTCATACCGAAAACGCAAATACTCTGGGCGAATCAAGCAGAGTATCGTGAATCCCGCAAATCCCTTTGTTGCAATAACAATCGACCACGCCTTTTCTCTCGTCGGCTCGAAGGTGTCGCGCCTAAGACTCTCCCGACGACTGCTCTACGACGCGGTAATTACTGTTACATGATAGAAGCCATCTTGAAATTCCTTTGGACAAAAGCAAGCCTCGCAGAAGTCACGAGCTTGAATTTGTTCGTTTGGTGAATTGCGACTCCAGCATTTCGCTTCGCGTCATAGGCCGAAAGCATGAAAGAATATCTGACGGTAGGCGCTTCTCTATTTGTTCTGTACGGCTTGTTTTTATTGGCGTATTGACTCATCGTTCCCAACGAAAAAGATGCAAACGCGTGCGTTCTTGGCGTTGTGCGCGCGTAAGGGAGAAGCGTCAGTGCCATACGTGTCAACTGTTCTTTTTCAAGATACTAAGCGCAATAGTGCTAATATTTATACCAAGATTAGCGTGAAATCATACATAGCTTTCAACTGGCCTCCTGGGCGTCCTCACTTGGCCAAGCCAGTCCATCGGTAGTCATCGCCGGGATGTGGTTCGGCCAGGCGTTCAAATCGAAGGGTCCTGCCAGTGATCCCCACAGTTTGCCGTTGGACTCCGGGGATCGTGGCCGCGGTCGACGGTTTGCAATGGTTGACTATCCAAGTTTTAGGAGTTGCTCACCAGATAGGCCGGGCACTCCTTTGGCGTTTGACGATACAACGGCAGCCAGGTTCCACTTCTCGAGAAAACCCTTCGCCCTGCTCCTGCACGTAGTTAGGGTACAAGCTTCCAGCTTTCGAGATCATCCATTGTGATTTTTCAGCCTCCTGCTGGGATCCTCTCGGCACCCAGAAGCGGTTTGGGAGTCCTCGAAGGGTGTTGGTTGACGATCACAGTCCGCGGTTGATCTTCTTCACTGTGAGGACACGAATTTCGATAGGGTTTGCAATGAGTGACGGCTAAAGCCTGCTCAGTGCAGTAGCCTGGCATCAAACTGGGGCAAGGGCGGAATCGAACCAGATGTGGCCATAGAGAGGAGGATTCTCGAAGGCCTGGCGTTGATTGCTGAAACTCGCGCGAGTTTGGATCAGTAATCGGGGTGGGGTCATCATTCCGTCACCCTATTCGTTTGGCTTTGCTCTTCTGTTCGTCCTTTCTGGCTGCAGAAGGACCTGTTGCAAGTTCTTAAAGGCTCCATGAGCTCTGCCTTAACTGCGATCGAACTGGCAACGGACTAAACTGCTGGAATTCAGGCAAGGCGCGTTGATCACGTTCCATCGCATCGGCATCGGCAGCTGGCTGAGCTGAGTTGTGCCATTGCCATGCTGTTGCCGGAGCCTGTGCCGAGCCTGTTGCCGGCCTGTTTTTTTGGGCCCGAAGGGGCTTTTGGGGGGCCGGGGGCTTGGCGCTGGTGCGTGCTTCCTCACCGTCCGCAGGCGCAAGCGGAACAGGGCGGACCTGATGACCAACTCGGGGCTTGGCTGATGGCGAATGGATGGTCACTGAGTTCAGCGATGGCTTGCTGCAGGCGGTTAACTCACGGTTGGTGGGCTCAGCCTGTGGTTGCTGGGTTGAGCTCTCCCAGACAGCGTCAAAGGCACACTCCGTAGTGTCAGCATGGTGAACTTGCCGATCAAGTGGCTTGCTCGGGAGGGATGGGCATGGAGAAACCTGGGAGGGAGGTTGGGCGACTCAGAGAATGGGGCGTGGCCGCATGGGTCAGACCGACTGCTGTGAGGGGCCCTTTCATGGCCGCATCTCAGCGACGGACGGAACGGAGCGGAGTCAGCGCGGACCTGGATGGATGCGTCTGATCAATGATGCCAGACCAGATTTAACGGGGACACGGCGATTTTCAGTACGCCTGATCTACCAACGCTGAGCTACCGGCTTGCTACTTGAGGTAGCAGATGTGACTTAGATCAGGCCTGGACTGCGGGTGCGGGCCAAGCAGAGCAGGCCAGCCACGCGAAAATCCTGCGTCTTGCAGAGCCACTGCGCGGCGTTGGCCGGTCGCTCCGGGTGGTGAGGATGTCATCGACATCAAGTCGGCTGCCGGCGCCAGCCAGGCGGCTTGGCCATGGCACTGCCTGGGCAGCGGAAGTGTCCTCCGCCTGGGTTGGAGCGCGCGCATGGCCCGGTTCAGTGTGCTGGACCAAGTGGGCCGGCGGCCGTTGCAGCGGCTGGATTTGGTAGCCAAGCCCTTGGCAGATCAGTTGGGGTAAGGGATTGCACCCCCCGCTGCTTCCAGGCTGGGAATCGCCACGATCGGCCGCTTGCCCTGGAGTTTCGGCAGGCGGGTCTGGCGCAGACTTCCGGCCAGGCGCCAGCCATTTGTGGCTGGGGGTTTCGCTGGCGGAGCAGCAGGCTGCGCAGGGCCCCTTCGTAGAGCCCAAGCTCCTACCACGGCACGGCCCATTGCCCCTGGAGTCGCCGCGCGGGTTAGGGCGAGGCGCTCTGGCAGGGCTCGCAGAGTGCGGCCTCCGCTGCCGCAGCGTGATGGCCTGGCGGCAGATTGCGCAACAGGGCTGGCAGACAAGCTCCAGGCTTCCGCGCAGGAACGGCGTGAATCCAAGACAAGGCTTCGCCCCCAGGCTGGGTTGCTGTCACGGGTCCCACCTTGAGCGCTCACGTTTGCGGGCCTCTTGACAGAGCTGAAGCGACCAGAACAGCGAGGCTGTACGCAAAAGGCAATCCGGTTCCAGCTCCTGGGCCTACTCACCCTTGGGCCGCTCAGCCTGGCAGGAACGCCAGCATGGGCCACCAGGGTGCGATGGGGGCATCCCTCGCTGTCGGCTGACGGGTGTGGATCAAACGGGACGGCCCACGGCTGCGTGCCGTCCACCATCAGTTCCATGGCCTCGGGGGAGCACCTGCAGCATACCGGCGAACTGGGGGCGTCAACGCCGCCGTAATGGCGGCGTAGGAGACGCACCGCTTCGGCATCGTCGTTGTTCATGTTGCAGGCAGTCCTTGCGTGACTCGGGAGTGAGTGGATCGGCGCGGCTTTGGGCTTCCAGTGACAGGGACGCCGCATTCTGGCCCGCCCGGCATTTCAGCCGGCTCCCGAAGCGCTGCCAGAGCAACAGGGCCAGGCGCGCGTACTGGCTGAAGGCCACAAACGCCAGCAACAACGAACAGGGCCATCGACACCACGGATTGAGCGTTCGTTCATGGCTCTGGGGGCAAATGGAGCATCGCCTCATCTTGGCCCTTAGCCCCGGACAGGCCAGCCGGGCAGCTGCCCAGGGCGACGACAATCCCGGACGGTTTGATCACCGGCACCACCAGGCTGCTGCCTCAGTCGGCGCCACTGGGATTGCGGGCGCGCCACCGAGGGTGGATCACCGCCCTGATCGCTGGAGCTCCAGCGGCCTTGCAACCGTGCAGCTTCGGCCTCGATCTGGGCCATCCCCTCCAGGCAGCCCCTGCAAGAACAGGCCATCCGCTTTCACAGGCCTGGGACCCAGCACCGGCTGCCGATCGGATCGTTCGAACGGGGAGCCGCTCACCCCCGGCCGGCAGCGGCTGGAGCTGGAGGCCGCTCGGCCGGCTGGGGTCGGATTCTGGCGGCTTTAGCTCCGCCGCTGCTGATCGTGAAGAAACTGGCGTAATACGCGCCACCGCTGTTGGGGCTCCCCCCACAAGCCAGCGTGATCCAGGCGGTGCGCGCTCACCCCAGGGGCCTGAATCGGGCGGTCGACGAACTGTTTGAGCACCAGCGTGGTGCCCAGAACGGTGAGGCCGTCGCGCTCGCCAGGCCGCGCAGCCAGCACGGCGGCATTGGCATCGGTGCGTGCCGGCCACCAACCTGCAGCTTCGCGGCAGGCCCAAGGCTGTGGCCGCCAGCGGGTTCAGCTGCCGAGCCTTGCTGCCGCTTGGAACCACCTCAGGTTAGGTGCGGCTCCAGGGTTGCATCCCAGGCAGGTTTCCCAGGCCAGCGCCGCGGCTAGATCCCAGCCCAGGCGCAGATTGTTGCTTCTTTTCGCCCAGCGCCAGTGACCCAGCAACCAGCATCAGCAGTCGGCCTGATGCGGAGCAGGAAAGGGCCACCTGGTGCTGGTTGATCAGTCCGCAGTGCCCGGGCCAGACTGCTGCTTGCGCTCGCTGCCAAGTCCCTCCGGCACCAGGGGCCTAGCCTGCCGGCTGCTCGGGCAGCCTTGGTCTAGGGCGGGCCTCAGCAGTGCCGAGCGTCGGCGCAGAGCAGCAGGGTGCCGGATTGTTTTGGGGCCCATCGAGGCTGATCGCACCAACGCGAGCGCAGTTCCCGGCAGGGAGCCCACCAGGCAACCAGCGAGCGCCATCCACTCAGGATCGGAAAAGGTCGTCCATAGGCAGAGCCCGTTTTTCGCAGCACGAATCGCGAGACCTTATCAGCATCCTCAAGGCGAGCCTCAGCACACTGCTGCGAAATCAACGCCCAGGGCCAGGGCTGTCTGGTGTTTGCCGCCGCACCATCTCGCTCAGATGGCGTGCCGGCGGCAATCTTTCCCAACTGTGGGCCTGCGCAAGACCGTGGCGTTGGCCTCACGTTCTCCCAAGGGAGATTCAGATTCATCCCGGCCGAAATGGCCATAGGCCGCCCACATCCTGGTAGAAGCGGCCGCCGCGCTCCTGGGGAAGGGTGCGCCGGCCAAAAGCTTTCGATGATGGCGCCGTGGGCGCAGATCGAAGTGCTCCTGGACCGGGCGAGTGAGGATCCTCGTCGCCAGCTTTCCAGGCCGAAGCTCTGCACCAGGATGCTTGCGGCTGGCCGCCCGATGGCATAACTGAGCTGCATTCAAGGCGCTCGGCCAGGCCTGCCCGCACCAGGCTCTTGGCCACATGGGCGGGCCGCATAGGCAAGCGGAGCGTCCACCTGGTGGGATCCTTGCCGGAGAATGCTCCACCCACGCGTAGGCAGGGGTGCGGGATACCGCTCCGCTGCCTTATTGCCGGTAGTGTCTTCAACGATGACTTTCCGCGCGAGTGCGGCAAGGCCCGTCAGGCCCGCAGTCGGCCCTGGGGCCCCCCGACCACAACTCTGCCGGCCGCGTCAGACTCTGACCAGAAAACGGGTGGCAGCCGCGATCGGCTGGATTCATCAGGATCGGCACGTGGCAGGGAACGACGACGTGCTCCCAGAGGGTCCGCGAGGATGCGCCGCTGCAGGCCGGGGCCTCCAACTGATGCCACTCGATCACGGGGCCGTGTTGCTGGTTGGAGACATCAGCAGGCGTGTTCGATCGCACCGGTCGATCGTTCTCGTTACACCACAGCTGACCTGGGTTTTCCAACTCGGGCAGGAGATAGGCCAGGAGGCCGTTGTGGCGCACCTCGGCCAGGTTCTTGCCAGCCGGTTGGGGCCAGGCTGCTCGGCAGGGGCACAACTCAGGTGTTTCGTCGCACGCGAAGGCCGAATGATGCCTTGGTTCGCCGCGCCCCGGTCGAGCGGATCTCCGCGTGAATTCGTCGCCTCGTCCACCCCCTTGGGCGTATGTCTGGGGATTGCTGTCGGAGTTGCACCAGCACGGCGCAGCTGTGGGCACTTCGAACCCACCGGCTCGCTCGCTATAAGCCGAAATCTGCTCGTCACCCCGCGCGCCAGGGTCGTTTGAAGCGACCTTGGCAGGTGCGTGCTCACTTCGCCGGTTCAGCAGGCAGAGGCCTGTGTTCACAACCGTTTCACAGCCACCCGACGAGTGGATCGATGCTGAGCAGGGCATCGAGAACGGCATCACTGATCTATCGCAGATTTTGCGGGATGCCCTTCTGTTGGACGATTCCAGAGGTGAAGATGGTAACGGCTCATTTTCAAGGATTGATCCAAGACGTTGGCCCATGGCTTATCGCCTTGTTCCCAGCATCCTTTCTCACATCCAGGCTTGCTGATTCACATGTTGCCGGCCGCCCCTGAAATGTTGGCTTTCAGGCGTGATGGCTGGACTGTGGCCTTGCACCGTGACTCGACCAGTGATCGGCCATCAGCAGGTGCCCGCCGGCCAGCTTCGGCTTGGTGGCCCAGCCGGCCGTGTAGCCCAGTTGCATGGGGAATCCCGGCCCGGACCGCCATGGCTAGATCGCTGTCGCGTCGCGAATCAGCGCGGCAAACGCCAGGTGTCAACGCGCCCAGTTTGGGCGCAGAAGTGATGGACGGCCAAGGATTGGGTTTTGGCCGGCAGGTAGATCGGCGATCCAGATGCCCCGGACTGTGTTCTCCAGGCCATGTGGCGCTAGGAAGTGCTTGATGCCATGCGTCTGATCGTATGCTGATCACCCCGGAGAGACAACACCGCCCGATCGATGAGCAAGCAGCAGCGGCGCAGCCCTTTGGTGGTCGGGGCGGAGGCTGTTCGCTCAGCCAGCAGACCGCGTCGGATGCTGTCGAAGGGATTTCGCTGCGATTCAGGGCCTCAGGCCAGCCAAGACCCACCTGGCGAAAAAGCCGTTGCCCGTGGCGATTCGGTTGTGCATTCCTGCTGGCCACAGCGGTGATCCGGGCCGGATCGATCCGGGGCCAGCCCTGACGCATAGGACTTTCCAGAAGCATCCCGAACCTGGCGCTGATGCCCTGAACCCACCTGGCTGAGGCAGGCCAAGATCCTGGCTTCAGCCAGGGCAAAGCAGTTGGTTCGCTGCGCTCATGGTGGCGTCCTTGTCAAGAGAACGGCCTGAGCCAACCCAGTGACACCTTTTAAGACCGGATTGGGCCACCGGCGCCACGGCAGCACCTGGGAACGGCTCAGTCGAGGGTGAACACCCATCGGTTCGTTCTCTTCAGCCTGCTCCAGCAGGCGATCTGCTTTGTAGCGGCCGCCATCTCCTCGGGCCTTTGTCGAACACCTTCTGGGGGTCGGTGAGGCATGTCCCGGGTTTCGGCTCCAGGGCCTTGGTGGAGAGCGAAATCCGACCCCGCTTCGGCGTCGAGGTCGATGATTTCATCACCTTTCCATCTGATCATTCACCATTCGCACCGTGTGAGGTGTTTCGATTGTGCTCGTGGCTGATCTCAGAGCATGTTGCAGCAGACCGCTGATCCACGATGTTCGATGAAGGGCGGCCGTGGGCTTTTTGATGCCGCGGCGGTTTTCCGAGCACTACCTCGCCCACCCTCAGGCGATTCACTTGCGCTAAACCCCCCCCCCAAGGCGCGGCGATTGGCGAGCACCGGCGGTTGCGCTCTTTCATCGACCTCCAGGAACTTTGAGGGGAAGGAAATCTGGGCAACGAGATCTTCCTTTGCTTGCGGGTGCTACTTGTGGCTGCCTGGGGATGAAGCCCCTGAGGGCTTCCACCCGAACCAGGCACGCGCGGTTGGTGGCGAAACTTCGCTGTAGAGGGGCGTATCCTTTCTGGAAGCTTGACGCACCCGTCCCAGGCCCGCTGAGTATTAAATGCGGCGGATCGAGAGCCGAGAGGCTGGCCGTCTCCGTTCTCCTCACTCATGATGAAGAACTCACGCACCTCGCCAGCTGCAGCACATCGCTGAGAGCCCTCTTACCCGGTTGACTCGAGACCTCCTGCAGGGGCATGAAGGCGGCCGTATTTGGCGCCGATGTCGAGTTCATTGGCGCCCTTGGCTCCATGGCGATACCGTGCCGTTCCACCACAATCACCCGGCTTAAGTTGTAGTCGTACCTTGCTGGCAGGAGGCGACTCATCGAGCGTGAAGCCGGCGCTCCAAAAGTCACGGGGACGGCCCGGCTTGGCTGGGTCATCCCGCAGTGGGAACCTCTTCCGGGATTGTACGGAGTCCAATCTGCGCTGGTTCGTTGGCGAGTTCCAGATTTGGGGCCTCGGTGACTGCTGATCTCGAAGGGCGGTCACGGTAATGAAGGGATGGCGGTCTGCCTTTGGCAGAACGAGGGAGTGGTGCCCTGCCCGCCGACAGAAACACCTGACCCATGCGATCATACAAAAGCCCCTGCGCAGGACCAAGCTCAGCCTGGGCTTATTAACGCGCCACGACGCCCGGCTGGTGGGGAACTGCCATCGCCTGGGGGCCGTTTGACGTTCGCAGGACTGAAGGCCTCTTCAAGGTGGCCACGAATCGTGGATGCCTGGAACTGGCGATAGACGGAAGCGAAACGGCCACGTTAGCCACTTTCGTTCATCCGCTAGAAGCTGGTTGCAGAACGAGTTCACCAATTTTCGCTGCTGCTGACCTCGCGGCTGTTGCGCTGCTGAAGCAGCATTCGATCTCATCGACCACCAACTGCAGCCTCGGCGGCTCGAGGCCGGTTTTTTCACCGCCCGATCAAGCCATTGAGGAAGCTTGGAGCGATTGAGATTTACCGGAACACCGTTGCGTATTGATCACGTTCACCGGCACAGTTTCGACCCGCTCGTAGGTCGTGAAGCGAAAGTCACACTGCAGGCATTCGCGGCCGCCGCCGCACCACTGCGGCCACTGTCAGCGGAGCCGAGATTCGAGCAACCCGCTGTCGGTGTGTTGCAGAGGGACATTGCATTCCCACGGACGCCCAAAAGTTTGACTCAAGTGTAAACAGTAACTCTCGAAATAGAGGCTGTTTTGCAAGTCCGTTCTGGATTCCGGAACCGGCACCATCTGCCTGTAGCCCACGAGGCAGCCAATAAAACAACCCCCTTGCCGAAGCAGGGGGGTTGGAGTTGAGGGGAGACCCGGTGGTTCCTTCGGTTGTACTTGCATCTTGGGGGGATCGCAGAAGGCGATGGCGAAGAAACAGCGTGGCCAAGGCCAAGGTCAGGATGAGGATGTAAAGGCAAAGCTTTCCATCTGGATTCTCCGGGAGTGAGGATCAGCTGAATCGTTGCTTCCGGCAGAAGGTGTGGCCGCTCTGGGCCGTCCGGATCGTGTGAGTTTTGTCGCCCAGCTTTCTGGAAGGAGACCGAACTCCCATCTGCTCACCGAGATCGGAGTCGATGCCGGCAAACACATCCCGGTAAAGGTGCGGGCCCCGTGCCAGATGTGCTCCGAAGAAGAAGAGCAGCGGCAAAGGTGGCCGTGGCCCGAACGTGAAACAGCCCGAGGTGAACTGCGGAAAGGTGCCATCGGAGTTGTAGTGGTTTGCGATCGAATTCGATAGGGCCTCACCCAGTGCCGCCTTGCGGGCCATCGCCATTGACCGCGGCCGGGTCGGTGAAGACCTGACATGAGGGCTCCGCCCATAGGGACCGTGGCGTAACGCCGCGTATCTGCTCGAAGGAATACTTGGCCTCGGGAGCGTCGGAAGGGGATTGTCGGCCCTGACGATGCCCTGGCTGTCTTCCAGCACACCGGAGTTCTCGAAAGAAGTCGGCCAAAGCTGCCTCAACTTCAAGTTCAACGTCCTTCCTTGATCGGTGACAGCTGATATGGCCGATCCAGCCTGTGGGCAGGCCGTCACCATTGGACCCATGGGCCGACACGGAACCAGGCCTCCCTTGGCAGGACTGTTGCCGACGTTAGTCAAAGAAGGCGAAGCTTCTCAGGAATCGCGGCATAGGGAAACTCTTCCTTGGAAGAACCGTTCTGAGGGCGTGGCCACACGACGGTTGATTTCTGTCTGAAGTAGCCCTTGATCCCACTGGATAGCGAGTGGGTCCGAAACACACACTCCCACAGGAGTGGCCGCTGAGCCATACCACATCGTTCCAGGCCACGATGAAGGGCGGCAAAAAACACGGCGGCGATTGGCACTGGCCGGCACCGTTTCGATGTTGCCCATCCGCAGGGCTTTGTACAAACCGCTCGTGTGGACGGGTGGTTGATGTGGAAAATGCCGGCGATGATGCAACGATTCCCCGCCGCAATGTGGTGGGCCACCAATTCCGGCCTGGATTGAAGGGGTTGAAACCCCTTCTGGCCCCAGGACGGTTGCACCGCCTCGATGTTTGGCCATTGAGTTCCGTGGGATCGGGACCCAACATCCCGGACCCAAAGAACCCGGTTTAGGGTGGAAGGCGCCGGAAACCGAAGGCAGCACAGACTGCCAGCAGCAGCGGTGAATGCCGAAGATCTTGGGGAAGATCGAGCGCCGGTTCACCAGTGCGGGGGTCTTGCCAGATCTCCGATCCCAGTAGGTCCAGTGCCAGATTGGCGTCCAAGAACAGCGGACCTGCTGAAGACAATAGTGTGCTGCAGCGACGCCTTCGAAAACTCCAGAAACCGGAGGTCAACCCCGGTTTCACGGGTTGACAGCTCCAAGCCGCTCCAGCTTCCAGTCACGCCACAGGGCGGGCCATGAAGGGCCATGACGAACATGCCCTGGCGCCCAATTTCGGGTTGAGAACCTGATTTCGGAGGGGTCGAAATCGCGGAGCTTCGGTAAAGAGCCATGGAGCCGGCCCAAGCCGGCGGACCAAGGAGCGGTGTGCATTTTGAGGTGCACGGCCAAGTAAGCGCGCCCGGGTCCGTTTTGATCACGACTGTTGTGCACGATACCAGGGGCGTCCCATGGGGGTAGATCCGGGCGAAACAAAACAGTTTGCCGCAAACGCAAGCGTTAGCGGTGGGACGATCGATTGGGAATCGAGCCGTCGGCTGATCGTAAGGTTCTCGTGGCATGGGGCGGCGGAACCCCATCAGGTGAAACCGAGCCGTGGGGACCGTGGATCTGATCGATGACCGCCAAAGCGCCGGTTAACAACGCAACCTCTTCCCTCGAGAATGCGGGGGTCTGTCGCCTGGAACCCTCCATTGCCCGTGAGGTCCGATTCAGTCGCGAGGGGGCGCGATTTGTGAGTGGCTTCCCGGAGAAAAATTTGCGTGAGGTGGCCCTGCGCGAAGGGCGGTCGAAGCTCGTATGGCCTTTAAGGGCAAGCTTCGGCAACTGCGGCGGCTGCGGGCCAGTTGCATCAACCTGCTTTTGTGGCAGGGTTGGGGCCCCGGGCGACTTCCACCGGCGCTTCCCAGTTTGCCCGCACGGCGTGGGAAGACCGCAAGCTAGTCCAGGAAAAAACCGTCCTCTCGATTTGGCGGCCTGGCCTTGTTTCAGGCCCACTGGTGGAGCCACTCGGTTGGTGGGTTTGGCGGACCGGTTCCCCGCAGCTGGGGACTTGCCGATGTCAGGCCCAGGCTGGAAAGGCGGCCCTGGGGCTTATGCCCCCCTGGGGGCCGGGCCGGCCCCCCCCGGCGTGGCCCGGAGCAACAGGGCCGGAGGGACCGGCATGAAGGCAGCCAATCCCGGCAACGGACCGTTATTTTGAAAAAAGGGACCCAAGCAGGAGAAGGGGGCCCGATGGGCCTGGGTGGATTACGGTCGGGTTTGGGACCTCCCGGTTTCAAACAAACCGATTTTTGGGGGGAAAAAAAAACCCCAAACGGATTCCCTTTTTTCGGGTTTTTTTTTTTTTTTGGGGGCCGTTGGGGGGGGCCCCCAAATTTTTTCCTTTCTCTCTTTTT
>Ga0163217_1065976_pt1 | contig 11801 bp, 7 predicted proteins | sample SynspAceP_FD_185933 | JGI IMG/M metagenome (GOLD analysis project Ga0163217, IMG submission 185933) | Saline lake microbial communities from Ace Lake in Antarctica - Synechococcus sp. Ace-P (PacBio error correction) | ecosystem: Environmental > Aquatic > Non-marine Saline and Alkaline > Saline ... | reverse complement strand
TGACCGTAAGCAAAGGCCGTAAATAATAGGTATTAAAAAAATAGTTTTTTCAATTTCATTTTTAAATTAGAGGTTAAGTTATAGATATTATCACTCTTGTCAAATAATTTTCGAAGGGAACACTGGACAGTGCGAGTGTTGGCGTATGAACAACCGTGGTTGGTCTCCGTTAAGGTTGTTTCCATGGTTGTACCACGATTTTCTCGGCAAGGACCATTCGTAAAAACCGGATATTCCAATTGTCCGAGGGGCAAATCTTGGGTTTTCATACCGAAAACCATGTCTCCCTTGGAGTACATTATGCAATGCCGCACTTTTTCCCGACTTTGACCAGGCCGAGTATAGATCAAATGCTCTCATGCGCCAGGTCGTATTTTGGTCGTCTTGAAAGCGCAAGGATGATCAAATTGGTGGGCGTTCTTGGGAACCACTGTAAGGTGCCCAAAACTGATCCATGGTATAAACAGGATATGAAAATTCTGGCCTTATTTGGTTTTGGTGTTGTAATTAAAAGTTTTAACGCCCATGGTTACGGCACCACCAGCAGAAAAACCCATTAAAATCCTATTTTTGTTGGGCGTCGATTCCCAGTGCCTTGCATTACTTCCTAACATAGGACATTGCATTTAAACCATCGGATGTTGCCAGTTCAAGACTTGGCCACTTTTTAGTCATGCCGAGGAAAGCATTCTTGAATCCTGGGTTCATTGGGGAGTACCACCGTCATTTTCTGGCAATGAATCTGTAATAAGGGACAAAGGCAGAATCTTTGGCACCCTGTTTAACCACTTTGGGCTTAATCATCTACACCTTTCACTGCTGATGTGGCTGTCTAATTACCCAGTCCACCGCCAGGGTGCCCTTATAACAACAGAGGATCCAGTATTCAGGAGGAAGCTGGGTCTAAAATATTTGATAGGGTGTGTAGAAACATTTGGAAATCAATTCGTTTGCCATGATCGGGAATAGTTGATTTTTTCACCCCATTGCCATACTAATCGGTTTTCGTTTTTCATATGGGTAGTATAACAATTTCTGCGAAAATTATCATTTGGATTATTAGAAGGGCAATAAGGAATAGCATAATATTTTTTCATTGAAAAGTGCTTAGTATTCTGTTTATAGGGAATTGGTAAACCAACTGTCTCATTTTTTCTCCATAAATAATTGCTGTAAGGTTGGAGTTGGCTCATCTGTATACAATGAGTTCTTTCTTTTGGATCGATAAAGAAATAGGTACAGTAGGCCCCGCTCCAATAGTATTGTCCAAACGGACCCAAGGGTTTTACTTGCGGCTACATCTGTAGTTACACCAAAAACCAAGGCCAAAACCTTGTCCAGGAGCCCTGATTAAGATTGCCTACTTGGTTCATGGTCATGATATCCACGGTTTGGGGGCTAAGTAAAATATTTTCCTTTAAATTCACCTTTTGTTCAGTAACATTGCAAAATTTATTATAGTCTGCGGCAGAAGAAAAAAGACCATGGTACCGCCATAAATAGTATTTGCCCTCCAGTGGGTTAATTGGGCTGCTAGAATTACTAGATTCCCTTGTTTGTCAAAAATTGTGGACGGGACCATCTAGCCTTATTTTTTTTGAATAATTATAGCCGGGTTGTCGTAACATTTCCAAGGGGTCGAATATCCTTTGCTTTAAAAAATTCGGCCGGTTGTAATTACCGGGAAGAAATGTTCAATAAAGCAAGCCAGGACATCAGGGGAAGCCACATGTAATACCATTGTCTCCCAGGATGACTATCAGTGGTAGTTTTATCATGGAAATTAACCCTGCTTTCTATATCCTTATTGTGGTTCAGAGTTAAAAGGGCTTTTGCCAATCTCCGTTGTCCAACTTTTGGCCTCCCAAAAACCGTTTGAAAACCAGCTGTATGCGTCAAAAATATGGGAAAAATGGTTAATTTCCTTATTGGCTGGTTCAGTTTCTCCATTGTACCTTGATCAACATCCTTGGGCTACCCTTAGGTTTCTTGAAAAGCGCGTAAATACTTGCGAGACCGGATCGGTAGGGAGAAATATCCTTCTTCATACAACACATGAACGCTGTGGTTACGGTATGGGCTTTGGTCATAGACATGATATGGAACAATGATTCTTTTTTGAAATTGGAGATTTGATCTTTTAAAACTACTGTACCATAAGCCACCATCGTGAACAATTCCCCTTCTCCTCATGATTATAAGAAACGGCTCCAGGATTCTCCTCAGCTATTTCATTTTTTAAAAAAATCAATCATATCTATTTAATCTTTCCTTATCAATGCCCGATACGTGTGACGTTCGGAAAGATCATTTGAAACTGATTGGCCATAGATAGGGTTCACTAGAAATTAATAGCAGGATTTAAAAATGTCGGGTAAATTGGTTATTTATTTTTCATGTTGCATATTGATTTGATATTTTAAAGATAAGATTTTAAAAGTTTCTGTTACATCCTTAATTGTTATTATATAGTGTAGTTCATCCAAACCATACCCAACAAACTAAAAACGCCATTGCCCATTGCTAAATTTATTCTAGTTCTTTTTTCTTTGGGTAATATTTTTTGGGTTCTGGTAAGGGGGTATCCACAAACACCCGATTTTAAAATGACACCTCCATTATGGCCAACCGCCATGGGTTCCCATAGAAAACTGAACAATGATCGACGGCAATGTATTAAAGGATGAGGTATGGCAAAAGATCAAGCCGTTTGGCGGCTTATGCAAAATCAACCTAATTTTTTGGGACAAGCTGCTAGTGAACGTACGGGAAATAGGGTAGCCTAACGGAGCATTATTTTTATGTGGCCGTAGTCTGCTAATGACTCTGACCCGGATGGGTTGGTGGTCTCGGACGCCCAGAAGGGATGCATCTTCTAGACAATACAGATGCATATTTTATAGTGGACACTTATAAGGATAACCATAAACGGTTTTATTTTCGGCACTAATTCTTGGGTGTAGAATACGATGCAACAGGCTGGATAATGGGGACAAGGAAACCAGAATAACAAACAGACAACAAGGGGGCAATATAGGGGTGGTTTAACCTTAAAACTTGGGACGGGATCGTGGAAGGTGAGAACTTCGGTCCATGCGGAAGGTTGGAAGGCGGGAATTTTGCCATCCCGTTACGCACACTTTACGTTTTCAGCCGGGAAGGATTGGGGAATTAAATTTCGCAGGATATTAGGAAGTCCAATGAAATCGTCTTACTGTCCCCTATGCCCAATTGGTTTTAATTAAAAATAGGCTTTCCTTGGCAGGCACCCTAACAAGTCTAGATTTAAAAAACACCAAGAAATTTAAAGTAATGCCTATGTTTTGGGCCAAATTGGCCAAGGATTTTTGAGGACTACTGATCCAAAAACGAAATTTACCTCTGAGGTGGGTGGCGATATAAAATTTAGTTATTACACCAGGCCTTAATTTTAGATCTTACTTAAATACCGATTTTGCCCAGGTTGAGGTGGATGAGGCAGCAGTTAACCTGGATCGATTTAATTTTTTTTCCTGAAAAGCGCCTTTCTTTTTTAGAAAATGCGGGTTGTTTAGTGTTGGAGGCCCAGGGAAGTAGATCTTTTTTCATTGTGAGGCGATATTGTTATCGGTGACGATGGAAAGTATAGTGCTATAATTGGCGGAGGCCAAGATTATCGGAAAAATTGGACCGAAAGACCACAATGTGAACTTTGTTGACCATGTTTATGAGGTTGTAGATGCCGGCCTCATTAATAAGAATAACTTCAACCTTGGCCAGGGTTAAACCATGAATTTAAAGGGCGTTCTGGCCTTGGGTGCAGCATTATTAAATCGTTTCGGGATAGGTATCGATAATGATTTTAACTAGTACAAAATGGCCATTGGGATGTAAAACTGGGCCTGGGCCGAAAGCTAGGATGACAGGATTTTATGCTTCGCACTAATGGGCCTAGGGATACATTAAACGAACAATTCTTTTTAGGGTAAAAACGGATTATATTTGGAATAGTTGGGAATAGGAGTGGGGGGTACACTGAAGTGGCGAAGGCTTTAATCCGGAAGTTGGCTTTTGCAACGCTCTGCTTTCAGAAAGCCAGAGAGCCCGTATTTATATCATGACAGCCCAAAAATGAAAACTCGTATATTGAATTACGTCCACACATCCTTATAATAGCTTTTGGAATTTTGATGCGTTTTCAAGAGACTAGTATGTGCACATAGATAACCATTGGGAATTTAAAAAGCGGGATGGAAATTCATACCGGACTAAACGCTTACCACTGAAGGGGTATTAGTGATCCTTTTTGAAGATTTCGGATGGGGCTTACCGTGGGCTACCTGGTACTTATACGATGCTAATCACAATTGTTTTCTTTACCCAATAGGAAGCAATCCAGTTTTCTGTAAATGTACGTTTCCGTTTATCGGTGGGTCTTGGTTGGCAAACGATTACCAGCAAGTGGGACCTTGAGTATTACGTTTGGCTGATAAAGTTTAATTCTGATTTTATTTTAATCTCATATAATAAACTATCAGTTACGGTATGGCGATTTACTGCCATATCTTTCGAAGTTCAGTTTGACCCCTCTCACTCCTTTAAAACCAAACTATGTATGTAACAGAGTTTAGTACAGAACAAATTCGGCCAATGAACTTTGGGCAGTGAACTTACGATGTAGGTTGGTTGCCAACTAGCCAATACTGGTCTTTTTGTGGTCTATAATTACAATGTTCGCGAAGGCGACCATTAAATAATAGCATTATTATTAAATTATTAGTCGCATGTTTCGATTTGATCAACTTAGTTCGGAATACTATCCTCACTTTTTATAAACATTACCTCACTTAATTTGAACGGACTGGTTCAATATTTTGTAAAATTAGGAAGATCACCATGATTTTGCCGCATTCGGACCAGATAACGCGCGCAAATTCTTGAAAAGCACATCACTATATTCACACGAAGCTATAAATTTACCCATAGCGCGGCATAAGTTGCAGGTGATCCAGGGTTAGGCTCCGCCAAGTCCTTTCTCAACAGTTGCAGGCCTTAACAGAATCCCCTAATAATGTCTTCCAAACCAGCCGTTACATGTTGGTTACAATAAAGTCCATATCAAATTTTTGCCTCTCGTTGGATAAACAAAAACAACTAACTTTAATCATTCCTTTTTCCATGATATGGTTTTATATTATTTTATGGCTTTGGTATCTCAGACCCCCTTTTGTTTAGGAGTTTTCTGCCTAAATGTGTGTTATTTATTATCTAAGCATAAGATTTATGGTAAACACCTATATTTAAATAAGGTATTTACTTTAATTCCGTTTACGTTCATCTCCAAGGTGTACAAATGAATTCGAAGCGGTTAATAACTAATGTTTTTGATTTTTTCCTCCCAAAAAGGCCTTACATTGGCGGTCTCCACTTCTGATCAATAGGAATATGAATTTGTTTTCCTTTGGGATCCAAATACGGTAACTCCGCACGGTAAGGTATTACATTATTTTGGTTGGTCCATGGTTCATGCATCTTGAGCCCATATTGGCAAAATAGGGTCTTATTATTAAGTCCACCGTCGGGATTTATTGCTATAGGAATAGGTCTTTTATCGGCCTATGCCGCAAACGTATAAAAGGGCTACCATCTTTACTGCCCAATTTAAGCCATTGGCTCACATATGGTCCTCAGCTACAATACGTAATCCTTGATGGTCGGGAGTGAGATAGTAAAACTCGTGTTTTTTATTTTTCTGTTCAGTCCGGGTCCAATAAATGAGCGCTTATTAAAAACGGGTCCGTAAAAGTACAATACCTCCCTTGTCGGACCCATAGGTCATTAGGTCATTAATTTTTTTACATTCCGAAATCATCAATTAAGACCGGTTACATTTTTTTTGGAATCTACGCCAAAGTTGATTTTTATATCGGCACAGGGACAATAGATTTCACTTGGTTGCGTCAAAATTAGAGTCCGTTGGACCTTCCTGAAGGTTCCCATATATACAGATACGGATTTGTCCTTGCAGACCACTTTAGGGATGCGGTCATTGGGCTATCCGTAAAAAATACAGTCTCCCGTGGGAGCATCCCGGTAAAAGTATAATCGCTGCTAACCAATTGTATTTCAGCGTCCTTTGCAATTAATGAGTTTGCAAGGATTTGCAGGATAGGGAAAAGTACATTGGAAAGCGTCTAAAAAAAAACATATTATTACTTTTTCATCTATTTATTTTAATGCATTAAACTTAGGAATGATTGAGGCTTAATTTTAAAATCAATGTTGTGGCCTTTTTCATAGTGCTCTTTTTTAAAATATCTTCACCGTAATCATTCGTAAGTCACGACTACGTATTTTGTACATGATTGGCGTCATTTTTGTGTTATTATCGTATTCTATAAGTGGGTAGGACCATAAATTTGGAAAATAATGGCCCTCACCAGGCTCTAGGCTACGGCCCAGGCAAAATTTTAAATTTTTCTTTACAGCATACTTGCCTTATTTTCATCCCTAAAAACCTCGGCAAATTTCATGTTCGATAATTGTTGATATACAGGGTCCAATAGTTTCATAAAGGCTTTTGCTGGGTTTGGAGAGGCCTCGTATATGAAAGCCCTAAAGGCGTTACTGTTCCACTTTTCTTTTGTCAAGCGAAAATAATATCTTCTGCGGTCTTTTTTTTTTTGATTTTTTTTCGGGCAACATCTGTAAATAATACGGTTTTTAACTGTTGCTCGGTCATTGAGTGTAATGAGGGCCAGAAACCGAGTTCTGCCTCTTTTTTGAGTTACTTCTTCACCCTTGTATTCTGTGCTGCGTTACAATATCCTGGATTGGTCCCAAAAAAAGGTTTGGAGTGAGGAGCTTAAAACACCATGGGCCGAAGTGAAATTTTTTAAAAAAGAAAAGATGGTGGCCTTCAAATCGCCACCCCAGGGTTTATCTTTTGATGAATACGAAATATGAAAGTGATTAGTTGAGTGGGCACCGTCTGGGTCTCCAAATCCGGCATTTTTATCCGAATTAGTATATTTTCTATTATCTGTATCAGTACTTTTCCAGTTCCATTATTTGCCTAGAGAGATAATAATGAAAACCTTCCTCGCTTCAAGGAAGCCCTTTAGTAAAGTCTAATGTTGCCTTTTTATATGGTTACTTCGTTAAAATCATGGGAAGGTGGCTCCCTTTCTAGGAATGGGGAATTTTAATTCATATTAAAACGTTCGGGAATCCTCCAAAGAAAAATAGGGTCTTGGATTCTTATTCTCCTCTTTGACAAACTGTTGACTAAAAGTATCGGCCTTTTTGCAAAACGTTCTGAGCGGGTAACATTCCAAAAAAAGGAATAGAATAAAAAGTAGTATAGATTATTTTTTTTGTGTCATTTTTTTTGTAATTAAGTTTTGATTATTTATAGTTATTTTAAGCGATTAACTTACGAATGCCAAAACGGCTACTATCTGGAGGACCAGGGAAGGCACATTTAAAAAGTGCCTTGTCCACCAAATAATTTGGACAATAGTTTTAATTTCTTTGTCTCAAGATTCATAAGTTGGAGCATAAACATCCTTATTTGGAGGGATGCAAATCTGCCCCTTAATTTGGGTTCAAAGGAGATATAAACCAACCATTTTCCATCTGGGGAGGGTGGCGAACCAGTCATGATAATCATCTGTGGTTAATTGTTGTCCTGTTCACTTCCGGTCAGCCTTCATACGCCATTATTTGCATGGTTTCCGTTACGCGCAGAATTAAAGTTAGATGTATTTTTTCCATCGGGGGAGTAATCAGGTCCGTCATCTAGTCCATCTGCTGTGGTCAAATCTGGTTTCCGCACCCCTGAAACGGGAATGAGTGAAAATATCATAATTGCCATTTCGTTCAGCGCAATAAGCCAAAGTTTGTCCATCAGGGAGACCATTCCATGCCATTAGGAGGAACCATTGGACGTTATTTTCTTAGGGAACTCCGCCTTCTATCGGAGGGTGTTAAAATCAATGACTTTCCCCGTTTCTGTACTGATCACTTATTACCAAACAACTTACCATCAGGGGAAACTCCATGGTCATTATTGATTTTTTTTTGCAAAATCTGTGGAAATTTTATTTTGTGGGCATTACCCCTTCATAGGAATTTGGTATAGTAAGGCCCAGTACTTTGTTAAAGATAAAATTCTTCCATCCGGTGTCCAATTTGGTGCACTCCAAACGTTTTCTGATTGTTGGATTACCTTTCGGCTCCCAAGTGGCAATAGGAATAATTTCAAAGTGCCTTTCCAAATTTTTTAAGCGAGGTCTGGCTGGATTTCAATTTTTCCAACACTACATTGGAGAACTTGGCAGTTTCTCACTACTTGCGTTATTATGCGGAACAAACACCAAGTCCAATATAGAAAGAGCTTTAAAAGTACTTTAAAATGGCTCCCTGACGATTTCTAAACCCTTCCTTCCCTCGCCTCCAAAGGGACATTATATAGATATTCGCCTACTTTGTCTATACGGATACGTTTAGGAGATTGATATGGATGAAAAGCTCCCGGGTAATATCTCCATCCCCACTTCCCTATATTTGAATAGCTGCTTCATTTTGCCATCGCCATGGACGCACATCAGCATAGGCTGAAGCGGGATCCAGGTTTGCCGTATAATTAAAAACAGGCTTTTCTTATGTGGTCAAACACCTTGCCCAACCACTCGAATATCGCCGCAATAGCGACATCACCCGACATTTTTTTCCAAACATAATGTAAGTTTGATCGTTACTGAACCACATTATTGGTCCCACTAGCTGAAATTGTATAGGTACTATCCAAAGGGTCGAATTTTTAATGAACCCTACTATGATTCACTTTCTCCTATTTCAGTATGGCATGGAATATTAGCCTATATCCTTTTTGGATTGTCCATGATATAATAATGCGCCTAATAGGGTTAGATAGTATTATTTTTTTTATGGTCATTTGGTTTGGAATCAATAAAGTAAGAAACTAAAAGTTAGCTAAAAAAACTCGGAAAACATCACCGCACCAGTTGAAAACCATACAGACTTGTATTTTTGTTCAAAAGTCGCAACTTTTATTGAATTCTCGGGAACCCCAATTACAAGCCTTTGATGCCTACTCACAATTATGGATGAATGAGAGCTCAATGTCCATGGGACAAAAAGCAAAACAATGCAATCACTTTTCGTCATTTTGGACCATTGAAGAAACCATGAATTGGGCTGATGCCATTTTTTTTTTTTGGACAATGATTTGAGGAAGTTAAAAAGGAACTTGGAGTGTTCTCCTGCATATTGTTATTTTATGCTAAAATAGGCAGTGAACCAATCATTTTTGATATGGCGGACGTTGCCAATTGAAAATCTGTGATAGCTTAATCAATAGAATCCACATATTTATGGAGATGTTGGTGAGTGAAAATGAGGAGAAGTTAAGCAGAATGGGAAAAAATAAAACTGAAGGAGGCAAGAAGAGTGTTCTGGAAAGGGTGTTTCCAATGGACTTCCTTCCTTGTAAAGGCCCAATCCGTATTTCAGGATAAGGTTGCCGGAGTGGGTTTCGATTGGAAAAACCTGAACAGGTATGGGAAAAAGTTACAGAGGAACTTTGAGGAATTCCAGGAAGAAGTTAAGGAATGGAAATGTGGATTTGCTATGGAGGCCGAGTTTGGGGGATGTCTATTCTCTTATGGTAAAATTACGCACGTTTTTTAAATATCAACCCAGGAAACGCACTTGAAACGCACCAATAAAAATTTAAAAAAGATTTCAATATTTGGAAAATTTAAAGCAAGAAAAATGTAAGGCCCTAAAAAGATTGGACATTGACAGAAATGGATGTTTTTTGGGGAAGAAGCAAGACCATCTAAATTGCCTAATTATTCCAGCATTTGTATTTTTGCGAAACTATCAATAATTAAAAAATACTGTAAATGTGGAGGCTTCTCCCACTTTTACTGGATGCGCAAAGGAACCTCCATAAAGACTTCCGATTTTGTATTTTGCGTCATGTATAGTCCAACCCTTTTGCGTCTGGATGGTGGTGGAATAACTTTGTTTAAACCAAATAATTTATTGCCCGTGTTTTTTCCATGTTTATTCCAAAGACCATTTATTCGCGTTTACCATTAAATATCGTCTTTACCATTTCAATTTTGCGCATTCCAAATAAATTTTCAGGGTTCTGATCTTGGATTTATATTAAGTGGCATTGGAAAATTAAATTTAGAAAAAATACTGTCGAGATATATGTTCGTTTATATTTACATTGTAGGGGCTTTTTGAGAAATTTACTTTTTTATTATGGCCCTTGGCATTGCATTATCTGACTCGATATTATTTCTTGGCGGGTTTCCTCTCGGCGTCAGTATTTTTCAAACGATTAATTCTTGAGTAACCTTGCTACTTTGGTCTGTAGAAACGATAGTCTGGATTACTTCGACCAAGGTATTTAGGTAGAGAAAGGTTGGCCGATAACTATTTCAAATTTCTCAAATAATTTCGCTTCCGTTTCTTCCTCGCCTTCTGACTCTTTATAGAATTTGGACAGGGGTTTTGTAGGTTGGCTACAGGTTGACCGCTAAATTATTGGAGGTTATTATGTGCGAAATCTGCCAATTGGCGGTTTTTTGGTTACGCTAAGTTTTTTTAGTGTAGTACTCAAGGTTTTTCTTTTCGCTTCAATTAACTTGTTACGGTTAATGACCCTTTCCGAAATGTCTGTTGGCGACCCCTAGAAATCCGGTTTCATAGCTCCATTATGGCCCTTAATAGCAGTTGTAATTAAATTGTACTGGGGAAAATGTGAACCGTTCTTTTAACGGGGACATAGGTCCACTCCATGGATTCAAAACTTATCGCGCCTTGGGCATGTTTCAACAAAAACAAATCGAAGCCCACTTAGGTTTTTGCCAAATAAATCTGGACAACTTCCTTGCCCATGGTTTTCCCACCTTCTTCGCGCACATGTATAATTTACTGGGGTTTTTTCCGATCAATTTCGGAAAGCTGAATATTTGCAATAAGTTTCTTCGGCGCCTTTGTAAATGGGTTATTAATCGCATTCATATCGGTTCCGATAATGGAAATAGGGCTTACATTAAAAAAATGGCTTGTTAGTTCCCCATTGGGCCCTGTTTAGGGCATTTCCGAAACTTTAATCTTATAGAATTCCGCGAGGCTCTTGCCTCGGGTTGTAGGCGTAAATATGTATTTTTGTGGGGTTATGAGCGAAAACATAATTCATTAAAAGGCCATATAAAGCTTTTGCTTTTTTGTATCAATTTGTTGTCCTATCAAATATAGGGGAGAAAAAGGTGCTTTAAGTGGATGAAGTTTACTATAACGTTCAAGGAAAATTTGTCTTAGGCAATAGAGAGGAACGTTACGAGATTCATTTTTTGGAAATCGGCCTTTGATGTCGACCACGTTTCATTTTCTGATTCAGAAGCGTTCCGACGAGCGCTCCTAAAAGATTTAATCGGAAAGCAGTCAAGAGCATTACGGCAAAGGAAAAAATTTATCAGGCTTCCACCCCCGAAGTGAAAAGGATTGCCTTTGGGGAGGTAAATTTTGGGACAAGGGTATTATGTGAATACGGTTTGGTTCAGTATGGCGTAATGAAGAAGGTAAATTAAAGGGAAATTTTTTAACCTCCAAAAAACCCAAGGGAAAAAAATCCTCAATAAGCGGGATTACATTTAAGAAAAATTCAATTACCGTTTTATTTTTTTGATTTTACCTCGATGGCCTTTTCTGGGCCTCGAGGTTAGGGGTTTTTCCAAATTATTTTTTTTTTTCCCCCAAATTCCTTTTTCTCCTTC
>Ga0163217_1062788_pt1 | contig 11801 bp, 11 predicted proteins | sample SynspAceP_FD_185933 | JGI IMG/M metagenome (GOLD analysis project Ga0163217, IMG submission 185933) | Saline lake microbial communities from Ace Lake in Antarctica - Synechococcus sp. Ace-P (PacBio error correction) | ecosystem: Environmental > Aquatic > Non-marine Saline and Alkaline > Saline ... | reverse complement strand
AGGAGACATATTTCTACATAATTTCCCAACGGAGGACCCAAGCTATACCAGGTTGGATTAATCGATAGATAATATAATGGGGTAGAGTTTTGATGGCGCCAAGTGGTTTTATAGATATGACTTGAGGGAAATGGTTGGATATAAACTTTACCTTCATTCGTTTTTATTTAAGATAAAAGAAGACTTTTATAAGCTGGGAGGCGAAATTGCATTTTGGAGCCAGAGAAGGGTTGAAATTGGATTGGGAAATCTGGCTGATAATCATGAATTTATATAAATTCCTATTCTAGAAGTACTTGATTACTTGCTTTCCCATACCTCCCGTTTTACAATGCCCATTTCCTCCAAAACCTATCTATAACGATGGTAGTTTCATTTTGGACCTTCCACTGTTTACCCAAATGCGAAGGCGAGTGGATTCTTTATTTTCCCGAAATGAAGTTGAAAATTTGGGTTTATCAGGAGAAGGAGGAGAATACTCTTTGAAAAAGAAGTGAGTTTAGGTGTAACTGAGGCAGTTAGAAAAAAGGGTGTTCCATTTGAGAAAGCAGTCAAATATAATGATTAATTGCCTATGATTTCCCGGTTCCATCCTGGGAAATTTATCAAACTAAAGATAAATTCTGGTTAAAATTTATCAACAGATATCTGAAGATTTAGCGAGCAATTTGACAGGCAATCCTGAAGGAAGGAGAGAAATAGATAATACTAAGAAGAAGAAAATACTTGGCTGTTTTTGATTTGGATTTTAAACCAATTGCAAAAAGATATTCCTGTTCCACAAGTGTTATTTTCACTACCATCTCCACAGAAAATGGAGAGATTTTAGCAAAAAGGAATCAGGAATATTTTGGAACGAGGAGGATCAAAGTGATTATTATAAGTTGAAAGTCACGGAAATCTTGACCAATTGAAGGCTTATCCTTTTTAATACGCGTTTTATCACGTTCCAATGGATAAACTTTGAATTCCAAAATAGCAACTGATGCGAGGGATTGATGATAAATTTGTTGAGGTCGGACACAACCGAAGGGACAGCAAAGCACAGGATCCCTGACTTAAATATCTCTGAACCAAAAATCTGAGTGGGCCTGAAGTGAGGGATTCGATTCCATCCTTTGGGGGAGTCATTGGCAGCTGGAAAAAAATCAATTCGATGGAATGAATTGATTTCCATTACCGAATAAAGCCGTAGCGGGCTGAGAAAACAATATCAGGATCAATCGTCAAACCTCTCTAAGTGAAGCTGAGTACTGCGTAGCCAGAATAGAGTGCGGGAGAACCTGGTAGATTCCATTCTCGCGCCAAACAACTTGGCCCCTTCACCACTTCGTTCGCATATTCTGTTAATGCCAGTCGATAGACTTTCATAGACTGCGATGCCATGCTGCAATCGCATTATCTCATTCTTTAGGAGCGCAATCCCAGCTGACACATCGATTCATTCTAGTGGCTTCGATTGCCAATGGAAAAAAGTCCGATCCCATCCCACCTTCTAAATCTTCTTGATCCAAAGTAATTCACACCAAGTCGCATACAAATCCGCAATTCGTAGATCTTTTCAGATTGGATGGTGTCAAAAACGGTCTTGCGCTGAAGCGGTCTTTGTGGATACACCAAGCGCATCGGCTAGGGTACCAGTAGTCAAGCCGGATAGCTTCTTTTAGATTTTCAAAGGCCATTCTTTGTCAATTCCATTCCGAATGTAATCCACCCGATTCAGGGGCTCATCGATCCAGCCAAGCGCTAGATCCAAAATGACCGACCGGAAATTTTCCTCGTGAAATAGGTGCCATCGACTGATTCATTGAACTTCTTGATTCTTCTTTGCCTCATTACAATCGGTAATATGTCCACTAATATAAACGTTAATTTGTCAATTAAATGATTTTACACATGAATTATTTTTATAGGACCCTGACAAACTGAAGGGAGGAGGACATAGGAGTTTATTCAGTCCTTGACCTTTCAATCGGGGTATTTTAGCTACCTTCATTGGATTTTCATTTTCAATTTTTTCAATTCCTCATTTAAAACTCTAATCCCCTCCATTTCCATATTCCAGCCGCTCACATTTTGGTGGACCTCGATGCTGTAAGAAGTCAGAACTTCGGAGGTGACTTACCCCTCGATCAAGTAGATCGCCCGACCTTTGAATGGATATTTTTTCCACCATTGCGGGAATGAACTGTTGTCGATCCCCAGTGGCCTCCCGATCTACGAAAAGTCCCAAAGTTTCATCACGTTCGCCCTTTGATTCGTGCGAGTGTAATTTGACCGTTGACGAGGTAGCCGATGAGTTGTACGGTTTTGCCAAGGTAGCTCTTGAGTTCGGGCGCGCGAATACCTTGGATAGTTTGATTCTTTTTACCAGGTGAAAAAGGCGAATCCAGTGGAAAGCTCTAAGATGTCGATCTGATCGACGATCTCCTGTCGAATGTCGGATTTTCTTTCCAGGTTGCGGCACCGCGGCTGTTGCGGAAGTTTGAACCCGCTATCCCCCTTGAATAGATCCGCTGGTCCTGGAATCACTTTGCGCCCTTTTTGGGAGGGGGGGGGATGAAATGTGCTCCAGAAAGCAATTCGGGCTTATTTTTTCCCACGTTAAAAAAACTAAGCAGGCCTATCCGGATCAGGGATTCAACAGGTTGCTCCCAGACTAATGCTACGCTGGCAGTTGGAAAGTCCAGCAATTCCGGCATAGTGCCCATTTTTTTTGGCGATCACTGAGCAGTTTTTCTAACAAGAGGGAATTTCTCCAAAATATTTCAAATGTATAAATCCCAAATAGACGTCTGCCAGTAATCCGGGTCAGGTAATCGCTTTTCGTTGATATGTGGCGCTTGGATATCCGCACCGTTCATTCGGAGCCTCGTGATTGTAAATCGGTATGGTAGAATCCGCCAAAATTATGACCACCCCGACCATAAACTCCAATGCGGAAATAGGCTTTTAGGGTATAAACTGGTAGCTCTTACGCAAAAGAGGCCGAAATGCTCCCTTGGCAAAGGAGAGACGCAAAGCCTTGAATTCTTGATACCCAGACTTCGGCAGTTCAGGTTTATCGGATGGCCTTTTTCTTTGCAGTTTACTGAAAAAAAAACGGGATCCTTCACTCGGTCAAATTCATTCCCTTGGAGCGCGGATTTTTCGCTCAGTTCCCGGACGCAAGACATCAGCCTTCCCGGAGGCTCAATCCACCGAAATGATGCCGCCACTTGTGATTACACTCTTGATAGACCATGATTCCCGTAGGTCTCCGGCATGATTCTCCGCCATCAGGATGAGCCATTTCTCGCCTTTTGATCGATGTGGCGGAGTTGTATTCGCGGCATCATCACCGATCGGGCTACTCCGGGACGAATGATTGAACTTGCCAGCGACCGAGTCGAGGATTTTTTTTCGGGGGTTTTTCGGGGGGGCTTTTTTTTTCCCAAAGCTTGGCCAGTAGCATGCGCAATGGCGGGCGATTTCTACATAGAGGCCCCGAATCGTATGCCCGTTTCCCGTAGTCTGTGCTTTGATCTTTGGGTCTTTTTTGAACTTGCTCTACCTTGTCGGATATTCGACTTTCACTCCTTGATTCTCATTAGATGATCTGAATGGGCAGACTTATGTGTCCAGGCCACGCTTGACTCAGGATATCAAACTTGTGCAAGCCAATATCCTCTGCAAAACATTGCATTAAATCGTATGTGCAAGTTGGGAAAGCCCTTTGGAGGCATTTCTGTTGCCAGTATAATAATTGAATCGGCTTGTGTGAAATCAAGATTCCACAGCATGAATTGTCAGGATGCGAGGGCATGTCGTGGATGGGACCTTGGACGTATTTCAGAATCAACTTACGCCGTTATTGATCAGGGATAAATTCTTGCTTTACCGGCATAGTGGATCAGCGATTCGATCTCCACTTTTTGGGAGACCAAAGACTTTTCCTATTCCCGCAACATCGAGATTGGCTGGAAGGTCGCTGTAGGAATCCCAGGCAGCGCAACATGCTTCATGACTGACTTTGATGTTATTTTTGAAAATATAGGCTATCACTGCGTCCCGATCGGTCCAACTGAAGTCGATATCGAAATTCAGGGGGATTTTCCCGATATAGATGAATAAAACGCGTCGATAAGTATAGTCCAATTCAATCGGGTCCACATCTGTGATTCCCAGGGACAATAGGCTACAATGCTATTGCACCTGAACCCGGCCGACATTTGATAGAAGTTTGCGCTCTTTGCGCAAAATCACGATGTCGTAGTTGATCAGGAAAGTAGGAGGGTAAAGACTTCTGTTGGATGAGTTCGAGTTCCTTTCGATCCTTGGTTATGTTGGAGTGATATTGGGATAGCGATTTACATCCGCACCTTGAAGCCTTCCTGCTCGCAGGTAGTCGAAGTCCCTCCCAATCCGAAAACCGAGGATGTCTCGTCGGTTTTGCCCGCTGGAAATAGAAGCGAAAAACTGACAGCGTTCGAGGATTTTTTGTGCATTGGCGATCAGGTAGCTGTGATTTCGGCGCGTGCTACCATGTCGGCCCATAGCTGTAGAAGCGATCGGAGGGATCAAGCTGTCTTCGATGGGAAGCTTGCCTAAAGCAGCGTATTCAGATCCATTGTTCGCAAAAGTCGATGTGCGTGAACCCAACTTGGAGGTGAATTCAAACGGACTGCATGAGTATGAGTTTGTCTTTGTACTTGTACCAAGGAGGAAACAAGACGATTGAGCTTGTATGCGGGGTTGTACACCGGATGAATTCATTTTCCGAATGACCAAAGTAAGTATTTTCTCAGGAAAGCGGATAGATGATGAAGCTGTTGAAGAAAGCCGGTGCGCGTTTTTCAAAAGGCTTTTTGGTGTACCAAATGATCGGAAAGGTGGCCATGTGAGTTCGCTAGAATCCTTCCTGATTTTGGGCTTAGACCGACATAGGATTTGATTGGTGCCATTTGCGGAAATCAATACCAATTACCGGATGGGGGAATTCTGCCTTTTTGGGCAGCACGGATAAAATGGGAAAAGTCCCCGCAGTGCAGTTGATATCGGTTTGAGCCGCAAAAAAGCATCGAATCGCTTGGCCTTTGCATCCGCAACCAATGCTTCGACAAGACATCGTAGCCGTATTTGAAAACTAAAGTGGGAGTGCAGTGGGTGAACATGGGGTCATTTTCGAACGAAAAGAGAAATCTCCGTTGGTTGTTTTTTGAAATAGGGATAGGGGCTGAAATAGAACTTTTTTGAAATTATGCCTTCGAGCGAAATTAGCGTCTTTGTAATGAAACTGCTTGCGCAAATAGGGCCTTTGGTTGAAATACGGCTATTTCACCGACCGAAGGAAGGTGTATTTCCACCATATTTCAATTATATTCTCCTTTTCCAAGATGTTAATAAATCAACAAATTAATGTTTATAAATGTAGTCAAAAAAATCACTCAGATGCAAGGGCAATGGAGGGAATTGTCGGATGATTTGGAGTAAGATCAAAAAAAAATGCGAATGCTTAAACCCAATGGAAAATTGTCAAAGTTCTACTAACCACAACCGACAAACCGAACAACTGACAAACCGACATTCCCACAACTGCTTCCTATCCAACCTAATCCATCTTCCCCAACAAGCCAGGCAATCCATCCAAATTCCAAAAAAAAGCCCCTTTGTGCGATTGAGCTCAGGGTCGATCTGGAAATTTTGAGCATTTCTGAAATCAGTTTTTCCCAAAAACCGTTCGATCAAAAAATCACTCCAGTGGAGGTACAAGAATCTCTAAAAACCTCCCACCACTTCACATCTGCTTGAGTAAACTTGGCTTCATTGCATTCGACAGGTATGAAAGTTGTTTTTTGATCTGGAGATTGAAGAAACTGCAGGTAATTCGAGCTGACAGCTATCGAAGCTTGAACTTCCAATAAAAATGGATTGCGCAAGTATTGAAAATGAACGCCCAGGATCTTACAATCCTTGAAAGCGACTTGTTGAAAACCCGCCTTAAAACACCTTCACATTACTAAGATCACAACTGGTAAACCGAGCATTTTTCGAAGCTAAAACCATTAAATCCAGCCCAGAGAAATTGCACGGCTTTGAAATGGCAACCTTCGAAACTCGCCCTTCTCTAATGGTTCTTTGTTGAAAAATTCTTATTTGAAAGTTTTGGTGGAATGGATAAGGCATTCCAAAGTAATAAGTTTTTGCGACAAATAGTCGAGGTCTTTCAAGGTTCTTCGTAAATCTTACATCATAATTTACATCCTGCCCAAATTCCACTTCCGGATCGTCTCTTTGATCAGTCCAGCCACTTTTGCATTCACCTTTTGGAAATATTCTTTGGCTGAGCTTCATTGAAATTGGATAGCCCTGCCCTTCTTGATACCAAACCCAATAGAGGAAGGGAAAAGGTACGGCTGACCAAGTTCGGTCTTAGGATTAGGCAGTGGCTAGGTCAGCATTTATTTTTCCTTGTGCACCAAAAGTTGGGATCAATCGCTTGGATGTATGCAGTTCGTTTGAGTCCGGCATGTCCACCATCTTCTTTGAAAAACCTCCATGGTCCACATCCGAAGCGTAAGGCACCCACCAATTGATCACATAGGGTACCGGATGCCTAGCTCAGGGCAACTTCGCCCCGCTATTTTTTGTAGGACGGCAGTTTGTCCGCCTCCATAACCATTTAAATGATGATAATTTTGAATCCATTTTTTGCAAGGCCCTTCAAAATATCTCTAATAAAGTGTGGTGGCGGTAAGCTCCTCGGTATTCTGAAAAGCCCTGGGCAAAGCGGCCATGCTCCCGGTGATTCCATAATTTTTAGTGTTGAAGCAATCATCGCATTAAGTTCGGTGGGGCAATAGCTTTTTGCCATGGCAGTTGGAGCTGTATTGTGCGGGCGCCATTGTTTGATACGCGTGCGGCTCGAGCGTTCCTGTGGGCAGCAGAACGGTTATTGATTTTCTCGGGAACGAAATCAGCAAATTTCCATCAATTTGATTCGATTCCATCTCCCGAAGTGGAGGGGTTTTGCTGCGCAAAGGTGATAGTCTGAATTAAAAGATCAGAGAAAGTGTTGATGCTTAGAAATCTCATAGTAAAAATATATTTGCGAAAAATAAGCCTTTCTGAAAACAAATAGATGGCTAATCAGCCGGGGATGCGAGTCCTTTTTTTAGGGATTGAATAATTAAGAATTTTTTCCTGGAGAAAGTTTTTTTTCAAATCCGCTTTGAAATAGCTGCTTATGTGAAATGGATAGCATTCTTCTTTTTTGGGATTTTAAATCTTACCCAATCCAAAGCTTTAAGTCACTATCGTAATTCAAGGACAAAATCACAACAGTCCATTCTCAGGAAAAGATCTCGAGTGCAAAATCTTTATCCGATGTATTATTTTAAAAACCAATCAAAATGAAAAATGAGCTAATCAAACCTGTAGGCCTGGTAAAAAATGCCAACCGGAGGGAGTTTGAGAAAAGGGAACCTTATCAGTTGCAGAGCTGGCCTATTGTTGGTAGGCTGTATGATGAGGATGGACATGATGCCCACCAATGATGGATGGGTGGAAGTGAGTTGGGTTCTGGCGATACTGGAATTTAAATTTAATGCCTATGCGCTGCGAGCAACTGAGAAGCTTGCTTTCTTATGGAAGCTGTTGTTGCAGGAGGATATTTGGCAAACGCCAATGCAGAAGAAAAGACGATCATGGGTGACTTGGAAAAGCATGAGAGAGCCCATAGAGAATTTTTTAAGCGGCCATTGGGAAGTTATGGCCATGCTTTAATTTGGAAATTGATTTTCTCAATTGATTTTAACCAACGAGCTTCTGTATTTGATGCAGCAAAGACATTTCGAAGATTATAGGAGTTGCGGCTTACAAGGTTGCTGGCCCAGTTTTTGGAAAGTGCAGACCTTCTTTTTGATTGCGGGTAAAATTAGTATCTGTTGAAGCTAGACATGCCGCAGCAATTCGGTTGACTTGATCAATCCTGGCCAGCTATTTCCGCTGGTGATGATTTGATTGAATGCCAAACGGGGCTTGAGCGGAACTTGAATTCCACTTCAAGATTGAACCCGCAGCAAGAATTATGTAAAAGACTCGATGACTTCAGGCTCAATTTGCCTTCTTAATTCCAACTTAAATTCTAAAGAAATGAACTTATTAAAATATTAGAACAATGTGCTCGCGACAACCAAAAACTCCGGAAGAGAAGGATACCTTTTCTCAAGAAGAGATGCATTTCGTCAGTTTTGCGATAGTGAGATAAGAAAGTGGCTATGGCTGCTGTTCCACTGGAATTTTGACGGCTTTGCCTACGGCTAGCCGAAAGCAGATACCGCAAGTTGATTGGTGTATGAATTTGGCATTCTGACCTTAGACACTTAGAGTATCGTTATTACCAGCGACAGGTTGGAATCTAATGTGATTTACTGCAGCCGAATCGGAGTGATTTTCAAAAAAATCAGAGACCATGAGTTTAGCTTCACGTGAAGTTTTATGCGAAGAAGTTTATTTCAAATGTACTGAAAGAACACCCGTTCCAGAGCCTGATTTTGATTTTACAGCAAAAGGAAATTTCTCTCCATTCACAGATTACCCCTACATTCTCTAGCACTTATCTCCAAGGCATTTGAGGATACAGGCGTAAGAGCTTACCAAGGGTCAGGCCAGCTAATGTAAAAGAAAATGATGTTCGGTTGTTACAGGCCAGCGTATCTATTCACTCTGGGAAGCAAGGACATGCGTCAATGGTAAGAAAGACTTCGAACCAAAAAAGGCCTAGATTTACTGTTAAAGGGTGGATCACAAATGGTTCACGCGGTTAACACTGCCGGCCCCAACTCAGGGGATTTCATACTGGATAGAAAACGTATCTTCACGCTGGGGTGATGTAGTAAGCTTGACTAGATTGATGGCAGGTGCAGTATCCGAGCATGGATGAGCCGGTTAAACTGGACAGCCAAGTGCTTAGGAAATTGCTCGTTGTTTTTGCATAATAAAAAAATAGGAGTTGCGATGGTTAGTTGGTGTCGCATTCCGAAAGGGGCGCGGCACTTTTTTTTTTTGAAAAAACTTATAAAAAGCGGCAATGTTATGCCAAAGGTTTTCTCTGAGAATGTTAACAAATGGACAAGGCATATTCAATTTATCGCGATTTGGGCTTTGGGGCTCAACCTTAACTTTGGAGCATAAGTGATCCCGATTGGGCTTTCAATTTTTAAACGCTGTGTGTGAATCCCATGATGGTACACTTATTAAAGGGTAGTTGATTCTATCAAAGTGTGTGTGCAAGGGAGAAATTCCGATACAGAGGGAGCGTTGAATGTTTGGTTTATGTGCTAAATCTGGATGCTTCAAAATCCTTCCAATATCATCCCTATTTTTTTCATGACCTGAGTAGAAGCTTCATTTCCAATTGAAGCCATGGAAGGACTCATTCTATTCCTTGATTCGCTGGCAAATTCTAGACAGCGTTTTGCTCCTTCCGAAGCATAGCCCTGATTCCAAAAACGCTTTATCGAGTCCGCCATCCAATATCTTACGCAGGGTGTGAAATTGCCTCGAAAGCTTTCCAGCCCAGTCCAATCATCCGATGAAATTTGCTGTTTTAAGAGTTCGACAGCAAAGTAGCAATAGCCTCTATTTTCGTACATTTTATTCATTCGTTCCATCATGGCTTGAGATTTCTTCGGACTGAAAGGGCTTGGCAAAATAGCGCATGTCTCGGTATCCGCATTCATAGCGGCAAACTCAGGAAGAATCTTTATCCTGCCAAAGGCGAAAGCCAAGTCGCTCAGAGCTGAAGAGGAGGGATGGATTCATTTGGGAAATTTAGGTTTTCTTGAAAAAGTAGATTGTGGGGATGTTTGTTGCTTGGTTAGAATTTTGATTTTCCTGTAATTCTCTCGATCGTTAATTGGAAAAATAAAACATGGTTTTATTCGGTTACGAGCGAGAATTTACGTATTCTTAATTCTATAGTGATCAATAACCTGATCAAATCTGAAATAAGAAGGCGGCGTATTTTTTAAGGTCGCATATCACTAATTACCATTTTCCAATTTTTCAAATTTTCTAAATTCTTCTCACACCAACCACCCATTAAAAGGATTAAATCGTTCTTCTCCCAATGCCCATGCCTACGCTCGGCCAGAAACGCTTTTTTCACCGAATTTTCCCCATGATTTTGTCCAACGCTTGATACAGGATTGATCTGCTTCCCTGTGTGTCTTCGAAGAGTTGGATCTGATAGTTGCCATAGGACCAGGGGACTGCTGAAGCGCACGCGATTTCAAGTCGGATGAGCATCCGGCGGTTTGTAGAGCTTTTGCGAAAAGAGCTCCTCCACCAGCGGAATCAGCGTTATGGATTCCGCGAGGTTATAGGGGATGCGATGCCTGACTCGTTATGGGTTATCAAAAAAAATCTGTATAGCGAATCTTTACCACTCACCCGCAGCCGAGAGTTGCCGTTTTTGGCGACAGCTTGCCGGTGAGTTGCCCGTCATCGCTACGAGGCGTCCGCCTCCAGCATACGGGCACGTCGATGGTGTCCTGCTCAAAAAGTGTTTTCCGTAGAGGATCGACTTGCTGTCTTGAGTTAGGGAGTCACGACTGAAGTCGATGCCATGTGCTTTTTCCCAAGATCATGGTCCCGTTTTTTCCGAAAAGGTGGCTTGCAGGAGTTCGGCCGGCATTTGCTGGAGTGTGAGCACTTTTCACCGCCCATATTATTAAAGTGCTGAGAGGTCTTTTCGCCGATCATCGGGATTTTTTCGCACGGAAAGGAGGGCGAGGAAAAGTTTCTTCTTCGCCTTTGTAGAATTTGTTAGGCATTATTCGTTTTGCTTCCACCGTGGCGGACTTTGGAGGACGCGTTTTTATTTCCGGATTAGTCCGAGGGAAATCGGCAAATTCCGGTTTCTTTTGATGATGGCGGGCTCTTGATTTGCTGCGAAAGCTTAAAGCAGCCGAAGAAAGCATTTCCATTCCCGTCCCATGTCAATGTAAAAACTCATCGATGGAGGGACTTCTCAAATAGTGGTAAACCTTCCTCCCGGAATGATCTCGGTGACTATCATGGGATTTTTGGACTTTACTGTCTCAAAAAGGTCACCCCGGATGATCAACGCCTCGGGGGCCAAAGTTTGCCGCGGCTGTCCGCATAGGCATAGCCGAGTGTCGCCAAACTTCCCGTGCTTTCGTAGCTACAGGGAAGGCGACCACGCCCCGATTTTTTTTTTTTTCCCCCCCCCCCCCCCCCCCCCCCCAAAAAAAAACACCGAACCCTCCAATAAGGATAGGGTTTTCCATTCAATCGGCTGTCAAAACAGCCGCTTCCACCGACACCAAAGTTAGGAGGGTCTAGAATCCATGTGTACGATTATTCCGCTTCCCACTTCCATTGCTTATTGTTAAATTTAAATTGACATTTTCTGTCTATTAATTTAATTCATTTTCTTATATTTGGTGAAGGAAAAAAATAGATGACGAGGTTTGGCGAAGAATGTTCATGTGGTACGTCATTGCGAGGGGACAGTCACCCGTGAAAATTCATGATTTGGAATGTGTCAACGAATTCTTTTTCCCGTCCGAAAAGCCAAAACTGGTCCAAAGGGAAAACAGGATTGCTTTCCAGATTAGCAGAGTTGATTTGCTAAATCCTTGAATTCCGTTTTCATCCCTCGCCAAATGGACGTGTTTATTGGATGGGCTACAAAATTGAAAAGCCCCTCTTTAAAAGAAAGAAAACCCAAAAAATGGGAGGAACCTTCTAAAAAACACCCCAAAAAATAATCCTTCTATCTTCCTTTACGCTTT
>Ga0163217_1022518_pt1 | contig 11801 bp, 3 predicted proteins | sample SynspAceP_FD_185933 | JGI IMG/M metagenome (GOLD analysis project Ga0163217, IMG submission 185933) | Saline lake microbial communities from Ace Lake in Antarctica - Synechococcus sp. Ace-P (PacBio error correction) | ecosystem: Environmental > Aquatic > Non-marine Saline and Alkaline > Saline ... | reverse complement strand
ACGTATGTGAAATTTATCCAGTTTCTAGTCGCACGCTAGTTAGAAAATCGAAACCTAGCTCAATCATCAAAATAATATCGCAATGATGTAGTCATTAGCCAAATCAAAAAAATTGGTAGCAATTAGAGTCACTAGTAAAAACCGATGCGCTAACTTCTAAATTTCCACTTTTCATAGTACATGTGGCGCCAAACAATATCTCACCCAAACTCGTATTTAGAAAAATTTACTTACCCACTTGCTGGAAAATGATAATTAGGAAGCACTGACCACACTGCTGGGATTTTAAAAGGAATTTTGTGCCTAAAACCATTTATGGGTATAGGTCGTGGTATTTGTACCAATCCAACTTCTATAGATTCCTGTCTCAACTCAGGGATTAACCTACTTCCATGGGTAGTTAAAAATTCTGTCGCTTAAGATTTCTTCGCGAGTCTAACATCTCGGGTATGATTAAGGCCCCTAATTGTTATTATTACAGCGATTCATATATCATCAATCAATTTAACTTTACATCCAAGTAGTTATTCATTTTTTTAGACGTTCGGTCCACGTATTTTTTCATCTTACTCTATGTAATCGTTAAGATGAACTAATTTTTTTGGCACAGGCGACTTAAAAATCCCATAGATGTCTTGTTTGGTTTTTGGCCTCCCATCCAAATCTTACTTTTCTATTCCGTTACTTTCTGTCTATGTCCTTTTACCTTCAAATAAATCATCATCATTCCAAACCATAAACCATATATTTTGGCGGTTTTTATGAAAATGTATTTATCGAAAACAAAAACAAAGCTCTTTTTTCGTCTTTAAATACTTCGATAGGCCTTTATATTAATCTTCATTATTACTTAAAGGCTCAATCGACAAACCATTCATTAACTATTATTTCCGTCTCCTAGTGGGGGGAAAAAGCCCCCCCCCCCACGGCAAAACTTGTTCAAAAAAAAATAATATTCTTTGGCCGTTATCCCGCTACTCGCAAACGCTGCTAGTAACTTTTTTTTTAAATAATGGCTCATAGGTTTCAGTAGTTTCCCTAAGCTCTTCAGGAAAAAGCTTAAAAAGTGCCTTTCGTCAATTATTTCTGGGTCCGTTAATTATCTCTTGAGATATTCAGCTTTGGCCGTCACCCATTCTTTTCTCAGGCTTGTTTCTGTTTGGCTAGTAGCGCCATATCTTAAAAAACATTTTAGGTTTTTTTGGCGAAGAATTTAGCCCCTTTACCAACTTCTAATCTTTGAACTATAACCATCACATCAGCCCGTTTTAAACCAGGAACCGTCCTGGTCAAGGCCATAACCATTCAAAGAACCATCTCCCATGTTTAGAGAAAACACTTCGGGTCTCACTTATTCTCCTGCGCGCTACAGCTATAGCTTACTTTATCTGGAGGTATCCTCTCTCTTTAAACTCGCCCTAGCGCTCACGATCAGTATGCCTAGTCCAATCGTACCACATCGCTAACCATATCAGAGAAACAAGTCGTGTCCTGCTCGCTGCAGTCGATATATATAAGTATTTGGATCTTACCCCTGTTATTTTTTCATCATGCAGCGTTAATATCTTCGAGCATGGCATCGTGTACCTCTTTTTTTAATCGTTGCATAATCCGAAACTTTTAATCACCCATGATTATCCCCCGCAGTGTTTCTTCAATTCATATATCATATTCATCTCGCGAAGGTTTTCATTATACGGCGATAAAGCTGTCTGTTTAGGTACATAGTATAATAGGATTAGCTTTGATAAATACCAACAGCATCTGACATGTACCCCTACGTAAAATGCGTGCGTACAGGATGGGCCCTGTATAAAAAAATCTTCTAATAAACGATTCCGCTTAGGTATCTTTTAAGTCGTCCAACATACTGATCGAGGAAAAAACTAATCGATTGGAGGTACAGTTTCTGCACTTCTATTCTCAAACACGCATACGTATCTTTGCCACCTTTTATCTTGCAGCCTTAAAGATTTTGATTGATACCTTCGCTCCCATTTTCAGGGTTTTAAACCTCCAAAAAGGGTATCCAAATTTTACTTGTAGGAAGCACTACTGGGGTTGCCGTATATTTAGCGTATTTCCTCTCCCCATGCAATTTTTATGAACTTTAAGATTATCTACTCTCTTTAGTATATATGGATGCAGTAGTAAACCGTTGCACGGAAATGTATCACTGATACATTTTCGTTGATCTAAAACACTAACAGCGGGTAAAACCTTCTGAGCCAAACAAGAATATTCTTCTTCTTTTCATCTAAACCAAAATATCGAACCTTTTGAGGAACCATCCGTATAAATTTCTTAAGGTAGATACCCCATTTTGTCCTGTTTGAAAACTGGCTACCGTTTAGTGAGTCTTTTGGTAACCCCTTTTTTTGCTCCGGAACCGCTCCAATTTGTGGGTGTGCTTTTTTCTACAATTTTATATTGTGAAAAAGTATGTTTCATGACCTGAAAACAAAAAATTACTTGTCCGATAAAATTTTGGGCCAAGGTGGTCATGACGATCTCCTTAAACTCTCTTATAAAGTTTATTTTGCGTATCTCGCTTCGAAGGCCCCCGCAGTTTTACTCAAAGATATAGGCCAATGCTACCTAACACGGGTTAATGGCCACACTTTATTGTAGGAAATAATTGTTGTTTTAAAGAAAAATTGGCCTCCATGAGGGACCATAGGTAAACATAGGATGATGCCAATTGCCAATTAGTGTGGTACGCTCCGGTTTCTCTTTGATAATATCTTGCTATTTCTATCAAAAACTTTCTCTACTTTTTATATTACAATTATATTTTAGTTCCTGGACGTTTGTCCAATTTGGTTAAAATTCCATTCTGATCCCAAGTACAAGGACAATATCTTCCTCTATTTTTAGAGTTTCAATTTAGGGGCCACCCATTTTTTTGGAAAAAAAACTTGATCAACTACTTAATTTTTTCTCAATATATTTGCTCTCTTTTGAGGCCAAACAAGACCTCGTTATACCAATTCAATTTCCTGGAATAAAAATACTATTTGCCCTTAAAAATTTTCCAAGTAGCTTATTTGAGCGTCCAAATGACTTTGAAGCAATTCTTAAATGCTTTCGTTAGGAATCTCACTGGATCTGGTAAACCTTGCAGGAGTAAATATTATCGCCTAAAAAAAAATTGCCGTACTATTTGCTATTCGCTTTCTTTAATTTTTTCTTTAAATATGTTTAATGCAGGATTCAATTCCTCCATAAGGAGGATAGCCCTGCGTCCCCAATTAAATAACAAAGGTATGCAAAATTTCTTAATCAGTTCATTTTCATCTTGACTGTTTAGTGCTTGAATTTGGTATTTAGCTTTGTAGGTAGCAACACCCAGAGAAAAAAAAGAGAATTATATAAGCGTTAAATGTTTCGCATTAGTTGGCAATCAAAGTGTTATAAAAATTTGTAAATTTGACCGCTGTAACTTTATTCTATGACGGGACATTGTATCCAAAACTGAAGCTTATGTTAAATTGATGCTACTTAGCGAAAAACTCGGACAAGGCTTATACCTATATCACAAATTTGAGACTACACCCAAAAGAGTCGTTAAAAGTATTAAAGAATACTAAACTTTTACCGCCCAGCTAAAGAAGAAAATATTGCATCCTTATCGCTGCATGGCTTCACGTATGTGGGTTACACCCTAAGTAAAACAGATCACGAAAAACACATGGTGCTGTCATTGGTCTCAAAGATTTTTTGGCAAAATAGGGATGTGATGATGATTTTATCGCACAAGTAAGTGCCTTAATTTAGCTACAAAAATTGGTTCATGACCCAAAGTTTGGCCCGAGGAAATCATTTTAAGGATGCAGATGCTCTATTTTGCACCAAATAGTTATCTGCAAACTTACAGAGCTATTACGTGTAGGAACTCGATTAATTTAAGATATGGCAAAATTCACGACAAAAGAATGGCGCCTAAAAAACATTGAAACTTACTCCGGGACAGAACAGATTTTTACAGATTATGCCGTAAAAAAACTGGCAAAACCCATGAAGATGAAAAATTTAGCAATTCTTCTCAAAAAGAACAAAAAAATAAAAAAACTTTATTAAGAAAGAAAGTTAAGTAAGTCTTAAAATAAAAGTCCTGAAAGAGGGTAATCAAAACCCATGTTCAGGTAACGATGCGGCAATCCACTTAAAATTAGTTGATATTGCAGACACCAAAGGCTTAATTTCTATTGTCTGTAAAACGCGATTATCATATCGTTAATTTTAGCCAATTTTAATTCCTAAATTAGACAATCCCAAGCAATTGATTCTCGTAGTGCTGCAGCAATTTTTGTGGTTTTTAGTGTTATTCGATGATCATGTCTATACTAGCTACAAGACCATGTAAACCAGTGGAGGAATTTACAAAGAAGATGTGAAAAATTAAGAAGGAATCTTTTTGTTTTTTGAAATTTTCATTAAAATGAAATTACAGGATTCGAGTTGGGCGATTCAAGAAACTTATTAAAGATCAAGGAATATGTGTTTTAACTCATACTAAAAGATTGTACTTTCTGGGCTTAGTGGCTTCAATATAAAAAATATAAATTACTACGCTGCGCTCACTTACCAATTTTTTTATGATTCGGAATGATTATTGTTCTTGTTATCGTCTTTTTTTTGTAGCCTTAAAATTTTACGGACCCAGAAACGTATTTCCAATTTCACAAACTAATACGCATGTAGATTTTTAAATACTGATCATCAGCCATAAGATTTTCATAGTATATTTCTTTTTTCGGGGCGAAAGGCTAGTCGCGTATTGATTATCAAACGTATCGCTTTTTAGAACCGTAACACCCTGAAGACCTTCCAATTCTAAAATTTCTTATTTACCTCCCAAAACAACCTTGTAGATTTTTAAAAAATTTTCATCGCTTCTTAAAATACTCTAATTCATCACTTTTTTGAGCCCACGTAAACTACCACCATTTTTAGCCTGTTATCGTTAAGCGGAAGATTTGGTACCTTTAATAAAATGATTTATCAATCCTTTTTTAATATTTCTACCTGGCATTATTAAGTTCCATCACGTCAAACCGCTTTTTCGTCCATTCTGAATCTGAGTGGATATGCAGGTATTATACACCAGATAAGTTGATGCCACATCTAGGGAACTGTAGTTCTGGCTTTAAGATGGTAGTGTCGTTTTCCATTTTCGCACATTACCTGTAACTGCCATAAGCGTAAGTATTCTTAAATACAACATATGGGAAACGGCTGGTTCTTCAGCTTACTAGCAGCTATGTACATGTAATGCTCAACACCGTCTGTTTTTATACCGTTCAAAATAATTTGATAGGAAACATTTCTTTGAGCTTCTTTTGTCTTTCGTCAAGTAAATGATGAAAGTTTTTTGTTGATTACTTACACTTCTGATCGTAATTTCTACGATGATTCGTAATATGATTTTGTTTGGGGGTCTATGTTTAGATTCGTAGGCGATAATCAAAGTCAAACGAATCCTTCATGTGCATTGGCCTTTGATGGAAGCAAAAGATGGTACTATTTCTTTGTGAATAAATTTAAAAAATAAGTTGTTTCACTATTGGTATGTAAAAGACATCTTTAACCTCGTTGATATACTCTTGAACTCTAAACAATAATTCCTCTAAAATCGGAAATTTTTAACTTTTTATGAGCCAAAGTTTAGAAACTCCCTTGATTTCAGAAAGTGTATCATTAGATCGCGCTGAATTCCCAATATTTCTTTGCAAGGGGAATTCTTTATATCTGTTTGACCCGTATAAGGGACTAGACATCGTTTAAACACTTATTTCTTTAAAAGAAACTTGTTTATTTTCATTCCATCGATTCATAATTGTCTTGCTTCTTCCTTAACTTCCAGTAAACAGCGCTATGTACAGAGTAACATTCGTGTTGAATATGGTCGATTCTATTTACCTCTTCGTTCATGGAGCGTAATACGCCAACTAAACAATAAAAGGCATAATTATCTTCTAGTTATGAGCATTTACACTGTTCAGTTGCATTTTTTTTCATGGGACACAAGTTCTAAGAAACGCCCAAGTAAAACTCTCCTTCGCTCGCTATTTGGAGCGAATATCGCGCTTTTAATCCCTTGGTTCTTTTAATTCTTATAGGGGCTTTGCTCCTCCTGAGGCCTCAAATAGCCTAGTCACATCTGAAATCGGCAAAATAAGTACTTTCATTGTAAGTTATGATATGAAGATGTGCAGAGCGCTTCATCACATGGTTCTAATTCATTGTCTTTGAGTTAAAAGCTTTCCAATACCAACACCGAAAACCTTTCAAATTGATTTCTTTTCTAGAATTATAGGTTACAAACCAAGCTTAAATGTCTGAACACACTAAGAAAGATCTCCTAAAGGTTGCATTAAATTCTTCATAAAACCTTCACTACTTCTTTTGCCTTTTGCAATTAACTAGGATTTATTTCTGAAAATGGGCATGTTTATTTAGTCACATTCCAAACATTCGATCGAGATCACAAGCCCCTTACAATAAAAAACTCTTTGGTTGGAATTTTTCTTTCCATAAGGCTAAATCATAAATTCTCTAGAAGTTCGTCGAAATTTTTTTAGTTAGATATCTTTGACTGTATCCGTAGGTTAAAAATTTCCATAAATCTGCATTGTTACAAAATTTCCGTATAATGCCGCATAGATACGCCTGATTTTTTTGTCAGGATCATGTCCTAAAAAAAATAGTGTGTTTAAATTCTCTAAACTGATACTCTTCATATGGGTGGTCGTACTCGTCACACAACTCAATCGTTAACATTCTAAAATTGTACAGGTCATTGCTCACGGTAAGTTTACTGTAAATGAGGAGAAAGATTTCGCCTTACTCTGCAGCATCTTCTAATATTTTTTGAAAACGTTTAGAAACATTAAAGATTACATTATTCATAATGGCAAAAGAAAGCTGCTTTTAATTTCCTGGTCGTTGTTCGTCAAACTCTTTGCAAAAAGTGTCTTGTTAAGATTATTTCAATAATATCTTTATGTTTTCTCTAACAAGCTAATATCAGTAAACCCTTTTCTTTAGTTCGGGATGCGGTGCTTGAAGCATCAAGAATATACCTTGCTTTTTGGCGACAAAAAAACATGGTTCACTTTGCGCTAAAACGTCGTAATTGTTCTAATAATTTATTAAAAACTAATAATTTGATCTAGTGGTGATTGTAGTTACCGCTATCATAATAGTATTGGCGTCTTTCACGATATAAATTACGCAAGAAAACATTATTTAATTATTTAATTTGACCGCTAAATAACCAAAGTTTTTTTGGAGTTTATAAAAATTTATCGCATGTCTTCAAAATACAGATTATCAAGGAGCCTAAAAAATGCAAAGATCTTAGCTTTTGACAATACTTCAAAATTTATTTCTATTTAGCGGATTGCCATTTAGGGGAGGACAATAGCTTTGCCGATTGATTCTTGCCAACACCGAAACATCTATTTTTCACGGCCTTAACAAAATTCTAACTTGAACGAAGGTTTTTTTCATATATAGATTAGGCGATGTGGCGATGAATTATGGGGAAAATACTTAGTTTGATCTGTTTTAATGCGCATAAAATGTCTATTTTTTACTTCAAGATTCTTTAAAAAAGATTAGGTTGCACATTGATTTGGGGAAATTCATTTGATATTGGTGCTTATAAAGATTTCTAAATTAGTTAGCCGCAAAAATTTGGATACTTTACATTTTGACCCTGTGAAGGCTGCACCAAAAGCCTGTTACTCAAGCCCTTGGACTACCATGAAAGCTTATTTCTCTATTAAAACATAAAAGATACCATCAAGAGCTTGTTATTCACTGTTGGATTTTAATACGTTTTGGAAGATGGGGGTCGCTTTTTAGTTCGACTGTTTGCTTTGGAGAACCCTTACAAGTTTTGGGGCATTGCAGATCGACCAGCCCCGGCAAAAAACTATAAAAAGAACTTATAAAAATAGAACGCCAGAATTAAAAATGGATTGTAGAATAAACAAGTATTTATTTTAACTATTGTTGGCCACACCCACAGACCAAGGTTTCCCCCAACCTAGCGAAAATCCCCTTTTTAATGATTGGGCAGCGTGTACATCCAAGAAGTATTACGGGTATTGAAATAAGAACAGGGAGCATATTAGCTTGATAAATGGAATATTAGAAACCACGATGACGGCGTTTAAGAGTTGTTTAAGAGTGCTATTGGAAGGGCCTAAAAAATTAAAGCGACTATCAAAAAAATTAATACCGTTTTAGCATAAAAAGTAATTGGTTTTTTCTTATGTCACATAAAATCATTTTGATTTGCGCTGCTCTCGGGTCTGCGTATAATCCGGATATTATTGAGAAAACTTTAGGTTGCCCTCATGTGGAGCTAAAAAAATAACGAGAAAAAAAAATATTCTTACTGGCCAATTAAAAAAAATCTCAACTGATTTTTTTATGATTCCGGAAACAAAAAGAATCGCATAACAGTGCCTACTTCTTTATTTTAACATCAACTTAAAAACACATTGGCAGGGGTATTTGCTAAATTTACACTTTGACTTAAGTTTTTTTTTAAAATACTATGCGATTTCTTAGTTTGTTATCCTTTTATGTTACTTTTTCAGGGTGTTCTTTCGCAAGAAATACCTAAAACTACGGTAATCAAAATCGAAAGCAAACCAAGGGACTAATGAAAAAGATTGACTTAAAGTTACTTTCAGGAAAAAAAGAATCAATTATTCTTTAAAGATGCCGATTTATTAGCAGAAACTCCCGAAGTGGATATGGAAAGGTGATAATTAGACCTAAAGTATCTATCCCCAATACCGATTTAAAAACAAGCAGGGCAGATTTAGTAATTAAGACCCTAAAAAAGGGAAAAAAGAGATTCAAAATCTGGTGGTTATTTTTCCAAACATGTATTTAGTGAACAAAAAAATAACGGAAAATTTATCGGTGATCGGTTTGTCGTGATCATGAATTACGTTGAACTGAGATTTTAGTAAAGATTACCGTAAATTGGTTGTTTGGAAGTTTGAAACCAAAACTATTTTTAACCGGTGCTTTTAAGGGGTCAAAATGTTTTGATCTACAAAAAAGGTTTTAATCGAAAGAATTGAAGCATTAAACGGGTTACCTCAAGCCCTAATACGGCACAGGTCAATGTCATATATGATGTTGGAAAACTCATTTATGCCAACCAGTGGAATTTATCAACGGGAATCAGAAAGCTACTTTTGGTCGTAGTAAAAGAGTAATGTCGACAATTAGCCATTAACAAAATAAACCGGCCATAAGTCAGCAGTTAAGAGTTAACAAGTTTGATTGCTAATCCGTAATTAATTGTGGAAGAAATTTAAGCTTTTTTAATTTTTATTTCAGCATAACGTTCCCCAGGGCGATACGTTTCTTTAGCGCGTTTTTAAAACATTCTTCTTTTTATAAAAAGTGCACATCCTTAACTTCATATCGTCCATATTTCTAATTTGATCATCAAAATGTGGCGATTTTTGGATCAACCACTTGCCCGCCGGCTAGGATGCTTTTTTGCTTTTACTTTTTAGCGCCAGAATTCTACCACGGCAACAAAACTATATACCCTTGTTCCATATATTTTTTTGTGTTGTTATTATAATTAACTCCGTATGCTGCTAAGCGCCCCACCTACCCGATGCCAATCCAATTTAGGAATACTTGGCAAACTATCATTAAAGGCCTGTTGAATATTCTCCATTAAGCGTTGGTATCTATTGACCTCACCCCAAGGCATTTCCCAGTTACCAAAAATCAGCTGTTAAAGCCTCTCAATGACGGCTTCAAAAACTTGTAAACGTTCCTACTTGGGGGATACTGTGCAAAATAGTTCATTACGCTCCATTATACGTTAGCTCTCTGGGTTGCGCTGCCCATTTGCCCACTACATGTCCTCGTAATAGTGAGCTAGCGTCATGCCTACAGCTTCTTTTGAGCTTTTTTTAAATCCCAATTGTTTTAGTACCGCAAATAGGTCAGAAAGCTTCGGGTTTTTTAGCGACCTAGCTTCATAGGCTTGTTACCAAACCTGGAATTAATTTTCAAAAGCGGGCAAAATACGGGTCGTGTGCTAATTCAATTAAACCATCTAATGTAAATCCAGAACTTGCCCTTTAAGAGTCTTGAATAGCATGAATACCTCTAAAAATTTTCCTGGTCTTTCGGACATTGTAGTAGGGATTAGTCTCTTTTTTTGGTGCTAAAATTCTAAAAGCCGCTTTAAAAGGTTGTAGAATTACAATTTGAAACCACCATTTTCAGGATTTTTAGCAGTAAAATTTTTCATCTACCGTATAAGCCTTGCCAATCGGTCTTAGGATCACTGCGTCAACAGGCACTGAATAATCAAACTTCACACCGCGCTTTTTAGGAACAAAATTTCCATGAAAGTAAGCGATATTGCCTTCTGCATCAAGCGTACACCGTGTTATTCGAAGAAACTTGGTGCGAAATCCTCATCTCCTTAAACCCTTTATAGCCGGCTGTTTTGTTCTTACATAGGATTGCTCCATCTTTTACTGGTTCCAACATCATGCAGAAGCTGTCCATTGCCCGTTCAACGCTATGGGTTATTGGACCGTGATGTGTGTATAGGTTGGAAATTTCTTTTTCGTTTAATCTCATTTTCCTTCTTTATATTGCAAAAGCACTTCGCCCACCGTAACAGGTCGTAATTTCTTCTCCGTATTGTTGATTTACACCAATTTTATCTTTTCAAGCTGAGTAATGGTTTCTTTAAATTCGTCCATCACATCGGTAAGGTAGACCGTATGCATCCATTCCCGTTTTTCATTTAAGCCTGATATTACCAAAAAAAATTGTTTTCCCCAGGTTACTGCGCCATAGGGCATTTAAGCCTTCTTCACTAACTACGATGTACTTCCGGTCTAAACAAGACGAAGGTATGTGGATTAATCAATAATAAGGGATTACTGATTTTTGGTAAGTGTTCCTGAAATCGCAATGCCATTAGAACCTTGAGGTTCTAAGCTGCCTCTTTTTTTTCTTATAGCTAAAATTTTCAGCTTTTGGAAGCCTAGCCCCCTTTTTCGTAAAAAGCTTTAAGTTTACTCGTTGAAACGCTCAATATCGCCGCCTATTAGAACCTTTCGGCTAAGAATACATAAATGGGCAGTCCAAGGTTCTTCACACAATTGAGTGAGTAATTTAGTTGTACTTCAAGGGGTGTGTTTTTTAAGTAATAATTATTGCCATCTTGGCAAAAGCATCATCATAATTTTTTAACCACTCAGGGCTATGTTCATAATTCTCTTTAGGCCTTTCCTCCGTCATAAAAAGCTTATGCCAGACCGTAAATCACCTATATAAAGCCTCTTCACCTTCAAACTTCTGGCCAACCTGCCTGTTGCCCAAAGTATAATTCTGGGTTCTACTCGGTTAAAATCGTCTTCACATTGTGCGTATAATTAATCCGAAAACGGGCATCTGCACTGTTTTGCCATAAATATGGGGAACGCAAAATCATCTCTTATAATTTTCAAACATTGTCGGTATAGGCTTTTGTATTTGTCACTTTCCAAAGCAGACCTGGTTCTGTTTTACAAGGAAGTTAACAAAAGGGAAACGTAATCAAGATAGATTTAGGAAGTGTTTGCATTCATTTGAATTTATGATGCAAAAATACGAATAAATTACTACTAAGTAAATCGAAAATTAAAGAGCTATTATCAAAAAAATTGATATGTTTTTGCCACTCACTCTTGGCGACTAAATATTGAAAAAAGTTGGATCATGTCAGAAAAAAAAGTTACATCTCT
>Ga0163217_1116001_pt1 | contig 11802 bp, 5 predicted proteins | sample SynspAceP_FD_185933 | JGI IMG/M metagenome (GOLD analysis project Ga0163217, IMG submission 185933) | Saline lake microbial communities from Ace Lake in Antarctica - Synechococcus sp. Ace-P (PacBio error correction) | ecosystem: Environmental > Aquatic > Non-marine Saline and Alkaline > Saline ... | reverse complement strand
ATAAGCGGCCAGGCTCTACCCGGCGTAAAGTAATCATCCGACCTTGTCACCCGCAGTTTGCTTCACCGCGATGGCGCTTGGCGCTGTGTTCGCGAAGCGGTTTCAAGGCTTCGCCCACACTGCGCCCTGGTGCCAATCGAACACCGCCTTGGCCTGGGCAAAAAAAACTCGATTGATCAGGGTTGCGGAAACCGCCTGCCTCACCGCTTTCGATCTTTTTTCGCCACCCAGGCAACTGCATTGATTTCACCGATGACCTGCTTTGAGCTCTGCATCCCGGACCATGGTGGCCGGCACCCAGCCCGTCACCGTTGCTTCCCTTGCCGGGAGAGTGCGCTCAGGTCTTTCGGTTTAATCTTGATGCTGATGCTGTCCGTTTCGGCGCGCCCCAATTACCTGTACACAGGCGCCGGGCACTGAGCGATCAAACGCTGACTTGGGCAGAGTCATTGAAGGAGCTCAGGAGGTAACGGGCTTCTTCTCGGAACAGCGCCTCGGGATCGCAGATAGGGCCGCTGTTCCAGTCACGCGTCCAGAATTTTCCGGCGCCCGTTATGGCGTTCCATCACCGTTTGCTGTCGATGTAGCTCAACATTGCGCGGATCGAGTTCAAGATGACCCACAGGACAGGTCAAGGTGGCCCAGAGTTCTGATCCAGACTTACGCAGTGCGGCCAGGTCGGCGGCGGACTCAAGCCGCACCTGATCAAAGCCACCTGCGCGGAAGAACTGCCAGTGGTGGGCCTGTTTTTACTTGTCATTAAGAGTTGTTCCTACGGCAACGGTAAGAAAAAGCTTTTTGTGTCAGCAGAGCGCGTCCGAAAAACGTACCCGAGCCTGATTAGGTATGAGTTAGTAGATACAACCCAAGGGGGATCGCGCCACTGGGGCGCGCAATAAAGCATGGCTAGCGAGAGGGCCGTAGGCCAGGGAAGCCTGCGGCGGATTTAGGGAGCCTACTTGGCAGCAAGGTGTCGCCTCAGAGCAGAACCGTTAGCCGGCCGCCCACGCGGGCAGTTGCCCGCACAATCCAGTTGAGCGCATGCCGTGTTTACAGCGGCCACGAAGAGCATCATGCTGATCAACAGCTTGATCAGATAATCGACAGTTGGGCGATTTCGAACCCAGTTGGGCCGCCATAAAGGGACTGTGCATCTGCCAGAACGCCACCGAAGAAAAAAACAGATAGGTATCCAGCAGATTACCCAACACCGTCACGGAAGTCGGCGGGCGCGATCCACAATGGCGCAGTTGCCGCGGCGATCAAAAAACCTGGATATCCAGCCAGTTGGCCAGGGCGTAAGCAGGAAAACTCGCCACCGCGATGCGAACACGAAAACAGATTGAAGTCGCCCAGCGCCGCCAGCCCGCTGAAACGCGCCTCGTGAAACGCACCGAGACCCACATAAGAGTGCACTAACCCGCAACATGACCGCGCGATTCACCCGCCGGCGCGAAGTTTTTGCCATCAGCCGGCCCGTCAGATCGGTGGCCAGAAGATATATTGAACGGAAACTAACGCGACCCCAGGTGGTTGCCAGCCAAATAAGGTGATCGGCAGCTGCACGCAGGTAATTACTGGACGATAATTGATAAAGAATTATTGAAACGCGATCAGGACCGGTGCTACAACAGCACGCCGACGAAGAGGCTATCAACGCACTGGAATGTCCTTTTTGGGCTGAAAATGGGGTTAGGGAACGCCATTGGCGCAACCGGCATGGCGCGCGCGGCCGGCATCAGCGGTTTGCGACCATTGCTGCACCTTGCTTGATTGACTCTGCACGGAAGCAACGTCACATCAATGCCACAAGCTTACCCTTACTGCTGCTGAACGCGCCCTGCTCAACCACTGCGCAGGTTAATCGCCGAGATGGAATTAGGGTAAGACCAGCTTTCTTCGTCCTCCGATGGTCTTACCTCCAGAGGCGTATCTGCGTGGGTGATCTGCTCGAACATGGCATCGCGTTTCTGTCAGTGACAGACCCACGCTCTGATACAGCGCCTTGCTGAAACCACGTCATTTCCGAGTTCATCGCCACAGCCGAAAGACGTGCGATCACCCACACGGGCGGAGGTCCATGATCAAGGTGTCCACTGTCCGCCAATTCGTTTAAGCACTTGACCGGAATAACACGCAGAACCACTTTCAGCACCTTTCGACCGCGCGTTCAGCGGTTCGGCATTTTCGCAAAGGCCTGGGGTGACAGGTTGGGCAGTTTCTACCCCTGGCTGGCGCAGCAAACGATCGCCGTCTATTCACCCATGCTTACCAGGTTGCACCACCAGCAGGTCTTCCTCCGGATTCATCTGCTCGTCCGTGCCTTGAGCCGCCGTTAGCGATGGAAGGGCGCCGAGTTAGCCAGCGGCCAAGGTCTGTAGTTCCGGTCGGTTGAGGCAGCATGATTGCGCGATTTTTCCAGGATCAAAACTGCGTTGCAGGCCCTCTCTGGCTACCTCATGTCGCGCATTGAAAACAGATTCGGTACCGTCCCCGCCTACCGCCGGAGAAAATACAATTCCGTTCACCGCCAGGGCGCTCCGCCTCCAGGCTTTCAATCTGCTGATTCCAAAGCGTTCGCGATCTCGACACAGAATTTGCTCGGGTAAGTGCGCAGGCCGGGCTGAGGGCTCTGGCTGTGCAGAATCATTACCCTCACAAGCATGCCGTATTCCCAGGTTTCCACTCAGGCTTTCCATATTCGCTGGGGGCGTTGGCCGGGGGTAGGTTCCTACTGTATTTGCCAGTCGAGGAAAAACTCCCCCGCATAGGTGCCGTATTAAAGGTTGTTGTTGCTCACCCCGTACCGGCAAACCTTCGGCAAATTTCGCCACATAAACACTATCACGACTTCAGTGTAGCGGGCCCGGAGCCATTGACTTTGCCGTTCACAAAGGCACCTCATAGCGGGTGCGCGTTCCATTGTCCAGCACGCCCTGCCCTTCCATCAGGGCCCTTCTGAAAACTCAGCCTTCGTAACGCCAGGCCCATGGCCGACTCCAGACACACCCTGGACCGTGCCAAGTAGCCCTTCATGAGAATGCCCGCCGATGACATGCCACTGGCAACTGCTGAAGTCCGTCCACCATGAAAAAAGCCGTCCGCGATATCCCCCGAATAGGTACTTTGCCATCCGGCAGCAGCGCATCCGGCGCCAAACATCTCTGCCGGGTTGCAGGCAGCAAGCAGCAGCACGGCAGTCAAAGGACAGGTGAGTGCAGGGGGCGCAAAGCAGAGTAAGCGTTCATATGGTGACTGATCGGGTGCTGTTGCAGGGAGGTTAGCGGGTAATGGCGTTTTGGGGCAGTGGTACACCTCGCGAATGAAATCACCAGGAAAGGCGGATTATGCATTAGTCAATTAGTGATCATCGATGAAGCCGAAAAAACCAGGGATATCCATGTCTTCCACTGAAGTTTCCCTTATCCAAAACAATACTGTGGCTTAAGCAGCCACACAACTCGATCAGCTTTCATAGGGAAGATTGCGTAAACCCCTCATGCAGCCGTTTTGATCATGCGGAGTGGCTGAGATTCCGGTTTCCGCTCAGCACTTCAGAAACCCGGGCCGCTAGGGCCAATGAAATTGCTCCAGGTTCCACGCGGCCGTCAGGCCGTTCCTGCTCATGCGAAACTTTGATCGCTGCAATCGGGTCGACAACCTGAATCGGTAGTGCTAAATTTTCATAAGCTCAATTCAGCGTTACCAACACCTTCCATCTCATCGGCTTCCAGCGTACCCCCTCCTCCGCCTGAACACATGCTCAAGCGACTGGAAAGGCAGCATTTCAGATCGTCACATTGCGAATCGGTTTAATAGTTCATTGACTGTCTCCACGTCTATCTGATTCGTACTGAGCATGAGTGCCTATGAATTTCACCCATTTACAATTCGAGCTCGGTACTGAACCTTCACAACTTAAACGGTACTATTGTTGCCGCCAACTGTTAAAAAACAACCGGTATTGGCCAACAACAGATGGCGTGCTGTAGCGGTTCTAGTGCAAAACCGGCGGTCCAAATTGAACGTTTAGATCCATTTCTACAAAATTCTGTGAACTGTAGTCGCCTTCGTTAATTCCCCTTTACACCACACTCCTGCCACAGTCCCCCCGTAAACACCGGAAAAGACACATCGGCCAGGCAGACGGCGGACTTAGTTACCACCAACGTACCTCCAGCATTTGATCCAGCAGGAAACAACCGGCAGTCTGCTTGCCGACGAGCAAGACATGCTCACGCCTTCGGGACAGTGGTTTTGTGCCATTACTCCGACGATACGTGTGTGGCGATTCACTCATGGGTGTTTATGCCACCATTTCATTTCTCGCTACACCCACGGGCCAGACCAGCATCGGCTTGATTGATGCAGGGCGCTCGGGCGCGCTAACGTGACGCTACTTCAATAGTCGCCATCGCGCGCACCCGGCAACTTATGGAGGCCGCTATCGTTCCTGCCTGGTTGATTCCGACGGACTACCTTCTCCAATGCCAGCCGCTCATATTAGAACTGAATCCCGTCCGGGCGGCCATTGGTGACCGCCCCCGGCGATTACCGCTGGAAGCAGCTTACCGCCACCAACGGGCTTTGGCAAAGCTTCGCGCCTTGGTTTTCGCCCCATGTTCTTTACCACCAACTACGGGCAGTCCCCAGCGGAGCGCCAAATTGGCCGTATCGCGAGCTGTTCAAGAAAGTTACTTACAAGAGACCTAGTAGAACAATACGCACCATACGCTCAGCGGCCTAGCCCCTGGGAAACGACAAGTTCAAGCGCGAAATAAGAAGCACCTGAGCGGGCAATCAGTCAGCCCAGGGAAAAACCCCAGGACGACCCCACGGAACCAGGAAGAACCACAGACTCACCAGATTAATGTTCTCTGTGAAACCCATTACCCTAGGCATGGACCCAGCCTCTATAAACTTGAAACAACCTCTTCAATCTCACCAGAAACGAGTTTGCGAATGAGATTCAGCAGAACTTAGCCTGAACGCTTGTTTTACAAAATGGCAAAGGAATGTTCACATGCAATGACTCAACCATCAGTCAACTCAAGCTATCAGTGCGTAAGCAGGTGGCCATCGAAGAAGATACGTAAGACGATCGGTTCTCCTTGAGGCTTGCAGCGTGTCACTGCCGGGGGCGTTGGGTAAAAATTTTTGCGGGCAAATGGGTCCTGTAGAAACGACTTATAGCGAGCGCGGACGGACTTCAGAACAATGGCTCAAAGCGCTTCGCAAGCAGTTCCATCCATTGCCCGGGCGGCGTATTCAATAATATCGCGCAGGAGCAGCTTTTTTTATGCATTCAGGCCAAGACGAAAGGCTTTATTTGGCAAGCCGTTATAGACGGCGTGCAAACCATGAAAACAAATTCATTAACGCTCTCCTAAGCACTATCTTGATTGTTAAGTTAGTGCGATTTCCGCTGCTGCGGCATACTTACCTCCAATCGAATTGGCACCAACTGCGTTTCAATCAAAAGCGTTGTTGAACTCGACAGCCAGGAGGCGGCCTGTGACATTCAGCGTCAGATATTACCGCAGATCTGTTTGATCTATTCAAAATAACAACTGAGCCAGCGCCGAAGACTTGCACTCAAGTTACTTTCACGACAGGCCTTGGCAGTTGTTTCAGAAGGTGCTCTTTGAGGACTTCCTGGTATGCTGCCGCCAGTTTTCGGCGGTTGCGCCGGAAAACAGCGACAGATATTAGGAGGCAACTCATCTGATAATCAGACACAAATAATTCCCTACTAAAATCTGAGATCTGAGTTCAATCGCCTTGGACCCGCCAATTAAGCGGGAACAGCTTTTGCAACTGCCCAATTCTCAAGGCGCCCTTTAAACTGCTGGGAGTCTTGGGCGGTTTGCTGGTTGAGCCACTAGGCTGATCAACCCAGCATCAAATTTTAAATCCCGCTCTGCTTCCAAACGGATTTTGTTTAAGCTTTCAGCTTTTCAGATTGCCGCTGCCTACAAAGTAGGCCTGGATATAAAACGCCTCCAACGGCCGAAAGCATTGTTAAACCGGTAATTAGTTTCAGATTAAACATTTAGGGGCAAAACCTTTCCATTCTGGACCCGAAGGGCACTAAGCTTAAGCAGCTTTTGCACTGATTTCAGCCCCAAATCGAGGGCTGCAAATGCGACAATAATGCATGAAAAACAAGACCTTATTTCTACCAGGATTTCACTTGCCGACCCTGCGTCGCAAAAAAGCCGCGATTCAGCGCCTCATCTTGCCGACGAGAGAGCCGATTGCCGCCAGCATTCGATCACCCAGCTGAATGAGTTGTCTTTGGCGAGTTCATCCCTGCCTAAACGTCCTTGATCCACAATCAGCAGGCTTATTCAGGCAGAGCGAAGGTTATTCAAGCAAATCCAAACCTTTATGGGCGTTTTTCTCTCAAGTGCTGGATGCTTTATGGAGGGCTGCCAGAAGTAGTGCGTAAGATCCAAGCATTCGCTGCAGACCGATCGCTACCCTGCCTTCTGCCTCAAACGTCAGCTTATTGCCAAGCAACGCCCAGAAATTTGGATATTACCGACCTGCAAGCATTCTTTCGCATACCTCCCAGCAACTCGATAGCCGTCCAGCAAGTCCAGCACCCTATCGGACGCCGCGTGGTTGTCGTTGATGGAGTCTTGGGCCTAGCATTTGCTGATACGGTTCTAAAACCAGCAGCTGTTTGGCCGCAACTCGCAGTCCAAAAGCCAGATGCGGATTGCCCACAGGGCGCGGCTTAGCGCCTGTGTTTGACCTGCAAACGGTGCCATTGCTGAGTCACTCTATAGGCAAACAGAAAAACCAATTTGAAACTACCCTTGTTTCGCCACCAATGGGCAACCTTCCGCGAAAGGATGATGTTCCTTGGCAGACAAAGGCGTATATTGCAGCTATTACGACCTCTGGCAGCTTCAGCAAACGCGGTGTCGAATTCGGTGATCACAACTTGCCGCGCAAGCCGGTGATGCCGCTAAGGCGACCAGTCCTGGAGGGCCCGATGACGTGTTGATACAGTGGCAAAGCCCAAGTTGGAATTAAAGTGCTCAGTTACTTCAAGAGCTTGCGCTTTCACTACCCATCAAACTGGCACTCAGGCAGACTAAGGTCACCATTTTGAGGACCGCATACAGGGTCAAAATCTTCTACTTGCATCACACGGCTGTTGACGCACAGCCTATAGCGCCAAAGCCCTGGCTGATCTGGGTATCTGCAGCTTGGGATGTTCGAGCTGTTCTTCCGTGACATCAAACGACGATGGCATGGACGTATGCTTCGTTGCAAACACCCGACATGGTCACGAAGAAATTCTGATGTGATCTCATTTTGCCTATAACGCGATTCAGGCTGCTGATGAACAATGCGGGCAAATCAGCAGATCTCGCTAGGCGTCAAAATCAGTTTCAGGCGGCGTGCAAGCCCTGAGGCAATGGGAGGCCAGCGCTGAGGTCGGCCAGGATGTAGGCCGGCAGAGGAAAAGGCGTCGCGTTGATGGCTTGCGCCTGTCATGAGGCGATTGCACGGAAATCTCCTGATAGAACGACCCGGACGACAAGAGCCCCGTGGCGTGAACGAGGCCAAAGCCATATGGCTTATTGACGACGCACGACATAGAAATGACCGTGGTCCCTCATCGTTACCGCTTCGTGCAAAAGCTGCTTACTTATTGCCATCTTCGGTCAGATGGAAAAATTTAGGGGGAATACCTTCATCTGACCCAGTTTTCGTGAGATGGCGCAAAAAGCCGTTGCCGTCTGCTCGCTGTAGTACTCGCCAGGCTTTGTGTTGATCTTAAAACGGTATCAGTGAAGACCTGCTTCGCTACCGGGCCAAGCTCAGCAGTGAAATACGCCGAGATCGCTGATTATTTGCTGGGTGCGTTTGACCCATTAACCCAGCGTAACTGGGGCTTTTGGTCTGTGTTTTCTCGTATCATGCGCAACGTGAAGTGATACCCCTGCGAACCATAAACGCGGTTTACCGGATCCACCGGGAGCTGGAAATTGAACCATGCGTATCAGCCCCGCCAAGCGGTTAATCTTACGTTTGCGCGGAAACCAGAACCACTGAGCATGATGCCCCACGGCCATTCAATACCAGATGGTCCATGGACAGTCAATGCACGACCAGCTAGAGGAGGCCGCAGCTACCGACTGTTCAATGTGATCGATGATTACAACCGGGAAGGACTGGAGCATTGGAGGTAGATCTTCAATTGCCCTCAGACAACGCGTTATACCGAGCTCTGAATCAATCAATCGGAGGGCGGGGAAAGGGGCCTCTCCAAGATCCGCTGCCGACAATGGTCCGGAACTACCATCAGTGCCACCTGGCAGCCTGGCCGAGAGCAGGGTTTAAGCTGGTTTTTATCCAGCCTGGCACCCACAGCGAATGCGTACATCGAGCGCTACAAACCGACACGTGCGCATCATGAACTTGGCTGGCCCCAAATAACCTGTTCGACTCCGTTGAGGAGCGTTCAGGACTTCGCCGAACACATTGGTTATGGACATTTTACAATAACGAGCGGCCAAATATGGCCTTTGGGCGGCATTTACACCTCGGACAGAAGTTGGCCATGGTGGAGCCTAACTCTACTTCTGAGCCCCGCTAAAATGGGGGGATTACCATAAGCGGGCCGAGTAGAAAACGAGGTCCAGGCGCACGAAAGTGCAGCGAAACGTAATGGGCTTGGTTAGATGGTTTTTGCACGGAATTCTTTGCCTTTTCATCTTCTGACACGCCGGACAAGTGACATCATTGCAAGAACCAGGCTCCACCCCAATATAGCGGACTACCTCAAACTATTTGCTTGACCACTGCGAGCAAGTCCACTCTTGGATTGGTGTGGATTTGAAACCATGTTAGTACGATCCCACATAGACCCTGCGCTTTCGGCTATACATGTTGATACACGCTTCCCCTGGCTTTCAATGCATAGAAAAGAGCTCTCTGTATCGAGCACCTCAATTCTATTTATCGTTTTCGCGATCCATGGTGCGCCCATCTAACCGCTGCCAGGGCATGCGCGCCCATTCTTGTAGTGGAGGGCGAAGCGCACGTAAAGGGCGTCGCCGTGCCTTGCCTTGTTATCTTTGACTTACTGATGCGAAACACTTTTGCGGCGTCACCGCAGTTCCTCCTCAACGGCCGCCATGACACCATTGGTGTTCACTATAGCGATTAACAACGCTTGGCACGATGAAAGTCGCTATTACCGAGACAGTCTCGACATTGTAATATTTGACTGTGGATAATCCGTTTTAGATTCCTGCTGTTTTTATGACTTGTAACCTTCCCCATCAACTAAACGCCATTCACGCTCGCGGGACCAGAATCCAGTTGCCAATTTCAACAGGAGCTAAATTTCGCAGATTGCGATTGTCAGTGGACTCTTGCCTCACGGACGGCTACCTTGCCACGAATTCGGTTATCCACGGGCCCTCAGAATGCGACACAACTACATCAGTGCTCTCATCAACAAAAATCTGGATTACCTTCGAATTAGGAACGAAGATTACAGCATTTGACGGAAGTCTCAGAGGCCAATTCCTCTCGCACATTTACGATTAGATGGATTCGGCACAAGCCTGGGGGAAAGATCAGCCCAGAAAAGGGAACAAATTCGGATTTACTTTCATGTTACTCCTCATAGATAACGCTTGCAGCATGCCGCCCACGGAATCGGAGCCGAAGGCGCAATGTAGTGGGCGTCGCCGTGCCGTTGCGATTTGTTAACAATCTGAATTAACTCGATACATCACCTGAATCTTGACAACATTCGCTGTAACCAACTGATTAAGCTGATTATTGAAATAGCAAACCTCGTTTCCTTCAAGCCTAATTTGGAGAGGCAATATGATTGCGTAGGCTTGTGACCTTTTGTGGACGTTTCTCTTTGGGCTTGGGAAGTGAGACTGTGAACCAGGCTTATTGGCGTAGCCGCAGGCCGCGCTCGCAACTTTCAACCTGTTTACACGGGCGGCCGCATTCTTTGATCATGCGCAATTAAGCGGCGAGAAGCCGTGTCGTTACCTCCACGACTTCAAAGGTAAACTCCTTGTGGGGCTTCGCTATCCAAACTTCCCAAGGGTAACTAGGCTAAAATGAAATCCAGGTTGTTAGCTTGGGTTGCCTTGAGCTTGAACCCCGACAAGAATTAATCGGCTTGTCATACTTATATCGGTGAACATCAGCCGCGGCTGCTTGGCACCAAGAAACACCACAAATTTACCCCCCCCGCTCATAGCTCGAAAGATCGACCTTGCCGAGACTTCCGACGTTCTCGTAATCCCAATAAAATGCCCATTCATGGCCGATCTCCTGAGTGTTAACGTTCAGGTTAAGGGCGGGCTTTAGCCCGTCCCGTGAGCGAAGCGAACGATTTGAACCGTTGTAGCCTTCCCTTACGCGATGCAATGTGCCCCGTGACGCTATGCCTCGGATTGCAGGGGCCGCAGCCTGCTGGCAGATTGAGCCATAAAACCAATCGCGGAAGTTTGGAGTGTTATTGGCTTCTTATTATTTAGTATTAAAGACTCCATGCCTACCTTGGCAGAAAAATATTTTTCAGTATGCGTGGGCCGTGAATGCGCCAAAGTTGGTTTGTCTTCTATGATTTCTGACATGCACGCCTCTTATGAAATTTTGCCTTAATTCTTTGTTCGTCTTGTATGTTTTCGGCGCCAATACAACCAAAGCTTGCAGCGTGAGAGCATCCTGGTTATTTCGATTTCTAAATCTTTTTCTGACAGCGCCCTCATCCCTTTGAGAGGGCGTTTCTGTCGGCCAAATATGGGAGTTGCCAAAAGTTAATTTAAGCAACATGGCAGTACTATGAAGGGCATAGTATTTACCGGTTATTAAATGGCTATGTAGGTTTAGTGGGCGTCTTGGCCTTTTTTATTTATTCCCCAAAAAACCAAGGCCGGGCATTTCCTCAAGAAGGTAAAGTAATTTTTTCTTCCAAGCGCAGCCATCTAACATCGAGCTGATGGCTTCCCGAAAAGAATTAAATAACCATACGTATTAAATCTTGTTGTTTATGGTTTCGGATAGTGGAGTTGCTTATTTTTATTTTAACCTCCCATCGTCAGATCGAAACGAATTGGTGCGGAAACTTCTTCCTGCGGCTTCACGAACACCACCTGGGCCGTAATTTTGGCATATTTTGCGTATATTAGCAGTTCATTGCCGAGAAATGCTTTATTCCATTTGTGAAAGCAATTTTACGCTTCGCTTTCCGGTTAAAAGTTTTTTGCAGGCGTAGCGTCTCCTCTTTTGGGTAAGGCTAACGCCTGCCGTTCACCCGGGTTGACCAAAAACCAGAGCGAGCGGGAGGTTTTGGCATCCGGTGCCACGGCTTGGTTCATGCAGCACTTGTAGCGGCTTGATTCGATCCACTTCTTTTTCCTTGAACGACTGCGCAGCAGTCCAAAGATCAAACAGACCGCTGTTTGCGTTCAGCCAGGAATTCCGGCGAATAACCAAACAAAAACGCGCCAAAGGGCCGGAAAGGCGCCAACTTTTCAAGGGGACTTACAAGCAACGACGCTCCGCAGGGTAAAACTCAAATTTTAAAACTGACTGACGAAGAAGACAGGGCCCAGAGGATTCAGCCCAACCCGAAAACGGTAAAGGGGCCCATAGGGTCCGGAAGAAAAGGGTTTCCTTTTCCCTTTCAGCATTTTTCGGGCCAGGATTGAAGGGGGGTCCGGTTTTGGCCCCGCTTTGGGCCCAAAAATAAAAAACCCGGGGGGGGCAGTTAATTAAGAATAGCCAATATCTCTTCTCTATTTT
>Ga0163217_1104703_pt1 | contig 11802 bp, 14 predicted proteins | sample SynspAceP_FD_185933 | JGI IMG/M metagenome (GOLD analysis project Ga0163217, IMG submission 185933) | Saline lake microbial communities from Ace Lake in Antarctica - Synechococcus sp. Ace-P (PacBio error correction) | ecosystem: Environmental > Aquatic > Non-marine Saline and Alkaline > Saline ... | reverse complement strand
CGGTGCCCATAGAAGCGCTGGAGCTGCTGGAGGTCAGGACATGGTGCTCGCTTCGCTCAACGAGATGGCAGCGCGGGCGATCTGCACCCCCAGGCTCGATCAGCCACGTTCCCCTGGCCCCCTCGCTTGCGCAGGGCCATGCTTCGAAAACGGAAGCTGAGAGCAAAAGTGGCCTGGTTCCGCTGGAATGTCCGCCCTTGGGTTGCTGGCAAGCGGTGAGGGATTGCTCGGTTTCGTTTAGTGGACGCGACAGCGCAACTCATCCACTTACGTAACTATTAAACAAGCGTGGAAGATTCCTAGGGTTCCGATTTCTTCAGCTTCTTTTGCTGCGTGGAATTGTCTGGTCGAGAGGACCACACTGAAGTGATTCAGTGGCCGGAGGGACAAAAGCCCGGGTACCGCCCATTTCTCCAACTCCCTCCGTTGCATGACAGGACCCTTCGCCCACCGGCGCTTCAGCTTCCGGCACGAGCTCATCAGGCCTTTCGACCGTCGCCCCGGCATGAAGGCTCCGAGCGCTGGAAAAAAGGAGCGCAAACTTCCCCTCACGGCTGGCAGCAGGAGGTGATAGGGCCTGCATACGGCCTGGAGGCCGCCGAGAGCATTGTGATCGGCGCATCTCCACCTTCTCGCGGGAGAGTGCCCACTACGCTGGCATCAAACACCTTCATGAAGGCGCCTACATCGAAGACGGAAAACCGCGTCGGCGATTTTGATTGTGGGCGATTCTGGGCGTTTGCCCCACGATTTCCGGCACCCCTACGGCCCCGGCACCCGCTTCGGGCCCCAGGGCATTCGCCGTATCTCGGCCCTCTACACGCCCTACAACTACGAGATGGGCGTTGACCTTGCGCGAGTCGATCAGGCTTTGCGTGTGGGCGGACATCTTTCACGATTCCCGCAACAACGAAAAGAGTTTTCGATCCCAGATCTCCAAGGGTGTGTGGCCCACTGTGTCAGCAGTGGCGCCTTCGAGTCATCCTCGGCGGCGATCACTCGATTCGGTATTTTCCCACCGTGGCGCGGCGTCTGCGCCATCTGGGCGACAAAAGGTGGGCATCATCCACTTCGATCGTCATGTCGACACCCCAGGAGATCGACCTCGCGAGCGCATGCAACCTATGCCTTTGGTCCATGCCCAACATGGCCAACGCGCCGGCCGAGAACCTGGTGGCAACTGGGAATCGTCGGCTTGGCAGGTGCCCCGCGAAGGGGTGAAGGTCTGCCTGTCGAGCGCGGCCACCACGTGCTCACCGTCACCGGACCCATCCTGCGGGACATGGCCTGGAGGCGGCTGGCCAAGTTCGCGATCGATCGCTCCACCGACGGCACCGACTGCCGTCTTACATCTCCTTGATATCGACTGCATTCGACGCCGGTTTCGTGCCTTGGTACCGGCTTGCCCGAGCCCGGCGGCTGCTGCCGCGCGAGGCCCTGAAAGTTGCTGAGCTGATCGTGCGCATGGCCGGTCTGCGGCCTGCGAGGTGGTGGAGGTGTCGCCCCCTTACGACATCAGCGGACATGCCCACTGATGGCTACCCGGGTATCTGGCGATTGTGATGGCCCACCTGGTTGGTGAGCGGCCAGCTGCCCAGAAAGGAGAAGCCGTCCTGGCTGCCGAATCACTGGCAACATGGCCGCGATCAGAAGTGGAGATAGGGCCATTGCAACGAAGTCGACATGACCAGTGCCTGCTGCTCTCCCTGCAGGAGTGGAAGCGGGAGCACGAACCCACACCCCTTGCGTCTCGGCTGGCACTCGAGGTTGGGTGATTTCAACCTGCGTCGGAACCCGCCGCTGCGCTTCACCTTCGCCGTTGCCGTTGCAGGGCACCTGCTGAGATGGCTCGAAACTTCCAGAATCGCCACCGTGCCCCTGCGCTGCCCGCTAGCCTGGGCTGCTTCCGCCGTTTATGCCCCGAGCCGGATTCAGCCTTACCGCTCCCCTGCTTGCGATCGGCCAATGGAGGAGATTCATCCGCGGCCGCGAGCTGGCGCATTCTGGTTCTGTCGATTACAGCCTCTCGCCTCTGTCTGCCTCGCCTCAGGTCTTCAGGTTCCACCTCCCTTCCTCGCGCTGACCCATTGCACATGCCTCTTCAGCGACACCACTCGCCTTTTCAACTTGATGCCGCCAACCAGCCCACCAGGCGATCACAACGTGAGCGCTTCGAATGCCTGGCAAGTTGCTCTGCCTCAACGGTGATTGAGCAGTCCGGCGCCGGGAAAACCTCCCTGCTGGAGGGCCACGTCACCGCTTTGGCCCCCCAGCTGGCAGATGGCGGGTGCTAGGAAGGCGAACATGACCACCCAGCTCGATTGCGAGGCCTCGAAGCTTGTCGGCCTGCTCGCGGTGGTGCCGATCACCACCGGTCGCGCCCTGCCATCTCGATGCGGCCGATGTGAGCGCGGTCTCGCCAGCATCCAGGCGCGCTGTCCCCGGCCCGATCTCGCTGCTCTGGGTGGAGACGTTGGGCAAAACCTGGTTTTGTCCGGCGAATTTGAGAGGTGGTCGCGAGCACCTCAGGTGGCGGTGCTCAGTGTCACCGAGGCCGACGACAAAACCGCTCCAAGTACCCGGTGATGTTCCGCGAGGCCGATTGCGTGCTGTCACCAAGCGTGGATCTTTGCTCCCCTATCTGCCTGTGGAGGTGGAGCGCTTCGAAGAGGAACATCCATTGCCGTCAACCCTGCGCCACGGTGTTCCAGACTTCTCAGCCAGCAGTGGCGTTGGCCTCCAGGCCTGGTTACCAGGGCTGCTCGACAACAGCCGCGAGGCAACCCAGGCCGTTGACAGGCCAGACCATTCACCGCTGGCCGTTCAGGCATGAGCCGCGTTGCTGTCTGAATTGGCAGGCTTTCTCTGAGCTGATCGCTCTCCAGGCGATTTGTGATCGCCGCCCACCCCCGCACCTTTCCACTCACGCCATTCAAGGCCATACCAACTCTTCAGCAAGAAACGCAAACCGCGCCCCAGCCTTGCTGCTGTCGCCACCCTCAGCGGCGGTCTGCTTGCCAGTTTGCCAGCAACCTCCCCAGGAGGGGCAACGCCCGGTGCGGGATCGGCTACAGCGCCTGGCCCGCGTTGGTTTCCCCTGGAAGGTCAGTGAGGAGAAGGGCCTGTTCGAGCAGGCCGGCGTTCCGTTCACCCTGCAGTGGTCGATGGCTTACTCGATTCCGATCAACGCGCTCACGCCGGCCAGCTTCACTTGCACAGCCCAGACCCTTGCGGCGACACGATCAGTCGGTTGCTGGTGGCGCCGACCTGCGGGTGGTGCTCACCCAACGACAACTTCAAACTGGGTAAACGACCAGGTGACGCCGCCGAGGGGTCGCAGGCGTGGCCGATCTCAAGGGCAAGTCGGTCGCGGCCGAGGAAGGCACGGTCGACCCATTACCTGCTGCTTGCTCGGTGCTCAAGCAGGCCGGGCCTCAGCCGCCGATGACATCACCTTCGTTTCCTCGAAAAAACCTGTGCCGCCGCCGCCGCCTTTGTGGCTGCTCAGGTTGGATGCGTGTGGGCGTGTTTGCCCCCTTCACCACCCAGTGCCCTCAGCGCAGCGGCAGCACCACCTTGTTCTCTTTCGCGGATTTCCCCGGAGCGTATCAGCGAATCACCTGGTCTGGCCGGGACCTAATTTCGTGGAGAAAACCCCGAGCAACTGCAGACGTGGTGAAACGCCTGGGTTCGCCACCCTCGCTGAGATCAAGGCCCGCCTGAATTCCAGCCGGGCGATTCGATGGCCGAACGGGGCCCGGTTGTACCGAGGCCGAATACAGCGAATACGGGACGCCGGCCACCACGATCTTCAGCCTTAGAAGACAATTCGCCAGGCCTTCCAGCCGGCACACGTTGCAGTCGCCTGCCTTTTCGCTGCCGCTCAGATCAGCGACTTCCTCCAAGAGTGGGCTTTGGCTGAGACCCCGCCGATTCACCAACCTGTTCGATTCTCGCTTCGTTGAGGCTGTTCAAGTGAGCCTGCGAGGCAGTTTGGATCAGCCCCTGGTTAGCTCGGTTCTTGGTCGGCATTTTCAGCCTTGCTGCTGCTCTGGCAGCTTGGTGGCAGCTTCGCGGTGTCGTCGATCGCTCTTTCTGCCCAGCCGGCGGAGGTGCTGGCGCCGGAGGCGGACAGGCATTCAAGAGGGGATCTTGGTCAACGATGCCCTGGCGAGCATGGCCGCGTTGCTGGGGGGCTAGCCTCTCGATCCTGGTCTCGTTGCCGCTCGCATTGCGATGGGGCAGCACCGGCTGGTCTGCCAGCTGCTGGAGCCCCTGCTGGGTCTGATCCGCTACATGCCGGCAGCCGGCCTTCATCCCGCTGGTTGATCATCTTATTTCGGGCCTGGGGAGCTGCGAAGGTGCTGCTGATCTTCATCGGCACCCTCTTCTCAACACCTTGATGATCTGGATGCGTTCAAGGTTCGTTGCCCCGCGAACTGCTTGGGTCGGCCCTCACCATGGTGGGCGGCGGTTGCAGTCATCACCAAAGGTGGTTGGCGCCTTCATCGCTCCCAGGTGCTTGATGCTTATCTGGATCAAAACATGGCGGTGCCGCCTGGAATCTGGTGATCGTGGCTTGAACTGGTGGCGGCTACGAGGGGGGCTCGCGCAAACGGATAGCCTGGCCCAACGCTTCCTTGCGCACCGATGAAAAATCTTGTGGGGCTGAATCGTGATTGGGACTGATCGGCCTGCTGATCGATCCTAGGGCTTTCGCTGCTTGATGCGCCGAACCTGCCGCTGGGCGATCTGATGCATCTGTTGTTAAAGGTCGTCGCAATCGTTCGGCAAGGGCCGCGACAAGGGGCAACGTCGTGCTCGAGGACATTCAATCTCGAGATCCAACTCCGGCGAATTCGTGTCGTGCGCTCGTCGGCAGTTTCAGGTTCTGGAAAAATCAACCGGATGCGCTTGATCGCTGGCCTGGAGGCAACCCAGCAAGCTGCACATCCACATGGACGATCTGCCCGGTGCGCGGACCCGGGCCGGAATCGGTTGGCTGGTTCACAGAGTACGCCTCTATCCCTGGCTGAGTGCTGCCCGACAACGTGGCCTTCGGGATGCGGCTGCAGGGGGCGAAACAGGTTGACGTTTCAAGGAACGCACCGCCTTTTTCCTTGAAGTGTGGGTCTGCAGGTTCAGCAGCCGCTTTCCTCGCCCAGCTCTCCGGCGGGCATGCAGCAGCGGGTGGCGATTGCCCGGGCCCTTGGCGGTGATCCCAAGGTGATGCCTGCTCCGATGGAGCCCTTCGGTGCTTCTTGATCTCAGATCCGCCGAGTCGATGCAGGATTCCTCTACCAATTGTGGAACGCTCTCCTCACGGCCTTGCTGATCACCCACGACCTGGAAGAAAGCGTTGCTGATGGCCAGAAGGTCCCAACATCCATGGCGCCAGGACCGGGCCGATCGACGCACCGTGGCGGCCACCTTGATGCGCACCTCAGTGCGCTTGCGGATGGAGCGAGCTTCCTGGAGCTTTCGCGAAGATCTGGCCGGTCTGGCCTGCGGGGTCTGGATCAGGACCAGCAGTGCGTTCGGCAAGATCCTTGGCGTCAACGACCGAGTCAGGGCAGTTCCGGTTGAAAAATAAAACCCCCCCCCCCAAAAAAACCCGAAGGGGGTTTTAACGGCTTCGCGGAACAGGGCCGTGAGAAGGAGTGTCGGCAATCGCCGCTTGGGCGGGCTGTGCTGTAGCGCTGCCGCAGGGACTGGAACCCATGGCCTGATGTGTGGGTTTCTGCCGATTCGATCATGGATTTTCCGTATCAGATACAACAATTCTTATCCAGCCAACTTTTGGTTCAGCCGGCTGATTGAAGCCATTGACTGGAAGGCATTGGATCGAAGCTGTTGGATGAAAAGCCGTCTCAGCGCGAGAGTGGAGGCGGACTGGTCGACGGGCAGGGCCCTGCGGTGATACCTCCAAAGCCGGTCAAGCTCGTGCTCGCCGAAGGAGCGCAAAAAAAGCACATCCGGCCGCATCGCGGCCGGGCGGGCGATCAGCACCCGGCCGATCCGGGGCGTGTTGTACGCGGGCATCGAAGGGTGTACCACCAACCATCGAGGTAGGCTCGAACAGGCGAGAAATCAATCGGCTCCGGACTGGGGGTGACGCGGTAAGCCGACATAGGCCGGTGCAGTAGCGGGCCGGATGTCAGGCAACGGCCCAAAGGAAAAAAAAAAGGGGGGCCCCAAAGAAAGAAAAAATTTTTTTTTCCGGGCCCCCCCCCAAGGATGGGCGAAGTCGCGAACAGGACGCCGAGGCCTTGCCTGGGCGCGGTCGAGGGCTCGTTTTGGTGGAGCGGGCGTCGTCACCGCTGGAACTGGATGTGGCCTGTGAACGTGATCACAGATCGCCTGCACCAGCGGCCAAGCCGGCGAGGCGACCCAACGAACAGGTCCCAGGCGGGTTTGGGTCGATTCAACCGTTCGGATTCCAGTAGCGGCTTGGCGTGAGAAAGGAGCACATCGGGCGGCAACCGGACTCCACAGCATCTGCAGGCCGAGGCACCACTCGCATCGCTTCTGGCCCGCTGTCGGCTACCACGGTGCTAGGCTGATGTGGCTCTCGCCGTCCGGGGCACCAGGGCGGCCAGCAGCGGTTGCCCTGGCTATCGCAGAACTCCTCCACCGGCACCGCCGGCTCCACAGGATTGGATCGGCTTCCCAGCAGATCCTGCTGGGGGAGCTGTTGCGGCTGCAGCAGCAAACTAGCAGCGGTGTGGGCTGGGACAGATCACCGTGAGCTTCAAGCCGACATTGATTTTCATGGCTGGGTGAACCTCCTTGCCTGAACGCGCTGGGCTCACTCTTGCCGATGCCGGACGCGGCTTCAGGCCGGATGTGCGAAGTGAAGGCCCAGGGTCGTATGGCGCGGCTCAACCGCCTGAAGAATTTCTGTGAGTTAACCAGTTCGCCAGGGCAGCAGGAAAAGCGGCCAGTGTGCCAGGCCCTGGAGGATGCGGGCTGGCGTTAGTCGGCGGCTGCGGGCGCAGCCCCTCGGCACTCCATACCGCTGATGGGCACATAGGTGGAGGCTCGAAGTACTCAGCCGCGGGCTTGTTTCACCGTCGATGTTCTTCAACCGTCACGTGTTGGGCCGTTAGTTGGCCGATCGCCACGCCCTCGCAGGCATCCGAGGCCGGCGGCGATCTTGCTGGGGTTGAGATGGTGCACCACTCCCCAGCAGTTGCGGCCGGGTTCGGCTGGATGCCGGCGGCGCCATCGGCTGGATCGCGCCTGGCGCCCTGCCGCCAGCCGGATCTTGTGGATACTCCAGCGCCAAAACCCGCCAAGGTCGTCACCAGGCCACTGCCGTCCAGCCAGTCGCAGCGGGGCAGAGAGCTGGTCGGGCAGAGGTTCGACCCATAGCTGAAGAATCGGCGTTTTGAGCCGCCCCAGTCGGCGAAGGGCACCAGTGGGCTGCGGCCACCAGTTCGGGGCGGCCCACATACCACCCAGGCCCCATGTTCCGTCACCCAGCTGGAGCCAGTGGGCGGGTGTAGGTCAAAGGGACATTTTCGAGCTGGTCGAGTCCGGCCAGCCACCGCAGCCGAGACCCGAACCGTTTCGCCGTGAATCAGGGGGGCGGCCCCTGCCGATCGGCCTGCAGCCGCTGGCTGTGCCATCACGGCCATCGGATTAGGCCCGAGGGTCATGGAGCAGCGCGCCCAGCAGACGCCTCCGCCGAGGAAGCGTTGCTCCGCCCAGCCAGGAGTGGTTTGCTCTGGGCCCCCGTTTGAGCTGCCGTAAACGAACACGCGAAGCCAGGCCTCTTGCCCACGCCCCTACGCCTGGCCGGCCGATGGTCGAGCGGCAGGCCCTGAGGCCCAGCGCCAGACGCCGCGCCGCAGCAGCAGCGGATAGAGACGACGACTGCGGCCGGATCGCCAAAAACACAGGGCCTAGTAAAACTGCAGGCACACCGGGGTTGGGGCTTCATTTGCTGGCACAGCGGCTCACGGCTTCCCGAGCCATGCCAGCAGCGCTCTCCTTCGAATCAGCACCGCCCCGGCGCCATTGTCATAGCCCCGTTGTTTCAGCTGCTCACGAAGCTGGTGATCGGGCGCGGCCATCCACGATTCTCCAGGCCAGGCAATTCGCCCGCAGGGCGCTGGTGGCCGCAAGGACGGCAAACGGGCAAACCGCCGTCATAGACGAGTGCATTGGGCTGGGCCATGGGGGCTGGGGTTCAAGTTTCGAAATGGCTGAATCCAAGGTGGCGTTGGCGTCGCCGTCCTTCCTCAACGATATTCCACGAAGCCTCTCGCGAAAGCGCAGGCGTGATCCGCCATAGCTCCGCGGGCCTTTACACCGGACTTCTCACCGGTTTCATCCACCCCCTTGGTGGCCTCCTCAGGGGCGCCTGAGCCCGGTTGACCCAAGCCGCCGGTGCCAGTGCTCACGGCTGACCACCGAGCAGGAGCAAGGCCGGCTCCCGCAAGGGTCGGGGCTGAGGATCTGCTCGCCCGAGCAGCAGGGCCCGCACTCAGCACCGCCACGCACGATTCCGTCAGCTGCCCCAGAAGCTTAAACCGTGGCCAACAGGCAGCTCGGCGTAGGCGCGGCCGCAGGGGCCAGCTCACTGCCCAGCGAGAGCGTCAGGCCGTAGGAGACGATCACGCCCACCCAACCCACCCACAAGCTGCAGCAGGCACGAAGTGACCAAGGCCCAACAGCAGCAGGGCCAGATAGGCGAGATCAGGGCGCCTCACGTGGAGGCCAGCCCACGGTTGAGCGGCCCCGGGACCAACCTTTTTGACGCGGATCCTGCGGCCTGTTCACCGCTCGCGCCGGAAAAGGGCCAGTACCCCCAGCAGGGCCAGCTTCACGCCGGGCCAGGTTGTCCACTTGCCGCGCCCATGCCGCCCACCACCCCACGGCGCCGCCGGCCAGTTGGCCAGCAGCAGCCCAGGCCAATCAGGCCGGAAGCTCACCGCGAAAGCCATCCGGGAGCGGCTCCGCCAAGCAAGCGCTTGGGCCAGCGGCGGACACCGGCAGCACCAGGCGAAGATCAGGGTCTGGCTGATCACCGAGAGGGAAACTCAGGGCGAAGTAATAGGCGACCGGCCCAGAAACAACCCCAGGAAGGGCATCTACAGCCAGCCAGCCGGGCCGATTCGCTCGCCTTGGAGCCGGGCTAGGTCGTAGCCCAGCTGCCTGCGCCCCAGGCGCATCACCGCCAGCCCACGATCATTGGGCCAGAAAAAAACATTGCAGGAAGCTGATCGGATTCTTCACCGTCACCAGCCGTTGGGCACCCATCTCCTGCAAACCCTTCACACCGTTGCATTTTTCAGGCCTTGGAGCAGCACATTACAACCCAAGGGGAACAGCGCCGCGCCAGAGGAGAGGAGTCACAGGGATCAAACCGTTGGGGAAGCTCGGCCCTTGATCTCGCCTCTGGCGGTCAGGATCATCATTCGATCGGATTCTGCTGCGATCGATCGCAGTGCCGCAGAGCTTGAAGGTGCGTCATCTGGAAGTGTTTCGATTTGGGGCTGTCAGCCATTTCAGCTCGTGTTGCTACCTTATGCAGTGAAGCAATTCCATTCATTCCATTGCTTACTGGACTGACCTTGCTGACCAAAAGTCAAGGAGTTGGGTGATGTCGGCATCAGAGCTTGGTCAGGGCTGCCTGGTTATGTGAGCGTCAAGGAAAGACGGAAACCGAAGGCGCCTGAACTTTCACGGCCTTCTACGAAAGCGCTTCTTGAGGCCAAAGGCGTCAGCCTTGGCACCACTGGCGGAGGCTGGTGTGAGGCCAGGGGGTGGCGCCAAGGCTCAAGCTACGTCACCAAGGTGCAGTTCAACGGCAATCTGCTTGATTGGGCAAGGCCTACACCGCCTGCTGGGCCTCCAGCCCGGCGATGAATTCGAGATCAGTTGGGCCAAAAAGCAGATTCGCTGTTGCCTGCTGGTTGCAAGTGAAGAGGCTGACGGACTTTGAAGCCCTGCGCTTCCTTCCAGCCGCTCTGATTCTGGGGTTCATTGCACGTTGATCCAGACCGTCTCCACTGCCCAGCACGATCATTGTTGGTCTGATGATCCAGCCCATCCGGAGCGAAATCCAGCCGCAGCGGTAACTGCGCGCAGGATCGCGGTAGACCTTCACCCCATCCGGGCTGATTCAGGGCGGTGGACATGGCGTTGAGCTGGGATTCAAAGCCCGCAGGCCACTGCTTGGAACGCGTCGCGTCCATCACCCTGGCCCAGGCGGGGCTTTCATTTCGCAGTTGAAGATCCCATCTTCCTCCAAGACGAAATAGCGCTGCAGTTGCGAAAGGTTCGCTGCTTGTCGACTGGCCGTAACCCCTTCTGCGGGTCAACAGCACATAAAGCGGCTGGCGTGAAACGATTGCTGCAGCTTTGGGGCAGGTTGCAAGCCGAATCGGCTTCTGGGCTTGGCCAACGCGAGGTGGTGCTGGTCGGGGTTTCGCATTCTCTTCCTTGGCAGTTTCTTCCTTCGCGGTGGATTGGCCCGGGCCCTGCAGAGAAGCGCAACCACCATGGCGGTGATCATCAGCCACCCCGAGCACGTTCATTGAACAACGTCAATCAGGGAAGATCCAGCGACAAATTCAACTCCTGCCGGTGCCGGTGCCGTCTGCTCCACCATGGCGCCTGCTTACACCATGGCGCCGTGCTTTGACTTCCTTCCACCGGGCTCGTAACCGAGCTGGAGCCCGAGCTGCGGCAGGGCGATGACCAGGCTTATCGAGGTCGTCAAAACAACTTCCTCCACCGCCAAGGTAGATGTTGGCCGTCTGATTCTCTTCGGCAATCGTTGTTTGGGGCTGACCAGGGTCCAGATCCCAAGCGATTCGGTGATTTCGCCCACTGGACCAGGATTCGTTGCCGCTCGACTTGTCCGGCTCGGCAGAGGCAGGAAAGCTGGTGGGGGGCGCACCGGCGTGCCTCCGGCCGTGACCAACTCCACCAGGGCCACTGGTGTTGGCTCGACATGGCTCCAGGGTGTGGCGGGCTTTGGGCTGGCTCTGGGCTTTTTTTGCTCGCGGGCGATTCCCGATCCAGGGAGAGCGCCAGCACTAGAAATCACCGATCAGGATTTGATCCAACCATCACGGCGCTGGGATGTCGAGGAAGCCCGATCAACTCCACCGACGCGGCTACGCCGGCGGGTTCGTCCGCATCGCCGCTGGCCTGGGGGAAAAGCCGTCCGTTGATGAGGCCTCGATATCCGCCGGCCAAGCTTGGTGCTCTCCCCCGCTCGGCGATGCTCATCAAGCACCCATGCAGAGCACCGCCGTTGACAATTGCCGAGCAGGTGGTTGTCAAAGGCGGTGGAAGAGGGCCCGCCGGTCACCGCCGTCAGGCTGGCCTTCACGGTTTCCGAGATCATCGATTATGGCAGCAGGCCTGTGAACGCCCGATCCGAGGTGGAGGATTATTTGCCCAAAGCACCGTGCGAGACAAAAACCAGGCATTCGGCAAGCCACCCAGATTTTCATCGTTCGCGCGTCACCCAGATAAGCTGTCTTCGATCTCAGCATTGGGTCAGGGGGCGATGTTCGGTCTTTGGTTGCAAAGCTCCGCGGGTGACCTAGCCTGGAGCCGCGGGGGAAGGTCCTGGAAAACCAACGCAGCAGGGACGACAAGGGAGGAACCGATTCGAGATCACCGTTGCGGCGTTGGGACAACGCACAAGCCCATTGGGGTCTGGGGGAAATTCGGGAATCCCAACGGGCCCTCAGATTTCAAAAAAACAAGGGCCCGCGGAAGGGGCCCAATTTTTTTCCCCAGTTCTTCTGGGGAATTTCCCTTTTCCTTCTTTCCTAT
>Ga0163217_1009454_pt1 | contig 11802 bp, 9 predicted proteins | sample SynspAceP_FD_185933 | JGI IMG/M metagenome (GOLD analysis project Ga0163217, IMG submission 185933) | Saline lake microbial communities from Ace Lake in Antarctica - Synechococcus sp. Ace-P (PacBio error correction) | ecosystem: Environmental > Aquatic > Non-marine Saline and Alkaline > Saline ... | reverse complement strand
TATATACCATAAACCAGAATTTTTTATCGCCATCCTTTTTTGTTGTTTTAAAATCTACATTGAAACCAAACCAAACCTCGGGTAATAGCCCTCTGCCACGTCCAAAATTATCAGGAATGTCCAAATAAAATAGCCGCCCCTACTTTTTAAACCCTCTTTTTTCGCTTGGTTATACTTCTCTTTATATTAAGATTTAATATAATTTATACGATCTGTATCATTTACGCTATTATTTTGAAAAAGTATCTTTAAAAAGCAGCACCATTTTCTAGTAATTAATATTTTGTTTACTCCCTTATAATTTATTAAATTTTTTTTATCATCTGGGTACATACTTTGGGTAAACCTCCCAATCCATCAATGTGTTTTACGCTTCCTTTTTCTTGCATTTTATTAATTTTAGCTTTTAAAATTAGGGCACAAACCAGCTGTTTTTATTACTTCTCGAGTATAATTTTTGAACGCCAATTAAAATCGAATCAAAAATAATATTTGCAGCATCTTCTGGATATTGATTTATTTTTTAATTTTTAAAGCGGGGATTTCTTCTGTGGATAACCCAGGCCTAGTGAAGGTTCAATAAACATTCTATTCAATAAGGCATCTACTCTTTTGTGGCTTTAAAATATGCTTTTCAGTTATTTTTAAAGGGTACAATCGAACAGGAAAATGTAAGTACAATAATTCCATTCTTCCCACTAATAATTTAGAGTTTTTTTCCTCCATCTGGGCTTGGTGGCAAGTAAGGCATGATGAAACAGCAAGTAACAAGTTATTTTAAGCCTTTTCTTCCTGGAGCATGCACTCCTAAAAAAATAACCCAGTCCCCTGTAAAAAACCATAGGTTCATTCTACCACCAGTGTTTTACACGATTCGCCAAAAAGGCTTTAGCGCAAACAGTTGCATAAGCTTTTCAAAACCCAAAGTGACTATTCCTATTTCGGTCCATCCTCCTTGTTCGAGCGCTTGAGGAAGATTCCCAATGGTATAAAGCGTTATCCAAGAGTAATGCCCACATTCTAAACAAAAATCATTTACGTATTGTTAAAATGCCAAGCCATTTTCACTTAACATCACCTTGGCCAAGAGGAATTATTTCTTGGACCATGAAAGGGAAAATCTAAAATTAGGAATATGTAAAGGAACTTCATTAAACAAAATATTCCTCTTTATTAAGTGTTGAAAAGCCGCAAGCAATAGGAACCATTATCCCCTTGATAAATATTCTTCTTATTTGATGAAAATGTATCCCAAAATAGGAAGCTCCTTTATCAGAATTTTTCAAAAGCGCCCTCAATTGATAAGCGCGGTTAGAAACCCCCCAACGAAATCTTTACCAAAATCATTCAAACTTTAACGGGGAGTAATCCGTTGAATCTTGTTCTTTCTCTTTATTCAAATAATGAGTTTTTATAACTGGGCTCGCTTCATTCGAAAAGTTGAGTTATTTAAATTTGTGACGTAATCTGGGTTTAGTTTACTTCAAACACGGGCATATCTGTATCAATCCAGTTCATTAATATGCTGAAAATTTTATTTTTTTAGAGATTTTATACTGGAACACCCATTATCTTTCAATGTGCCATATTACATTGCTGCTCAAACTGACCCTTCATAGGCACAACCAATAGCTTTTTTTATTCATTAAATAAAGCCTCAGCAGGGTTTCGAATCAGCACCACAAAGAAATGCCACGGTACTAGTTGCCATTACTTTGAAACAAAAGCTTCAATTGGCTATAGGTTGTATTGGAAATATTTTCTTGTTTTCAGGATTTTTTTTATTGTCTTTGGAAAAAAAAACTTCCCAGCTTGTATTTTTATTTTTTTTTTAGCATACCCAGATGTTTTATCGCTATATTGAGGTAAGTATACCGTGGTGTAATGTTTTTTTATCTTCACATTTTGCCTGACGTATCTCTTGCCTAATTTACAGGTGTAAATATATTTTCTTGATAAGGCTTTAAAATGAAATCCCGGTAAATTGGGAGTTTGTGGGAGCATTACTTTTTTAGGATAAAATTGCCCCATTTAGGTTCTGTATTTTTTTAGGTTTTGGGGAGCCTTCATTTCTAATTACCGCTGGCCTGATGGCTTTAAACTGAACATGGTTTATTTAATTTGCATTGCCAAGCAGAAATTGGCTTCAAAATCATTGGATAACAAGAATTCATAATCTTGTAAATCGGCAAAGCTTTTAATTTCTTTTTGAAGGTTAAGCGAGTTTGCTTCAAATTAGGTCTTCCAAACATCAACACCCCCTTTTTTTCCGATATAAAGGCTGAGTCCGTTTTAATGATATTTAATTAGGAAATGGAATTTTAATATCGGCTTGTGTTTTCCGCTGACTAGTAAATCTAAATCAATATTTTTTTTTTTGAAGAATGGTATAATATCTCTTTGCTCTACTTAAATGTCCGTTCCAGTACTTGTATGGCGTATAAAACTTTCATAAATATTTGAAAAACTACGGTTTTATAGTGGTTTGTATTATTCATTCTAAATTCTTTTGAAGCAGATTTTCGAAAAGAATATTGTTTTCTAATATGTCTTCTTTTTCTAAAGACTCCTCTTTTTGGGCTTTAAAGTTTAAGTCTTCTTCATAGTGTAGAGTTTCCATTTTCCTTTAGTATATTCTTAAAGCAGGTAAGAATTTTCTATCCAATCACAGAATTTAAAATACATTACTTCCCCTTTTCTGTTGTTATAAATTTTTTTTTTATTCAGGTTGGTGAATATGTCACAAATTACATAGTCATACTTGTTTTCAATAGCGATATCAGCAGGCAATCTGCTCAAAAATTATTGATTTAAATTTTTACTGCAGATTTTTACACTGTTTTTAATTTTCTTAGGACATTGAAAAATAGGTTGTTTTCCCCATTTAACCATTAAAAAAATTTATAGGCACTTATTAAGTAATATCAAAAAAAATCATACCCTACAGCACCCATTTTTTGCAATCCCATTTAGAAATGTTGCATAGTTAATATCGAAAAACATCACCTGTTGAAAAACCCAAGCTTTTTTATCTTTTAGGGGTAATAAAATCTTATTTTCTATGGAAAAGAGCCCATTTTAACCCAAACAAACTTTTCGTAACATTTCACATTGGTTAACCCGTAATATAATCAACTCTAACCCCTTTAGAAACCCACTCATTACATATTTAATTAATTTTCTGGAGCCTTTTGGCAATAATGCTTTACTAAACTGCCACATATATCAATTAATATCCCCAATTTAAAAAATAAACATGTTTCGGATGTATTGACTATTAGTACTTGAGCAATTTCCTTCGCACGACATCCATAAGTGCCTAAATGGAATATCAGAAAAGCACTAAAATATCAAACAGTTCTTTTTTTTTTGTTTTTTTCTTTTTCAAAAAATATAGTTTGGTGTTTACTTTATGTTAATTTTCTTATACTTAAAAGGAGAATAATAAGTTGCCAATTGAAGAATGATTAAAATTGACGACTACAGGTAGAAATGTAAAACAAAAATTAGTTTTCATTACATTAAAAATTATCATACACAAAGGATTAGGTATATAAATGGGGTTTTATGGTTACCTACGGCTTAAGTTTGGTTAAGAGATTGTTATATGATTTAACCAAGAATAACTTAAAATGATTCAACTTTTATTCTAACTCAATTTTTTTAAATTCCATAGAAATAAAAGTTTTTCTTGCGATCGTTTCATTGCAAACCCAAAAAAGGCCATTTGGGAATTTAGTGCCTAAAGGGGCTGTTAAAAACAACTCACAGCCATCTGGTTTTCAAAGTGTGCTTAAATTTAATTGCTTTAAACAATATGAATTATCCTTAGTCGAAAAAAATATTGAATTCACCTTTTTGTTGGTTTGAAAACGATAAGATATCCATTTTGATTAGGCGTAATTTGCCTATGGCAATTCCTTTCTATATCTTCTAAGAAATACCCCACCAAAACAAGGCTAATTCCGTTAAGTACCCATGCTAGGGTTCTGCATGATATTTTTGTTATACAAACCACCTTCGTCAGAGGACATAAACAAAAACCATTTTTTATCATTACTGCAAGTGCTTCTATTTCTTTTTACCCCATAAAAGAACCAAACTAATTTCTAACGAATTTTTGGATGTAACTCCTAAACTGTCGGATTGTATGGCATACTGGTATAAAAATTAACCTTCTTTTGGTCCTGTTTTTTTCTGCCAACAATTGCTTATATAACACCATCCTTTGGGAGATTTATATAAACTTATTCCCATGGGCAACCTATTTTCAATTTGCTAATTCATCTTCAAAAAACAGGGAAAACCTCCACCATCTAAAGGTATCATACAAAGGAAACAGAAAAAAAAGGTGTATTTTGTTTGTTTTTCACGCTCAGTTAAATACATGATTCGCGGTTACCGTGAATCGTTCAATTGAAAACCATACTCTTATATCTAACCATTGTTTGGGCTTCAATATTCTATGGTTTTATCTTCGATGATTTTACCCTCCCAAATTAAAAGGCATAAATTAGCACCATTCGTCTCTTTATCCTCTTACCAAAAACAATTACTTTTTTCAGGTTCTGTTGGGTTTGTACCAAATAGCAGAATTCGTCCGTATCATTTAAAGTGTAATCCGTAATAATGGTCTGGTGCAATTTTTGGCAAATACTTTGTTACAAGAGCATATAAATATATAATAAATAATGAATATAAAACGTTTTTCATTGCTTTTAGTTTAGATTTGATTTTTGATGTTTTCTTAAATACCTTTTTTAATTTTATAGGTGCTTACTTTTAAATAGATCATATTTTAAACCAAAAGTAATTTCGTTGCCCATAAAATTCTGCTTGCATCGTACCGGTCTTTTTGAACCTTGAAAAATAACGTAGTGAGTTGATCCGTTATGTTATTTACACTAGCATATTAAACTTAAATTTTTATTAAACTGATTAAGAAGTATTAAAATCTAAAAATAACTGAGTATCATTAATTAATCTATCATCAAAAAGGCACTCCCTCCAATTTCATCAATATAACTGTCAGAAAAATTTAAAGATAATCTGCACTAAATTTTTATCAGCGTATTGCCCAAAGATCCCATTAAACATATTTGGGCTGGTATTAGGTAATCCCAGCATCGGTTCGTTCTTCTCCGTCTTCAGTTCTAATTTGCCCTGCTGTGGAAGTTAAATAAGTGTAATTTAGCGTATACACTAAAATTTTCTAGCGAAAACCTGCGAAGAAAATTCCAATATTGGCGCTGAAAGCAAAATTCCATTCCGGAATTACGGTGGGCGCCATACTCCGTTTAAAAGGTTGAAAAATTTCAAAACCCCGTTTGTTCCTGCACCATAGAAATTCATCTGTAGTTCTCACCTGAAATGTATAGATAAAAATGTATCGATTATTCTTATAGATAAGCCCCCTTGATACTAATTTCTACACTCCTGAAGTAATGTCAGTGCCATAACATAAAAATTCATGGATGTAGTAGCTTTCTAAATCTGGATTTACCAGCAAAAATTTCTTCATTCACCAAACCCACTACATCTAAAGAGGTTACCAAATCTGCATAATTTGGCCCTTGCTAATGATTAGTCCATGCTAATCGAAGAAACTGTTTGATTTTGAAAATCATACTTAAAAATGAACACCAGGTAATAGGTTAGCATAAGGAGGCTTCCTTGAGTTTTAAAAATTTTTCACCTATTACGTTTTCTTCGTCTTCGATTTGATTTCCAGTTGCAGTTATGTTTTCGTCGCTCCAACGCAAACCTAATAGAACACTTAATTTATCCAGACAATTTTTGATTGGTCATTGACATAGCCTGCAAAAAAAACATTTTCCGCACATCGGAAGTTTGGCTCTTAAAAATTCATTCGGGTATAGCCTCACCATTTACCCAAGTTTAATTGCACCCAACCACTCTTTCACTTGCAAAAGAGCCTATCAGGTATGACCACCTGCTAGAATATTCCAGCATAGAATGTCTTTACAGTACATCGGCTTAGCGTAGAAATCGTCTTCTTAAGTCGAATTCAAAAAAACATTTTCTCTGAGTTTAGATTTAAAACGGGCCTCTTGCTCCAAATTTTATAAACCCATCTCCTTTTCCGAAAATATCAGAAGGTACTTCAAAAATTTACAAAAACATTTAAAAAATCTTTCTTACTTCTGTATATTGATTTTCTTCGGTTAATCTCACCGAATTCAAAATTATTCAAGGCTACTTGCGTCATTAGGGTTTAGTAGGGAAAACTTGGAAATCTGAATCAAAGGATTATTAATGATACTTATTTCAGATTTCGAAACTGGGCGTAACCGTTCATTTAAAACCGCTCCTCTGAGGCTTCGCAAAAAGAAGTCATCCCAATCTCCTTTAAGTGAACCCATAAATGGTTCCAACCTAAGGTATAGTTTTTGCATACGTTTGATTCTTCAAACGGCGATTTTTTTGTTTCTATTATTATCTAAACCCAACCCTTACTGCCTGGCCAACCTTCTGCTGGAAAAACGTGATTGGAACGCCATTTGGTATGGTAAAATCATCCAAATTCGATATCTTTCTGGGTCTAAAATTTGATACTCAAGTCTAAATCTATTTTCTCTATCGTTCCTCCAATTGTACATAGTTTTTAAAAAGGATTGGGAGTTATTTGCATCAAACTTATTAAGTCCATGTTGGCTTGAAAAACTTCTACGTACACGTTGTACTAAATATTCTCGTTGTTTCAAACACATTGGTATATGGGGTTTTACATCTATACTTCTTCTTTAAAATAGGTTTCGCCATCAGCATTCTCAACACCCCCGTATATATTCAAATTCAATCCGTCCCATTCAGCTTCAATATTGTCAGAAACCAAAATCATTATCATGTAGAGAAGTCGACAGTAGCCAACCAAAAACTTTCCATTACTAGATTTCGATCTCCAATTAAAAAGGAACCATTCCAAATGGGTTTTTAGCGATCCACATTAAAACTCCTGAGCCTAAAGTTGTAGGAAATTCTAAGATCCTTGCGGAGATGTTCTCGTGATTAAATTTTACAGAAGCCCCAAGAGCATCTGCGTCCATATCTGGCGTTACGGGCCTTACTAACTTCTATCGTTTGTATCATATCCGCAGGAATTAAATCCATCTGAATATTTCGATTGTCTCCTTTCCGCTGATGGAATTCTTAACTGCCATTTAGCGTTTACAGAATTTTAATTGAGGAGAAAGAAACGCGACAATTAATATTTTCTAGCTCCCCTTGAATCTACTTGCATGTGGTAATTCCTGGAATTTCCTTTTGACTGCATCTCCTGATATTTAGCATCAGAAATTTACCAATCTGGACCGTTGAAACCACGTTTTCGTAATATTAAGATTTATTTTTTTGGAGTATTTAAAGCCTTGACTGACCACTTAAGCCATAAGAGTACTTCAATTGGCATCGAGTTCCATTACTTTTCGATTCGATGAAAATAAAAAAACTTTCTAAGGTTCTTTTTGACTTCACATTACCTTCTTTTCTACGACATGCGTAACCTAGATAAGATACCTTTTAAAGTATAGTCCCAGCTTGGTCGTCTATAAGTGTAAATTTACCATCAAAAGTCTGTTAATAAGCCCTTGGATTAGGGCTTTCAATTACTTTACTGTTGCTCCCGGCAGATAAAGCCATTTTCGTCAGCTATAGTCCCTGTTAATATTTCCTATTGAGAGAGTAAAACAAAGGGAATTAAAAAAAAAAGAGAAAAAATTTAATGTTAGGTTTTTCATTTTTGTTGGTTGTTTTATTTGTCTACAAATAAACTGCTTAGTATGAGAGAAATATATATTTGATTTTATTGCTTAATTAAATGGCGTTAATTACTTAAAGCTTTCTTAAGATTAATTAACTTTTAAAGTAATACAAAGCGTATTTTGAGACACCAACGCGATTAGTAAATGATAGAATTTAGTTCCTAAAATTTGTCTAGGTTTCAATTAAAAGTAGAAGTTTAGAATGATTTTTTGTACAGCAAAAATTATGATTATCTATTATTTTTTTATTCCAATTTTAATATTATCAAATATGAAAGTTAAAAAGTTAAGTTTGTGGGTTATGTTAAAACTTAACATTTGTTTACCGCTGTCTACTGAAATAGTTTTGCTGCTTAAAATTAAAAAAACAGTAAGATGAAAAAACTATTTAATTAACCAACAAACACGAGAAACAAAAAATCAAATTTTGTTTTATTTTAATCGCCCTTTGTGGTAACGGCATTTATTTCTTACGACAAGCAAACTAATGCCACGATCAAAGGTGTTTGTTAAAAGATTAAGTGGGAGAACCTTTAATGGGCGGGCTATATTATTGTAAAGGAACAACGCCACAGGTTTTACTTCTGGATCAATTAGTCGGTGGAAGGATTGGTAATTACAAAAATACAACAGTTACCTCTTGGTGGCCTTATACTGTTTTACTGCTCAATATTTAGGTTACCAGAGCGTTTTTTCAAGATGGCTTTTACCTTAATTTAAAGTGATGTAATTACCGTTGATTTGTATTACAAGAATCAGCTACAGCACTAGATTGAAAGTTTGTAGTGGTCATTTCCTAATACTCTTTCAAAAGCGAATTCAACAAATTTGTGCTCTACCAAATTGGTGCAGCCAAATTAAAAACGTTTACCCACAGAGGGAAGAAACTTTACAGATTTAACGAGTTTGTCTCCCAATTACAAGGCGGTGGAGATATCAATTTAGGAGGGCAAAGGCGCACTTCAACTAATGTTACATCGATGGGGTAAACTTTAGGAAATACCTTAACGGCTGGAAGAAATTGGCCCGCGGCCCTTTACCACTATTTCTCAAGAAGCTATTCGAGAATTTTTGGAAGTGTCTACAAATTGATTATGATGTTTCTCAGGGACGGCAAGGGGGTGGTTCTATCACCTCAGTAACAAAATTTCAGGAACCAATGAATTGAGTGGTAGTACCTTTTCTATTCATTAGAGCCGATGCCGCTAACAAAAGTAAGTTTACAATTCAAGGGCAATGAAAGGGAGGGCAGACTTCTACAATTCTCAGTTATGGTTTAAGCTTAGGGAGGCCCTATTTGTAAAAGATAAACTTACACTTTTTTATGGTTTATGAGCGTTCAAGATTTGCTGGCCCGATCCACAATTTATTGGAAATATACAAAATGACGATGGATGCTTTAATAGGACTAGGCATAACCACAATCAAATTTAGGATCGCTTTCTGCAAATTGGTTTAGAGCATCCTATGGTTTAAGTGATTCACAAACAAATAGCGGACAGTTCGATAGAGTCACAGAAGCAATAACCTTTTCTTAGGACTAGATTGGCAAATTAATGATAAGCACCGTTTTAACAATTTTAGAAATCTTTACAATAAATTGGGACGATCCTTTTAGTGTAAACGACAACTCAACTATCGAGTTTGCTGAGGTCTCTCAGATTTTTAATTTCTTCTGAAAATAGCAGTTTTTTTGTCTTTAAAGATCCTGTATTTCGCCAAAAGGTGACCAAACGAATTAAAAGTTCAGACCAAACGTGCAGAAACGTATTTTTCGGCCTATTTCCTGAATTACCCTCACCAAAAAAATATTCCAAGAGCTATTGTACAAGTAGAATCTGTTTTACCGAAATGGGGAATATAAGAAATATTAGTGGTTCAATTGCGAGGGCAGCGTTTTACTCCAGAGGACTAATTTAGAAAAAAACAGCTACAAATTGCAAAATACTACCTACTTAAGTGCGAGGAAAATTTTAATTTTACTTTTTTGGCAACAGATAATTAATTACTTATTTGGAAACTCAGTTATCTAACGAACAAAATGGAAGGTTTCTTTTTGGATTCTTTAGATGATTTTTGAAAAACCTTAAACGCTTTCAAAGATATGCTCGTGAAGTTCCATTACCAAGGTTCTTCTTTAGTGAAACAAACCGTTTTAGATTTTAATCCTTATTTGGTCAAGAGATTTGACATTAATCCAAACTTAAATTTTACAGCTGGTTTTACGTTCATGATGCGACTGCATTTTTAGACGAAGCAGAAATTTAATCCTTTAGTTTTTAATGAATTGGGCTTTACGTACAGATCAAAAAACCAGGAAAGATTTTGTATAAATATACAACCTAGATTGTCAGTTAACATGGAAGTAAAGCGGTGGAAAATAAAGATATATTTTAGAATTGGTTGGAGGTGTTTTTTAGTGCACAAACCTCACTATTATGCCACAAGTAAATAACATTCAAAACAGTGGTACTTTACTAGGGGCTATTGATGTTACAGGAACAAAAGTTGCCAGTAACCTGATTTTCCATCTAAGAAATGACCCAAGTACAGCTCCAGGAGTGCCTTTTTCTGGAGTAACTCCTTTTTCTACCATTAATGGGTTAGTCCAGATTTTCAAGTGGCCCACTATTCTATAAAGGGAAATAATTAAAATTATACTCACTTTTTTTGGTGATCGTTACAGTTTGGGTTATTAAAACGGTATTTTTAGCCATACAAGCGGAAACAATTTATGTCTATCAGGGAGTAAACTTGGTGCGCCGAACCCTTTTTTACTACTCCAATAGAGGAAGAGAAGGTTTTTTGTTTGCCCGTAATACCATACCTACTAATGGTGAGCGGATTGGTATTAATTCTAGGAATTTCAGACCAAGTGGGGAGGACTTTAGTACTTTACTTTCTGATGGAGTTTTAGACAAAACGTTGCCTTTGGTAGTAGAGGGCAACTGCCAGAATTGGAAAAGATGGTTATGTGGAATGCCCAGTTTTACATTAAATAGCATTTCAAAAAGACAACTCTTCATACAATTGTTGTGTTGCAAATACTTCCCACTTTTTCTACCTGTATCTTGAGATTCAAGAGATTTAAATTATGGGTTTTTCAGACAATCATTTTGATACTAAAATGGTGGTTAAATTGGTGCTACACCCCTACTTGAAAGGGTTTACGCTAGGTTGCGACTATAATTAGGAACGGAGGATCTCGTTTTTCTTTTGCAAAAAATGGCGGGTAAACAGAAGACTTAATGGTGATTTTTAATTTAAGTAATGAAATTTTGGCCCTATGTTTATGACCACCAATTAACCCAAGTAACACCACAAAATATTATAGATGGGTACAATGAAATTTCTAAAATAATCAGTGAACCAGAAGGGGGTTCAAGAATATTTTAACGAGCAGTTTTGGCTCATTGCCCAGAGCGAAATGTGGAAAGAATCCTTTTAGGGGCTATCGTTGATTGTAAAGACTTTCAAAAAAGTTTTAAATTTTTTTCCAAAAACCAAACAGGCTTTTAGAATTATCAAGCTGAATGGTCTTTCAAAATTTTTATGAAAACCTTAACTTAATAAAAGAGTGCGGGTCGAATTAATTTAATTTTTGGTTAAGAAACAAAACAAAATTCTTTATGGAATACCACTTGGTTTGACCAAAACCCACCAATAGTTATCTATATAATGTTTTTAAATACTTGGGGTTTGGCTGAAAGGAAACAATTAAATTGGTTTTTACCACCGTTGTGGGCGTTTTTACAAGGTTAGGCGCAAGATTTTTACTCCTTTTTAATTTAAGTGTTTATTTAGTTTAAAAATTAAAGAAATTGGGGCTGAAAATAGTTGGCCAGTTTTCTTTTTTACCCAAAAAAAACAAGTTTTTTTTTAATTTTTTTTTCCCACTATTTTTCCTTTTTTTTTTTTAAAATTTTCCTAAAAAAAAAAAAAAACTTTTAAAAAAAAAAAAAAAAAAATTGGAAAAATTTTATTTTTAGTTACTAATTTTTATTATTCACATCCTCTCTCT
>Ga0163217_1043387_pt1 | contig 11803 bp, 18 predicted proteins | sample SynspAceP_FD_185933 | JGI IMG/M metagenome (GOLD analysis project Ga0163217, IMG submission 185933) | Saline lake microbial communities from Ace Lake in Antarctica - Synechococcus sp. Ace-P (PacBio error correction) | ecosystem: Environmental > Aquatic > Non-marine Saline and Alkaline > Saline ... | reverse complement strand
GAAGGCCGCCATGCCCTGATCACGCCGGCGGATTCTCTGGTTACCCCGCTGCTGTCTGCAGAGAACTGCTGCAAAAAAGGTTCTAACCTCTGCGCGCTGGGCTGGGGCTCGATCGCGCCGGACCCGCGCAGGACCCAGGGCCCCGCAGGCACTCCCGAAAGCCGCATTGCCTGCGCACCCCATCGCCGGATTGCCGGTTGTGTTTTTCGCAGCAGTGAGGCAGGGCTTGTGATCCAGCAGAGGCCGATGCAGCAGGGCGGCCAGGAAGGCGTCGCCGGGCGCCGGTGGGTGTCGACCACCTCCAGCTTGAAGGCGCCATCGAGCGGCCTGGGGCCGCCAAGCCCACCAGGCAGGCCGTTGCCGCGTCGGTGACGATCACGCAGGGCTTCTGGGGTAGGCCGGGCGCTTGATTCGCGGCCGGATCCCGGCTGCCGGGCGATCCAGTCGGCCTCTTCGGCGGAGAACTTGAGCAGGGCGGCGGCTGAGCAGGGGGCGGAATCGATCGGAGGCCCTCAGCGGCCCCACAGCTCAGAAGGTGGGTCGCCAGTTCAGATCCGATGGGCCAGGGCAACCGCCGCGGGCGGAGGCCCGATCAATCGCCAGCTGCCAGCGCAGCGGAAGCGGAGGCTGGGCTGGCCAGGGGATCGTGCCGATCAGCAACCACCTGGGCCCCTTCAGCAGTGGCTCAGGGGCGACGCCTAGCGGCCGCCCTCGATCGCCTGGTCGGCGAAGCCAGCGCCTGATCGCCGCTGAAGCCACCGAAAGCTGCCGCTCGCCATCGCATCACGGTCGTGACCAGCACGATGCGGCTGGCCGGAGCGGATCGCTTCGCAGGGCGGTGGTGTCGGACCGCGCGTGCGGCGAAAAGCTGGGTATGAAGGGCTCCAGCGATGCCGTCGTTGCCGAGCCGGCCGATTCAGGGAACGGCCGCCGCTGCGAAGCCGGGCCAGGCGCAGGCCACGTTGGCCGGGGCCCCGCCGAGGGCAATTCCTGCAGCGGGCGATCGCTCTTGCGCCGGATCACCCCCCAGCGGGCCGAGGCCGGTCGATCAGGGCCTTACCGAAAACAGAGCACCTTGGGGGGGCGAACAACGGGTTCATCAGCAGGCAAGGGTGTGAGCGCCCAGCATGGCTGGATTTCACTGCTTCATTTTACTGCCTTTAAGTAGCGACTTGCTTCGGCCCAGCTGCTTCTAACGGGGCCGCCATTGATCCGGCTGTGGGCGGCGGGGAAGAGGAAAGTCGGCCCAGCTGCTCCGGCTGCCACCAGCGCAACCTGTTGCTGGCCAACGGGGGGGATCACCGGAGCACCAGCGGCAGAGATGGGACGAATGAAACGCAGCGCTTGTTGGCTGCTAGATGTGCTCCAGGGTGATCAGCTCTTCGCCGACCTTCCACGTGATCCCCAGCTCTCGGCCAGCTCCCGCCCGATCGTGGCGGTGATCGCTTCGCCGGCTTTCCTGCTTGCCGCCGGGGAACTCCCACCAGCCCGCCCAGCAGCCCACACATCTAGGCGTTGATCGATCAGCACCCTGGGCCGCCGGGCATCCAGCCACCACGGCCCACGCCAATCACCTGAAACGGCAAGGGTCTCCGTGGCGTCTTCCACGGGGTTTAAGCAGCGGGGAATCGCGGCAGCGTAGGCAGCGCCAGTGCCCTTGCCAGGGGGACCAGCGGTCGCCAGGCGGTGTTGGCGGCGGCGTGCAGACCGTTTTGGCGCCCAGGTCCATCCAGGGGCCTGGTGAACGCCGGGGCCGTGCGGGTCGAGCAGTGAATCACTGAGTTGCCCAGAACCGGCCGCTGCCGCTGCGGAGGCCGGGAGCTGCGCGGTCAGTTCGCGCCAGCACCGTTGCACGTTTGCCATACGAGGATCGAAAAAACGCAGGTTGTAGGCGGAGCTGAGGATGCTGGCCGGCGGTTGTCTGAGGGCGATTCCCGCAACGCCAGCCAACCCTCCAGCTGCCGCGGCCAGGGATCGACCGCCGAGGCCTGATCGCCCGTCCAGCCCGCTGCCAGCAGCTGGCTTTGCCCCCTGCTGCAGTCGCCGGGCCCGGGCGAATAGCCAGGCCCTGCCAGAGCATCAGCACGTCGTGCTCGCCTGAGCCAGCCAGCGCGCGAGGGTGGGGAAGGCGGCCATCCAGCGCCGCCAGAAGGGCAGCACACCGCCAGCTGGGTTCTGCTGCAGCATTCACCTCAGCCACCCAGAGCGGGTAGGCGGGCAGGGGGCTCCCCTCGCCAGCCGCTGGGCGTCGGGCCTCAGTTTCCAGGGGATGTCGTGGCCGACCGTTTGCCTCCACCAGGCCAGGCAACAAAGCGCGCAGTGACGGGGCCTGCTCCAAGAACCCCCTTCCCAGCCCGCCATCACAAGCCCAACGTAGGGGCCAACTGAAAAGGTTGTTCTAGGTTGGTCTCTTTTGGCTTTGGAGCTTGGTGCCTAGCGCTCATTGCCCGGAAGTCTGGCCTGACCTCCCGCAGCCATTGCGGCTGCGTTTCATTCGACGACAAACGAACATCCCGTCGCTAGGCCGGGGCCTTGCCGCCCTTGTGTGGCGCCACCTGGCTCTGGGCTACGCCTTGGCCACAGCTTTGCCACTGGCCTTCGCCTTCCTTCTTCATCCCTGTCCGGCGCGAGGGTCTGCCGCGGTTTGCCCCAGGCAAGGGCGTGGGATGCCGCAGCGGCAAGGCGAATCAGCCTGGCTGGGCGCTTCAACACCTTAACGCGGTGCCCGGGCGATGGCGATCGCCCTGGGTGCAGGGACGGCCGGGCTGGTGATGGTCGAGAGGCTTCGGGTTCGCGATCTCGCCACCGGCGCGGCCCACCAGCGCCGACACCGTGTTTTCAACTGGCCAGCGTGGTCCAAGACCTTCACCGCCGCCCAACGTGGCGGCTTTTGGTGATCGCAAAGCAGCTGCCTGGGAGCAAGCCGAGCGTGGAACTGTTACCGAACGGTCCGGCCTCCAGGACGGCCTTACGCCGGCCAGTGGGTGAACGTCCGGCGACCTGCTGAGCCCCACCGCGCCGGCATTTCCGGCCTTCTTCTGGCGACCTCTCGACCATCTCGGGGCCTACGAGCCCGCGATGTGCTGCGCCGCATCCGGCTACGTTGAAGCGCCACCAGCTTCGCGACCGGTCCTGGCCATTCCAACATTTCGGGCTTTTTTCCTTGCCGGCGAACTGGCGGCAGCGGCCGGCGGCCAGCCCTTTCACCGATCTCAGCCGCAACTTGATCTTTCCAGCCGCTGCATGACCGCACGGGCATCGCTCGGCCCTGATCGGTTGCAGCGGCCGGGCCAGAGCGGCGCGCTGACGGATGTGAGCCGTTCCCACGCATGGTTGGGGGATCGCATGCAGGTTGGTGCCCCGAACCTGAGCGGTGTGTTCATCCCCGCCGGCGGCTTCGCCAGCAGGCCGCCAACGACCTCGGTCGCTCGTGGCGATGCTGGGCCCGGGCGGCGAGCTGGGCGGCCAGCGGGTGCTCTCCGGAGGCAGCGTGAAGGATCTGTTTCGAGCCGGGTGATCGGCCGAGAGCCCGGCTTCGCCGAGTTTCCCCCGATCGATAACAACTCGGCTTTCGACTACTCCCCCGGCTGGGGCGTGTATCAATACAACGCCTGAAGGTGCTGGAGGAAGGGCGGCGCCCTCGATGCGTTGCGCACCCTGCTTGCTGGTGGTGCCCCAGAAGCGCTTCGCGTTGGCGATCGTGGGCCAACCGCAACCTCACGGCCTTGCCGGAAGCGGGTGCGCGCCGCCCTGCTGCAAGCAGGCCTTTCGGCCGACCGGTGCGAACCCGACATTGCAGCGGGAGCATCAGGGCCAAGGCCAACGAGCTCGAAAGCCTCCTTCTGGCTGTCGAAGTGAAACCCACCAACTCAAGCCCCCTCGTTGCCCCGCCGGGCCTACACCGGCAACCTATGTCAACGATCTGTTCGGCTCCTGAGACGACCGGTAGGACCCAAAGCGCGATGGGCCTGCAGTGCTGGCGGGGCCAGCCGACTACCGCGGTTCGTGACGCCCTGAACGGCGATACCTTTCAGTTTGCTCTGGCCCGGAGTGATCTCCTCATCGGTGCGATGTTGCCGTTGCCAAACCCGATATGCCAACGGCAGGTGAGCTGGCTTCCTCTACCCGAGGGTATCAGTTCACCCGCCGCCCGTAGAGCGCTGGCCCGGCACGGCTGACGCGATGAACCCTCAGGCAAACCCCCCGGGCCGTGCCGCCGAGCTGGAGAGGAGATATTTGGAGCAGCGGCCGGTGGCCGGCCCAGCAGGCTGCGCCGGCTGTTGCACGGCCACACGTTGAAGGGCCAGGAGGACCAGCGCTCGCCGTCGCCCACGGAAGGGGCGGCACCCGAATGGGTTGCCAGGCGGGGAACACATACAGCTCGCCGCGCCACCGGCAGCATTTGTATTGGCCATGCCGGTTGCGAAAAGCCTCTGGATGTTGGCCACGTCCTCGGGGCCGTTTGAAAAACCAAAGCTGGCCGTCGAAGCTGTTCGTTGTTGGATTCTGGGCGGCACCTTTAAGGAAGATCCACACCGGAGAAAGGAGCCACCGTGGGGTGTGCATCGGGTTTGTAATCCCCGGCCACCTGGGGAATTGAAGCCAGGACATCGATCGATCTGGCAGCCGTAGCGGCCAGGCGTCCCACGGCCCCGACCCTGGGGCGGCTGGCGGTCGATCACATGGCGGTCCAGTGCTCACAGGCCGGCAGAATCACTTCGGCGCAGAGGCCTGAATAACAGGGGTGCTGGGGCCCCAGCTCCCCCGCTGCTGGGCCAGCTTGACGGCCAGCTTGGTGTAAGCATCGGGGCTCTGCTCGGGCGCCTCCAGGCACCTGAACTCCCAGTGCAGCAGCTCAGCGCAGCAGGGGCACGGACAGCCGGCTCTTGAGCACGTAGCGCGGGAGAGGGCGAGAACTTCGGTGCTGCTGTCCATGGCAGGGGACGATTCAGCTGGCCGCAGTAATCCTAAACACGCAGGCGCTCAGGCGCCGCAAGCCCACGAGGGCCATCCCGCTCCCAGGTTGGCGCACCCGGATCACGCTCATGCCCGATTGCGGCCGGATGCCGGTGGAGGCTCATCGCGCTCCTCCACGTCCATGCCGTAGCGCATCTTTTCAGCCACATCGCGCTGCAGCTCCCGGCGTTGCTCAGCAGCGCCCGCATGTTTCACCGCGTAGGGCAACTCGTTATCGACGTTTCCCGGGCAGGGTGCCATCGCCCTGCAGCAGATCGAGCAGCTCGGTGTCTTCGGCCGTCGCCCACCTTGTTTCCAGGCTCACCGGTTGCCGCGCCCGGCAGAGCAGTTCCTTCACTTCCTCCTCCGGCAGCTCCACGACACGCCAAGCTCGCTCAGGGCTCCGGGGTGCGGCCAGTTCCTGCTCAGCTCACGCTGGACCTTTTCTTGAGCTTGTTGAGCGTTTCGGTGATGTGGATCGGCAGCCCGGATCGCTGCGGCTCTTCTCGGCATCGCCCGGGTGATCCTGGCGAATCCACCAGTAGGCGTAGGTGGGAACTGTAGCCGCGGGTGGGGTCGAACTCTCAAACGCCGCGCACCAGACCGATCTGCCCTCCTGGATCAGGTCGAGCAGCTCCCATGTTCCGCTGTGGTGTATTTCTTCGCCACGCTCACCACCAGGCGCAGGTGCCGGCCACCATCCGCTCCTTGGCCGGCGCCCGCAGGGCCAGGCATTGCGCTTGAGCACGGCTGGACTCAGGCCCAGGGCCTGGGCCCACTCCAACCGAACTCGGCTTGGCGCCGCTGCGATTTCAGTTCCTGACCATTTCCTCGAGCCGCATCAGCGTCTTGAACCTTGGGCGCCGAGGAGTGATCTCCTGCTCAGGCTGAGCAGGGGCAACCCCTGCCGATGACGCGCAGGTAGGAGCGCACTAAGTCGCCATTCCACCGGAGGGCATTGGAGCGGGCCGGCCGTGGCGGGCTTGGCGTTCAGCAGCTGCCTTGGGTGCGAACCAGCCTTCGTTTTCCGAAACCAGGCTTCTGCCTTCTGAGAAAGCCCTTGGACTTGGACGGCGATCCAACGAGAGGCGACAACCACAGCGAATCCAGAACGTGTGGTTAAGGCCTAACGAAGAAGTGTGAAGCCAAACTTCAGGGAAGCCTGGCGGATTTCCACCTTCTGGATTTCGCTGTGGTTGTCGGCACTCTCGTTGGATCGCCCGTCCCAAGTCCAAGGCTTTCTCAGAAGCGAAAGCCTGGTTCGGAAACGAAGGCTGGTTCGCCAAGCCCAAGGCAGCTGCTGACGCCAAGCCGCCACGGCCGCCGCTCCATGCCTTCCGGTTGGATTGCGACTTTAGTGCTCCACCTTGCGCAGACTCGGCGGGTGCCCCTTGCTCAGCCATGGAGCAGGAGATACACCCTCGGCCGCCCAGTTCAAGACCTTTTGATGCGGCTCGAGGAAATGGGAAGCAGGGAACTGGAAATCCCGGCAGCGGCGCCAAGCCCCGAGTCGTTGGAGTGGCCCAGGCCCTGGGCCTGATCAGCCCGTGCTCAAGCGCAACTGGCCTGCGGGCGCCGCGCCCAAGCGAAGCGATGGTGGCGGCCAAACCTTGCGCCTGGTGGTGAGCGTGGCGAAGAAATACCACCCAAGCGAAACAGAGACTGCTCGACCTGATCCAGGAGGGCACGCATCGGTTCTGGTGCGCGGCGTTGAGAAGTTCGGACCCCACCCGGCGGCTACCAAAGTTCCCCACCTACCGCCTACTGGTGGCATTCGCCAGGGGATCACCCGGGCCGCATTGCCGAGAGAGCCGCACGATCCGGCTGCCGATCCACATTCACCGAAACGCTCAAACAAGCTCAAAGAAAGGTCAGCGTTGAGCTGAAGCCAGGAAACTGGGCCGCACCCCGACCTGCAGACGAGCTGCGGTGTCGGTGGAGCTGCCGGAGAGGAAGGAAGGGAAACTGCTCTGCCGGGCGCGGCAACCGCGTGAGCCTGGAAACAAAGGTGGGCGACGGCGAAGACACCGAGCTGCTCGATTCTGCTTGCCAGGGCGATGGCACCCTTGCCCGAGGAAAAAACGTCGGATAACGAGTGCACTACGCGGTGACATGCGGGCGCTGCTGGAAGCAACTGCCGAGCTGCAGCGCGATGTGCTGAGATGCGCTACGGCATGGACGTAGGAGCGAAGCCGATGGAGCCTCACCGCGCTATCGGCCGCCATCCTGGCATGAGCCTTGATCGGGTGCGCAACCTTTGGAGCGGGATGGCCTCGTGGGGCTTGCGGCGCCCTGAGCGCCTGCGTTGGGAGAATTACGCGGCCAGCTGGATCGCTTTCCCCTGCCATGGACAGCAGCACCGAAGTTCTCGCCCTCTTCCCGCGCTTACTGCTCAAGAGCCGGCTTGTCCGTGCCCCTGCTCGCTGAGCTGCTGGCAACTGGGAGTTCAGGTGCTTGGCGAGCGCCCCGAGCAGAAGCCCCGATGCTTCACCCAAGCTTGGCCCGGTCAGGCTGGCCCAGCAGCGGGAGCTGGGCCCCCAGCACCCCTGTATCAGGCCCTCTGCGCCGAAGTGCACTGCCGGCCCTGTGAGCACTCGGATCCGCCATGTGATCGACCGCCAGCCGCCCCAGGTCGGGGGCCGTGGAACGCCTGGCCGCTACCGGCTGCAGATGATCGATGTCTGGCTCATATTCCCAGTGGCGGGGGCGGGATTACCAAACCCGATGCACACCCACGGTGGGCTCCTTTCTCCGGTTGTCTTTCTTAAGGGATGCCCGCCCCAGATCCACAAACGACAGCTTCGACGGCCAGCTCTGTTTTTCACGGGCCCCGAGGAAGTGGCACATCCAAGAGCTTTCGCCACCGGCATGCCCCAATACATGCTGCCGGTGGCCGCGGAGCTGTTATGTGTTCCCCGCCTGGCAACCCCATTCGGTGCCGCCCTCCGTGGCGGACCTGGCGAGCGCTTGGTCTTCTGCGCCTTCAACGTGGTGGCCGTGCCAACGCCGGCGCAGCCTGCTGGGGCCGGCACCGGCCGCCTGCCTACCAATATTCTCCCTCCCAGCTCGCGGCAACGGGCCCGGGGGGTTGCCTGAGGGTTCATCGCTTCTGCCGTGCGGCAGCGCTCCTACGGGCGGGCGCGGTGAACTGATACCCCTCGTAGAGGAAGCCAACTCACCTGGCCCGTTGGCCATCGCGTTTGGAACGGGCACATCACCGATGGAGGAGATCACTCCGCGGCCAGAGCAACTGGAAGGTATCGCGTTCCAGGGCGTCAACGAACCGCGGTAAGTCGGCTGGCCCCGCCAGCACTTGCAGGGCCCCATCGCGCTGGGCCACGGTCCAGGAAGCCGAACAGAATCGTTGACATTAGGTTTGCCGGTTGTAGGCCGGCAGGGGCAACGAGAGCGGGCTTGAGTTGGTGGGCTTCACTTCGACAGCCAGAAGGAGGCTTTCGAGCTCGTTGGCCTTGGCCCTGATTCCGGGCTGATGTCGGGTTTCGCCCGGGTCGGCGAGGACCTGTGCAGGGCAGGGCGGCGCGCACCCGCTTCCGGCAAGGACCGTGAGGTTTTGCGGGTTGGCCACGATCGCCCACGGCGGAAAGCGCTTCTGGGGCACCACCAGCAGCAGGGTTGCGCACGCCATCGGAGGGCGCGCCCTTCTCCAGCACCTTCAGGCCGTTGTATTGATACACGCCCCAGCCGGGGGAGTAGTCGAAGCCGGAGTGTTCATCGATCGGGGGGAAAACTCGGCGAAGCCGGGCTCTTCGGCGATCACCGGCTCGAACAGATCCTTCACGGCCTGCTCCGAGAGCAACCCGCTGGGCCGCCCAGCTCGCCGCCCCGGGGCCAGCATCGCACGAAAAAGCGACCCGAGGTCGTTGGCGCTGCTGGCGAAGCCGCGGCGGGGATGAACACACCGCTCAGGTTCGGGGGCACCCACCTGCAGGCGAATTCCCACCAATGCGTGGGGAAACGGCTCACATCCGTAGCGCGCCGCTCTGGGCCCGGCGCTCACCGATCAGGGCGAGGCGATGCCCGTGCGGGTCATTGGCCAGCGGCTGGAAGATCAAGTGGGCTTGAGATCGGTGAAGGGCTGAGCCGCCGGCCGCATGCCGCCAGTTTCGCCTGGCAAGGGAAAAAGCCGATGTTGAATAGGCAGGACGGTCGCGGAAGCTGGTGGCTGGCTTCACGTAGCGGATTGCGGCGCAGCCACATCGCGGGGCCTCGTAGCCGAGATGGCGAAGAGGTGTCGCGAAAGAAGGTGGAAAGCCGGCGCGTTGGCCTCAGGCAGGTCGCGGACGTTCACCCACTGCCGCCGGCGTAGGCGTCCTGGAGGCGGACGTTTCGGTTAACAGTTCCACCATCGGCTTGCTCCCAGGCCAGCTGCTTCGATCCACCAAAGCCGGCCACCGTGGCGGCGGTGAAGGGTTCTGGACACGCTGGCCAGTTTGAAACACTGTCTTGTCGGCGGCTGAGTGGGCGCGCCGTTGGCGAGATCCGCGAACCCCGAAGGCCTCGACCATCACCAGCCGGCCGTTCCCTGCACCCAGGGCGATCGCCATCCGGGCACCGCGTAGGTGTTGAGCGCCCAGCGGCTGATTCTGCCTGCCGCTTGCTTGCATCCACGCCTTGCCTGGGCAAAGCCCGGCAGACCCTACGGCGGCACGGACAGGGATGAAAGAGGGAGGCGAAGGCCGTGGCAAAAGCTGTGGCAAGGCGGTAGGCCAGAGCCAGGGTGGCGCCACCACAGGGCGGGCAAGGCCCTGCCTTAGCGAGCGGGATGTCGTTGGTCGTCGAATGAACGCAGCCATGGCTGCGGAGTCAGGCCAGATTCGGCAATGAGCGCTGGCACCAAGGCCCTCCAAGCCAAAAGAGACCAACCCTACGAACAACCTTTTCAGTTGGCCCCTACGTTGGGCTTGTGATTGGCGGCTGGGAAGGGTTGGAGCAGCCCCGTCACTGCGCGCTTTGTTGCTGGCCTTGTGGGAGGCGAACGGTAAACGCACGACATCCCCTGGGAAACTGAGGCCCGACGGCCCAGCGGCCTGGACGATGGGGAGCCCCTGCCCGCCTACCCGCTCTGGTGGCTGAGGTGATGCTGCAGCAAGACCCAGCTGGCGGTGGTGCCTGCCCTTCTGGGCGGCGCTGGATTGGCCGCCTTCCCCACCCTGCCGGCGCTGGCTGGCTCCAGGCGAGCACGGACGTGCTGATGCTCTGGCAGGGGCCTGGGCTATTACGCCCGGGCCCGGCGACTGGCAGCAGGGGGCAAGACCAGCTGCTGGCAGCGGGGCTTGGACGGCGATCAGGCCTCGGCCGGTCGATCCCTTGGCCGCGGCAAGCTGGAGGCGTTGCTGGCGTTGCCGGGGAATCGGCCCTCAGCACCGCCGGGCAGCATCCTCAGCTCCGCCTACAACTGCCGTTTTCGATCCTCCGATGGCAACGTTGGCAACGGGTGCTGGGCGCGACTTGACCGCCAGCCCCCGGCCTCCGCAGCGGGCAGCTGGCCGCGGTTCTGGCAACTTCAGTGATTCAACTGCTCGACCCGCAGCGGCCCCGGGCGTTCAACCAGGCCCTGATGGACCTTGCGGCGCCACGGTCTGCACGCCCCGCCAAACCCGCCTGCGACCGCTGCCCCTGGCAGGGCACTGCGCTGCCTACGCATGCCGGCGATCCCGCTGCTTACCCGTGAAAGGAGACGCCACGAGACCCTTGCCGTTTCAGGTGATTGGCGTGGGCGTGGTGCTGGATGCCGCGGCAGGGTGGCTGATCGATCAACGCCTAGATGTGGGGCTGCTGCGGCGGGCTGTGGGGAGTTCCCCGGCGGCAAGGCAGGCAAGCCGGCGAAGCGATCACCGCCACGATCGGGCGGGAGCTGGCGGAAGGAGCTGGGGATCACGGTTGGAGGTCGGCGAAGAAGCTGATCCCCTGGGAGCACAATCACAGCCAAAGCGGCTGCGTTTCCATCCGTCCATCTCGCCGCTGGGTGCTCCGGCTGATTCCCCGCCCGTTTAGGCGCAGCCAACAGGTCGCTGGGTGGAGCCGGAGCAGCTGGCGACTTTCCTTCCCCGCCGCCAACAGCCGATCATGGGGCCCTGTTAGAGCAGCTGGGCCGGAAGCAGCGCTACTTTAAAGGCAGTAAATGAAGCAGTGAATCCAGCCTGCTGGGCGCTCACACCTTAGCCTGCTGATTGAACCGGTGTTCGCCCCCCCCAGGTGCTCTGTTTCGGTGAGGCCCTGATCCGGACCGGCTCGCGGCCGCTGGGGGGGTGGATCCGGCCAGCGATCCGCCCGGCTGCAGGAATGCCTCAGGCGGCGGCCCCGGCCAACGTGGCTGCGCCCTGGCCGGCTCGCAGCGGCCGCCGCCCTGATCGGCCGGCTCGGCAACGACGGGCATTCGCTGCAGCCTTCAACCAGCTTTCTTTCGCCCCCGAACGGCGGCGTCGACACCACCGCCCTGCAGAGCGATCCGCTCCGGCCCAGCCGCATCGTGCTGGTACGCCGTTGATGCCGAATGGCGAGCGCAGCTTCGGTGGCTTCAGCGGCGATTCCAAGGCGCTGGCTTCGCGGACCAGGCGATCGAGGCCGCCCGGCCTGGCGTCGCCCCTGGAGCACGCTGGAAGGGGCCCCAGGTGGGGTTTGCTGATCGGCCATCCCCTGGCCAGGGCACAGCCTCCGCCGCTAGCGCTTGCAGCTGGGCATGCGATTGGATGCCGGGCCTTCCGCCCGCGGGCGTGGGCCCTTGGCCATCGATTCTGAACCGGCGACCCACTTTCTGGAGCTGTCGGGGGGCCGCTGAGGCGCTCGAATCGATCCGGCCCTGGCTTCAGCCACCGTCCGCCCTGCT
>Ga0163217_1030819_pt1 | contig 11803 bp, 12 predicted proteins | sample SynspAceP_FD_185933 | JGI IMG/M metagenome (GOLD analysis project Ga0163217, IMG submission 185933) | Saline lake microbial communities from Ace Lake in Antarctica - Synechococcus sp. Ace-P (PacBio error correction) | ecosystem: Environmental > Aquatic > Non-marine Saline and Alkaline > Saline ... | reverse complement strand
ATTCTTTTTTTTGTTTACGCATACGCAAAATGAGTGAACAAGTGATGGCAAGCGTTTGCCAAGAATGTGGAAGTGAAACGTGAACGCATTATTGTCAGCACCGAAAATTAGCCGTGCTAGCAAAAAACAACAACGCAGTTAGCGCATGAGCCGTAACAGAAAATCTGCTCATTTGAGCCTAATTCTGTAGGCGTTCTAGTTGCGTGCACAGTTTCACATACTTGTAATACCACCCCAACAAAAAGTGAATCCCGATACAGCCAAAGCTGGCTTGCAGATGCAGGACTAAAAAAGACGCCAAGCATGGATGCTTTCACATTAAACATGCATGCAAGATTTATTTCAAGAAGATGAAGTGTAGTTTAAGTTTTTTTGAAAATTTTTATAAAAGGAGAGTAAGTAAGGCTATTTTTAATAGACGTAATTTTATGAAAGCGAGTGGCCTGCTAGTTGCCGCTACTGGTCTCTGTATTGGTCTGGCAATGCGCTGAGCAGCAATTACTTCAAACTGCTTAAATCCATGACTTACTGGATTGGCGTCACTGATACCGAAGTGACGTTGGTATTTTGCATTCGCAAACAGGCACGATGGCATTAGTGAACTGGCTTCTATCCAAAGCTGAGAAAATTTAGCGATTGAGCAAAAATTCAATGCCATGGGCGGTATTTTGGGTCGCAAAATTAAGTGATTCAGAAATGGCGCATCTGATTGGCCACCTTTGCAGAAAAAGCAAAAAAAATTGTTAGTTAAGCGACAAAGTTGCGGCAGTCATGGTTTGCTGGAACATCAGCTTCAACGTGAAAGCAAGCTTTACCAGTGTTTGAAAAGAAAAAATGGCTTGCTGTTTTATCCAACTTTCTACGAAGGTTAGAGCAATCTAAAAACCGCACGTGTTTTACACAGGCCAAGAAGCAAACACAACAATTCTTGCTGTTTAGATTGGATTGCTAAAGAGAAAAAAAAGCGAAAAAAATTCTACCTAATCGTTTTGGACTACATCTGGCCACGTTACTTCAATGAAAGTGTTTGTGCGCGCAAGCATATGAGCGGTAACTTAAAAGCCACGTAGTGCGTGAAGAAGTATATGCCTAGGTGATACACAATTGGTCTGGATAACAAAATCAAACTGAAAAAAACCTGATGTGATTTATGCGGCGCGTGTTGTGCTCTAACGTTGCTTGGTTTTTAAAAACAGGTGAACGCAGCTTGGTTTTGAAACTCTAAAAAACAAACAATCGTTAACTATTTCAGTACAAGAAGATGAAGTGCTTGGTATTTGGTGTTTGAAAACTAGGAAGGTTTCTACTCAGCAATGAAATACTTCCAATCACAAACAAATCCTGAAAACCGTGAAATTTGTTGCAGCATTTTTAAAAAGAAATACGGTAAAGATGCTGTGAATTGGCTGATGTAACGCAGCGCCTTACTAGGGCCATGGTTGTTTACAAAGCAGCGGTGAAGCCGTGCAGTAGCTTTCGATGTGATAAAGTGCAAGGCAGCATTGCCTGGCTATGTCTTTAAAGAGCACCGGAAGGCCCAAGTAACTGTTGAAGAAAATCATTCACTTAACAACTTAATAACGTGTGGGGTAAATGGAAAAAGATGGTCAAGCAGAATGGTTTTACCAACCTCTGGTTTTAACATTAAACCAGATCCTTTCCCAAAAGGTTATCAATAGGTTGTTAGTCTATCAGCGCTAACTTGTTAACGCGCATCAATTCTGCAAACTAAATGCAAATTCTATCTTTCATTAGTTTGCTTTTCTAAGACTACTTAACACATCACAAAGTGGTTTAGAAAAGATGTTTTTTAAAAAGTACAGAGTTCATATTCGTTAATAATGTTAAAAAGGACAGTAGTTCGACTACACCGCCGCCAGAGATGACTAGCATTTTGTCCATGGCAAAGTTTTTTCAGACTCAGGCCATGTTTAGTGTGTTGTGTTGATGGCACTTAGGCCTACCATTATTTTGGTCAAAATGGCGTTGCATAAACATGGCGCATGGTGAGTTTCATGGACCATTGGTGCTTACACTACAGTCATGTTGCCACAGATCCGCTGAGGCTATGGCGGCAGTAGTTACTACTTCGTCTTTGCGATTAATTTTTATCTTTCTAACGCCTTGCCGTCCGGGCTAACTTTATTGGGAATTTATATGATACGGATCTCTACAAACGGCCGTAGATACCTGCTTGCGAACATGGGTTTAAGTTTGGTTATTTGCCAAACAAATATTCCGTTTCTAGCTTTGGTGCAAAGAAGTGAGTTGCAAACTTACCTGAGTGGTATTAGGGTTCTTGCCCAACTATTACCATTGATATTTCCATTTAAATGTCTTTTTGTAATGCGCGTTTTCGCAGCAGTTGTCCACGGTAGTGTTTAACTCATTTTATTCCGTTCGCTTGGGTTTAAATATGCGTGCCACGTGCAAAACCGTACGATGCAGTTGGCAGTTGTATTATACTTAAAAAGTCCGATTCGCATGACTTTATGCATTAGTTGCGTATTGCTCGGCATTCTGCGCACGCAATTTACACGATGCTTCAACGGTCCAACCAGGGTTTCGCTCTAATTGTTTGATAGCTTTATGTTAGTGTATTGGTGTTTGCTGCGGAGTTTACTCGATCGATATGCTTCGGCGTTTCGGTATCGCCAAGCCACAATCTATCTTGCAATTCTTCTTAAGTAGCTCTATGGTAAATGCCACGCTCATGTGCATTGTTTGCAGTATTTAATGGTGAAACCTGAAGCTTATTTGCCTCAAAACTACGCAAAAATACGATGTGAAAAGAAATTTTAAGCTTTAACAAATAGTTAAGTAGTAATTTTAAGGAGGAGTTTTCTATGGAATACAATAGCAACACCAGATTGCTAGGAGGGAAAGAAGGCACGCTAGGTTTAGTGATTCCTAGCTGCACTCATCCTAGATTGTCGCCTTTAGCTTGATGTGTTCCGCCTTAATTTGGCAGGTTAAAATATCTTACTACGCTTTTGTAGCAAATTAGTTTGGTTTTGTTGTGGGGTAACGCGGGTATTTTTTAAAGTTTAGGTCAAAGGATCTTCTTTTGGATTGCGGCGGTTATGCCATGCGATGTTGATGAAGTTGAAGCATCTGGACCTGTGGCCAAACCGCCATTCAAACCACACCCAGGCATCCCAGATTATGGATTGGAATCAGTTAACAGAAAATCCCCCTTTCTGGATTGCCATTTGAAAGTCTGGACGCTCACCATAATCGCGGTGTTAAACCGTGCCAGCTTTGTTTGCTTATATCATTGGCTTACGCCATGTTTAAAGCGCCGCGTTGTGATGCGTGTTTATTGCCGATTTATTACGCAAGCGATTGATTGATTCTCACTATTCTAATGTTGGTCAACCAAGGTACACCGGCGGTGTGAATTGGGAATTACCGATTTAAAACAGTTATGTAGGCTGGGACCACCCGTAGGATAGCTAAATATATTCTTTACTATATAAATGCTGTCTATTGCATTCTGGCGGCATTCTTTTTATCTCGCTACCAGTCTCCACCAGTAAAACTTCGGCCATGATTTTACTGGCAGTGCGCGATAAAGAAGACGTGTGCGATTCTCAGGTTACGATGTTTCAAAACTATAAAAATCTTTGATGTTCTGCTGCTGCCATGATTTCTTGCCATCGTGCGCTATGTTTACCTTTGGCAGGTTGGTTTATGCAGCCTATTTATCGTATTGTGCCTTTTCAATTGAAGGTCATTTTTCTGTGCGGTTGGTGACGCGCCTCATGTGATTGGTGCATTACGGCAACATGCTAGTCAACTATGCAAAACCTTTTTCTCAGAACGTATCCTGAACTTGGTTGTCTTAATGGGTGGTTTATTTATTGCGGTGGTGAATGTTATTTCTCTGATGGTTTAGCGGGTATTTTATAACAATATAAAACAATAAGTTTACATTGCTCACTAAATTCATTCGGTCAGATGATTTGCAAGATGCTAAAAAACACTGAATTAAGGAGTGAAAGCATGAGCCAGTTAGCGAGTATGACGAATGGTTTTGTTTGGCCGATTGAAAGATTTTAACCGTTTCATTCGATGCTTTAAAGCCGTTGATGCCTAAATATGTATATCGATAAAAATGAATTGGCGCGTGTGATTGGGCCAAATGGCGCTGGTAAAACTAACAGTTATTGGATTTGATTGCGTAAGACAAAATCCACTTCTGCACATTAAGTTATGATAAAAGAAGAACTGACAGCAATGGCAGAGCATTTGAAATCGTGCGCGCTGGCCGTTGGGTCCGTAAATTCCAAAACACCTTCATTATCGGGAATTTAACGGTTGATCAAAAAACTGGATATTTCTTTTACCAAGAGGTAGAAATGTATTAAAAGTTTAAACGTTTTAAGCGCACTGAAGAAGTCGATGCCCAGTGAAAAAAAATTGCGGCAGAAATTATGCTGACAGATTTTTTAGGGATGGGAAGCGCGCTATGAGTCATGGACAAAAGCAGTGGTTAGAAATAGGCATTCTGCTCATGCAAAGATCCTAACTGCTGATGTTAGCAGAAACCTGTTTGCTCGCATGAGTGCAAAAGAACGTTGATACGGCGGATTTATTGCCAAAATTTTCAGTCTAAACGAATCTGTATTGTGATTTGAACATGATATGATTGTGAAAAAAATTGCAGATTAAAGTAACTGTGTTGCCACCAAGGATAAGATTCTGGTCGGAAGCTCGATGGAAAAAGTGCAAGCAGAATGAAAATCATGGAGGTTTATTTAGGCCATTAACGAAAATTGTCAGAGATTAAACATGATTGAAATTGAAAATCTACAAGTCAGTTTATGGTCAAAATGAAAGTATTCATGCCTTAATTTTAAAGCGGAAAGAATTGGAAACCTTAGCCATCATGGTCGTAATGGCATGCAAAACGACGCTATTTAAATCACTGATGGGATTTGCCTAGTAAAGCCACAAAAGCAACGATGATGGGGTAAGCGTTTGCAAGGATGGAGAGTTATATGCGCGTGAATAAAGGCTTAGCTAGGCCACAAGGTCGTATGATTTTTTCCAGCGATGACGGTACAAAGAGAATATTGAAACGGGGTTTAAGCAAATCTTGAAACTGGGCGAGATTTCCAGAAGATATTATGCCTATTTCCTGTATTATTTGATATGCGTAACGCCAAAGCGGCAACCTTTCAGGCGCCAACAGCAGCAACTAGCATTCCGCGCACTGGTGACCAATCCTAAGTATTGTTTTACTAGATGACCGACCGAGGATTAAACCCTCGATTATAAATATTGCAAAAGTATTAAAAAATTGACGATTCGTAGATGCGTGAAATTACGATTATTGTTTCTGAACAAGTATTAAGTTTCACAATGGAAGTTGCGGATCGTATAATTGTGATTGATAAAGGTAAAGTTTATTCATAGGACTTACGTGAAAAGTGGATGCCCAAAAAAATTAAAGGTTATTTATCCGTTAATGAAATGCAAATGCATGGTAATCCATGGATGATGTTTTATAGAAAAAACGGGCGATCCACGCTTAATCATCCCCTTAGCAGATGTCTGTTAAGCGCTGGAAGGCACGTTTAGATTTAGATTTTAAATGTCATCTTAAGGCCGCAGCTATTTAGCTAAAAAAACTGCATGTTGGACCTTTGTTTTACAAAAAACATTGCATCCTGAGGTTGAAGCGGTTCTTTCATGGTGTGATCATTCATCCACCAGGTGGGGGTAGCAGTGTGATGAATTAACGCTCAATGTTACTTTAGCTGAAAACACGAAAGCACTGTTAACGACGCCAGGTGCAGGTAGGTAAATGGTATAAAGCCGAATGTCCGTTTGCACAACCAAACATTTGCAGTTTGATTAGGCAGATTTAATGGCGTGTTTTGAATGGTTGCACCAAGAGAATATTTTGTTTTGATAGCGCAAAAAGTTAAGCTGGTCATATCCCACGGTTATTAGCACCAACCGCCAAATATGCCGCTGGGAAAAATCGTGTGTTTAGGTAGGCAACACAGCAAGAACAGTGGCTTTAAGGGTTGATGTCAAGCAAGTAGTAACGATCGTCGACAGGCAAATTAATCTGGGAATGAGCGCGCGTTCTAAAGCCTAACGCAGAAGACAGTTAAATCAATTATCTTGGATTGAATGCAATGCAGTGACGGCTAGTTTTTGATTGCCGCAGGAAGTGTTCCTTGCTGACGGTGCTTTGATGCTTGAATTGGAAGGCCATCAGCCCATTGTATTGACTTAGATAAAAACGCTCGATATGGCGTCACAGCATTTGCCAAGAAATAAGTAGCGCGCTACGTTGGTCAGTCTTCACAAAGTGCAAAAAGTTTATTTTAAATGCTGTGGCAAAACTATTAGACCATGTACGCCGAACGTGAAGCGTTATAACCCTAGAACTCTGGAATAACAGTTATTGTAATACCATAGTTTGCATAAATGATTTTGAAAATAGTTGTTTGAATTAAAATGGTTGAAAACAAAAAAGCCGAAGGAGTCAATAAGATGGAATTAACGCAAGAGGAAATGATTAAACTGCTCATTTTTACCGCTGCCTGCTCGCCGAACGGCGTAAAGCACGTGTTTAAAAACTCAATTATCCTGAAGCCATGGCCTAATATTTCTGCCGCCTATTATGGAAGGTGCGCCCGCCGGACTGGTTAGAACAGTGCAGAAGCTGAATGAGTTATGGCGCAACCTGCTTACGCGTGATGATGTCATGGATGGCCATTGCTGAGATGATTCCAGAATTCAAATAGGAAGCGGACGTTTCCTGATGGGACAAAAATTTTAGTAACCGTCCATCAGCTCGATTCCATAGAGGTATAAATAATGATTCCAAGGTTGAAATGAAAATTTGATGCGGGTGACATTACGCTGAACAGAGGGCGTGAAACAGTGACGTTGAACGTGATCGAATTAAGGTGATAGACCATACAAATGTTTCGCATATCATTTTTTTGAAGTGAATGATGTACTGGATGTTTGAATCGACAAACTGCTTATGTTTTAGATAAATACATTGCATCTGGCACCGGCAGTGCGATTCGAGCCAGACCAAGGCAAACACGCATGTTCATTAGTCCGCTTTAGCAGGTGATCGAAAAGTGTATGCTTGCCGCAAAGTTGATGGGGAGCCTTTTTTTAAAATGAGTTGTGAAAAATAGATAAGCAGGCTTTATGCCGAAAATGTTTGCCCAAACCGTCGGCGATCCGTCAGATTGGCCGACACTGAGTATGGATAGAGGTTGAAAAAGACTGAACCAACCTATGGAGAGAAGTAAAAAATTTGTGGCGGTAAAGTAGATTCGTGACGGCATGACAAAGCTCAGCGCGTCTCAGCGAATAGCCGATACCGTGATTACCAATTGCATGATTGTGATCCACTGGGGCATATCAGCCGATATTTGCATTAAAGCAGGCTATATTTTCAGCGATTGTAAAGGCGGGTAATCCTGAATATTCAACCCAATGTGGATATTGCGATTGGCGGTGGCACAGAAGTGATTTGCAGGCGAAGGCATTGATTTATCACGGCTGTGTCATCGATTAGCCATATATCATTTTATTTGCCCGCAACAAATTGAAGAGAAGCGTTTAATGTCGGGTTGAACGACCATGTTAGCGGTGGCACGGGGCCCAGCACAGGTAACTTTTGCCACCACTTGTACGCCAGGCCGTTGGCATATTCATAAAAGAATTGCTGCAATCAGCGTTTTTCCGATGAACTTAGGTTTTTTAGGAAAGGCAACGTGAGTTCCAGCGCCTTACGTGAGCAAGTTAGAAGCGGGTGTCATCGGTTAAAACTGCATGAAGATTGGCCAACGCCAGCCGCAATTGACCAATTGTTAAACGTGCAGAAGAGTATGGATGTGCAAGTGGCGATTCATAGCGACACGTTAAACGAGTCTGGCTTTGTCGGACCACACTAGGGGCTTTTAACAATCGTACCATCAATTACCTTCCATATGAAGTGCAGGCGGGCGGCCATGCGCCCGATATTATTAAAGCGCTGTCATCGGAAGTGTTGCCATCATCACCAACCCGACACGACCTTTACGGTGAATACCATTATGAGCATTGAGAGATATTGCTGATGGTTTGTCATCATTTAGACCTCGCGATTGAAAGAATTGCGTTGCCGCAGAGCCGTATTCGTCGCGAAACCATCGCGGCAGGAAGATATTTTGCATGATTTAGCGCTTTTTCTATGATGTGTCAATTCACAAGCCATGGGCGCGTTGGTGAATGTTATTCGCACTTGGCAACGCGCGCACAAAATTGAACGGTGCAACGTGTCCTTTAGCAGAAGATACGGAGCGTACCGTAACTGATAACTTAGAGAAAGCGCTACATTGCTAAATACTCGATTAAATCCTGCAGTAACGCATGGCATCGCCATAATTGTTGGGTCTATAGAAGTCGTAAAGTGGCAGGACTTAGTTGTTTGGCCGGACCTGCGTTCTTTGGGGGTGGAAACCATCCACCCATTATAAAAGCGCATTGATGCCGCAGCGGCGGATGGTGATCTAATGCGTCTATTCCAACCCCACAACCATGCATCTATCGCAACATGCTTCGGTCGCTTATGGCGGCGCGTTAAAAGCATCCGTTATTTTGTGTCCTCCAAGCCAGCATTGGAATAATCCAGCGAAACTGCATTAGGGTTACAAAAGCCATTAGTTGCCGTAAAAGGCACGCGCGAAGTGAAGAAAAAAGACATGTACATAACAGTTGGGGATGCCTAATATTGAGGTCGATTCCTGTAACCTATCGCGTGTTAGCCGATGTATGATTTGAATTTGAACCTGCGATCCGGAATTGCAAGGGCGCAACTACTTTTTATTTTAATTATTTTATGTTAAACCATCACCCAACGCATCCAGTCCCCAAAGTACAATCGATGATTTATATTGAACTGCCCTTTTTATTAAGACAAAAAAGTCGTTTGAGAAGTCACACCGCAAGCAGCACAGAGCTGGCTTGGTTTTTAGATCGCGGTATTAGTTACGCGGCGGTGATTTTGTTGCAATCGACAGATGGTAGTACTACAAATCATTGCGGCGCAAGAGCCTGTGTTTATATGTGTGGCTATACGCCACAAAGCCTTGAGTGCGCCGGCTTACCATTTGGTAATCGTCATGTGCCTTACAGTGGGAAACGGTTGGTTGCGCCTAGAGCAAGATCATGTGCTTAAAAGAAAATTGTTTAGTATGGTTTGGGGCTGAAAATCCACCGAAAGAGAAAAATGCGCCATTTGACCAGAAAGCTGGCGCGTATGGCGGCGGTCATCGCCATGGCCAGCGATGCACGATTAAACATTGTTAAATTTACGCCCACGAAACGTCGCCACATGGGATAGTCAGTTTGCATTTAAGTCGGCTTTTGCAGCTCACCAGTCCCATGTTTGCCAGTCAGGCGCTTACTGCTATTCTCAAGGCTTAGAGTGTGGGCATTGAGTGTGTGATGTAACAGATGAGGGCGACAGCAAAGCTTGGATTGGCGATGGCTTACAGGATGTTCAAGCAAATTTTGCTGCCCTATTTTGTTATCGACTTTATTTCAAGCATGGTCGAATAACGATAGGCAAGCGCTACATGAAGGGAAGCTTTTTATCAGCGGGACGCGATACCTCAGAAGCATTAGCTTTGAACGCGACAAATGGGGCTATTCATTGTGCCGTTTGCTCAATGATTTAAATGAGTTGCCGGCCGATTTTGTGGGCCAAGTGAATCAATTAATCAGGCCACCATTTAAGCACATCTATGTGTGTGGCGCAAGTGTGGCAAATTCCAGTGCGAAGAAGTCCTGCATGGGCTACGCCGTGTGGCTAGAAAATCAAAGTGAGCGCTGCCATGAAAAGCGGTTTGCCATTAGGGCAGGTCGCAGGGACAGAAAGTTTTATCAACGTTGGGCCAAGAATTTATCGACTAATTGTCGCCGCTAGCATGGATGTTAAAGTGATGAAATTAGTAAACTTATAAATCCGTCTATTGACGATTGCAGGTTGCCAACATTGAAATGCAACTATAGTCGCCTTTTCGTTCTTAAAATTAATTAAACAGAGATGACAAGCACAACAGCCGTATTAAAGAAAAAAACCGCAGCAGAAGTGATACCCATAAGAGCCTTTGCGGGTTGCCATCGCGGCCAGTTGTTCCGGGAAACAGCATTGCGTTGGCGCTTTGGAACGCTTGCGAGAAAACCTATTAACCTAGCCGTGGTGTACCAATGATATTTACACCAAAGAAGACGCACAATTTTTAACAAGAATGAAGCGTTGACCACCTGACCGCATCATTGGCGTAGAAACAGTGGTTGCCCCATTACCGCGATTCGATGAAGAATGCTTCGATTGGAATTTGGGAGAGCGGTTTGCACAATTAAGTGCGCGTTTTGAGCCATTGGATATTATCTTTATTGCAAAGTGCGGAGATAAAACTTACCGCAACATTCAGCCAGAGCTATCAGATTAACCACTACGTGATTTGATGTTCTGCTGGTCGAGAAAATTCCGCGGCAAAGGCGGTCCTGGTATTTACCAAATCAGATTTATGGTGATTAAAAAATTGATTTAGCGCGATGGTTGCGGCTTTCTTTAGCAGTAATGGATTCCGGACGCTAAACGCATGCGCGGTGAGCGCCCAATTTTATTTTTTTAGTAACTTAAAAAGTGAATCAAAGGTTTGGAGAAAATCGTTACAATTTATTGAAAAACAAAGCGTTTAATGCTTTACAGGGAATTGACAGGTAAAAAACAACTATCTGCGCTATTTTTCTTTCACTATTTCAAACACTCGCATTTAGCCCATCCGGGCATGGTTATCCAGTGCTTATGCTGATTTATGCATCGTTTTGGCTGGATCATTTATTAATGATGTTACGGTGTGGTTTTGGTTCAGCCAAATTAGTGGGTAATAAATGCGTTGGGCATTGCCGCTTAACCTTTGTTTATGCTTTTGCAATCGGACGCAGGCGTTGGCTTTTTAGGCTTACGTTTGGTTGGGATTGGAAAACTGCATTGGCCTCTAGCTAATTCGCAATGGGTGTATTGCTTGCCATGAATTTTACGTTTTATCTTCCCACAATGAGAGTGTCATCTATTGCCGAGTTTGCTTTGTTTCATGGATTAGCGCCACGGCGCTAGCAGTTTGAAACAGCACCACAGAACAGCATCTTTGTTTGGGTATGCTCATAGCAAACTCATCTTACATGCATCGGTTACTGCAGGCTTCCACAACAGTCAAAATCAGGCGTTGGGTTGATTATAGGGCTTAGCGTTGGATGGTCTTCACAGGTAGTTTATTGGTTGGTTAAATTTTAATGGGCCTAATGTTAACGCACTAGGTTAATTGATGGCTAATCTCAGCGTTTATAGTTATGCTTGAAACTATACTCTTTACTCTTTAAAAAAATGCAATGGGAAACGTTGAGTTTTGACACCGATCATTGAGCTTGCCTGCAAAGCAATTGCAACACAAAAATAGTTAAGATTCGACGCGCTACAATACTTGGGTTCCAACGAAGCCATAGAAGACTATGCCTTGCGTTTTACCCCAAAGTCTTTCGTAAGTGGTCTATTTTCGTCTGTATCGAATACCGCATTAAGTGCAATTCTTTTTTAGTATTAGAAGCGATTGCGGGGGGGTTTTGGGGCCCCCACCCCGGGGGGGAAAATTTAACTAACTTTTTTGTTTTGTTAATTTCCGGGTACTCCACTAAACGCGCTATGAGCAATATTGGCCGTTGGCTGTGATTACTTTTCACAGCGCTACCAATAGCTTCTACGCCGCCA
>Ga0163217_1005638_pt1 | contig 11804 bp, 6 predicted proteins | sample SynspAceP_FD_185933 | JGI IMG/M metagenome (GOLD analysis project Ga0163217, IMG submission 185933) | Saline lake microbial communities from Ace Lake in Antarctica - Synechococcus sp. Ace-P (PacBio error correction) | ecosystem: Environmental > Aquatic > Non-marine Saline and Alkaline > Saline ... | reverse complement strand
TTAGCAAAGTGGGATTAAAATTGACCGCGCCCAGCATGATTTTGGATTATGTGGAACATAACTGGTTTTTTCCACCGGCCTCACCATGGCCCGACGATCGCGACAATCACTTGAGTAACCGGAAATTCCTCGATTAAATCAGACCAGGATATTACCGGTTCCTGCGCAAATAGCTCCCGGTTTTAGTGGGCAGTAATTGTTTATCGGATCGATTTCTGTCTGCCGCTTTCTACCGGAAAGTTTAAAAGTCCCAAACTAGCTACCACAGCCAGAGTAACCGCCCGCTACTGGTGCCAGACATTAAAATCAGTAATTGCCCTAAAATTGAAGAGTGAACTGCCCGTCCCTCTCTCCACGTTTTCCGGCCGATAGGACATTGACCAATTGGGAGGTCTTGGAATATAGAGAAATGAGTGTCCGCGGAATCACGCCGCGCTCTCTCGCAATAAATCAATACATGACTCACGCTGCTAAAGGCCCTGGGAAATAAGTTTGAAAAAATCGCATGCTTCTCTTGGTGAGTACTTTATCCCAATAAGAATGAAGATCAACAAAGAAAATTCAGGGATAATTTTGAAATCGCTCCACGGGGAAATGGGATTGTAAACATAGAAAGGAAATGCGGTAAATGTATTTTCTCCATCGGGCTGGGGAAGACCAACTTTCATCCCCTTCAAAATCTGCGATTCATATCGAACTCCCGCTGTGAAAATTCTGGGTTTCTAGGACAATAAATAATCACGATAGCAGCCAGCATCCTTACACTTGGAAAAATAGTAACCAATCACCCCCGGCTTTCAAAAGCCCAAAAGACGATACTGGATAATTCCCGCAAGAATCACTGCTAGCGAGAAGTTTTCAAAGCTCCCGAGTGTCCGATCGCAGTTAAAATTACAATCACCGCCAACCCGGCTCCCCGCGCCCCCACTGACACCGATCGTAGATTCCACTAATACCGGCAACAACCACTCCCAACGATAATTCCGGGAAATCAACCCCAGAAAACAAAGGGAGCACCACTTAGCCAGGGCGATCCCCAAACAAAGTGCAAAGCCACAAAAAAAACCACGGACAATACTAGCGACAAAATCTTTCTCCGACATGCTTCTCCTCACTCGCACATTTACTTTTAATTTTTTAAATGAGAATATTACCCAGGGGCAACCTGAGACCGGTAATTTCAGAAAGAAAAACCTTAAAAATTTGGAGGAGGGATCAGAAAACTGTTTCGTTAACTTGAAAAAAATTCCAGAATTATTCCAGATAATAAACCTCTTCTTCTCTCATTTGACGGAATATACAGCCCAAAAAAGACCCCGGAAGAAGAAAATAACTTTTGTATCAAAGATCTTCTTTCAAACATCTCCTGCAGTGAATTGGTCTCAACCCAATTCTTTCTAGGCGTCAATAGTATTGTACCATAGTAAGTGCTGGCGACAAAAATTGATTGCCATCAAAAAACTTATTTACGATTAAGATCTGCCTTCACCTGATTATTAAATCAAATCATGGACATTTTGAGAATAAAATTAGTTGAATTCTCATAGTTCGAAAAACCCCACTGACACAAAACAAAGGTTCTAAAAATTTAGAGAAAAAGTTTTTTTCTTTTGATGGTCCGGAAATATTATTCTTTCAAAAAAAACGCTAAAACCTTGGTTTTTGAAGGTTTGTTCACCTGTCTATAGACGAAGGCTTGTAAAGCTCTTATCCGTATTTATTCGGATTGCAGTTACAGCCTGTCCAAATGATTTTCCAACTCGGAAGCACCTTTTTCTTAACCAATCATTCGGGGGTTCTCTCTTCAAGGCTTCAACTACTAGATGAAACCCTCCTTCAAAACATGAATTGACAAGTATATCGAAAGCAATGATTAATCGATGAAGAATTGGATTTCTGAAGAATGTTTAGCTGATTTTTCAAGTTTTATCACTTGACCCGACGGGAGGAATTTAAATTAAAAGTGATTCTGCTGTCAAATTAGGAACTCAAGCCAAGCTTTTATAAAAGTGTTTTCTGTGCAAGTTTAGCTTCCGTTTCTTGGCAGTTTTGGTAATTGGAAAGTCCTCTAGATTCGTACATCTTAAGGTGTTGGAATGCTTTTCCCTACTTCGTACATAGTCTCCAATTGACCTCAATCCCAAAGGAATCAAATGATCATTACTCTGCCAAGCGCCATATTTGCACAGGGACAAGGCATTGGAGGCAGATTACATTTTTGTTTAGGCAGTGCTTTCACTTCGATTTCCTATTGGGTTCACAGTCATTCCCAACGAACTCTGCAAAAGCCATCGAAGCTGCAGAAATACTTTTGATTTACGATACGCCTGCCAAACTTACAATTGCAGCGGCAAGCCATGGTGGAACCCGAGCGCATTCTGCTTGGCATCCTCCCACTTCCGCTGCAAAAGGTGGATGTGCCGCAATAAACACCCTATCAAACCTGCAATCATTAACGCCTTTCGGGTATCTTCATCTGAAAGACCCATCGAATCAGAAACGCCCAACACGCTCCGGGCATCGCACCACAAGACCCAGCGGTCGAAGCTGCCCCGATTCACTTCCCAGGTCTTCTTCACTCCATTGATGGCAGATACTACATGATTGATCCGATTTAAAGACATTCCCATCGATCAGCTTTTTATCTTCCATCATGGACTTAATTTCACCCGATTTGAAGGTTCCCAAATCCGATCTTCAAAACCTCAGTTTCCTCTCAAGCCAGTTCCTCCACTGCATTCCTTGAGGATAATCCGGATCTTCGTTCATTTTTAGGAAAAAGTACTTCTTACTGAAGAAATATTACCCGGATGCTTTCATATCGAAACCGCCAATTCCCACAGCTTAAATTATTGCCCTCATTGTAGCCAACATTCTCCTCTCGCAGGTGATGAAGGGACGGAGGATTTTTTCCGGCCAAGATCGGGCACTACAGGATTGATTTGTTTGATGCGTGACTCCTTCATTGACTTCAGCTCCTCCAGTTAGCATTCTCCTCGAAAATGCCGGTGAGTGTGCTTATAAAACGCTCCTTTTTTCGGCAGATGAATTTCCGCCTCCTTCACATGATTCCGGATTCCCGCTGTACCGGGTAGTTGTTTCAAACTTTTTGGGAATCGGATGAGTAAATCATAGTGGACAAACTTATCTCCTGCCATGGAGACGGCTACCCCGTCAATTTTCGATCACTTTCGATCATTCCCTCCACCTGTGGAGTATGGCAATGACCTGATGAGTTTCCAAGGATTAGTCAAGGTGATTTTTATAGGTGTTTCGGAGGATCGCCTGAATATCGATGATGTTGATTTTAAAAACTTAATTCCAGCAGCTTCCCAGATGCATTTTCAGATTTGCACCAAATCCCCGCTCATCATACGCTTCCCATCCCAAAAACCCCCAAACAAACTCCATATCTTTGAACCTGCTCTTTATGGTGGTCGCGCAAGAACCCGTAATGCGGGATCAAATCAATGATTAATTTCAGAGCATTCTTGCCATCCATCAAGTCTGCATATCCTCCTATTTCAGGGCTGCGGCCACAATGAGAACTCGATGGGCCTCTCATCACGGGCCGATTACGTCATATTGAAAATGCTGGGATAGTTCATGGATTATTCTTTTTGGGTAGACAAAATAAACTTGGTTTGAATTTCAGGGAGACTAAAAGTTAAAACAACATTGGCTACTCGGTAAACACTATGAAATCTTCCTTTTTGGGGTAAAAATTCCTTCAAAATAGCAGGTTGAAATAGTTGGATTTTTTCAACTGCAAGATTGTTACAAAAAAACCTCTGATTTCAAACTAATGCAAAAGATCTGAGTTTAATTTCGAAAAGTTTTTCAAAATTCAAATTGCATTAAGCTCAGATTTAAATTCAAAACCTCAGCAATCCTCGCATAAAGATCTTGAATTTGCCAATCTCAAGTCGGTGGGATGCAAGACCATGGATTAATGTATTTGGACCTAAACCATAAAACAGAAACTCATCCACTTCGCCTGGACAAATTCATTACAAAACTTCAGTCAATCTAGCTCTTGACATGGGTAGCAGATAGAAAGGAAGATGTATTTTCATTAGCTTGTTGGATGACGGCGGGAGATTTTTGGGGTATTAAAAGCCAAGGTGAAGCGGGGACTAGTCAAATAGAAAGCTCTTATTTATTGAGAAGACACCGCCCTAAGAAAAGTTAGGAACCAATTAAACTGAATTTGCCTCAATGGAGAGCCTTAGTAAAACAAACTCGCGCTCACTATATCAATTGATGTGTTGAGAGGTTTGATATGTTAACTTTAATAATTTTCGCAGTCAGATCGATTTTTTATGGGCCTACATGAACGGGCGCTGGGACTTCTTTTACTGGATCTTTAGCAAGGTCAATTTGATCATCCCTGAATGGTTTGGTTCGGACATTTCTATGATCATTATCATGCCTTTGTTCTTAATTCGTTGTGGGCGCAGTTATTCCATTTTCTTTAATCGAAAAGGATTGCAAGAAAAACAACCTTACACGGCTTATTTACGGGAAGCTTATCAAGCGTTTTGTCATCCTATTCATTTCTTTGGGCTGGATGTTCAGAGGGAATTCTATTGGCACTTTGATTTTCATGCGCAGTTTCACTTTCAGTAATACCCTTCAGCCATAGCCGTTGGGATACTTTTTTTATGGCATGGCATACATTCAACTTTACACCTCAGGCGAAAATTGGCCTCTATTTATTTTTTTTCGCCTTTTTTTTGCCTTATTTCGTTATGCCTTGATATTAACCGATTTTTAATTTCCCCCTGGTATTGGAAAGAGCGTTTTACTGCCGATCGTAATTTTTGTCTATATGTGGATCAGTTGGTTTTTTGGGAAAATTTTGAATGGACGGCCCCTTTCCAAGTACACTTTGGCTCCTAACCGGATTAGGGTTTACTGCAACCACCTTGTCAGGAATTCTTTGCAGGAGAATTATTAATCTAATCTCCCACGAAATTAAAGGTTGCGCTGTATTATTTCCTTGCAAGGTATAGTGTCTAATTAGCCACTGGTGGTTGATCTGGGGAATGGCATCCGATTATCAAAAATCATTGGACAGCTCACTCTTCGCTCCGCTGGCATCATCAGGAGTTAGATAGACATCTCGTTGCTTTGGCTTTGTTCTACTTGTGATTTTATTGATGTAAAAGGAAAAATTCAAATGTCTTTCCTTAAAAAGGTAATTGGCATGCTCGCAATCACCGCGTATGTGCTATTCTCTATGTGATTAAGTGTGTCTAAGGGTCGCGGATTCTGACTTCTTTGGATTGCGAACGCAATACACGCGAAGGCTTTACTATGGAATGATCGCCTACAAAACAGGAGGTTTTGGCCTGCTCTATTTACGATTTGTGGATATATGTATTCAAACAAAACGTTTTATTAAAGTCTAAATTCATTCCAATTGGAAGTTGAGCATTCTGCGAAGCGTAGTCCCATACAGCATCAGAAGGGCCGCCAATTCCTTTGACTACTTAAGGGCTTTGTGTCAAGTAGGCCCTTGAGCAGCTACTTTGGAGTTGACACTTTTCATACAAAAACTTTTCTTCCATTTATCTGCACTCCAAGAAGGCCTCCTGACTAACCTTACGACCCGCAAGTCACTCTTTGAAATACCAAGAAAGCACGTTCATAGAGTTCAGGATGTTTTTTCCTTTAAATAGCTCAGGTCGCTCCGAAAAATACTCGCTTTGTCCACAAGCTAGGAAATCCTGATGATTAGTTAGCTCCATAAAGTTGATGTCGCTTTTTACCTTTCCATTCATTCTTGCTGTTGTTTTTCTACGTAATCAAATTTAGCCAACGGTTATAAAACAGCCTGATAGTTTGCCATAATTACTGATGGGTATTTACCATCAACGCTACGATCGTGTGGCTTGTCAAAAAGATGCTTACAAACTCATGAATCCTACAATTGCTTGCATTTTCTTTATATTCAAACCTCATTGCGCAACGCAGGCTTGGAGAAGGATGACCAACTGACTCATCACCCCCCCCCCACCCCATCACCCACTTCCTGAAATTTGCCCTTATCCCTTTGACTATTAAAGTCATATTCTCTGTATACCCTAGATCAGGATAGAGAAGGACTTCAAGGCCCCAGGGTTTCCTGATACTTCCCATTCAGGGGCAATCCGGAAAATCGAGGATTGATGCCACTACTCGCTACCAACAGCCGGTTTTCATCATTCCTACGGAAGTTTTTACTCCCGTAATCCTGATTCTACCCAAGAAATGTTGTGATATTGATTCAAAAAAATGTTCTATCCCTTCAGGGTTAAGGTGTTAGCATACCCCAATTCGAACCTTCTGCCACCGCACACGCGACAAAACATCGCCATATCTTCAGGATACTTCGGGCACATTATAGCCCACTTTTTTTGACCTTAGAGTTGTAAATAAACCGTCCAATTCAGACGATTAAGAGATATGCAAAAGAATGCGTGTAAAATGGTGTCAATTCTTTGTGTCCGAAGGTCTAATGAATAGATGCATTAAAGAATATTACTAGATTTTTCTCTATGATTACATGGAACATGCAAGTACGCATTATTTTCTTTGATTTGACAGACGGAAGGACCGATGACCGATGTGACCATTCGATGGATCATGAAATTCCAATGTGCTTTTCTCTAGATGGTTCAATTGTAAGGAAAAGATACCCTCAATTCTTTGAATAAAAGAGTTTAAAACAATCATTTCTTTAATTTTCGGAAATTTGGCAATTCCCCTAGGTTAAGGTCGAGCTTTTTCTCAAAATAGCCCGAACTGCCAGACTAGATTGAGGAGGTTTTTGACAGGAATTCCAATTAAATTGAAAGTAAGCTCGAGCAAGCGCGGCTCAGGAAACATTCCCTAAAAACTTTAAGCAAAAATCAATTAAAGATTTGAATTCAGAAGCCTGGTATTTGGATGGAAACAAAACAGAAACGATCAATGATCTGAGGTATTTTCAATACGAACAGGAAAGGCGAAACTGTGATTTATCCACGGCTTTCCCTCTCCTCTTGGGGACTTGAACCCATATGGCCTTCGTGTAATTGCACGGTTTGATACCAAGCGCTTCGAACCTGATAGACTTGACAGATCAGCTTAAAACCGAATCAGCCCACTATCGATTCAGTTTGCAAGCTGATATTTATTGAAGGGATTAGCGATTTAAAGAAGTTATCAAGCAGCCCATATTCTTGGGCTCACGGATCTATGGCGATACCGTAGCCTCAAGAAATTACTGGCGCGGTCAATTTGAAAAAACATCCAAGGTCACGTGGCTGTCATGCCGTATTTATGAAAAATCTTGGGGGGAGGGGGAAAGGAGGGGGGAATTTCCCAGAAAACTCATCATCCGCTTTTAATCCAAAAAATTATTGCCTGTCTCCAATCGGTTCGCCATTAGCAAAATTGATGTCCGAAAAGTCGTAAAAAAGAACTTTACCAAAATCTTTCAGTAAAGGCGCCATCCTCCAAACAGACGCAGTTTATCCCGTTCGAAAACTTGGAAAGCTAATCGTAGCGGATAATGGAAGGACGATGATCCCCAGTTTAATTCGATACATGGACCGAGCGAAGGACTTATCGAGAGCGTCTGGGTTACACCTCTTAGTTGCACGCGGTTGGTGCAATCAGATTGATCAACGGAATCGTAGGATCCTATTTGCAGCAAGCATGCAGCAGATCGGTTTGCAGAAGTTGTTACCCACTCTGATATCGTTTTTTTTTGGAAAATTAGCGGTCGATTATCCACATGTCGACACCCACCTGAATTAGTATGTGAAAGGCATTTCTTTTGAGTCTTCATGATAAGATGAGGTAAAAAAGTTGATGGAAAAAAAACCTAAATGTATTAAGGCATTTTAACCTCACTGAAAATAAGACGGGCACTCATGAGGCTCATTTCTCTCAACACGCTTATTTTTCCGTCGTTAGAGCTCAATCGATTTTACCCAAAGGAAGTCGCCACTTTAGAGCCTCCTTTTTTAACTAACCTGGTTTTATTTTCGCGCTAAAACCAGAAATTTCTAGGCTAAATACTTCCAAAAGGCTTTTGCCAGCTAGTTTGAATTAAAGAATTCTTTACGCAAAAAGTTCACCCAATTCCTTAAAGTCAAATTAACTTTTGCCAACTTTTCAAGTCTGACTAAAAACTCCAAATCAAATACATTGAAGAGACAAAATTTCTCAATTGCTTTTCCAATGACCCTAATGATATTATTTCTCCCTTAATAAAAATTAGAGGCAAATTCTCAGAATTTTTCGCTCAGATGTTAGGTTAAAAATTAGCCGGAGCCTTCTTTTTGAGGCACTCTTGCCATTGCTTCAAATTTTGCAGGACCTATTTTTGCCTTATATTTCTTATCAAATTCAAAGCTAAAAACTGGCCTTCAAAATTTTAAACCATAACCGCCCGTCTCTTCAAACGTGTAAAAAACACTTGCCGTAAGAAAGATTTAGCTCTTTTTTATATTAGTTTTACTCCACTCTTTGTCCATTTTACTTGGGTTTTGTCAAGGGATTTGGACTTAATGGAGGTTAAAAGCCTTGTTTCTCGTCCCAATCTCAAAACTCCTTGGGTCCGATCTGGTTCTGGCAGCTGGCATTATTACTTTCCATATGGAATAGCCTTCTTTATCTGAAATGTAAACGGCTTGGATTATAGGAACCTTTTTGCGTAATTATTTCACAGGACCTTAATATTCTATTTCTGGAAGGATGCAAGGTTTTGGAAACATTACCGATATTGCGATTCTTTTGCTAGATATTCTGAATTTCCTATAGGCTTTGAAATTTTTACAACTCAAGTTGAAAAAAGAGAAAGGAAAGAAATTCTGAAAAAAATCACCTTTCAGATAAGCCTCAGTTTTTTTCAGAAAGCCGGAAATAGTAAACTGCTGCCTTCTCCCTGTAAAAAAGTGCGGCTTCATTCCGCGGCGCGATCCGGTCCACCAAGGCGAGTAATGGGAAAATAATGCAAGTTTGCCTCAAATGAATATGAAGCCAGAAACAGGGACAAAATTTATCAGGCAGAACGCAAGTCCCAAACACATGATTGAAGAACATCCTTATGTCTGAAATAACAACCGCTGTCTGTGATTAGATTTGATATGGAGCAACCTCCTCGTGCGTTACTGAGGATTTCCCACGGAAGTGAAGGAGAGAATGATCTTTCTCAACAGAATGGGAAGGAGGGAGAAATGAGGCTGACTCCGGCATAGTAAAGCCTATTGCAAACTCTCACTCTCCGTTGTACGGCCGCGAATTGGTCGCGATTGAGATTGACGCCAGCCAGACCATCGAGCGCATATATATATTACTTTACAGGCTCGATTTTTTGTGGTGAAATGGTTCTGGTTTCCTTACTTGCAGTAAAGTCCTTACTGTCACACTTGGGCAGGAACAGGAGGAGTGAAGTTGCTAACCTCTGCGTGGCCTCATACCATTCTGCAAACCTATATACCCAAGGCCGGCACCCGGTCTGGAGCTGGCGCTTTTTTATTTTTTTTATATGAACGAGGTGGACTTACGTTCAGAACTCACACTATGCATTAGGTCTCTGAAATGGAACCACGCCTTCGAGTCATTAAGAAGATACAACCACTCGCGATTATTAACCCCGTTTAATCGACTATCTGCATTCCTTTGCCGGGCCTCAAAACTGTGTACCTCGAAGTGAAGTGCAATATATGGGAATTTAGAACAGGGCGACATGGGTACTCTAGGAGACCCTGAATTGGAGATTAAAAATCTTATGGAGTACAATCAGCCTTTCAACTTCAAAGAATGACATTAAGTAACACCCCCAAGTTCATGAACCTTCATTTGCCAAATACTATTAAAATAGAATTCAGTCGCAATTTCATACTTGATTTGGGGATTTTTCAACCTGTCGGTTATTTTTTATATGCTAGTCTGCGGGCTACGAGGTATATTCAGGACAAATCTGGATTTTCTGGTTATGGCTATGGTTATCGGACTCATTTCATTTTGGAAGGAATCACCTTGATGTTATTTTTAAATTATCTTGCCCTTCTGACTGTATCGCCCGAAACTATTGTCTACCTCGTTGAAAAAGATAATTTGACATCTACTTACCATATTGGCTGGCCAAATACAACAAACTCAATTACACTTGTTTATGGGTGTCAATCTTGATTATTACCATTCTACGCTTTCCTTAATGTATAAAAGGGCATTCGGAAAAAGCAGGTTACAAACACCTAATTGGGGCAGCCAACAACCTACATGTGTCTGATCTTGGTTTCTTAGAGTCTAAAACTATAGTATCTTCTGCTTGAAGTGAGTGCGCTAGCATAGTTGCGCTGTATTGATGAGAAAAATGAACAAGTGCGGAAATCATACAGATTATGCTTTTAAGCAACTAATCATGGACGCACTCAAATAATTTCCGTGATAAAGCAAAATGGTGTCTTATGATCACACGTTATAATTTTATGGAAGCTTTATTTTTAAGCTATTTCCAATCCTAAATCAGCAAGGATTATATTCTAGGAATTTTTAGACCTATTTTCAAGTTTTTTGGTAAATTATAATGAGGCGTTTTTTAGAGGCCACCAAACCGCCCTTCTTCAGAAACTGTTGGCGATAAAATTTTAACAAAAATCAAATAACATCATGAAAAAAATTGGAATCTTTAGGATCTCGACTCTAAAAAGTGAAGCAAATATCCTTTCCTTTTGAAATAATGGCATTTTACCTGTAGAGATTGTTCGATTTCGAGACGTTTGAAGGATTTTAAATATAGGTGGCAGGAAGTGGGACAGCACAAAAAGGCGGACCAACAAGAATGTAGTACAAGACACGTAAGTATTTGCGGAGCCAGGAAAAAAAGCATCAAGCTACTGATTTTTTACCGGATCTAATCAAATCATATTGAAGCCGCTGATACTGTAGTGATTTTTTCGGCTTCAGCTTGAGCAGGATGAAGCTGACGGGAAGGAAACTAACTGAAAAGCACCATCCGTCTTCTCAAGATAAAATCTAGTTGGAAAAAGCAGATAGCATGACCGCAAACACCAATTTAATCGCTTGGTTAAGGATTATTTTAAAGCTGGAAATAATTGGTTAAAAAGAAGGATTGCCAGTTTCTTTCGGAATGGGCCATATAATCAAAGGCTGGTAATTTCAAAATTACAAGCCTTTTGAAGATTTTGGAGTTCTTCAAACCCTCCGTATCTATTTTATCTTTAAATACCCTGCGAGTTTCTTCTTCCATGTTTCCCTCGAAGCTCTTTTAAGTATGTTCTTGATGGGCGGGATCGGAACGCTTAGGATTATAATTTCCAAGGGATCCAATGGATCTAATCGTAATAGCTCTGTGTCGTGACTTGGCGCTCCATTGATGTATCTGAAAATACTTCCAACGCTCGCGTACAGAAATGGCTTCACTCGAATAGAAAATATTCTTTACTGCCAAGAGGTGCTCTGATATACGGAACGCTCTTTACGCTTTGCCTAATTCCTTGAGCGAAGACTGCGTGGCCTTGCCAGGACCTATAGCGAAAGGCTTGAATCGGCGTCGAATCTTAAAATCGGTAAGTGGCAATCCGATATTCAATTGCGAAAATCTGTAATTTTCTTTTTCCCTCCAGTTTTGGCGAGGATCCAAAAGGACAATCAGGGGAACCTCCGAAAGCGAATTATTCCATACGCATCAAAACCATTTCCCGGCCCCCAGTTGTCGCTCTCCGGAGGGGGGGAAAAAAATAAGGCCATTTTGTTTTTCACCCCATTCAGGGAAATATTTTCTTTTCTGTTTTTTTTTTTTT
>Ga0163217_1071253_pt1 | contig 11805 bp, 5 predicted proteins | sample SynspAceP_FD_185933 | JGI IMG/M metagenome (GOLD analysis project Ga0163217, IMG submission 185933) | Saline lake microbial communities from Ace Lake in Antarctica - Synechococcus sp. Ace-P (PacBio error correction) | ecosystem: Environmental > Aquatic > Non-marine Saline and Alkaline > Saline ... | reverse complement strand
GAGCTTTGGGGCTTGGGTCCAATTAGCTTTGCTTTAGTTCCATAGGTTTGATTACATAAGGAATAGTACAGCCTTACTTCCAATATTGTATATCCTTCTTATTATTGTACCTATTTTTCCGGTAATTACAAATTACAGGCACATCATTACTTCTTGGCCAACTTCGCATTCCCCGAATTGTTTTGCCATGCAAGGTTTGTTCATCAATTTTGCCTTCTCCTGTAAACACGACGTCAGCCTGTTTTTATATATTCTTCAAATTTTTCAAGGATTCCAATATGAATTCCTATCCCATTTACTAGATGCTCCTTCAAAAAACGCCATAAGCCTGCACCGGTTCCTCCAGCTGGCCCCAGCTCCTTGAATGTTTAGAGATATCTTCCACGGTTGCCTTAATTATTTGGCATAATGGGCAAGTACATCCAATAATTCCAAGGCTTTCAATATTCCCCCGCCTTTTTGCCCCCCCAGGTAGTTACCATAAGAAGCACCCTTGTCCCTGTCAGGGATTGGAAACTCGCAAGCAACGCGATCACTTTTCACAACTTTGATTCTTTTATCAAAATTGGTAAATCTTATTTTGTGTTAACTCATTTTAAACTACCTCCACCCTCATTAATCTCCTCTCCTTTTTTCATTTTAAAAATTTTTGGCGCCCAGAGCCGAATTCATACCTGCTGCCCCCATCATTGGTAGCACTGCCTCATATACCAAATAATAATTTTGTTGCAACCCAAGTTTTCCAAAGAGCCCGTATATTAATTGCCCATCCGCATAGGTTAGAAGTAATAAGGGATTTTTGTTACATCCTCCTGTAGTAATTCCATCCAGAGGCTTTGGCCATCTCTATGACTGCGGTTTTCTTATCTTTAAAAATTCCGTATTCAAGCAAGGAAATTTTTCGCATAAGTGGATCTTTTACAGATACGACATCACTTGTTTCCTCCGCACCTGTCCATGTTAGCCTTCAGCACTCCTTCACCACGTTCCGGGAAATCGGGGATCATGTATTTGCTGCATGAGGGGTAATCTTTTCGTATTTCCACTTAGTATATTAGGCATGGCCACTTCCCTCGCTTGATAAACTTCATATAGAGCCGCGCGCGGCAATTACGATATTCATTTAACTTAATTTGATTTTTTTTAAACAATTTGGATAGGCTCTTTTACAATATAGGGTAGTACTACAGCTGTTTTATAGGCCTAATTAACCACAACAACAATATTTAATATATTGGTCCATGCAATAAATTAAATCTATCATCTTATTATGATTCTTTATACCTAACTATTGCCAATCCTCTTAGAGGGTTATTTTAATATAATCCAGGGCCAAAGTTTTCAGAAATGTAACTGCTTCTAATTCTCTTCGGTTTTTATAAACTTACAAAACCACTAGCAGGGAAAGGCCGTTCGTCATATTGTGGTCCTAGCGGTCCATTTCGTAAAGCGGTGATATCTAGAGTTTCCTACCTTACCTTCCATCATCCATATAGAAATTAGCACTTCTTCTTCATTAACGCCCAGGCATCTCTTTTTCACGGATCCCCGGTGATCAAACTAGTTGTTTGGAGGTGTATTTTTGCGTACATTGATAATAATGGTGCCCATTATCTATTATTAGGCTGCATCCCCAGGCAATTCCCAGTTCCTTTTCTTATCGTAAAATGGCGCTCTCTCGTATGACACTAAAAGGAAACCAGTCAGCTACCTTATCCGGGAATCAATATTGTATTTCTTTAACCACTTTGTCCATTAACGGCACATTAGGCCAGTATCCCCCCGCGGAATTGGCCTGAAACAAATATCTGATATTGAGTCACCATTAAAGCTGGCTGTATTCTATTATTATTTAAACTTACCAAGCGATGGCAAGCCGTAGCATCTGCAATACAGGTTTTCGGCTTTTACATTAGGGGAAAAGTCTGTACCCTACTCCTATCACGCAAAATCCTTTATTTTTTAAGGCTTGACTGGATTTCCTTGTTCGACCAGCCACGTTTAAGCCCCCCCTCCATGAAACCAGATAACCACAGGAGGCCTTTCGGTTCTTTCCTCGGGTAATAAATATCCATGAGCATTTTCTTGTTTTCACTTTAGTCCGTTTGATCGTCAATGGGGAATCATTAATTAATACAGCATCCTACCAATGTCTTATACTTCTAGGCCTTGACTATAGGAGTTATATGGGCCAAACGGCCAAAAAATGCTTAAAAATAAGTAACCCTTACTCATTTGGAAAATTAGGATTTAAGTTTTGATTTATCAGCGGAAATCTTAAAAACACTTTAAAAAATTAGTATCCCTACCCTTGCATCCGCCACTTATTTAATACCCGTTTAATTTGCATAAAATGTTATTTTTTAAGTGATTTATTTCAAATCGGTCAATAGAATGCAAGAATCCTTCCCCAATAAAATTTTGGTATTGTTCTCTTGAATTTATCAGAAGCCACAATATAAAGTGATGTTATTCAAATGGAAAAGTATGATTACCAATTTATTAATTTCTTTGAGGTCAAAATATGATCCTTAAATAGATAAATTATAGCTATAAAACGCTTACTCCGCCGCTATATTTCTATATTTGTAATAGAAGCTCCTAGGGTTTTTTATGGAAATTGCCTATGGTTCTTTAAATACATGAGGTAAAAAAAGAAGAAACATGGAATGTAAATAGCGGCGGCCGCATTTGATACCCTAATTCAAATTTTTCAGGAAAAAGTTATATTACCCATTATTGATCCGATAAAGCGCTATACATATGAATCATAGTTCACTATTTTTCATTTGATCGAACAAATAATATTATAAGTTTTTAAAAAACCATTATGTTCGATGTGATTAATTGATTTTTTAATTCAAAGTTAACATATTTGGTACACTATTAAAAATCAAAGACCTACTATACAGGGTATGGACCATTAATTTGAGACCCCTTTTGATTTCAGATTTTTAGTAGTTATATAGGGTCTTTAAAGAAAATAAATTTTTGATTATGAAAATTGTTATTTCTAGAGGAAGTATACTTTAGAATCCTTGGAGATTTGAGCTGGGAGAAATTAAGAAGACTTTGGGGCGCTTACCGTACATGACCGAAACCGAGTATAAGGATGGATATAATAATTGAAAGCTATAGGCTACGGCAGAGATTGTTTTTTACCAAACAAAAACGCCTTTTGCCCAAAAAAAGTATTGGAGAAAGCGTCATCGCTGAAAATATATTGGCGTTTTGCCAACAGGGTTCCAAATGTAGTTGATGTTGTTTAGCGCAAGGGAATTAGGTATTGTAGTTACCCATGTGCCCAGTTATAGCACCCACTGCGTGGCCAACCATTGACAAATGGCCTTGCTCTTGGAAATGTGCCATCATGGTAGTGAGGAACATAATCGGGCTGTAAAAGCAGGGTGGGGACTGGTCTAAAAGCAAGGAACTTTTGTTTTTGGAACACCCGCTCATGGAACTGGACGGGAAAACCATGGGAATTATTGTTTTAGGGAGAATTTGGGTGCAAGCCACTGCGAAAATGGCCCAAGCATTGGAATGAACTATTTTGACATCAGGTAGTAGGAGAGAAGAGGCCAGAATTAGAGACAAGTAGCTGTACAGCAGGTGGATATGGGAATGAACTTTTAGCTAATTCAGATGTTGATAAGGCTACATGGCCCTTAACTTTCCAGAACCGAAAGGCCGATCTAAAAAAACGCTACCAACATATTTCCCAAATGAAGGAGGGTACCCATGCTCAATTAATAACCTCCAGGGGCAATTGATTAATGGAAAAGGACTTAAAAGAGGCATTGGATTAATTGGTAAGAAATTTCGTTGCAGCAATCCGATGTTTGGCTTATTCCATAAAGGCAACCTATAGATAAAAACATATGAGTTGTTAAAAGCCGACAAACTAGCATAATAACACCTCTCACACTTGCTTGGGCTCCAAATGTGAATCTCGAGAAATAGATTGTTGAATACGGCCCTGGAAAATTTGGAAGCTTTGTTTTAAAAGGTAACCCCAATTAATTGTTTGGTGAACAAATAAAATTAAGACCCAAAAAACGAACACTAATAATAAAACCAATGCCAATATCAACCAAAGCAGAAATTACGCGACAAACCAATATTTATGGCACCTGGTATTTTTATCTACGCCTTTCCTATTTGGTCCAAGGTTGTAAAATGTAGCGGATTGGATTTTGTTTTTTTGGATACGGAACATATTTCCATGGACGAACCGAACTCATTTTTGTGTGCAGGTGTTTATACTGGCTCATGGTTTGTCTCCAAATTGTCCGTATACCTAGTTCCTTGACCCTTATGCAGCATGTATGGCAAAGGATGTGGTGCGGTGGGATGCTTGCCCCTTATATTGGGAAAAATGTAGGGGCAGATACAACAAATGGTGCGGGCCGGCAAACAAAATACACGGCCTCTGAAAGGATGGAGCGATTACCAAAATGTGTTTCTTTGGTAAGGAGGAATTATCAGTTGAAATTGAAAACCCTATCTGGACCATTTCAATCCAGATAGTTTGTGCTTGATAAAACATAGAAAGTTATGCATTGCGGTGGGAGCGTTTGCGGACGAATTCTCAGAGTGTTCCAGGATTGGATGGCATTATTATATTGACCACCATGAGTCTTTCTATAACATATGGGGTTGCCGAAACAATATGACATCCCCGATTTTTGAAAAAACTGGTAAAAGGAAATCATAAACAGAGGCAAGAAGTAACAGGTATTGCCGCCAGAGATTACATTTTCCCCGCACATCCAAAATTATCAGATTAAAATGGATAAAGCCGCACCGCGGCGCCTACATAGTCTTACACGGTTTCCGACTCTTTCGCCTATTTATGTTCAAAAACTTCTCGAGCGCATATTGAATATTATAAAATTATGCCCGTAGGAGATAGCAGAGTTTACTCGCACGCGCTCGCGAATTGGCGATATTTAATATAAATCATGCTTCGATTTACTTAGATATATTGATTATTTTAAATAATTAATAGAGATTATAGAATACAATACTTTTAAACGCTATTCTAATATCTACTTTTGCTTGTATTGCCGTACTTTAATCCAATCTTCCCTCTCTGGGAAACGGGATTAGGGACTTGAGTCAATCTAAAATTATCTGTCTGGAAAAAAGGACCCCTAGTAATTGAACGCCAATTCCCTAATTACAAGAGAAATCGGAAAAAGGAGGAGTGCGGATCAATGTTAAAACAGGTTGGGCAAATTCCCTAAGCAATTACTAAAACCGTATTGTTATTGGACTTGAAGGGGGATTTGAATAAATTCCCAACGGACTACTCCCCACAGCACTGAGCACCATGCCAGCCATTAAATGCGGAGGGGTAGTAAATAGCAGTGTTGCCAAAGGATGAATGTGGTCCTGGTTGTAGGTCACGATCAAGGGGAAGTATTATGATGGCATTGGCGAAAATCTTTGAGAAAATTGGAAATAGTATCCCCATTGGACAAATTTACTGCCCAACGATTTTGAATTATCGCCTTACCCTAGTATTTTCCTATCCGAGGCCCCATCAAAATGGCATTTACGACCAAAAACTAATGCGTACGTATGCATTTTCCGTCGCAATATGACAAACTACATTTCGTGATTATTGGCCATTTTCCAGAGATGCCTGCAATAGTATTGAAATAATGCCCCCCGTACGATGATGATTTCACAAATGTTTCACATGAAAATCCCGCCATTGAAATGATTGTGGGAAGCAATCTCAAAAATTATCTGTGATAAATATGGTATGCGCCATGTTTGGATGTTGGTATCCCCAATTTGGGATCGGACTATACAAATCCAGATTCCTTTAAAAGTGGAAATTGAAGAGAGGCGAAAAGTATTCAAGAAGCATTCCGCGTTTGGTGGACGCTCTATTTGTTCCGGGGGGAGGATCCTGGGGATTTTGGAGCCTGATGAATTGTTTTTAATTTGGTGTTAAAATAGAAAGCCGAAGTGTTGCATGAGTACCAATTCCCAAATTGCCAAAATATGGGTTTCTCCACAGGTTTCAGACCAACTAAAGCTTGGTTATGTTCCTTTTATTGGAGACATATCAACAAAAATTATCCCTGGCTTGGGAGGGCAGTGGTTTCGGCCGTGGGATAAAAACCCCTATAAAGGCAAAATTTTGCAGAAGCGCATTAACCCTTGGAATATTCCAATAGGCGATTTCCACAATTACCCATACCTAGTAGGTCAATACCCAATTTCCCAACTGGATTGGAAGTATTGTCCATTTTTAACCTTTAGGAGAGAATCCATCAAACCCCACGGCCACGAGACAAAATTAATTAAAATGCCTTTTGACAATTTGCACAAGGAAGTATAAGCTACTCTGAAGGATAACCAACGATTGACGTTTAATAAAAATATATGGAAAGCGATCAGGTTGGATCCGGGAAACCCCGGTATGGGGAAACCTACGAGATTATTTCGCGCTATTTTTATCGGGACCAAAATATACCGAAACTGTTTCTAGTTGGGTTAATGCATTGGAAGAAATATTCAAGGGCCACTACTAAATAATGATTGGGTGTAATTTACCAACTTTACACGAATTGGCAGGATTGGGAAAAGAGGTGCATCCCAGAAGTTTTTTTTAAGTATTTTCCGTTTCCAAATGGGGTTTAGAGCTATTTTGATTGCTTATCAATTTACAGAAGATTGATATACGTAGACGGAATTGGAACAAACAAGCTCGCGAAATATTTGTCAACAGCCAAAACTATAGCCCAAATTTAGCGCTATAGGAATAAGGCAAAAAATATATTGTTATAAGGCTAACAATAAGGAACCTATTTATGGCCCAGATTATGGATAATAAATAGAGGCCTGTCCTTGGCCGCCATGATTTGTTTGAGATATGTGGCGGCCCAATTTGAACGTTTAGAAAAAGCACTTTGCCGCAGGAGGAAGAGGATAAAATTTTATTTGATAATATAGATTGTTCCGTTGAATGATTGAATGTGTGTTTTAATACGGATCAACTTTTTTACGATTGTATAAGATTAAATGGTTCAAAGCCGAGGCTGAAAAAATAGGTTGGTTTCTATAAAATTGATTTGCTACAAGCGCAACATTCAATCAGCTCACGTCGGTCCCGGAGAGTTACTATGACAATTTTGGTACACCAAGAAGTTGGAACCGTAGTAAGGTTCCCAGATCAGTGAGGTTATTTTGGGAGGACCCGGCGAGGGGTTGAATTCGCCAAGCGTAAGTATATTGCGGGTTAGACTTTATCCAAAGGTGGTAAGAGAGATGGGGCTACACGAGTGGATATCACGGCTATAGGTTTTTGTAACGGGCAGTTACAACGCCACTTATCCTTGGATGAATCCCAAGTAACCACCTTCTTATTATGGCGAGCCTCTCAAAATGGTCTATAATGGTTTTGGACCCCAAGGTTTCCTATTGTCATTAAAGGGCTGTATATCCGGGGCGTTTTTGGCTCTCAAAATAATAAATAAACTGTGTATGCAGAAGAAGTACTGTGCCAGTCTAGAGACTGAAGCGCTCTGAGTACTATCAAGAGCGGATCTGGATAGTTTGACCATCTTATGAGTTTAAAAGGTGTCACTACTGAATGCAATATAACAGCGTACTCGCTCGGGTGGTGGTATTTGGAGATTGGAATGACCTTGTGGTGAGGGAGAAAGGGTGCGCTCAATGTATCGAGATCTTTGGATCTAATGGAACTCAAAGGGTATTACCTTTAGAGAAAGGAATAGGTTATGGTAGGAAAAAAAGATATAAGGATAATCGAACCAGTCGTAGAAGGAACACTATTTTGCTGGCTTAAATCAGGGCGATAGGCGCAGCGGTGTCTAGCGTGGTCTATTTCCGTCTTACTACAAATTTCCTGTCATATCTTCATGATAGAGTGAACATTAGGCATTAGAAGAAGAAAAATCATTGAGAATGTCCTTCTCTCGAATTTGCATTTTCTTTAACGCGCATATACTCCATCTATAAAAACCTGAATGCAACGCAGCCAAAAATAGGATTCCCAAATGGCCATTGAATAGGTAAAATGAATTGGAACCCGATTTTGTGATTACAGGCGGAGTCTTGTTTATGATTACTTATGCGCGGTAATTACGAACAAAAGCGAATCACTTTTTTACCTTGCTACAAGACATTTGGTAAAGGGGTGTAAAATGCCGGTCTATAATTGTATAGAAATCACGACTTGTTCGCTATCTATGCAAGAAAGTCCGGATCGGAGATCATCCTGATTATAAGTTATTGAATTGTGGGGAAAGGGACATTTTGGAAGAAACGTTACTACTCTTTTGATCATTAAAGGATGGCATTTATACCTTTGAATTCCTTGGACGCGTAACAGAAAACAAAAGATATAATAGGATTCTTTTCACAGAAACAACTGCAGTGGTTAAAGGAGGATATTTTTGAAAAAAGTGGATTAAATCTACGCCCATTGTCATTTCCACCACCCATATTCCAATGATTTTACCTTATTTGCAATTAAATTGGAGGGTGAAGGAAAGTTTAGAAACGCTTCAGTAATGCTTCAGATGTTTTTAAGATAATGGAAAACCATAATTTAAAATTAAGTCTTACAACAGGGCATATTTCATTGGAAGGAATACGGAATCATCAACGACCGATTTTTCATTTTCTAACTGGTGGCTTCTATTGCTGGGACCAACGGATTGGGAAAGCATGAAGGCACAATACCAAAGAAGGTTTGTCAAAATTAAAGGTGAAGGGTAATGATTTTTGTGTGATGAATATAGTGGTGATGGTTGGAAGGCCGAGAGGCTTAAATTGCGTATAATTAGATTAATACTTGAAAATAAGTTACTAGTTATCTACATTTTGCAAGTAGATTTGATAGAAATGAAGTATACATCAAATGTCAGATTTCAACCTTATTGTGGAAGAAGTCTCTATTGCACCTTTGTGGGCTAAAAGTATCAAACTTTGTACTTGCGACAAGGAAAGCAAAAGAATACGCAGGGGCAGTTCTTTCTCTTTACAATACCCTGAACATAAAAAAATCTAGGAAGGAAGTAATCACTCCAAAAAAAAATTTGGGCCCAATTCGCCCTTACCCTGTGGAAAAGAAATATAAAGGGGGAAAAACAACCACCTTTGGAAGATTCTGATGAAGCTTGATCTTATTTGTAATAAACTCTGTCGCCAGGGTTCACAAACTAGGTCAATTTGTATTTCCTAAAAATGTTCTTAAGGAAAAAGGAATTGTATACATGGGTATAAAGTTAGGGAAACGTGGTTTTCGTGTTTACCCTCCTTGGGACAAACCCCACCAACAAAAACAGCTCAAAAAACCCAAAAATGGGCAACTTGAATATTTTGTGAACATAGATACTAAATTTAAACGGACTTAGGTAAAGCTAGATGACCTTCTTCTACCTTACTATGAAAGGATAAATAAGGGATAATCCTTAATAGGAACCACATTTACTGCCGTATTTTACAAAAAAATGAAATATGCCGGTCGGGCCTATCTCCCTTCTCTTTCGCAATACCTCTAGGAGGATTTTTATTATAACTCCTATGCTATTCCCAAGGCCAATTAGTTAAAACAAGCACAGTTATTCCGGGGAAACAGCACAAAACATGGAAATAATGATGGGTAATGGGGTTTCGAAACACGAATTAAAGCTAGCAATGACGCTTTCACCAGTGATTTAACAGATTCCAGTAGCCCTCCTTTAAAAATACCCCAATTACAGATACTCCAAGGCCACTATTTTTTAGCTATTTGTCCACTCTTGGCACCGGATGGCCGTAAAGGATACACTTTCCCGTATCCGCTGGATATGTTTACTGGCCTCCACCGCCCTAAAGCACTATTTTCCAGTAGGATTACTGAAAAAAAGCATTTAAATTAATGATCCATGAATCTTTGTTTCAACAAATTTTTCTATTACAACCAAAAGATTCTCTTAATGTTTCCAGAAATTGGATACATTCGGAAAATTTGCTTACCAATCTTTCTGAAAGTGATGCCGGAGCATTTTTCATTCAGCTACCTTTGTTGGGTAAGCACTGTGAATTGAGGGCTTCTTCCAAAATAACCCAAGGGGAAAACAATTGGAAAGATTTTTAGTTGCATCCGACCCCAGTCCACCGTTCTATGTTGGGCTACTACAGTATTCATAGAGATTACCCCGTTGTAACCATTTAAAAGGGATTTAATTTGGTTCACCAACCTCTACCTTTAGCATCCAGCTAAAATTGGTCGCTAATGGAAATTGGTATTTTTCTTTGGAAGTCACTTTTGGACACCCACTCTTTCTGCTTTTCCAAATTTCTCGGATCAATGAGACTATCCCTATAGGTTACCCAAATTTCATGATTCAAAATCCAGGAACTTTATGGGAAGTATATCTTTTCTATGATAATTTTACCGCCGTTTCCTGATACTATTGACCCTCATTTTCGTAATTAATAGGTATATTGGGTTCAAAACAGGATGTCCCCCCAGTAAAATAGTATTTGCAACGGCCTCTTTCTGTTCCGTTTGAATATCCAAAAGGAATCATATTGCGGACCTATTTTGGCGTCAGTTTCCCATAGCCGACTTGGGCTAACAGAAAATCTTTAGTGAAATAAAGGGTGAACTTTATTCAAAAACGTTCCAATAGCGATAGCTAGTACCAAGGTGAGGGTTTGGTTTTGTGGGCCTAAATAAGTTTAATAAGCTATTGACGCGCAGTAAACTCCAGGAAGTAGGGGAAAGTATTTTTTTATGATTTTCCATAAACTCCTGAAGGGACAAAACCGCCAGTATAACAAAGGTACTAAAATTCCCGCTTTTACCAAAGGGCTGCGAATACTCCAATCCTTTAATTAACCAAAAAGGAAAAAAAGAAATAAAAAAGGCCAAAATCCCCAAAGAGACCAAGGGCTAATCTTCTTATGCTTGGACCGGTCCAACTTCCTGTACCCTTAAAGCCTGTAACGGGAGATTACATACAGAGTACTCATTAAAGGGTTAAAGAGCAAATAGTATGGAACATTTAAAGAGGCCCAACAAAAGGTCCCATTGCCAATTGCTTATTTGTTGCCCAGGGATATTGTGTACATCTACCGGTAGCAAAATCCCCTAAAAACATTTAGGAAATAACTGCGTTAGAATTAACCTAAACTTGCACGCGTACGATAATTTCCTCCCCAGTAAATCCTAAGCGCCCCGATTTGTAATAAATAAATTTAAAAAAAGTTTGCTTTTTTGGCTTGCGCCCCTAAACTTTTCTTAAAACAGCTACCGATCGATAAACTTTTTCCTTTATGAAAATATTGATGCACTTGCAATTCCTATTACAGCCCAAAAGAGGGCGATAAAGGCAAAAACCTAGATTAAGAAACTTACCAAAAAATTCCCATATCCTTCCCTTCCCAGATTGGGCCCACTCGTAGCAAGTATGGGGGTATCCAAAATCCGCCACCTTCGGCATTCCAATTTAAACAGGAATTCTAATTTTTCTTACCATACATAGAAAATCCTCTCAAACGGTCTCCCCGGCGGGATTGGCTCGAGACTGCAATATTATTATATAATTAAGCGAAATTCATCACCTCCGCCCCAAAAACATATCTGAGAATACAAAAAATTTTCCTTGGTTTATATGAGAATTTGAAACTCATATATTACAGAGGACATTACTACAAAAGGGAGAGGAAAACGCAAAAGTTTATAATAGCTAACTAAAAATAGGAGACAGAGACCCCCCCTGCGCGGTCACCCCAATGGAGAGAAGAGAATTCTCCACTCTCTTCTTCTTT